>Ga0310811_10008102_pt1 | contig 13504 bp, 14 predicted proteins | sample YCmetagenome_FD_207642 | JGI IMG/M metagenome (GOLD analysis project Ga0310811, IMG submission 207642) | Soil microbial communities from experimental microcosm in Duke University, North Carolina, United States - YC | ecosystem: Engineered > Artificial ecosystem > Soil microcosm > Unclassified ... | reverse complement strand
CCCTGTTCCCATGTTCACCCATTCCCCTGTTCTCTCATTCAAAAATCAAAATTTCATTATTTATTTACTGCACATATTAGGATGCAGCCAAGGCCAGGAAGCCAAAAAGGGGCGTGAAGCGCTCCTTTTGCTTCCTGTGCCGAAGGCACAACGGGTGTTGGGCTAGTCTATAAAGTAAGGTGGAACGGGTGGGAATCCTCTCGCTAGCTCGCGTGGCTTTCGCGTAGATACGCTTAGATACGCTTAGCTCGCTTACTTCGCTTATTTCGCTTATTTCGCTTAAACCCCTTTTTGGAAATTTTGCGTGGCTTTCTCGCGTGGCCCGCTTAACCTCTTGGTCACGGGTTTTTAGGCTGTAGCATTGTAAGTGTATGTGCAGTAAATAAATAATGAATTTTTAATTTTTGAATGAGAGAACAGGGGAATGGGTGAACATGGGAACAGGGAAACGGGCCAAAGGATCGCTTCAGATGTAGTGCTGCTCCAGAGGCAAGGATGCATGTTCATTTGCAAGATGACATGCACCTAGACAGAAAATAATAATAATCAGGGATCATACTAGATATTTTACGAACATACCTTCAAATCTGGTTCCACTTGGATAATTTGTAGACCTCATTATGTTAATAAGGTGATGCACATGGTCAAGATTAGCGAGCGATGGATGGAGGTCTTGAAGCATTGCATCACGGCCATCAGGAAATTGCCAGTTGAGTGCTTGATGAAGACCCTCAACAAAGGCCGTGTCCAGGTATATTCTGCATGGTGTTGCATCCGCAAGTTTCCACTTCATGAGGGAGACCAATCCATGAAATACATCAATGAGGGGAGGCAGAGTTTTGACAGGTAAAGGAGGGGGATGTGAATGAGGATTGGTGCAAAGGACAAGTATTTAAGGGCAGGTGAAAAGATCTTTGGGAACATATATGTTGAATGATGCTACACAGTTGTGCACCCATTTTCATAGAACACCTTGCTTCAATGTACTGTCAGTTTGGCGATGCCAATGTGCTGAAGCACAAAAATGTGATTGAAAGTAACAAGCTACAAAGCAGAAAAAACATACAGCACACTTGTTTTTGTGATGAGGGACCAGTAACAAAACTACATGGTATCAGGGGACCATACCCCCACAACTTCGCAAGTTGCTTGCACTTCATAATCATGTGATGGTTGTTGTCCAGCAATGCCTGTAAGTAGCAGGTATCACTCTCCTGCAAATTTCGTATGAATAAGTGTGAGCGTGCAGTATGAGAATGCAGGCTGCATCTGTAATGCAGAATGTGAGATAAATGTGAATGCAGTAAATAAAAAAAACTTACTGAATGAATGGTTGATTATATGCATCAAAGTGCATAATGAGTCTTCCATTACATTTCTTTTTGAATGATCAACAACTCAATGGTATGCAGCCAATATGGAGATCAGTATCAGAACTGGTGGAGATGCTGTCAAGATACTGGTCAGCCATCAGACCCTCGAAATCATCATCAACATCTATGATACTATCTCCTAATACATTAGTGTTAGCAGTGGAATCACCGTTGTGTCCATCAGCAGGAGAATGAGGTGAGCAGCCATGAAGACATAAGGCAACAAAAAATGCAAGCGTTTTCTTGAAAAGTTCTTGGTCAGCGGTGCCAGCAGGACCTTGTGGTTGCAATGCAGATGGATGGTGAGCCAGAACTTCAGAAACATTGGTGAAATTATGTGCAGAGATATTGTGTTGACGTCCTGAACAAATCTTGAGGCCCTTGCCTGCAAAACACTTGAGAATTACCCAAAGAAAATGTATAAGTTACTTACACAATGTTCTGAGCTTTGCGCATGAAACTGGTTGCCTTCCAGCATCATGGAGCATTAGACACTTCCCAATGATTTGACCACCATGCCCATCACCCAAGGAATACTGGAAGCTCAATGTAGGTATCACAACCTAGCTAGGCACTAGCTACAATAATGCAAAACCAGTATAAGTGTGTCACAGCTCTACCTAGTTGCTATACTCACAGAAGCAAGAGTGTTCAACCCTAAAGGGGACGCAAGGAAAGCAAAGATCCACAAGTGAATGCTGATCAACCCTGAACAAATGTGATGAAAGCACAAGAGAACACAAAGAAATGTGATGGTATGTGGTGAAATGTGATGAAATGTGAAACATGATGGTCGTGTGAAGCGTGGGAAAGTAGCGTGGGAAGTGTGCAAGTGTAGAGAGGGCATATAAATGATGCTGGGATGTGAACCAAGGCAAGGAGGATGGATGCTGGATGGATAATAGACAGATAATGTGATTGCCACTAGCTATAGACAGATGCTAGGGACTACAACGATGGATACATGCACTGCATGGAACTAACTGGTGATAGATGATGACTGCCAGAAGCAAAGTTGTAAAAAACAGACATGGCAACTCTAAGTTGCACATAAGTGCCTTCCCAGGGCTTGGAAGTGAATTGGGAGTGCTCTAAGTATGTAAGTGAGGTAAAGTAAGGGTCCATAATGAAATAATAATCATATGATGCCAAACATAGTTAGATATAGTAATAAATGGAATGTGATGCACCAAGGGACTGGCTGGACAATGGATGGATGCTCCTGTGATAATGTGCACTAAATTGTGATGAAATATAAAGATGCGCAATGAAATGTGAAGATGCTTGATGAAATGTGAAGATGTGCGATGAAATGCAAAGATGCTTGATAAAATGCAAAGATGTGCAATAAAATGTGAAGATGCATGAGAAACGCACACTAAGCACAAGTGCGGGAAAGTGTCATGAGTCTGGTGCATTATTGCAGGGAAGCTGTGCATGACATGTGGAATTGCTCTACACATGATGGTGATGTTGTGCTGTGAAGCCCAGTTGTCATGAGCTGTAAAATAGGCCAATACCAGCCTGTAGAGAATTGAATCTCTACATCAACTTAGGATGCAAAGTAGAAGTAAATGTAGAAGGCTCTATATGAAATATGTGAGTGATGGATTCATTGGCATGGCATCCAGTCTGTGGGTACTCGACTATGGCACCAATTGGATGCTCAACAATAGCATGTGCAGAAGTCTTGTGTGTGACATGATGCTGTCCTTTCATATGATCTTCCACTGTAAAAGGTCACGCAGGAGGTGGAGTATAATGGGCACCAGCAACAGCTAGACAGGTATTACGAGTAGACAGTGAATCAGAGCAGAATTTAGATAGAGTACTAGGAATAGGTGATGAAGGAGATGGTAGTGGTGGTGGCGATGGCGATAATGATGATGGTGATGGCGATGATGATGAGAATGAATCCAAGTCTTGTAGAGACAGACCAGCATTTTCCAGGAGGATCTGTGCGCTCTGAGCCGCAGAGCACTGAAAGTCAGTAAGAAACAACATAGATACAATACTTACCTGTTCTACAGACCTCTTAATATACTGTCGATATTGGTCAGGTTAGATGTCAATCAGTGCTGGAATCTAATATGCTTAAGCACTGAGTGCAACACCAAGTCCTATTGCCTGGCTTGGAAGATTATTGGCACTTTCAGTTAACTTAATGGCAAGCAGGACCTACATCATCTAATAATCCAACTGTAGTTTGAGACTCTTGCAAGAGTCTCTGTTTTAGTTAGACTGAAATCTAGCTTGAGTTCATAACTATACCTATAGCTTAGATCATTGCCTGTCATTCAACTCAAAGAACTTGGTGATCTGGTTTTGAGTGGACTAATTCCTGTTCACCTACTCATGGAAAGGGTGATAAAGTGAACAATGCAAGTACTTACATTAAAGCATAGACTTGGCTTTGACTCAAGCCAGTGTGCACTGCACCAGCACAGGAAGCTAACTGTCAAGTCTTTCAAAGTCCGAAGACCTGACGTTTCACAGCACACAGTCATTGGGCCAGGCAAATGGAACTTGCATCTTCAAGATCACCAGCTTCATCTCTCCCCCAACCAAGCAGTCCTGCTTTCACCAATGCTATGTCAAGTAGTGCGACTCATGTTGAATTAACACCCTTGGAGATTTTTAAGAAGGCTGACTACTCTGAGCTGCCAACCAATATGACCACTGCACTCTTGTCTGGTTCTGACTGCTCCCTTTCTCCCAAGCTGTCTCCTTCCCTTCCAAGTTCTCCAAAAGTCTATTTCTCCCCAGTGGAAGAGACCCCATATCTTCCTGATGTACAGGAGAGCTTATTGTATAAGCCTGGCCTCATACAATCATCAAGGTCATCTTCTTGGGCAACACACTTGCATGAGAGGTCGTCCAAGAGGCATATTCCATATCCTCTCAGGCCATCTCCACTAGAGGTTCGCCTTGCAAACTGTGTGACAGGGCGAGTGTGTGAACCAGATTTTACACCCAAACAACTCCAAGAGGTATTTGTATTTTTCTTTATTCTAGAGTATCCTTACATAGTCTATTCAAAAGCACAAAGACGTGATTTCAAGTGGTCTTTCACAGATGAGCTATGCTACATTGTACAAAGCATTCAAAGCACTACTCACTGGTTGTGAGGCTATTTGCCATGAAGTGGCAACATCACTATGGCAGGTTGAATACTCAGAATAAATGACAGCATTCAATCAAGCGCTCCACCAGGAGAACAAAGACCAGCTGAACATGAAGGATGAACAGCTGAAGAAAATTTGAAATCTGTTTTCTGAGCGTGACCACACAGAAATTGATGACAACACTGATTACCTTCAGGCCATCTATAACAATGAGTGCAAGATGCTTCGTGCCATCACTGCCCAAGTGGAGATAGTCTCAACATGCCTGGGTCCATGTGCCAAGTGTGAATTATTGGTGTCTACCAGCAAAGCTCCATATCTCCCTCATTTCATTGGTACTTTGCCCAACAAGGACAGTATCATGCATGTACTTCATGGTGGTTTCACAGATGTTGGTACTGATACAGATACTGACTCCAATATTGATTTCAGCAAAGATGGTGAGGATTGTGGCATGCAGCTGGGCCACTGTGGTATGCAGTTGTGATTATCTCGGTATGTGACTGCCAAGTCATTCATGCTGCACACACTGATCAATATCAGTGACACTCAATTGATTTGTGTCACTGTTCATAGATTGCTATCAACTGATACTGCTCTGCTTCCCCTGGGTTTCACCTGTCTACCATATGCTTTGACTGTTCATAAACATGCTTTGACCATTCAATAAAGTGCTTTGCCCACTCCAGCCATTCATAGATCTTTTTCCCCCATTCATATTTCGCCTTATTGGGCCACACCCCTCCCCTCTTTTCAGTCTTCGCTAGGAAATGTGTTTACTTTGTTTGTAAATCACCTTATCAGCCTGCCGTGTGTTCCCAGTTTGTAAATGATCATGTAAAGTTTGTGTTTCTTTCCTCCTATGTACTATTACATTGATTCACAAGTTAAATACATGCATGCATGCGCTTTCATAACTCTATGTCCATCTTGAATACCTAGGGATTGTGGCTCCCAGCAAAAAACCAAAGCCAAAGTCTCAATCAATTGACTTCACATTCCTACTGAACAACCACAGATGTCTTTTTTCAGCTCTGATGCGCATGCAGCCAGTGGAGGCTGGCAAGGTAGTAGCAATGAAATACTTCCCCCTCAAATATCAACTGCTGGGAGCACATGTAAGTGCATCACACTTTCGGTCACTAATTACTGAAAGTTCTGCAGCTCTGCATGATAACTGGTCCTATGGTAGCATGCAGGGCACCTCCCAAGGTACTTCATCCCAAGGCGCTTTATCTGAAGGCACTTCATTCTGGGATGCACCCTTCCACTCCTTTGACAACAACTTTTCTCAGGGCTACTCTTATGGTACCTCATCCTCCTCCTAGGGTGCACACTTCAGTGGCACTTTATCTTTTGAGATGCCCTCCCAAGGCCCCTCCTTTGAGACACCTTCCCAAGGCTCAAAGACGACACTCATCCAACAAGGTGAGGTACCTCAAATGGACATGATGCATGTAAGTCATTTGTTTTTCTTCGATTCATTCAATACTAATATACATTTAGATGACAGCCCCAGTAATACTACCTAAGACATGGGCTGATCAACAATCAACCCAATCTACACCATGTATGGAGCCCTACCCAATGACACGTCCATACAGCATGTCCAAAAGCTCGACATCATCAGCATCCTCCTCATCAAACTTTCCTATGATGTCATTAACCAGATGGTGAAAGCCATGATGAAACTCATCATGCACAAGCTGTTCAGTGAGCACATGATGACGATTGAAAAGACCTTGAAAAAGGACATGTTAAAAAGGGTGATCCAGGATGCAGTGCCACATTGTTTCGGACCCAATGGTAAGCCTTATGCATTGATCATAAAGCTTATACTGACCTCATTCTATTAGTGACGTTCAAGGAGTTCATTATGGATAAACACTGCAAACACGTTGCAAATGCGCTGTCAGTGACATGTGGAAAATTCATTGAATTTGCACACAAGGGCATCTTCAATGCATATTGACTATTCCCTCCACTACATAGTACTACACCCCCTACCATCTATTGCAAACGACTGATCAACAAGATTATGGTGGATGTCACAGTCTCATTTTTATGCATATCTACATGTTTGATCAGGTATGTTTTCATTTTCACACGTTGCTGGAGGGCTCAACTTGATTTTTTCAGGAGGGGAGGGTCATAATCAAAGCAAAATTTCAACATCCATTTATAATGTCCAACGTCATCTGCTTTATTTGGTATGGTTTGCACTATGGATTCCTTGGTGAAACAGAGGAAGAAAAACTCAAGAACTTGAGGTTTGTCTGGGCGCTCACTGGCGCCACTATGTTTTGCAGCTTGTACAAGCAATCTGAAGATACTGTGCAGGTTGATCATTTTGGGGGGATGGCATGCAACCAGAAGTTCATTGCCATTCTAAATGCAATGGACAGCCTGATGGACGATGAACTAGCAGAACTTCAAAGGTTCTTTCAGTATGTGTTGGTAGTTGGACCAACTCAAGCACCTTCATAGATACTAGTATATTGTGCTGGCTTCAGTTTTAGTCTATTATTTGTTCTACTAGATAACACATTATCACACTTATAATCTCATGTCGCATCAATCATGTGGAGTGAAATTTGGTAGCTTGAGTCAGGGTTCAAACATTCAAACATAATCAAAGCTATTTATGAACTAAGATTTCATCAGACTATGCTAGAATGGAAACTCTTGCAAGAGTCTTAATTTCTGTTCTAAACTATCCACCAGGTGAGTAACCATTGCTAATTTCAAGCCTTTCTTTTGATTGTCACAGATTTCACAGCATTAACTCCCTCTACATCTGAGCGTCCAAGCACACCAATCGTCCCTCGATCCACATGCACTATTCTTGCAAGTGTCTCTATTTCACCAAATCATGACCCAATTCCTTGGCAAGGCAGTTCATAATTACTCAAAGCTCACCTAGGCAGTAGCAAATGAGCATTAGCAATGTCTTAGAAGTATTGGCAATCCAAGAGCAGAAAATGTTTTTGAATGATGCTAATGGTGAGCCAGGTGTATAAAAGCTAGTATGTGCAATCATTCACCCACTCACTGTGCTTTCATCTCCCCCCATAGAATTCTACCACCTTACCAAAACCATTACCATGCCCACATATCCCGAAATGTTTCACGTTGTTTGGGTGCTTCAATGTGCCAGCACGGAGCTCATCATTTTCTCCCATGAGCTGGGCGAAACAGTTACAATAGCATAGTATGTATAGCACCTCATGCACCATGTTTTGCCCCTTTATTGCTGACTTGTATTAGCCCAATCAACTGGGCTACTGGGGAGTGCATCATCTCTCACAATCTCAAATATTGGACATGATGTCGCAACATAGCATGGGAATGCTTTTGTGGGCTTTTGATGGAGTACTGCACTCCAGTCCGCTTCAAAACTAACTGTCATGGTCACGCAATGGCTTATTGTCACCAGTCTCCTAGCAGTCTTAGCGAGGTGCGAGTGATTGCCCTATACAAATCAGTATATACAGATGCCCTTACTCGAGGTTCATCAAAGTTGCCTACAGTCTATTGTACACTCATCTTTCAAATCAATCCTTCACAGCATATCTTAATCACCCGCACCATGTGAATTTGTGTGATTTGGTACTGTGAGTCCATCATGACCGACTTGCAGCAACACCCAGCGGACACACTGACCTTTTCCCTTACTTCAAGGGTTACTGTGGCACCCCTAGCTCAGCATTAGCACTGTCGCAGCAAGGTGGCACTGTTCATAATGTTGCATATTATCATCATCGAGTTCCAGGTAACTATTTGAAAAGACTCTAAACATTTGTTAATACAAGTGCTAATCATATTCTAGCTGTGAATATGCGTCAACAATAAATCACCCTGTATCTCCACAGACAGCCTGCCCCTCTTGTCAATGAGGTTGCAAGTCCGTCACTGACAGAACAGAAGGTACTGCATTTGCTTGCTGATGGTAATGGTATCACCAAGTATGAGCATATTGGACTATTAGAACCGTCTGGAGGCTGTCAGAGAATGTTTGCAGCCAGCACATTGCGGGTGCACATCCTCACCTGCCTGCAAAGTTGAAGCTTATATATTCTGGTGTGGTTTTCCAAAAAAATTTACCTTATGCGTCAAACACCGGTGACTGGAGTCCTGGTATATTATATAATTTGATACTTGCACATACCTTGTTTTCAGAAGCTTTTGGGAGCTGATCTACTTTGGAACAGTAACAGGGCACTCATCACTCCTTAGGAATGCTTAGCTCACTTATTTTGCTTAACCTCTTTTGGAAATCTCACATGGTTTTTTCAAGTGCCAACTCAACGGGTCAACAGGTTTTTGAGTGCAGTGTATGTCAGTAAATAAATAATGAAATTTTGAATTTTGAATGAGAGAACAGGGGAATGGGTGGACATGGGAACAGGGAAACAAGCCAAAGGATTGTCTTGTGAGCAATCCTTTGGCCTGTTTCCCTGTTCCCATGCTCACCCATTCCCCTGTTCTCTCATTCAAAATTCAAAATTTCATTGTTTATTTACTGCACATATTAGGATATAGCCAAGGCCAGGAAGCCCAAAAAGGAGTACAAAGTGCTTCTTTTATTTCCTGTGCTGAAGGCACAACAGGTGTTGGACTAGTCTATAAAGTAAGAGAGAAGGGTGTAGGAGGGTGTGGCATGCTTGCATGAAAGCCACATTTTGCCACATGGGATCCTATGTTTGGAAGTCTTGTGTGGTTTTTTCAAGCACTGATGTCCTCTGCTCTGACTCCAAACACAAGTTGCACTGTTCGACATCCCAATTTGATTTGACTGTGTGCATGTCTTCCATTTGTTACAAGAACATCCATTGCTGGCATGGCCCCTATTCATTTTCTTCCTCGCTCTTGCCTTCTACCTATACCCTGAGGACTATGCACACATACACATGCAATGCTTTTTCTGGTTGACCATACTCTCACCTTACCTTTTCTGGTTATATTCCCTTTGATCATTTTCCTGCTCACTTGTACTATATCTGCTTGCCAGATCTCTGGCTCGCTTCCCCTATGCTCCTTCCATCTTACTGGTACCCATCTTATTATATCCTGAACCCCTTTCCTTACTATCAGTCCATGACATCGTCACCCCTTACCCTTATCACACTCTCAGTCAGTGACTCAGTCTCTATTACCCTTACCATAGTTTCAGTGTAGGTATCACAACCTAGCTAGGCACTAGCTATAATAATGCTAAACCAGTATAAGTGAGTCTCAGCTCTACCTAGTTGCTATACTCGCAGAAGCAAGAGCATTCGACCCTAAAGGGGATGCAAGGAAAGCGAAGATCCACAAGTGAATGCTGATCAACCCTGAACAAATGTGATGAAAGCACAAGAGAACACAAAGAAATGTGATGGTATGTGGTGAAATGTGATGAAATGTGAAACATGATGGTCATGTGAAGTGTGGGAAAGTAGTGTGTGAAGTGTGCAAGTGTAGAGAGGGTGTATAAATGATGCTGGGATGTGAACCAAGGCAAGGAGGATAGATGCTGGATGGATAATAGATGGATAATGTGATTGCCACTAGCTATAGACAGATGCTAGGGACTACAATGATGGATACATGCACTGCATGGAACTAACTGGTGATAGATGATGACTGCCAGAAGCAAAGTTGTAAAAAACAGACATGGCAACTCTAAGTTGCACATAAGTGCCTTCCCAGGGCTCGGAAGTGAATTGGGAGTGCTCTAAGTATGTAAGTGAGGTAAAGTAAGGGTCCATAATGAAATAATAATCGTATGATGCCAAACATAGTCAGATATAGTAATAAATGGAATGTGATGCACCAAGAAACTGGTTGGACAATGGATGGATGCTCCTGCAATGATGTGCACTAAATCACAATGGAATGCAAAGATGTGCAATAAAATGTGAAGATGCACGAGCACAGGAATGCATTGCATGAGTGTGGGAAAGATTGCTCTACACATGATGGTGATATTGTGCTGTGAAGCCCAGTTGTCATGAGCCATAAGATAGGCCAATATCAGCCTGTAGAGAATTGAGTCTCTACATCAGTCTGTGACTCAGTCTCCCCTTTACCCTTACCGCACTACTGGTCCCTGACTCAGTCTCCTTCCTGCCTGCCTATCTCTGTACTACTACTTACAGCCTGGTCTGTGCTCATTTCCCTTACATATAAAACCCTACATACCACAGCTGTATTCTCTAACTTGAATCTATTCTGTATTGATCTCATCAAACTCATGCCATTGGTAAAGATCATCTTCAATTTCAACATCCTCATCAAAATCTGCATCATCTAAGATATTGTTCTGTAAGTAAGCCTCATAGTCCTCCCACATCTGTGTTGCAATGTGATCATGGTGTGTATTTGTGGCTTGGATGAGTGGTGTACTCTCATCTGCATCAGCATTTCTTGGATGGGTTGGGTTGTCATTCACAACACTGATTGGTGGCAGAGGGTCTTCAGATGGGTTGTGAATCCAAATAAAGTTGTGTAGCATACATAATGCTGCTGGAATGTGGGCTTGTATGTCCATTTTGCACTTCAGGGATAAGAGGAGGATTTGGAAGAGTTACTTCAAGACACCAAATATTTGTTCAATAACATTTCATGCCAAAGAATGGCAAAGGTTAAAGAAATCCTCTTTATTGATGGGTCTGAATGATATATTAATTTGATTCAAATAAAAAATGCAAGTGAAAAATTACCTGACAGCAGCACAACCCCATTTGGTGAGGTGATATCGAATGCCACAGTGTAGAGCCTAGCACCTCTCTGAGCCCATAGATGGCTCATCCTCCTTGACCATTATGGTTCAGTGTGCATCGGCTGTGCATGCTATACAGCACTTTGACTCAACACAGGACACACACATCTGTGTGCTAGCGCTCCACTTCCAAGATCTATTGTGTGCTCACACCATACCCTGTCTATATCCATTATTATTCACTCATATGCATATATCCTTTATTTGCTTTATCTGATGGCATATGAAAGCATGCCACCTATGTCTCATTATGGACTCTACTTACATACATTGCATGCGCACTAGAGACCCTGCACTACTTACTCAGTTCTGCACCCTGAGAAAGCACCTTAGTACAAAACATAGAGACTCGACTTAGGATATAGTTAGTTACTGCCCACCTTGACATAGACTGAGCCTCTCTAGTACAAATCTAATTCCAAAGACCTCTCACCTTTGCACTTGCACACTTTCGACTTGCATGCACCTTCAGCATAGAAACAGACCCACAATAAACATAGACTTATTACTCTCAACTTTAGGATGAAGCATATTGTCTCACAAAAACCCTCTCTCAACGTGTGCACTCTATTGTCTCCTTACAACTGCACATGCTCATAGCACCCCTTGTGCAGTGAAGGGTCAACAATTCTGCTGGGATGCAGAACAATGTTGGATGAATGCTGCCTAGCTGCTATTCGACCCAAAGGCTTCTAGACTCAAGGCTCAAGAGAGAGAGAGAGAGAGAGGGAGAATATGAAAATGTCACTCCAGACAATGAGGACAAGACTATGTATCAGGAGCTGTATAGTGAGCTATTGAGCTACTACTAAAACTAATGAGCTGCAAATCTGGGGAAGCTACTGAATCCTAGAAGGAGAGCTACCAGAAATATAACTGAAAGTCTAGCTAATGAGTGGAAGTATAGGGCGAAGATTTGGTGATTATGTAAGCAGTCAAAATGCAGACATAAGCAAGGAAAGTAAGTAAGAGAAGCTAAGTAAAAACTGTCAATACAAGTCTAGAGAGAAACTAATCCCTACATTAGATTGTTGCAAATTTGGGTAAGGACAGGATCATCATCACCAGGAAAGGTAATATACTTGTGGTAGAATGGGTGGGATGCAAATATATCAAGCATCTTGTGAAAATATCTACAAGAGCATTAAAATCAATATATTTTTCCTGTATAAATTATGTGTACCAAGAAATTGTATCATTTGAACACTAGAAGTGTTTACCAACATGCTGGATTGTCAATCCTGCAACACAGGAATAAAGGAAGATGGTGAGTTGTTCTTTAAGTGAGACATATCATAAATCCATGTGACCAAGGGAATGAAGCTCATTTATCAGGCTCTAAAAAATGTGAACATACACTCCAAGCTCACAGTGTATATGATCAGGATGACCAATAATAAGTTCCATGACCCATTCATGGCTAGACAGTGTGGAGGTATGATATGGCTCAGGGGCTTGGGGAATTTGTGTTGTTGGAAGAGCCAATTGTGCAGTAGCAGCTATAAGAATACTAATAAGAAGAATAATATAGTGAAGCATCTGCTCATGGATTGTCTGCTGTGCCAGCTGGGCAGTTGGCTGAACATGGCAAGCAGTGAGAAGCTGCTGATGTGGAATGAAAGGGTTAGCAAACAAGGAACCAAGCAGGGGCTGATGAGGAGGCTGTGTGTGAATAGGCCCATCCATGTTATTAAATCAATGGGTAGTACCACTACTAGGATTGAGCATCAAAGTACTGTGCCAGTATGCTAGGGCTTATCATATTTAAACTCAGCTTATGGCTTGTCATGGTGCTGGGAAAAATGAAATTTCATATTTTGAGATTTTGGCTTACACAATGGTTACTGAATGAGCCTTATGCTTTATGGTCATCATAAGCACAATGATGACTCTAACAAATGTCCTTGCATGATCTTGAGAGTTGGAAAAGACTACAAGCTGGAAGATGTGACTAAAGATCAAATTTTATTATTGCATCGCAAAGTAAGCATGCAACATACACTAATTAACATAATAAAAGGACTCTAGAGTAAGTTCCACACACCAAATGTACTCAAAAAAAATTGAAGAAGAGAAAGTTGCATTTGGGAGGGGGTGAGAAAGTGAAAGGTGCAGAAGAGGGAGGTTTTATAGTATAATCAGTGGCACTACCTGTGCTTCTAGAAAAAAGAATCAAAGGTATTGGAAATGCATGAAAGAGAAAGGAAAGCATCTTTCTGATGACAAATTTGTCTTTCCATTGG
>Ga0310811_10008101_pt1 | contig 13504 bp, 11 predicted proteins | sample YCmetagenome_FD_207642 | JGI IMG/M metagenome (GOLD analysis project Ga0310811, IMG submission 207642) | Soil microbial communities from experimental microcosm in Duke University, North Carolina, United States - YC | ecosystem: Engineered > Artificial ecosystem > Soil microcosm > Unclassified ... | reverse complement strand
CGATGTTCAGGCAGAATTTCCCGAAGACGGGCATCTCAGCAGCAACATCTATTGCGATGGAAAACCCGAAGCTCAGGCTGCGAAGCTTTCCGGGCTGGGACCGCAGGTCAAGAGCGCCTTGTGGACGCACGCGATCAATGCCCATGACTTCCTGTTGGATCTGCATGCGGGGGTGGTCGGAAAAGAAGGCCGCTGCATCCTGCTGCCGGCCGCGGCCGGCAGCGGCAAGTCCTCGCTGACGGCGGCGCTCGCCCATAAAGGGTTCGGCTATTATTCGGACGAGGTGGCGCTGATCGAGCGCGGAAGTTTTCAGGTCCCTCCGGTACCCCTGGCGGTCTGCGTCAAGGAAACCGGCTGGGACCTCATGTCCCGCTATTTTCCCGAACTGTCTTCGCTGCCCATCCATCAGCGGGATGACCGCAAGATCGTGCGCTATGTCCCCCCGCGCGCCGCATCGGTGCAAAAAAGTCCGGCCCTGGTCAGCCACATCTTCTTTCCCCTCTACCGCAAGGATCAGCCCACCCGGCTTGAACCGCTGTCGCGGGTGGCGGCGTTTGCGCGGCTGATGGACCAGTGCCTTGCCCTGCGCCAGCGCCTCGACCACGGCAATGTCCAGGAATTGGTTCGCTGGATCGCGGGCATAGACTGTTACGCGCTGACCTTCTCCTCGCTGGACGAGGCGGTGGCGTGCATCGAGGGCGTTCTGGCCGCCCCCTAGTCGGGAAAATATCCCCGGATTTCCAACGTTACGATCCTGTCAGGAAAACCGATGAGCAGTGTCAACTGCTCTGCATGAGAGTATTTTCTTTTTAAATCAGTCACTTGCTCTGTTTCAATCGGGGAAAGTTGCCGGCGGCAGATCCGTGAAATGTGGAAGAAATTTTTACATTTCAGTTAAGAATCGGTCGCATGGAACTTTAAGTCCTTGAAAACAAATGATGGAATTTGTTGGCATCCAAATTGCTTTCACTGTTCTCATCGTGTGTTCGTTGGGAATTACACGGCACCATTTCTAAACGGGGTAATGACATGTCCGATAAGATTGAAAAGATTGTGTCTGAAGAAAAAACCCGCCGTTCGGCGATCAAGACTGCCGCTCAGGTGGCCGTCACCGCCCCGGCAGTCGGTCTGCTGCTGAGCGCCAGCACCAAGTCCGCCAGCGCCTTGGCCGCTTATCTCGGCGACGACGCCACGTTCGGCGACGACTATGTGTCGAGCAACAATCCGGGCGACGACTTCTCCACGGACGACGCCTCGTTCTAATTAGTCGAGCTTACCGCTTACGGTTTGGCCCCTGCCAGAAATGGCGGGGGCCTTTCCATTTTCGGGCCTTGCCAGTTCCTCGCCATCCCTGCCGGCCCTTGATCCAGGTCAATGCGCCCAGCGCCGCCCATGGAAGGCTTGCCGAAGGAAGGGCTGGGGGAGGGCCATGGCCAAATTTTCGTGCGGGTACCGCCGGTTAACCCGAATTCGAACTTTCCGGAAAACTGCCGGAAAATCCCCTATTATCCGCATACGAACGTCCGGGGGATGACGCACATGCAATCGGCCAGCGCTACTTTCGCCACTGCCGGCGAGACAAAACCTGCTGCCTCCCCTTCTCATTTTCGCGAGACCGTAAGCCTGCAAAGCCTGGTGGCGCCGGTCTCGGAAGAGGAATTCCTGGCGCGTTATTTTGAGCGCAAGCCGCTGATCCTGCACCGGCAGAATCCGGGCTATTACGGCGACCTGTTCACGCTGGAGGATTTCGACAATTCCGTCACGCGCGGCCGCGGCTATGTCAAAACTGCGGAAGCCACGGCCAAGAAGCAGGCCAAGCATCACGGCTCCGGCGCCAGTGCCCTGGAGAGCGTCCTGACCGACATGCGCGACGGACACACGCTTATCCTGGATGGCCAGCAGGATTTCGACCCCAAGCTGGGACCGTTATGCCGCGCGCTGGCACAGCAGACGGGCGCGCGCTTCCAGACCAACATCTATCTCACCCCGCCCAACGGCAAGGGTTTCCAGCCCCATTGGGACAATCACGACGTCTTCGTGATGCAGGTCCTGGGCTCCAAGCATTGGAAGGTGGAAAAAACCCGCCGCACCCTGCCGGAAAAGGACGCCACGATCGAAACCGAGGGGCGCGAATTTCGCGGCGACGTCCATAGCTTCACCCTTCAACAGGGCGACATGGTTTACCTGCCGCGCGGCTATGTGCATGCCGCCGAATGCGGCGCCGAGAATTCGCTGCATATCACCCTGGGCATGTATCCCAGTACCTGGGACGATCTTCTGCTGGCGACGATCAAGGCGGCGATCCAGGGCGATGACAGTTTGCGCCTGTTTCTGCCTTACGGACATATGAAGGGTGACGGTGCCGGAATCGTGAAGCAGGTTGGGGAAATTCTGCACCGCGTGGCCGATCCGGCGTTCCTGACGCAAGTGTTCGACCGCTTCCGTGATGAATCCATCACCAAGATGCCGTTGGATATTTCCGGGCAGATCGCAGCCTTTTTTCAGGGAAAAGATTTCGCGCTCGACGATGTCATCAGCCCGCGTCCGGGTCTCTGCTACACCATACGCAAGCGCGCCGAGGGCGTGACCCTCAATGTGGGGACCCGCAGCATCACCTTCCCGGACTTCTTTGGCGAGGCGCTGGAATTTGCGCTGACGGCGTCCAGCTATGCCATCCGCGACCTGCCCGGCGATCTGGAAGATGAAGAGCGGCTGGTCTTTATCGAGCGGCTGATACAGGAAGGCCTGGTCGTCCGCAAATAGGGACGGCTTGCTTCAGGAAACGGAAAAGCTTTCGGGTTTCCGGCCCGCCCGCTGGCGTTGCCACATGGCGGCGTAAATCGCTTCCAGGCCGCGGGTGAAACGGGCAATGTCGAACAGGGGCTGCTGGTCGCGGTTGCGCGCCAATTTCTGGCGGATGGCGGCAAGGCGCACGGGATCACGCGCCAGCGCCAGGGCAAGATCTTCGTACTCGGCCATTGAGGTAGTGATCAGTTCGGGCAGCCCGACCGCCTCCAGCAGGCTGGCCGCGACCCGCGCCTGGAAAACCTCTCCCCGCAAGGTCAGCACCGGCAGGCCGGCCCACAGCGCATCGCCGCAAGTGGAATGGGCGTTGTAGGGAAAGGTGTCCAGGAACAGGTCCGCGAGCTGCTGTCTGGCGAGATGGCCGTGCAGGTCTTTCTCGAACTGCGCATAGATGACGCGCTCGGGGGAAATACCGCGGGCACTGGCTTCGCGGCGCAGATTTTCCACCGCCGCCTTGTCGGTCCTGGACATCCACAGCACGCTGCCCTCGACCTTGTGCAGCAGGCGCGTCCACACATCGAACATTTCCGGTGTGAGCTTGGCGAGGTTGTTGAAGCTGGCGAAGACAAAGCCTGTTTCCGGCAAGCCTCTTTGCGCGCGGGTTTGCGGGGCCGTGGCGAGTTTGCGGCTTGGGTCATAGGGCAGGTAGCAGTTCGGCAGATAGGCGACCTTTTCGGAGTAGAACCCTTGATGCGCGGGCGGAATCAAAACCGGATCGGCGATGATGTAGTCGATATAAGACGCCGCCGTTGTGCCGGGATAGCCCAGATAATTCACCTGCACCGGCGCCGGACGCTGGGCAAGGATTCCCAAGCGCTTGGCCCCGGTAAGGCCGTTCAAGTCCACCGCGATGTCGATTTCCATTTCGCGCAGCATCTGCGCGACCTGGCCGTCCCGCAGGTTGCGGGCGTCGACGAAATGGTCCACCGCGCCTTGGATGCGCCGGCGGGTCTGGCTTGCATCGTCAGGCCCCGTCGATATCGCCGTGATCTCGAAGCGGGAACGGTCATGCTGCTCAAGCGGCGCGATGATGGTGTCGCCCACCGGATGGCGGCGGAAATCGGTGGAAATATAGGCTATGCGGATCCGGTCATGGTCGTAGCGCTCGCCCTGCCACAGGATCCTGTCATCGGCGCGCGCATATCCTTTCGACCAAAGCTGCGCCAGAGCAAAACTTTCTTCTTCGGAATTGCTCATCAGCTTGAGGCTGAATGGCTTGATCACCACCGTGCCCGACTTCACGCCGTCCAAGGCAAGTTTCCGGTCGGCCTCGCGGCGGCTCCAATCGCAGACTTGCAGTCTGGCGTTGATGCCGATGCGGGCCGCGATTTCGTGGCAGGGGTCCAGCCGTAAGGCGGATTCGCTCGCCTTCGCGGCCTCCGCATAATGCTTGTAGGCCGCCAGAAAGCCGGCGCGCAGCGCCCAGCCATCGGCGGTCCCGGAATCGAAGGCCGGCCCCTGATCGTCCGCCCTGTCTGTCCCATGAAGGGCCGTGACTGCTGCCGCGCGCTGCTTCCAGACCGCATTGTGATCGGGAACGATCGCAAGCGCCTTGTCATAGCAGGCAACGCTCTGCCGGTAGCGCTTGAGGCCCGCGAAAGCATCACCCATTGCCGCCCAGGCCACCGCATTGCTGGGATCGCGGGTGACCGCCTTGCGGGCTTTGCGGTGCATTCGCTGGAACTGCCTGCGGCGCTGTTTTTCTCCGGCGGGAACAGGAGACAGCGCCAGGACCAGCGGGGAAACGGCCAGGACATCCTTGACGGGTTCACTCTCGACAAGGGCCCATTCATAGGCGCGATAGAGCGGCAGCGCGATCAGGTCATGGGCAATGCCGATGGGGATATAGGCAAAGCCAAGGGATTTCGGCAGCGCCACCAAGGGAACATGCTGGGGGCCGGGCAGGAGCAAGGTCCGAACCACATAGCTGGCGCGGCGGAAAACACCGTCATGCAGCCGCAAGCGGTCCATCGACAGGGTCTTGTTGCTGGGCGGACCGCCGGGATCGTCGGCTTCCCAGCGCATCATGATGCGGCCGATGATATCCCAGATTGCGGGATCGCCGGCTTCCGCCGCGGTGAGTGTGGCGGGGATATTCGCGCCCAGATATTTGCGCGACAGCGCCGTCGCCACCAGCAGCATGCGATAGAAGCCCTGCGCCCGCGCCCTGGCGACGATCGCTGTCCAGTCAAGGCCAGGATGGGCGGCGATGAAATCGGCGATATCGCAGGCCCATTTGATGTCCCACCACAATTCCTTGCCGCCATGGATCGCAAGCACCAGCAGCGTGTCCTCGGGTGAGAGGGTCAGCATCTCATGCCCGAAGATATCGGCGCGCTGCGCCCGTGACCAAAGGCCTTCATAGTCGATGCCGAGCGCCATCTTGACGGACGTCAGACGGGTGTGGGGCTCGATCGCGCCGGCATCCTTCTTGAACAGGATTTCCTGGCCCTGAAGCCAATGGATCAAATTGAACTGGGTCTCGGTCAGATTGCCTTGGCGCGCATAGCCGAAGTCGTGAAGGACTTTGCTGGCAGGCGCCAGGTCTTCATCGCGGATGAGAAAGTCCAGATCGCGAAAGCCGCGCAGGCCCAGATCGCCGAAGGCCTGCTGGGTCAGGACGGGGCCTTTGAAGGGAATTGTTGTAACCCCGGCAGCGGCCAGGCGTTCGATCAGCCTGGCGAGTTCTTCCAGAAGAACCAGATTGCTTTTGCGGGTCTGCGCGATGAAGGCCTGGAAGGCGCCCAAAATCTCCTCGGGCACCAGATCCGGCGCGACACGCCCCAGCGTATGGCCCGCCAATCCCGCAAGCCCGTGCGTGACCGCCTTGCGCACAAAGAGAGTCCAGTCGACCTCCTTGCTCAGCAGCTCCCGTATTGCTGTCTCATGTTCAGGCGTGGGATGTGCGCGGGCGCAGGCCAAAAGCAGCTGCAACGCAGGCGCCAGCGGTTGCATTATCTCGTCCATCGCCCCGCAACGCTCTTGCGCCATCGCCTTAGTGTTTGATTTTTCTCCAGAATACCGTTCACGAGCCCCCTGGACCATTCCGCTATTGGATGTTGGTTAAAAGGAAAATGGACAGCACATTCCAGACAAGCAGGCGGCAAATCATAAGGCCGCCGTGCCGGTTAACCATGGGCTTGCGTAAATTCTTTTGGATGGATCAGAGTGGCACCCGCTGCCGTGTGGCGATCTCCCGCCAGGTGATGAGCTGGATATCTTCTTCTTCGAGCAGGGATGAAAATTCATCGCTGCTGAAGTAGTCGAAATCCCGCTGGCGCCAGGCGGCGCCCCAGTCCTGCCGCCCCTGGAAGAAGGCCTGCAGGTCCGGGCCATCGAATCCGGGGTGCGTGACCATTTCCGATATCCCCGGCGGCAGTGCCTTTATTTTGCTGCGATAGAAATCGGGCCATTGTTCGGGCGGCATCGGGCCGTTGATGGTGGTTATGCGGTCCAGCACGATGTCGCTGCCGTCCAGCAAAGCTTCGATATAGGGAAACGCCTTGAACCAGCCGCGCGAAACAAGGATCGGAAGCCCATGGGCGCGGCTCACGCGCAAGTAAACTTCGAACAGCCTGGCATCCTTCATCTGCAAAAGGAACTGGTGCGAATCCAGATGCGTGGGACGAAGGCCGCCGGCAAGAGCCTTGTCGATCTGCGCCTGCAGTTCGATTTCCACTTCGTCCGGCATGATCGGGGTCTTTGGCGTCCATTTCTGGTGGAAGAGCCCTTGGCCGTCGACAAGGGAGGGGACCTGTGCCGGCGGGGCCACCGGCCCCCAGGGGCGCGCGAAAGGACCGGTCGTCAGCGTCAGGTGCAGGCCGATATCGGCTTCAGGATGCGCACGCGCAAAGGCTGCGACGCCGTCAAATTTACCACAAGGCACCATGGCGCTGCCCGAATTGATTCGCCCACTCGCCAGTCCGGCGAAGAAGGCATCGTTCACGCCTTGGGCCAGTCCCAGATCATCGGCATGCACGATAAGCAGTCTTGCGCGGGGTCCATATCCCAGCCGTTCGGCAAGCGGGACGCGCGCAGCGCCCGGTTCAACAAAAGCCATGCCGGAAGCCCCCAGATGACAGCATCCCTGATAGCATCCCCGGATTCGAAGGAGAAGCGCACAGCATGGCCCTGGGCGGCCTCGGTTTACCCAAATGCCACAAAAAGCTACACAGGGGCCGGGGCATCTTTCACTGTCGGATCATGGCGCGGCCATTTCCCCTCCCGTTCAAGTCACTGCGCACGATCGGCGGTGGCGGCGACCAGCCGTTTATCGTCGGGGCGATGTTCACGCCCGCCTATGCGGACAAGGCGTTGCGGCTTGCAGCCTCATGCGAAAACTTCTCCCTGGCCTATGAACTGCACGAAGTGCCGACGGTGCATTCCTCAATCAGCGCGCGGGGCTCCGCCGATCCGTCTTTCACCAAGGCAAATTTCATTCACCACCTGCTGAAAAAGCATCGCAAGCCCGTTCTGTATGTCGATTCCGATTGTGAGTTTCTCGCCCGGCCTGATCTGATCCTGGAATGGGCTCGCACCAAATGCGATTTTGCCATCTACAACTGGCTGGCTGACGAATATACCGACATATTCAAGCCCGTTGCGGCCGAAGCGGCCGGCGCCGCGGCCGGCAATCGCTTTTATCGTTTCAGCGGCAGCGGTACCGATTGGTATTCCACCACACAGCTTGTCTGTTCCGGCCTGGTCCAGTTCTATGGAAATTCGCTTGCGGCGCGTGCCCTGCTTTCACGCTGGCATCACACCATAAGCGCCTTTCCCGGCGCTGCCGACGATCATTGCCTGGACTTCACTTTCAACAACCTGGAAAAGCGCTCCTGGCTTTATTGGCTCCTGAAGCCGCGATGGCTGCCCAAAGCCTATGCCCGGATCGCCTTCTGGATCTATGCCAAGCCCGTCATCAACCACGCGGACATTCCGGGTGGCGCGGGCAAAAGCTTCGCCCGGATCAACGATCCGGCCGGCCGCCAGCGGCGTTATGAATCGGGCTTGCGGAAGAAAAAGGGTGTTTGTCCCATTCCCCGGGACTGCATCGTGGACACCGAGACGGGCATGCTGTGCAAGGATGTCGACGGACAGGTCATTCCATTCGAGCAGAGCGAACAGAAATTCTGGCTCTGACCCCGGCGCTTCAGGGGCGGGGCAGGGGCTCCTGTTTCAATATGCTGGCGCAGAATTCGGCGGTTCCGCTCGCCATCCAGAGGTGATCCACCTCGTCCTTCATGGCCTGCCAGCGTGCAACGCCTTTTTCCGATACCTTCTCCAGCCGCGTCCCCTTCTGCGAACCCTCCGCCATCGCTTCATCAATGGCGTGTCCTGTTATTTCATGGCCGAGGAATTCTGAAAGCCGCGCCATTTCCTGCCCGGGATCCGCCACCAGGTCCTCGTAGCGCAGGAAGTGGCAATGGCTGACCTGGCGAAGATAGGCGTAGCATTTGAGGGACCTGCGATATTCCTGGATCAGATAGGCGGGCGACACGCGGAACAGCTGGCCCACCGATCGCGACCAGCTCGCGAAATCTCTGGTCATGAAAATCGTCCGCCTTTCGCACGAACCTTTCAGCAGCGGTTCGGCCGCCCTGCAGAATTGGGAGCGGAGCTTCACCACCAGCGGCCCGCGGCCTTCGCCCAGGGCGCTCGCCAGATCGCGCACGAATGTGCGCGTGGCCCATCGCAGCAGGGGACGCATAAGGGGGCGTTTGTCGTAGACCGGCGAGATCAGGGCGGTTGCGATGTCCGGCTCTGAAACACCATTGACGCCTGCGGCCGTGAGGATGTTGTGCAACAGCGTCGATCCGCACCGTCCCGACGAGAAGACATAAAGCGGGTCCGCCTTGACGACAGGCCGGTTGATCGGGCCGGCTTCCCAGGGCACGGACAGGACGGATTTGGCCTCGGTCCGGGCATAGACATTTGCGAAGGGGGCTTCGCGAAGCCGTTGGGCATCGAGGCCGGGCACATAGAGCGTGCGCCCGTGGGCGATGTCGATAAGGCAGGGGAATGCGGCCTGATCGCGCTGTCTTGAGGATGTCCGGAATGGCCCAGTAGGGAAGTCAGCCAGGTTGGAGCTACGAGTCGCATCCGCCGCGGTTTCCCGAAGGATATCCGCTGCCAGGATCTTTCTGCCAAGCCCAACAATCATATGGTTCGCGGTCACGCCGGCACGCAAAAGTGCCTTTCAAAGGTCCGCAGGATGAATTGCACGATTTCGCGCCTGGGATGCCGGTTGTCCGGCTCAAAGGGATCGACGAGGAATTCCTTTACGATCTCGTAGGAAGGAAAATAGAACAACCCCTTGTCCGAGGAGCGGTCGCGCAACAGCTGGTCCACCGCGGAGCGCAGGATGCTTTTGGAGACCGAACTGGCGGTCAGGCACGAAACGGGCCGGAAGGTGGCCATCAGGGGCACGGGGGAAACCGTGAAAATGATCTTCGCCTCCGGCCTCGCGGCACGAATGAGAGAGACGATCTTGGCCAGGTTGTCGTAATTTTCCTGGTGCGACGAAACCCGAAAGCCGTGGATGGTCTCATCGAACAGGTCTACGGGGACCGCGCGCCACAAGGCATCGCCTGTCCGCTTGTCGAACCATATCTCCGACAGGCCCAGCGTCAGGATGAAAAGATCGGTCTGCTCGAAGATTGCACGCGTCTCCGCCTGCACTTCAGGAGAGAGCGAGGCGATTTCCTTGTCCTGCGAAAACCAGAGATTTTCGGGAAAGCTTTTGCCTTCCAGTGCCCATTCGAACTGCTGGAGAATGGCGAAAGTGTTCACCATTCCCTCTCCGAACCGGATGACATGGGAATCGATGTCGAGATGTTTCCCGAAAACCTTGTACCCTTTGTTATGCAGGAAAAGGGTGATGTATTCGGCAAAGCAGCTGCCGATTGCCGTGATCGGCAGGGACTTGTCGATGAAGGGCTTCTCCGGCGACCATCCGTGCATGATGAAGTGATCGACGGACGTGTCGCTGGGCTCGACCTCGGCCTTGGCCGGAATGAAATTCGTGTGAGGCCCGCGGTACCAGGATCCGTGAAACTTGGCGCGATGTCCGTTTCGCTCGGTGATCAAGAGCGGCAACTTTGCCATGCTGGCCCCTTTTGGACCGGTAGCTGCCGGCCGCCCCATGAAAATCCCGGGAGGGATGCTACCGCAGGAGCGGTTTTGGTGCCACCAAATCACGGCCGGGCGGATGGCCTCGGCGGCTGGATTTACCAACCTCTATAAGGAAATGCCTCGCGACGATCGATTTACCATGCGGACAAATCGGTGGGGGACTGGCCTGCAGACCCTCCCTTAAAACCGCGTGACGATCGCATTCATGTCGGGGCGTGGACGTTCTTCGACCTCTATGGCCGGCGTGCCGATATAGACAAAGCCCGCCATGCGCTCGCCGGGTTTCAGCCCGATCTTCTGTTTCACCACCGGATGATAGGCATACCATTCCGTCAGCCAGCTGGCGACGAAGCCGAGGGAATGGGCGGCGATCAAAAGGTTCTGGCACACCGCGCCCGCGGACAATTCCTGTTCCCAGACCGGAATCTTGATCAGCTCACGCGCGCTGGAGACCACGCCGATCACCACCGGCGCCGATGTCGCCCGGGCGCGCCATTCGTCGACCTGGCTGGGGGGCAGGCCTTCCTGGGCCAGCACATTCACCAATATGTCCGCAAACCGCTCGCGCCCTTCGCCTTCGAACAGGATGAAACGCCAGGGGACCAGCTTGCCGTGATCGGGAACGCGCGCACCGGCCTTGAGGATGTGGGCGAGCTGTTCCTTCGACGGCCCAGGGCTTGTGAGCTCCCGGGCTTTACAGGAGCGGCGGCTCAGTAGGAGGTCCAGCGTCGTCGGCCCGGTGCGGTTCAGCTTGCCGACAAGGTCATCAGTTTCCATGCGCACCCCGGGTTCCGGAAATTTCGAAAGCATGTTTCTCAAGCTATGTATCAGCCGCATGCGCGGCAATCCAGATTGCGGCGGGTCATTGTTGGGCGGCCGCGGGTTTGTCCGCCGGCCTTCCGGGCCCGCTCAAGGCAATGACGTCGCCTGTCAGGCGGTTGGCCTCAAGCGTCACGGGACCGGCGGTATAGTTCTTGACGAAGGCGGTTGGGCCACCGGTGTCATTGGCGAAGTCATTGTCCGTGATGGTGATGTCGCCGGGGGGATTTTCCGCCCGCGGTCCTTCCGCGCCGATCGAGATCGCCACATTCTTGTTGTCCGAGCGCGGACCCTTCTCGAACTTGTTGCCGGAAATCAGGGCGGAGCCGCCATTGGGCAGGTCCACCAGATAACTGGCCGTGCCGCCCGGACCGTCATGGACGCTGTTATTGACCACTTCCGTCCTGGCGGCGCGGGACTTGATGTGGTGCCCCACATGCTGTTCTTCGAACTGCGAATTCTCCACCCGCAGAAGCGCGATGTGGTTGGCATAGATCCCGTGGGCGCAAGCGGCGATGCAGTTGCCGTTGCCCCTGAAGAGGCTGTTCCTGACGGTGATGCTGCTCAACGGATTGTCGCCGGCCAGGATGCCGTCTTCGTTGTCGATGAAACGGCTGTTCTCCACCAGAAGAACCGCGCCTTCGGCACGGATGCCGGACCCGTTATGGCTGGTGGCATGGGCGGCGAGGAAGGTGATATTGCGGACGGTGATGTTGCGCCCCCGGGTGATGAACAATCCCTTGTCGTCACAGACCTTGTCCGTGATGGTGGCGCCGTCGCCCAGCCCTTCGATGATCAGGTCATCCGCATTCCAGCGGGCGCAATCGGAATAGGTGCCGGACGCGATCCTGATTGTGTCGCCGGATCTGGCGGCGCGGGCCGCCTCGCTGGGAAGCGCGAAGGTCATGCCCGGACCCACCATCAGGACATTGCCTGGTTGCGGCGGGCTTGTTGTCTGCGCCTGGGCCAGCGAGCCCCACAAAAGGATCGGCAGCGCAAGCTGGATGGAATTGTGCATGGCATGATCATCCCGTGAGACAGAGCGGCTTGCAACCAGCCCGCGCGGGAGGCGCGGTTAACGCTTACCGCGCTTGGCCCGTTTCCTGCGGGAAAGTCCTTGCCGGACCTGTCCCGGCCGAAAACCGTTCCAACCTGAAACGGAGTCTGCCGTGCGGCGTCTTGTTATCGGACTCGCTGTTTTGCTTGGCCTTCTGCCCGTGATTGCGGCCGTCCAGGCCGCGCCTCAATCGGCTATCGGGCTGGGCGTGCCGGCGGCTTTGAGCATGCTCCTTGTCAGCGTCATCACTTTTCTGGTCCAGCGCCGCAAAGCCTGACGGCCGCGCGCCTTATTTGACGAAATCCGCGATGATGGAGGTTGGCGCGCCACCGGCGCGCCGGTCATGCGGTGCGGCGCGCTGCACGAACATTTCGTCGTCCGGCACCGGCTCGCACAGATAGGTATGGTCGTCCAGAAAGCCCTGGTAGAAGTGAATCCGCGCCTTGCGCAGCTCCGACTTCAGGACCAGGTGGGTGATCAGTTCGTAGCGGGGAAACCAGATATGGGCCTCGCCGTCCTGGCTGAAACGTACCCGCGCATCGCCGGTGGCCTGGTCGAGATAGCTGGTGGCCCCCATCAGCAGGTCGCCGATCACCCGCCCGCGTGCGTCATAGATGGAGCGGCGTTTTTGAACCGGACTGCGATAATCCGGTACGCTGAGCCGGAAGGTCCCGCCCGGTTTGAGCACCCGGTAGATCTCGTCCAGCACGAACGGCACCTTTTCGAAGGGCAGATGCTCCAGCACATCCTGGGCCTGGATCTTGGCGATACTGTCATCCGCATAGGGCAGGGGGCCGGTGAGATCGTGCTTTATCTCACGGTCATGCGCCGGCTCCAGCGCCAGGCCGACGAAATTGGCTATCTGGAACTGGCGCTCATGCTGCCCCAGGCTGCCGAAATAGAGGTATGGCTCCATGGCACAAGTTTAGCCCGATTTGGCGCGAGACGGGAAAGGTCAGCGCTGAGGCAGCAGGGCCTGCAGGTCGGCGACGGTCTTGTTGAGGTCTTCCTTGCTGAGATCGCCGCCCGAAGCCGCCTGGAGCGTCTTCAGACTCATGCTTTTGAACATCGGATACTGGGCATCGCTCAAAAGGCCCGGCAGGTCCTTGTTGAGGATCGCGACCGCTGCGGGGTCGGCGGCCAAGGTCTCCAGCGGCGTGTCCTGACCATAGGAAGCTGTGCCGCCCGGCGCGGCCTTGTTGTCCTGTGCACAGGCGGACGCCGCAAACAGAAACGATGCGGCGATGACCATTCTAGCGAACATGCGCGCTCAATCTCCCAGGCGTTGAAAGTCTGGCTTGCGCTCTGGACCCAAGGCAATGCGTGGACCGCACAGATCCGGCTCAAATGGTATTAAGTCTGTGTCATAGACGATGGTTCCTAGGGCTTTATTCCAGGGTCTTGCATTTGTTGCAGTGCAACATAATATCTGGGAAGCCGATATGTGGCGCAGATTGGTGAGCTTGATGCGATTGGACGGACCCGGGGCCAAGCCCAATCCGCTGAAGGCCCGGCCGGTGCCGGACAGCTCGCCGCTGGCGGAAGCCGCTTTCGAGCCCAATCCGGGCAATCTCAGGATGTTTCAGTACCTGCCCGAAGGGCTAATGCCGGGCGCCCCCCTGGTGGTGATCCTGCATGGCTGCGGCCAGACCGCGGCCGGTTATGACCTGGGCGCCGGCTGGTGCCAGCTTG
>Ga0310811_10008100_pt1 | contig 13504 bp, 17 predicted proteins | sample YCmetagenome_FD_207642 | JGI IMG/M metagenome (GOLD analysis project Ga0310811, IMG submission 207642) | Soil microbial communities from experimental microcosm in Duke University, North Carolina, United States - YC | ecosystem: Engineered > Artificial ecosystem > Soil microcosm > Unclassified ... | reverse complement strand
TGGCAGCTTTCATGTCGCGGTGTAGGATGTGATTCTGTGAACGGTCATAAGACAAAATTGAGGGTGAGAAAATGAGGACGAACACGATGCATGTATTCCGTTCCTTCCAATAGTTGTTTCATGTACAATTTGATATGACTGGGTTGGAGCTTTACGCGCTCGTTCTCCAATAGGCCCGCAAGGTCATGGTCCATGTATGGAAATACCATGTAAACAGAGAGGGGCGAGTTCTTGCCATTGCCTGGTTGCATAATATCAGTGATAATGTATGACATACAATATATGAGCGCTCACTACGGACGACAAACATATCCAAGATCTCGATGATGCATGGGTGGTTCATTGCCTTGAGAATTTTGATCTCGCGCAAGGCAGTTACAGGCATGCCCTCCTTCTCATTATGCATAAGAATACGTTTGAGGGCCACCAGACGCCCGGTGAGGTGGTGCACTGCTTTGTGAACCTCTCTGAGCAATGTGAGCAGTCGCGTTCAGTAGGAATGCAACAGGCCTAATACATACCCAAAAGTACCTTCGCCAAGTTTCGCAGTAGCATCATAGTCACTTTGCTGGCCACAACCTAAAAATATATGACCATATGCTTCTTGCTCTTGCTTTCTCGTACGCTGCACAGGAACACGTTTCCGCTTATGCTCCACAGATGGTAATCTTTGCGTCGCATCAACTGCGGTATCCTTCTTCTCCTTCACCAGCTCTTCATGAGCCGACGGAAGTGGAAGTGGCGACGGAGAATGAGTGTCTCTAGGAGCTGGAGGCCGTTTCAAAGGAATTGCAATCGAGATAGCTGTGTGAGGAGGTAGGGTATCATCTTTGGGCCGTTCAGGGGTGGGTACGGGAGGTGGAGAAGAAGGTGGTGGTGGTGGTGTGTGGCGAACGTGTATGTGATTTGAAGCCGAAGGTGATGGAGGGGAAGGGTGGCGAGATACACCCAGAGAAACAGGACGATACTGATCGTCACGGTCATCATCGTGAGCACGAGGTGCCACAGAACGACGACTCTCCGTATGATAGGTATCGCGATCGGCATCACGTCCTGCTTCAATGTGATTTGAGTGGTCTCTATCATAAGAGTCCCATGAACGTTCGCGTTCACGACGCGGCGAGTAGCGCGTAGGACGATGATAGCGGTCATCCATTCGTGAGTAGTTGTCATTGTCCGATGGTACCCCCCAACGATTATGGTCATTATGACGGGTACGTTCCCAGCCCCCATCACGCATCCTTTGGTCATGTAGTCTGTCCACGCCATAGTCACGACGAGGCGGACTATAATTTACCACTGGAGAGCGACGTGAGGGTAATCTGTGCTTTCCTCGGTGTGAAGAGGAGGAGGAGGAACGGGAGCGGGAGCGGTCAGGTGAATGAGATGATAATGAAGAAATATCGCGTTCCCTTCCGTAAACACGACCGTCATATCTATCCCGTGCTGGAATATAGGTGTCATGAATAGGCCTATAAGGGTCCCGTGGAAGATCCCAAGCAGGGGGACGACGGTCGCCTTCTCTACTATACGAAGGCGGCCAATGATTAGGTATTTGACCACCACCTCTCTTGCGAGATTGGTCATAGTGAGACCTGGGCCTGCCGTTGCGCTGGTCATCCTCCCGAATGCGCCTCTCGTCGTCTTCGGATCTCTCATAAACCGAAGGATGCCTTCTGTCCATCATAGGACTAATTCTCTGAGTAGAGGGACCGGGAGCATCTGGACCATTTGATTTCTTCTTGAAAGGAAACTTGACCTTGGTCTCGAACTTAGAAGGAGCTGGTTTGGGTGGTAGGGGAATTACTGTTGGGCGCGGAGAAGGTGGCAAAGAGTCATCGACTTCGCCTTCTTCTGGTGATGATGTGGTAAATCTCTTTGATGGACGTTCATTATGAGGTTCATCTGGAGCTGTCCGTTTGTTTGAAGTCTGAAGCATTACACGGTGACGAGGAATGAAGTGCGACCACAGGAATTAAAAGCAACTTGGAGAAAAAGGTTGGCTGACGTAATATTAATACATTTCAATGAAAGTCCGAGTCTTTGTAAGTCAAGTCCTGGACATGAATATGGCGCTATCTAACGATGACCAGATCAAGGAGATTGTCGTTATTGGCGCAGGCGTCGTCGGCCTCACCACAGCGTTGAAAATTCAGGAGCAGGGTACCTATCGTGTCACCATCGTCGCTGAGACCTTCCCCACAGATCCAAAGTCAAGCAGGTATACAAGTCACTGGGCGGTGAGCAGTTTCCTTACCAGACATGTTCAAGTTTGTGGCTGATAACCCATAGGGTGCGCATCATGTCAGCCATGCTTACGATGATAAAAGACAGCAAAGTATGCTGCTTTTTGACTGCATGAACAATTGTGTCACACCTTAGTCATACAGAACTTGATCAAGATACCTTCCATGCGTTATGGCAGCTATCAGAATCAGGTAGTGCAGCTGAGGGCTGTTTCTTGCGGCACACCCAAACTGAATATCGCGGAGACGATCTCACTGATGCTGAATGGCTTCATTATATGCCAGATGTATGAACACAGACTCGTATTCATGACCGTCATTCTAACTCGTATCAGTTCAAATATCTAGATATGAATGAACTTCGTGGTCCAGCAAAGATGGGCTTTTCATTCAGCACAGTTACCATGAATACCCCGGCCTACCTTAATTGGCTTTTGTCATCTTTCCTTGGAAAAAACGGGACTATTCTGCGTGTGTCCCTGCAGCACATCAGTCAACTTCTTGAGCGAGGAACCAGTCCGTACACAGGTGCCCATTCGTACCGTGATGTCGACGCTATTGTTGTGTGCGCTGGTCTCGGCGCCCGCAGCCTAGGAGGCGTTGAAGATAAGGACGTATATCCCATCCGCGGGCAAACCGTGCTACTCAGAGCTCCTTGGATCAAGTTCGGGAGGACTATGACTGAGGCCGACGGGACCTACACTTATACGATGCCAAGAAGCAATGGCGATGTGCGGTTTCTGAGATCCATACAAGATATGTTCTCTGACTGTTTGATATAGGTGCTGTGCGGCGGCACGAGAGTACCCAATGACTGGTAGTTCTCTCACATCATATTTTCGGTGAATACTCAGCTATTACAGGTACCCAATTCCGCGTCCTGAAATAACTGAGGACATTCTTGCGCGGGCCCTGCAGCTCACCCCAGAGCTTGCACCCCCACAGACACGTGTCGACCGTGAGCCCACCGTCGAGGACCTCCGTCCAATCATTATCGAGCCAGGTTGCGGTCTGCGCCCTGGGAGAAAGGGTGGTATCAGAATCGAAGTCGAGTGGGTTGATGCGCCCGCGCGAGGCAAAGTGCCTGTGGTATATAACTACGGGTGAGTAACATTACACTAGCTCATGCTGCCCTAATTACGTGCGCATATATCTAGACACTCCGGTTATGGCTTCTTGTCGTCATGGGGCTCAGCAAGTATGGCCTTGGACTTACTGGAGAGTGCTCTCACGACGGGCGCTCCCACAACTGCAGACATATGCGTTGGTCATCTACCTGGGAATCCAGGAAACTAAGGTGTTGTGAAAGGCCGCCTATTGTACTAGTAACGTGTGGAAAGGCGAATGTATAGATGTAGAAATAAGTGTCTGATGATACAAGCAACCAATATCCAAAGTATACATACTTGACCAAATGCGTTTCATGTATCCGAATCTGACATTGTGCTGATTTCCGCGTACCAAAGTACGATACAGTACTGTAGGTAGTGTCCAGCATAGGGCTCCGCCCCATCCAAAATTAAACAAACAAGTCTCTTTCCTGTGTACTCCTAGTCAGTCGTTTTGCATCCATCTATTTGCCCCTGTTCCAAATTATAAACTAAAATAAAATAAAATGTAAAATAACTCACAATATTCCCACAATTCTTTAAGTTGTAACTTATATTTCATCGGGAAGTCAGATAATCCCCTGAGCACCACAAACATATGAGATATACAGATCAACTCTTCAATTGCAACGGCCACTTCACCGATATTTGTGTGACCCACTTGTAAATTACTTCAAATGCCTCACTCTCTCGTCGTGGCGAAACTTATGCCCCAGCGCTCAGCCTATTGGACATCCCGCTATGGAAGAGAGACATCCGTTTCCCTGTCAACTCGCCCTTTTCTAGCGCTGCGTATCTCGCAAACTGACCTCGGACTCAATGATTATGGGGAAAAAGGAGATTTTCTATTTGCTATATCACCTCAGAAGCCAAGCGGAGTGAACGAGGGATGCTACTTAGCCCTAGGATCTTCACTGGACAGAGGCAGGAAGATGTTGCACGTTGAACCCCCCTTGCATCCAGAAGGGGGTACTCTCTATGTTCATACATTCCCGAGGCTTCTCGAGCATGTGGAATCCACGCGTTCGCAAGTCCGAACTGTTCCTCGCCTTCCGCACCAACTTCAAAAATCTAGTTACCTCACCTTCTGTCGTTCGGTCTTGGATGACTATCACAGAATTGTCCAAGAGAAACACACGAACGATGAACGCTCATCCGCTGGAAGTGACCCTGTTGGGGACAACTGGGATACGTGGAGTACCTGGCAAGATACGGAAGGTATGCTCAGAACATATGGTTACGTTTTCGAATACTTGGAACCTCCGAGTCTTGACTTGTCTTCTGTCCAACCGCCATCCATATATCAAGAATTACTTCTGTACTACCAGTGAGTTGTCTCTTTTTAATGCACTTCGTTGTCCTCACACGTTCCAGACTTGCATCAGACTACTCATGGGTGGGTGTGACTGTTGCTGTGAACTGGGCTTTGAAGATAAGAAATGTAGGTCACTAATATATTTCCCGCAACTTCTAACGCAAAATTTGCTCTCGTAGTTTGATCGTACGCACGAGGCTCGACTGAAGAGCCTCCTTCTGCTGGATTCCTCGTTTGGTGGGAATGTGCCGACCTTCGACGGAAATATCAAGGAACCTGCTCTAGCACTCTGGTCGGCAAAGATTCCCTTTGACGGAGACCCTCAAATAACTGAGACGGATGGTTCCCTGGACTGGGAAGAGCCCTACGTCGCGCCCGACCTCATCCCACTATACATGCCTCCTGTATCCACTTCGTCCACTAGAGTTATTATTCTTGATCTCTTCGGTACCATCCTTGTGAGTTCAAATATGCGAATAGTTCCAATTGCTCACCCGCAATCAGGATCGTGACGGTGCTATAAATGATGCTATGCGTCTGCTATCGCCATTGCATTCCGACAGACGCCAACTGTCTGAATTGTATCTCGAATGCGAACTTATGAGACACAAAGACCATGCCGACACACCCTATATCGACATCGTGCGGCACGCTTTGGAGGATGTCTTCATTTTTCTGGAATTGCCTTTCAACGAAGTAGTATTCCGCGAAGCTGTCCAGACTATACTGCAACCTGGTTTATATGCCGATGCAGAAGCAGCTGTGGGGACGCTCCTAGATCAGGGTTATAAGTTGCTCGGTCTTCCGATCCCGGACGCGAAGTCATTTTCACTTCCCCAACTTCCATCTGGTCTCGATGTTGACGATGAATCTGCGCCCCTTTCGGATCTCTTTAGCCAAAACCACTTCATGTTTTCTGGCCTCTTGGAGCGCTGTTGCGTAGCATGGGGTGTCGCCGAGAAAAACCAGGTTCTCGTAGTGACATCCAGTCCTTACCGAGTGATGGAACCGGCGCGCATGGCGGGTTTTCCAACGGCATTGGTGCAGCGTCCTGAAGGGCTGGGATCAAGACTCAATCTCAGAACAAGCGATCCAACCCTAGCGGTCGACGGATTACACGCTCTACCAAGACAACTACATAAACCTATCCATTCTCCTTTACCTCTCGAGCGAGTTCATTCTCTCGCAAGGACATCTCGCATCCGTGGCATGTATCAGAAGACGAATTTGCTTGGAATGGGAAGCTCTGGTGTGTTTGCGTGCTGGCTATTCTATCTTGCACTCACTGATGCGCCATGACTTGACAGGACATGTAACGAGTGCTTTCCATGTTCTCACCGGCTCGGAAGCTGCAATCAAATCAGAGACTGTATCAGAGGACGCACCAGACATGCCATGCGTAGTGCGTTACGAGGCTTTGATGTATAGCCTCTTGCGCGGTCACCCAGGCATACCATCGTGCAAATGGAGCGGTCTGGATCGAGGATCGTATATCTTGATTCTCGAGCAAGTAGGTGCTAATCTCGAACAGCTCCGAAGATTGTCCAGGGGCGAGCTTCCCTGGAAGACCGTAGTTATGATTGGCGTCCAAATGGTGAGTGTGTCGAACACCGCGCCAATTTGATATTTATCTTTGTCAGATTGACAGAGTTGAATTCGCCCATTCACGAGGAGTCGTCCTGCGGGACATCAAGCCTGAAAATTTCGCGATGGGCATCGGGGAAAAGTCCCACATCGTCTATTTATTCGACTTTGGTTTGGCGAAGCTCTACGTAGACCCTTCCACAGGAGCGCATATACCATACCGCGAAGGCCGCACTGCATTGGGGACCATGCGATATTCGAGCTACAATGTGCATTTCGGACGAGGCTCGTGAACATTGTTCTAATTCCTGCTCAGTGCTAACGAGCGAGGAGCAGAACAAGCACGGCGAGATGATCTTGAAGCATTGGGCAATGTTCTACTCTATCTCTTGCATGGAAATCTACCTTGGCAAGGCATCTACGCACCAAGCAAGGAGGCCAAATGGCGTCGAATGGGGGAGATGAAAGCTGGGTCCGCAGCATTTCGTGACCTGCTCGCGCGCTCACCTGCGGAATTCACGACGTACTTCGATCACTGTCGTAGTTTGAAGTTCGAAGAAAAGCCTAACTACGCATTGTTGAGGCAGCTGTTCAGCCAGATTATGGAGAGGGAAGGGTGGACGGTAGACACGAGGTTTGATCCGCTAAATGGAAGTTCCGGCAAAGGTACACTGGTGCCTGAGGAGTATCAGTTAGATGTCCGATTCACAGAGGGAGACCTGACTACGCTACAGGCCATGATCCCTTACTCTCTTTGGCTAAGTATGAAAGACTCGACCGTAGACAAGGAACACAGTCGTTCCGTATTGGCTACGGAAAACTCGATTCCCAACTGACTTACCTCGTTCATTGAGCTTTGTCACATGTCGAATGCATAGCAGCAAATATTGATGATGTATATGCTGCAGAGGTCGTAATTTTTTGATGTTGCAGCTGTGAGAGACGAACGACAACAATTTGCAACCTTGCGCACAAGCCACCCAGATTTCATCAAAAAACCTCCGAGAATACTGATAAATTTGGCCTAGAACATAACAAATGCCTTGCAAGGATGTCAGAATACTAGCTGTACTGTAGAGGTCACAATTTTTTGATGTTTCAGCTGTGAAAGATGAACGTTAACCCTATGGCCAGTAGCATCACTGTCCTGTGAAAAATCGAACCATGGAATATATACATCGGCAATACTTGTAATGTCCATAATCCGTATATTATAGACAAGTTAAACTATCAACCCATGTACTGGAATGTACAGGAACCCCCTTTGCCCAAGGCTATCATTCAGAGAGTGGCGGCGCTGGACACCAGTATTTCCCCTGCATCATCGAAGCATTGAAATTAGCTATGGCGGGTTGTAATCCATCACCCTTTAAGGAACACATCGGGGCTATCAATATTTAGGAGAGGTTTATATGTCGTGACTTGTCTAATAAGAATTTCTCGAACCTATGGAAAGTCATCCATTCTGGCCTTTCTATGACCACGTTAATGTCATATTCAATCAGCGTCGATCAGACCTATAATCGTCCACTCTTGGCATTCAGTTTCGGCTTCTCCCGCTCAAGACTGATTTCTCTCCAGTTCTTGCCTTTATACAATACCAGAAGAATCATGCACTGAACGACCACCATCATACCTGCCCAAAGAGTATACAGACCACCGTCGCCGATTGTGTCCTACGCTAACGTCAGATCTGGCCTCCTGCGAGCTATTATGACTTACTTGTAAAGGAACCGCAATCTCGGCGGCGACAAAAGCAAACAGACCACGGAAGGAACTATTCGCTGCTACTGCCATTGATGAACGACCAGTGTTTGCGTCCACAATGTATGCCAGTGTGCTTGTGTAGATCCATCTATCGTGGATGAGAGCAAAATACAATATAAAACTGAACGAACATACATGGATAGAAATCCTGCGAGGAATAGCATCACGCACACGGCGGCGATATTAACTTGTTCTTGACACACCCAGGCGTATCCAATCAAGGGTAGAGGTACCCACAACATGGCGATTTTCGTGCTCTCGAGGCGCATCTGCATGAATTGTGTCAGCCACATGCTGAGCTAAAGTTAGTGGTCCAATTCTCACCTCTGGAAAGCTGACCCCTCCGTTTTCAGCCTTTAGCCGAGCAAGTGTCCTATCGGACCAACGACCACCCAATATGCTGCCGGATACGCAACCTGGAATAAGTAGATGCGTCAGGCAGTTGTTTTTGATTTGCTTTTAATTTACTCACCAACACCGTAGGCAAGTAAAACAAGGCCGGTCTTCAATGCATCATAATCATAATACATTGACAATGTTCTTGCGCATGTATACGTAATGCTGAAGCTAAACGCAAAGGTTAAGCCTGGCGCAAGAGGGCATAAAAATAGTTTTCAGCAAGAAATGAGGGCACGCACCTGACGCAATCAAGATAAGAAGGTTGTTCTTGCGGCTGACAATCAAGAGATATGCAGGAAAAGGATTGACATCAGACATGGACAGTTCTACGTCTTTAATGGCTGATGCTGGTATAACCGTTCGTTGTGCCTCGATATCTTTCGAAGTTGTCTGGTTTTCTCCATCCACTTCTGACTTGGAAATATCTCGCGACTCGTCATTTGCTTCCGACGACTGCTGCTCTCGGAGTCTACAATTCAATACGTTCTGGTAAGTCACACTCCTCTCCTTCCTGAAGGTGTCCTTGAACAAGAAAAGGAATGCAAAAAAGATCATGCCTCCCCAGACGCATAAGAACCAGAAAACCGCCCGCCAACTGAGGCCTTGTGTAAGTGCGCCACCCAAGATTGGTCCTAACGAGGGACCGAGGAGAGGTGCAGAATAGTAGACACCCATCATCGTGCCTCGTTGATGCGGCTCGTATATATCGGCCAGAGTTGCAGCTCCGACAGCAAAAACTGCGCTTGACCTACTCCAAGTTGAGCACAGACACGAATAATTGAGGAACTGTCCTACCCTGCCGCTTGCACAACTCGCATGCTAATCATCAAACCAATATTTCTTGACACGGCCACGATGGCAGATCCGATTATAAAAAGTGCAATGGATAGGAGATACACAAACTGGGCGCGGTCATATGAACAAACGACGCTCTGAAGGTGGCTATAAATACAAACCTTGCGGCCCTTTATCTCGCTAATCGCACTCCAAATGACTGGAAAATTGCCTTGAATGAGAATGAACATAGATAAACTCAGGCTGATATCCCCGCTGCTGGCGTGTAGTTGCTGCTGGATCTGAGCATTGGCCGCTGTTCCCTGGTTGTTTAACTAAAATCATGATAGGTTCACAGATGCAACGTACGGTTTTGTATGTTCACCGCCAAACCTGCAATCATCGAGGCTCCGGATATGATGAACAATATAGCGGTCTGTAATTGTGTTCAATGAACTGCTACTTGTATATTAAGATAGAAAGATTCACCTTCTTCGTGTTTGACCATATTCGAGGATCATCCTCAACCACTGCATGCTCTATGTCAAGCTTAGTGGGCTCATTTGACAGTGTTGAACTGGGGGAGTGCGTCTGGGTATCAGTATGACATTCCACATTCCGGACCTCTATAGGCGACAAGTTCGTGTTCTGGCTTTCTGTCATGGGTATGAAATGTTGGATGCACGAGCTGAAGATTATATGATAGCGTATGATTTTATAGATGGTTCATGGATAACGCGAGCGCCAGAAAATGGACATTGTTTTGTCAGTGCCGATGATAAGAACATACCGGATGGAAGGACTCCACCGAACAGTGTGTCGGACGATGTGGCCGATAGGGTGGCATGACTAATAGAAGCCCAACGTTGTTTTCATTCTTTATTCGAGATAGCCGCTGACCGAGGAGGGCCCCCGAATCCAAATACCCTGGTTAAGTTATTGAGATTTACATTTTGGATTGCAATTATCCAGGGTTTTTGTCTTACCACGGAATTTCGGATGCCCGGCAAAGCTTTGAATGATCTAATAATAGGAAGAAATGGCTCTCCAAGTCAACAGTCATCCTTCTATATATTATGTATCAAGTGATTATGCTCCAGTCATCTGACCTTCGTAAGATGTTCCGAGGGAAGGACTTTGAAGCGTCTCTAGCCCCAGAAAGTTCTAGTCAGCCACCAGGATCTTCAAAGTTACGTCCTGCAAATCAAGAGGAAATGAGAATGTTGATGGTAGACACCGCCAGCTACGCTGAAATGAAAGTAATATATAGTACCTGCTGCATGACCCAGGACCCTCAGCCATTACTTTGTCGTCCACTACAGTGAGTTGCATCAAAACGTCCAGTCCTTGATTTAGACGCAACGTGTTTGTATATATTTCTGCCCACCATTGGCAAAGATCTCTGAATATCCTCAATTGCCATGTAGCCCGTTACCGTCAATGCACACCTGATGGAACAGCTACGGGAGAGGGTTGTTGTCTGACGTTGTCAGCAAAAGAAGAAAGTTACTGAAATAGCTCGACTCTCTGGGTGCAGTCAGCGAAATGTCTATAAAATTCTGAATATCCACCGAGACGGGACTGTACTCCGACGGCGAGAGAATAAGATCCGCTCGAGCCCACACCATTGAGGCAAATTGGTAAGATCGGCCTTCTCAGCTGGTCGACCATAAATCGAATCATACCTTGTAGAGACAAAGTTCATGTCTGTCGAAAGGTAGGCTCGTGGACGGCATAGTTCACGTGAGTGCGGCGAAAAACCTGCAGGGAAGACGGGTTCATTCATTGACCCTGCCAATGACTACACTCGAACTCCAATTGGGATACCACAAGACCTAAGAATGAATACTATCAGCTCAAAGGGGGACAAACGGAGTACATGCAGTGTTGCTGCCCGACGAAGCTTAGCGTCCGATTTGCGTCCGAACTATAGGAATTTACACAGCCTACTGTTGGCACGACCCTTACGCCCGCCCACCAAATACACACAAATACGACTACAACTTATCGATACGATAGTATAACGAGTGCGAGAAGCAGGGTAAAGTTGCAAAGCGCGATAATGTACCACGGCGCCGCATACGTCTGCAGCTGGTTAAGTATGAACAGCATAAAATAGATCTCCAGAATTACGTTTACTGAGAACCGAGTCTCACGCCATGTTTTGTTTTGTTTTTAAAATAATCAAATTTATTGTCAGTCGAAGACCCTATACTACGCACCTGTATTGCTCGATCCCTTATCTACTAGTTGAAGCCAGCCCTATCTCAGGCCATCTGTCTCCTTGTAGTCTACTAGGTTTCATTAACAACGCCCATCTGTCTCTGGTTTGTCCCCTGATTAGCATGGACACACACTTACGATATATGCTCCTTGATAACGACTCGCGGTGTCTGTTATCATTGTGACCTTTCTCGGTTCCTTTGAACGACGTCAAACCCTGAGCACACAAAGTCCGGACACCTCACGTCAACGAAAAGACCCCAGACTCTGCTCAACATCTTGGCTTCAACTTGGACAGCTATTTGCGAAACTTTCGCCATTCCTGGCAAATTGATATAACAACGCGTCCTTGATGCTCGTAATCAGCTTCCCTGCAACTTGTATACATGTTTTGCGCTGTTAGCCCTTACTACTGCCTTTAATACGTGTCACACACACCTATTTGCTATGGCCAAAAGCAAGAAACTCGCCTCGGTTCAGAAAAGCGCATGATTCAGATCGCAGCAGCACTACACAACATGGCAGCAGCACCTATCGACGATAGCGTTAATGAAGAACTGTTAGAATTTCCAGAACAACCCACATCTTGACAGAGAGGGTCTGGCGGCTACCCGATCAGAAGAAAAAGAATCTTCAGCAAAGATGTCTTCAACAGTGCATGTCTGCTCATGTGAGTACGGCCGGTGAGTGGAGATGAAACCTCGTGGCAGTACTGGCCCCTGGGCTCCTCAAGTATCCGTCCGCGTGACCAGTAGTAGAGGAGCTCTTCCCACTTACAAGTACTTCACATCCTCTGACTCCCATCCATTATTCCAGAGTCAGATGGTGCATTCTTTGAGATCATTCCTGATTCTTCGGTTGACCATAGTGTTTAGCTGATAGAGAAAGTCAAATTCAGAGTACCCTGGTGTTGTGAACGACGGTCCAGGTCGACTTCCTTCTTAGTCACGAGTGGCGAAAATTTTGCAGTACTATGTGAGTGGATATTTGATATCAGACCACGGCTCATTGGTCAAGAATAGTGAGTGCGGATTTAAGTTACCACCCTCACCGTCTTCAAATGAGTAACACGCAAAAGTGTTGTGTGAGACGATCTCACACTCGCGGTCTCCTCTAGTCAGACCATATAGAAGAAAGTCGTTCCTTCTTCATTGTCCCACGCGGCACTTTTGCATTCGTGGTCGACATGCTCAACGTAGTCCTTGGTAAAGAAGGGCCGTCCTAGCACATCTCAGATATCAGATCTGAGCGGGCCATGATTCAGTGGCTAGGAAAAGTGAGCGCGCCTTAGAGCTAAGCTGGGTCTATGCGTTGCTAACAGTTTTCGAGGTAATCACTCAAAACAATCAGATTTATTGACTGCCGCATATATCTGATTGATACACAATAGTAACAGCTGATGCTTGTAGCTATTTGGGCTCAAACCCGAAGGGTTCGCGACCCGAAACATCGTTTCGAACCTGTTGAGAGTCCAGGGTGAGCCGTGAGGGCGGGTGGGTCTCAGCAGCTCTAATTGCAGGTTTTAACGAAGTCCTGCTAAGTTCGAAATCTAATGCGTCGAGTAATGTTTTCAAAGTTTTATCTTCCAAAGGTTTGTTTGTGATCCTTAAAAATATCTCTAGTATTTCGTCCTGGTTCATTATGAGACGATAGCTGCTTAACAGGGAGTGGCGGGTGGGTGCGACGAAACGCGAGTGTAGACTAGCGGTAGAGAACTTGCAAGTACTAAGTGATAGTACGAAGCAAGAAGGGTGGGAAACTCGAAAAGCTGTGCCGCCGCGTAGACCTCATTCTACGTACGTTCTCGTGCCTCGAACTCACTTAGAATATAATCTATGCGTTGCTAACAGTTTTCGAGGTAATCACTCAAAACAATCAGATTTATTGACTGCCGCATATATCTGATTGATACACAATAGTAACAGCTGATGCTTGTAGCTATTTGGGCTCAAACCCGAAGGGTTCGCGACCCGAAACATCGTTTCGAACCTGTTGAGAGTCCAGGGTGAGCCGTGATTCCCTATGTGAAGGAGCCCAGCGACGCGTCAGGCACGGCATGGACTCCCACTTCGAAGGAGAAGGGCGAC
>Ga0310811_10008098_pt1 | contig 13506 bp, 13 predicted proteins | sample YCmetagenome_FD_207642 | JGI IMG/M metagenome (GOLD analysis project Ga0310811, IMG submission 207642) | Soil microbial communities from experimental microcosm in Duke University, North Carolina, United States - YC | ecosystem: Engineered > Artificial ecosystem > Soil microcosm > Unclassified ... | reverse complement strand
GAATTTGTGAGCGCTCACAACTTCCGAACTTCGAATCATGGGGGTGAAGGTTACAAAGGTTTGAGTGATTATTTTTTTAACTTCGAAAAAATATAAAAATGGAAATGCAAGTTAGGTTGAACCCAACTTTTCAACGCTTTCCAACTCAAACCTCAACTCGATTTGAACCTCAACTCGCTTCGAAGTACAATCACAACTTTTTGTGTTTCAAGAAAAATGATACATAAAATTAATACAGATTCATGTATAATAAAGATGGGAAATGAACAGGCTCACGTTCATTCATGTCCAACCAAGAATTGTAAATACCATAATCCAAAACACATCGGAATATTATGTGATAAATGCAAGGAAATGAATGTAATTGAAGGTCGTATATTACGAAAATATATTAAAGCCATGGAAGAATCGACAAGTATAAATATACGGAAAAAATTACTAAACGAGTGTAAAGATGAGTTGGAAATATATCATACAAAGAATAAACTTCTAATAGAATTGATAGATAAAACTATAGAATCACAAGGAAACATTGATACCGGAAAGCGTTTGAGTTCTACAGAAGAATCATGGAAAGAATTTTAATTATGAGTTTAATTTATCCGATTTACTCATGACTTAAACTTTAATTTTAAAAAAGTTATAAATTATTATAACTTTGGTCATATCATCATTCTAACATTTTTCCCAAATGTCGGATAATGAATGTTGTTCATGTGATACCGATATTAAAATTTTCAACTTTGAACCACAAAACTCAAAATCGGTAATTTCGATTGTCGATGCCGATTACCAATATGGTTTTCATTGTACCAAATTTCCAAGTATGTTAAAAACGGTACTTCGTGTGACACGAAGTACACCATTGTGCGCTATGCAAATTTACATTTCATCACCCAAATCAAAATCGCCACCCAAGTTCGATTATGATGATCTTATGGCCGCAAGAAAAGAAATTTTGGAATCGGGTATTTACATCGCTATTCATGGATGTCTACTTTATAACCTTGCGGGGACGGTCAAGGGTGAGGTCGATACAAATTACAAGTATGCCCTATCGACAACTTTGGAAGGTCTCATAGCCGAACTCGATTTTGGGGTTATTATAAATTCAGGTGTTGTTGTACACCCCGGTGCACGTGACTCAAAATTCGACAAACCCACTTCAGGGTTAAGATGTATATCGGAAACAATCGAAATTGCTTTAACCCGTGGAACCCCCGAAATTGTAAAAATCGCCAAACTTCTTAATATTTCGACAAAAGATGCAATAAAACGTCGAAGAATAATTTTGGAAAATGCAGCGGGTGAGGGGAATAAATTGTGTTCGACACTCGAAGAAATAAGAGATGTTATAAATTTTGTCGATAAAAAATACAGAAATCAGGTAAAAGTTTGCATCGATACATGTCATATTTTCGCGAGAGGAATTTATGATTTTGGAGTAAGGGGGGATATCGACAAATTTTATAAGGACTTTGAAAAAATTATTGGATTGGAGTACCTTGAACTTTTTCATTTTAACGATTCGATGAGGTCGGAAGAAAAAGGTAAGAATGCTTTTTTCGGTTCGAGAAAAGATCGTCACCAACAATTGGGCAAAGGGTATATTTTCGAAGGTTCCGATAGAATTAAGTCGGTCGAATATTTTATGTTGCGAGCAAGGGAGAAAAAAATTGCGTTGATAGGTGAGCCACCTGTGAGTGGAATGGTTGATTGGATGACCGTTTGCGAATTATTGCAAAGCACAAAATTACCCTTGGTGAAAGTTATTGACCTATGAATTCATAGGTCAACATTGAATATTTTTACACAAGTTGTGTAAAAATATACTATATTTCACTTCGAAAGTTGAATTGTATTCAAAATTCTGACTTGCAACTTTTTTGTTCCCAACTAAACAAAAGTCCAAGGGTCGATCCATTTGTGTGAGTGATAAATTTAACATAAATTTAAAATATCCATTTTACGCATGGTATGCGTAAATTTTTTACTTTTTTTTACGTTAAAAGTAAAAAAAAGTAAAAAATAAGATAAGCTCGGTAAAATATGGCTGAAAATGAATGTGATGTTTGCAAAAAAAGTTTAGTACGAAGTACATTTTGTCGACCCACACAAAAACAGCAAATTATCACATTTACTTGCAATAAGTATTATTTCGCACAAACAAGATTGTCCGATGCACATACATAAATATTGACTCTCCATAGATAAGTCACGGACTAATGTGCCTTGAGTTAATATAATTTACCAAGTTTGTAAATTGGTTTACAATAATTTACCAAGTTTGTAAATTACTTTTTTTCTGTGACCAACCTTTTATTTTTTTTTAGGACCATGACACACACATTTTATAATTTACAAACTTGGTAAATTATACGAATTATACAAAACATGCTAATATTATCGACAAACACGCTAAAACATACATAACGAAGTATTATAATAATTTACCGAGTTTGTAAATTAATTTACAAACTCGGTAAATGCGCGGAAAGAAAAAAGATATAATTTACCGAGTTTGTAAATTATGGTACTTTTAGTTTTTGCTTGCTTTTCTGAAAAGTAAAGTCCAAGAAATATAAAAATGTATTCCTGGGAAAAAAAGTTGTAAGACCAGAGTTGGACTTCGAAACGAGTTTGACCTTGAAGTGAGTTGGGAAGTTGTGGTTCGCGTCGAAGTTATTAATAACCATTGAGGGTTATTAATAACTATTTAAGGTTATTGTCAACTTTAAATGTTACGAATTGTTAATATTAACTTTATATGTTGCGAATTGTTAATATTAACTTTATATGTTGCGAATTGTTAATATTAACTTTATATGTTGCGAATTGTTAATATTAACTTTATATGTTGCGAATATCAAAATTGCCTATTTTACTGAATTTTTTAACATGAATAATCCATCAACAAATTTAATGTTATTAATAACATTTCGTACGCGAGAAATCCTACAAATTTTTGAGGGGAAAATATTTGATTTATCGGCGATTTACGATAAAAATATCGTAAAATGATGAAAATTCGCCGATAAACCATGTGTGTGTTGACCCCTAAAAATCCCAAAGTTGAAGTCTGCAGCCAACCTTTTGTTGGATTTAAATCCATATTAAATTTATGTGAAAAAAACGGGGTGTCATCCGAACCTTTCCGAGTTTGACAATTTCCAACTTCATCTTGGATGGATCTGAGTTTCCGAAGTTCATCTTGGTGTTACGATGTTTTGGAAGTTCACCTTGAGGTCATGATTTTTGGAAAGTCACAACTTTGAAAAAGTTGATCTTAAGCACAATCTTTTTCAACATTAAGAAACCGTTCGTCTTACCATTCTTGAAACAAGAATATACAAATTTCTATGATGTCGAGTTTTATCTTCCACGTGTTTGCTATGAAGGGTCCACAGAAAAAATAGATTTCACTTGCAAAGTATCTCAAGAAAGTAAGGACGGATTACATTCCGTGCATTGCACAGAAAGTAATTTATTAGCGATATCTTTCATATTACCAAAATATAAGGAAATCGATATACCCTATGGAACTACTTCAATTGAAGTGTTTGACGATAGCGAAACTACAATACAATTCGATCTTCCCATTAAATCAAATTGTGAAACGATCATTAAAGAACTTGATGAAGGTAATCAAATCGTTATTAGAGTGTTTAAGATGTCGTGATCACCAATTAAATTCATTTTCATAAGCCAAGCTTATGAAAAATCGTGGAGTAACCTCCCAGTCTCAAACATACTGAACCATAAATTTGAACATTGGCGTGTTGTTAAGATACAACGTACAGTAACTTTCTAAATCTGTAAGGAAAACCATTCGGTCTCCGTAATCGTCAAAATTAACAACAGTTTTGATGGTTTCATAATGTGTGCGGCACTCATCAAAATCCAATCCCATACCAAAACCAGTGGTCACATTATTTATACACGACATAAACCTTAAATTAATCATACCAGGTATGGTGGTTAGGGTAGTTTGAGACATTTTTTCGGTGTACAGTAAAGTGCATTGATACGTACCTGGGGTAACATGAGATTGGAGGGTACACATAAAAACACCGTTCCCATTTTGTGATTTGTGATGCGCAAAAGCGTTCGCGGTGGCCATGAATTGATCCATATCGCGTAATTTAGTAAGATAATCTCTTGATTTATCCATTTCAACCTTTTCGTTAGTTGATGTCGCTGGAAATAATTTACATTGACGTTTATGGGTTTCTTTCCAGTGTATTTTTTGGCAATCGACAGAGCAATATGCGACAGTGTGACAACGACCACATCTCATTAAGTCGGGAAAGGTTTTCCTGCAATTTACACAAAATTCTCCTTGCATTTTTGTTGTAATATTTACAACAAATTACGTGAAATTTTAACGTAATTATTCCACTTTTTTGCGGTGATTCATTTTATTACTATAAACATGTAATGGCAATTATTAACTTTTACATTTTAGATTTTCCGGAAAGATATATAAAAAATAAGTTAGTCATGACCGAAGACACATGTGAAGAATTATGGGTGAAGACATTTCAATATGGCAATAAAAATGCAAGAACTTTCGAATCGGGTATAAGGAAAAAACAATGAGCAGAAATATGTGTGCCATATTTTAGATAGCGTCCCCATTTATGAGTTTCAACTATTATAACCATACAATGGAGTTAAAATATCAAGATGTTTACCTCGAAGAGTATCATCAAGATTTGATAAAGTTCAAAACGGAGGTCGAGGCCATGCAAAAAAGTTTTCACAATCTTGCATACATCGGATGGAAAAGTAATCGGAGCGCTGAACATCCTCTCAATATTTTCGCTCCCGCGTTCAACATTGCACTTCTCGATATCGGTAAATCTTTAGACGCATTTTCAGCATTAACATACGCCGTAATCCCCGGTATGACCGATAAATATAAGTCGGGTATGTGGTTAAAAATGAACGATGATACAAAAATTCAGTGGTTTCTTGAAAAAGCCGTTATCGCCGAAAATCAAGGGACGCGTACGGGTAAAATATTATCTTCGTTGCAGGTAAAAAAGTAGAAAATAAAAATGAAATTTAGCGATATTTATTGTGCATATTTTGTACAATAAATATGGAAGGGAAACAGACTAAAAAATGCGTAAATCTAAAAAAGTTGTTTAGGGAATTTGTTAAAGAATATCCTGATTTCGGAACAAAAAAATATAATAACGAAGAATTAGAGCGAATGGCTATTGATTATGTTAAATCAAAAGCCGATCAATTTAAGAAAGAAGGTCGTAAGAAATATTGGTTGGTTTTTGAAAGTGATGAAGGGGAAGATGGTGGCGGCAATGAAGCTTGTAGCGCCTTATATTCCGATTTAGTTCGATGTCATACAAAAGAAGAGGCGATACTTCTTATATTAATTGTAAATAGAGCCAGTAAACCAAGTGAATACGATGCTATTGAAATGGACCTAAAAAAGATCTAGGTCTTAGTATATTAGCATTCTGAGTTCGTTACGATAAACGTAACGAACATTATCAAATATCATCAAATATCATCAAATATCATAATTCTTGGTACCTATTACATCTTCTAAAACTTCGCAATAATGTGTTATGCCATCCGTTGTGCATACCCGATCGGTATAATTTGTTAAGATATTGAGATATGTAATCGTATTCAAACTTGTAAACGATCGCGCCCGCGTTCATGAGCATCATAACGATATCGAACCTTTCTTGTAGACATGCGATACCCAATGCCGTAAACCCATATTTATCTCTTGTATTGATGTATATGGAAGAATTTCTTGATAGTAATAACGAGACTGTATCCTCGTAACCCTTGGAACATGCGTATTGCAATAAGGTTCGATTATCGGGGTTGTGTTGAAAAGGTTCCGATAATTTCTTGGTGAGTATGGATGGGTTCGAGTACCATTTCCAAAGTTAATCTTGTCACATGAAACGTAATGTATTTCAAACGATCTTCAATAGACATATCAATGCGGGGTGTTAACTGAATCTTATCGTCAGAAAAATTGGGAAGTGCGGTCATTATCTTTATTAATTTCGTATGTTAATTTCAGTTTTGCTTTGTGTTTTTAACTATAACGAATGTCAAGGAAAACCATATATACATACAATAGTAAATGCGTAACATACTGCGAGCTTGATACCATCATAATGACAAAAAAATTAGAATGTTCGACAAATTTACGTCAATACGATACAATAATTTTATCAACCGACGTTATGTATATTATTTTACTACATTGTGACGTTATAACACTCATGAATTTTAAACAAACATGTAAATATTCTATTATTGATGATAAGCGTGAATGTACGCATTTTTGGAAGCAAAAATTGGAACAAAGCAAACTACGATATAAATACAAACTCGATCCTTATCTCTTAACATACAAAGAATACATAAATCTAAGTCTAGCGAAATGCAAGGTCGAGAAAATGTTGAAAATAATGAGAATGGAGATGGAACTTGATGGAATCAAAAAGAGGAATGGAAGGATCAGTTATGATTTTGGAGAATTTAAATTACGTAATATTAAAGAAGTAAACAACATTCTTACTTGTATATTTGGTAAAACGATAAATTTACGGAAAGAATGCAAAAAAGAACAAATACATGGAATATTTGCCGTGCATATAGATATTATAGTACAAACAAGGGTGAAAGTTATGCTTTGTATTTGTCAAGAACCTGAAGAATATATTAATGATGATTTTTGTCGTGTAATAGTTCGTAAGGAACTGAGTTTTAGTAAGTTCAAATATCTGTTGTGTCGTATTCTTTATTATGACAGGATTAGATACAATAATAGTGGTAATAGGTCTAATGTACAAGAAAATCCGTTTTCTCATGCAGATATTCGCGGATCGTACGGAACATTGTCCGATATGCCTCTAACTGCTATTTATTTGGCCAATTATATTAACAAAGGAATTCGATATTGCGATAAAGAAAGATTTTATAGACGCGATAGATTAATTAAAAGTATATGTTATCCTACTTAAAATGTGTAAATAATACACGTTTTGTCCAAACAAAACGTAAAGGATATTTTTCTTTGCTAAAAGCAAAGAATGTTACATAATACGAGATCCAAAGGTCAGCAAATGATGACTCTTATATGATATCTTTGTCTTATTTAGTGATGCAGGATCGTTGAGTAAACTCATTAAATTTAACGATTACTATTATTATATTCAATGTTGGACTTGAAATTTATTTCTCGTATTCACACGAGAAATAATTGCACTTATATTTGTATTTCTACTTAATATCAGGTGAAGTGATAATTCGGGGAACAATGTTTAAAACGCGTAACTCTTGTGATAACAATTTAGTACCGAAGGGAACTTGTACCATGACAACTTTCGATGTTTGACACACTCTACAATAAGAAATCTTACCGTCGTCGATAGCCTCCAAACCACATACTTGACATACAGGCATTCGGTAAACATCGGATTGATATAGTAAACGATCCTGCACCATCTCGGGAACACCTTGTGCAAGCATACAATTGTGGGCAACGACACCATTCGCTAAATACGATTCGGTTCCTTCGACTGTGATATCACACATGTCTACTTTGTAAGTCTGTTTTCGGATGTCGATGATTTTTAAATAATAAGCAGGAACGCCATTTTGTTCTCTTGTCATACCGTATGTTACTTCCTTGGAATCGGGATTATTTTCGTCTAAAAACATCTTTAATGCTCCAATCTCTTTAAAATATTCCCCAACAGTTGGAAACATTCCGCTTCTGATCTCATTATTGACTTGTCCTGTTAACAACTGACCGACTCGTTTATTAACAGGAATAGATTCCTTATGTAATATTGGTTCGATTAATTTTAATTCTTCAGTCGCTGTTTTGACGGCTTTAGCCAACCCGTATATTTTCGCGTTTGGATTTTCCGATTTTTTAGCTCGATAATTAATTAACTCATCAACCCGTTCAGCGATCCACATACGTTGCCTCAAAACATTTTCTCGAAATCTTCGATAACTAACTCCAGCAGATAAACGGATTGATTTATGTTCACAATATCTAAATCCTATTTGTTCCGAAAAAGGAATAAGATGAGTTAACGGAATATTGAGCAAAATTTGTTTATGGTCTCCTCCAGAGTTTTTTGAATGTGTCGTTAATTTTGGCTGCTGTATCGTTGAATCAATATCAAATCTGAGTTTCAATAATCTTTGTAAAGTTTCCATATGTTCTTGTAAAGAGTCAAGATGCGTCGGATCTTTTGTCCAAGAAATGGATACTGATTTTATGAGATCTTTTTCTCTTCGAGAGGATAAACAACAAGTATGGCCATCACCGCCAAATAATCCACCAAGAAACTCACGCAAAATTGGCTGTGGAGTAAGATTGTGTATAAAATCTGGAAACATGGCATCTTGTTTCACCTTCGCCCCTTTAATGACATTCATATTGCGTATTGCCTTTGCTAAATCAATTGGGAGCTTGATGGTATATATGTTCGATTCGAATACATAGTCAACATCAACTCCCGTAATACGTTTAATGTCATCGATCATAGTTTCAACATCTGTTAAATGACCAAGATACACTGATACCGCGTTAAGTCGATAATATGCATGGCCATCTGTAATCGCAAATCCTACAAGTCGTGCTAATGCCAATGATTTACGGAAAACTTCATATTTATTGAATACTCCGCCGTTGGGGCTAACAGATTCGAAGAACTCAGCGTCCCATATCCCATGTTTGCATAATTTTATGTCTTCATTAAAATCCACCAATGGAGGATTTAAAGAACATGCTAATCTGTCCTGTCCAACGATCAATTCGTGAACTTCTGCGTACGTATCATTTTTTTCTTCATCTTCTTCATTTTTCGTGTAAAAAGGATGATATTTAGCGGCTCTTAATGTTCTGCCATCTTGAAGGGTAATTATGTACAATGTACGCATACCTTCATTTCCGTAATCTGTTTGCGTAGACTTTACTAATATCTCATCTGTCACATTCCATCCCCAAATAGTCTCAAACTTCTTTAAAGAGCCTAATTCAACAGAAACACCCTCTTTAAGAGCGATTGGAGTCGTTTTACAGCACCGGTCCCGCTCCATGTGTCCAATCCTGAATCCGCCCTTCTTTTTACGACCTTCGGTTGGCTGACGGTGTAATGCGTGAGAGCTACCTGTCGCACGGGCATGAATTTTATCCATAACCATGTGTTTTAATCTCTGATAATACATAACACCGTGAAATACTAAAGTATACGCTCTTTCACCCGTTTTTGGAACGATAATTTCCTCCTCTGAGAAACCCGGAACACCTAATTTCTCGATACACCTGAGAATATATTTGACATCGAAATTTTTGATGAAGGGTGACGCGTCCCCTGTTAAATTCATTGCATAATGGATGTTAGGATTGAAACCTTCAGGGTATCTTAATTCATTATCCTTTTCTAATTTACTTTCATTATCCTTCTCCGATTCACTCCCTGATAATTCATTTTCTAATTTTTCAAAGAGCGGTAAACTGTATTCAGGTTGTTTCAAAGATGTGGCCGTTAACGATATACCCATGATCGCTTCGACAAATAATCCGATGGTCATTCGACTGGGAAATGCTAACGGATTGATAAGTATATTAGGCGTGTATCCCAACCGTACCAAAAAAGGCATATCTTTGCTGCTCATAATTTCACCAGCCGTACCTTTTTGTCCATGTCTCGCGGCAAATTTATCACCACGCATAGGTTTACGGTATTGTCTTGTCACTAAGCGTATACACTCGTATCCGTCTCCGTTTTTCCCACAAGTGATCGAATGAATTGTTGCGGGTAATTTTTGATCATAAATGATACTAATGTTCATCTCGACCTTGCTCGAATTTTTCTTACCATGAATAGAAGAGTTGATGTGTGTTGGATTGTTTGTGTACGTCATAACCATGCCAACAAGTACGTCCCCTTTGTGTACTTCAACGCCTTCGGGGACATAACAATACTTTGATTTATCGATTGTCTTCTCTGTTAATTTGTTCATATTGCCTCTGTAATCGTTACACATCTCCTTTTGTGGAATTTTGAACTCTTCATATTTTGAAGAACCTGGTAAATTGGGATTCTTGATAACAGCTTCGTACGCGGTATATGCATACGAACACATAAAACCCCGATTAATGGCATCTTCATTAAGTACAAGTGAATCTTCTTGATTAAGACCGTACCATGGCATAACTAGTACCGTAGCATTCTGTCCCATGGGGACGTTATCGAGACCCACCTTCCTAGCTATGCGCGTATTTACGATTGGTTTTTGAGGATAAACAAGAGCATGCCATTTTCCTTTTCGATGATACTTATGATTGAGACCGGGAACACCGATGGACTGTTTAGCCATAGCCGATTGATAAATATTTCTGGGAGCTTGATTACAATCGTTTTTGGGACTTGTGTTTGCACCAACCCCTTCAATCATATCAGGTGTCATTTCACAATGTGTGTATTGTTCACGTATGTGCGCGGGCATCGTTTCAAGATCGCTTGGATAGATGGCTACATTTAGATTCTCTTCTTCCGATTTATCGATTAATTCAACATAACCGTTTTCGAGAAGATACATCCACACAGATGATTCGAGATGAAAAGAATTTTTATTGTTTGTACCGAAGTCAGTTTCGTTTTGTTTAAGTAAAACAGGTTCTTTCGCAAGCGAAAGAACCTGAATGTTTTTGTACTTTCCTTTTTCCCTCTCAAGTTTAATGCCATCGAGAATGTGTTCGGGTATAACAAGCTTACCTTTATCCAATATACATAAACCCCGTATCATTCTACCTGCATCCGTTAATATATTAATCTCATTATCAATCTTGTCGTAAGAAATCGATATGGATGGATTAATATTACATTTTCTACGCATATTTCTTAATGTTGCGACAATTTCGTTGGGTGTTTGAGTGTACCCTTGGGGTATACCGTTGACAAAGATACGAGTGTACACTAAAAAATTATCAAGTTCGCATGAGTTGACACCACCTTTTTCGCGTACGTCTGATAATGGATGCATACAAACATTTCCCTCCGGATGATCTTTGGGCAGAATCATGTCCTTCAAAAATTCAATAATAGGATAATGATCACATCCGATTGTGATAAAAGATCCTAAAGCTAGAATTTGCACGAGTCCCACACGTTTACCTTCGGGTGTTTCGTAGGGACAATTACTTGTGACCATATTGTTTGCTATAATTGTGTGATTGGAACATATTGTTGTAAAATCGTATACAGTGTGTGCGCCCGGTAATTTTTCAATACTTTTAATGCGAGAAATAGATTTATTATTTCTTGCTAATTTTTTATCGATCCCCTCGAGAAAGTTTGATAAGGTTGACGATGGAGAAGTATCAATACACACAACACTATGTGTAGGTATTAAGTCTTTTGCTTGTACAAATACAACATCATTAACACCGCATGTTAACGCACGATCTTCACACAAGTGTGAAGATCGTGTTTCAATATCATTAACACCCTCGCCCTGTTTATCATTTAATACCAAAAACGGATGATCACCCGTACATTTAATTTTATTTCCATTCGTATCTTCAATTGAATACACGTCCCTTGAAGGTTTTGAAAAGAAATTATAAAAACCCGATGGCTCGTTCTTGAACGTGACAGGATTGACAGTCATAATAAATTCATGTGTTTTTTGTAAATCTTCGATTGTTTTTGTACTTCCATCCGCCAACATAATGAGAGTATCGCCTGTAAAACAGGAACACCCCCATTGACTACCATGTAAGTGTCTCGGTGGTTCAATCTTACCCCCTTCATTTGCCATAGGAATGACAAACTTACGCATAAAAGATAAAAATGCGACATGATTAAAATTATCAATCGTTTGAGAAATTCCTTGTGCGGGCCCCGTTGAATTCCATTTGTTCGACATCAGTGCTGATGTAAACGATGACGTAATAATATAAGGTGATGTGATGTATGATGCCACATTGATGGGCCTTTTCTTTTTGAGATCGCTATCGATTGAGCCAACAATTTTTCCGGTCAATTGACAAAATGCTTTGTAAAAATGCGCGGCTAAAATCATGCCTGTTGTGTGTACACGTTTATTCGCGACGTGATCTCTATCACTAACAGGCATGAGACCAACCCGTGCAAGTAATAATTTACGTGTCATATATCCAAGGTATACAGCTTTTTCGCATAGAAAAATACGATCACTATCGTTTGAAGCTTTTTCCTGTACCGTTACATGTGCTAAAAATTCAACAGAGAGAAGATGCGTTGCATATTGAATGGCTTGATCCCTTTCTTCTTTCGTCAATTCTATAACCTCCGCTTTCTTTGACTTTGTCGTATCGGCCATTTTTTTGCCGCGTAATCCGATATAACATAAAGCGTTTTCTTGAATTTTGGAGGGATCTGAACTTGAACGAAAAATATTCCATGATTGCTCTAATGATTTAGCGAGCAAGTATATTGCTTCTTTGTGTTTGATTGTTGGGGGCGCTACAAATATACGTTGTTCAAAAACAAACGATGCGATAAGTTTGGGGCTCGTTATGCCCAATCCACAAAAGACAATACCCAAAGGTATGGAGCATGAATCAATGTAGGGTATTGTGACGCTTATCAAATTTGATTTTGTACATATACCCACTTGCACGGTCGTGATATGCGATGTTAATCCACCGCATTTAACCTCTGTGTATTTTGAAAATTTGGGCTTACCATTAGATGAAGCCGCTTTTCCATTAAAAATATGAATGCTATTATGCGATGGCCTTACTTGTGGTACAATCACTTTTTGAGATCCTTTGAGAATAAAATAACCGCCAATATCATTAATATCCTCTTGTAAAGACGCGAGTTTATACTTATCACCTTTAATGCGGGATAAATTGCACAATTTGCTGTATACAGGAATATAGATATCTCCGATATACTTTTTCTCATATCTATTTATTTGGTTGTTGGGTCCTTTGTATACGATATCACAATACAACCCTGCAGCATAACTAATCGATTTATCCATGCACATCTTTGGCGTTGAAGATGGCGATTTCGCGATAATATTTGTAAATTCAACAAAATGTGTTTCTCCATTCCGAAGAAGTGAAATTTTCCCTTTTTCAGCAACGATTGCGGGAATCATATCCTCTATGGCATAATTAAAACTATCCGTATGCATCGATACAAGTCCATATTGATCGATAAAGGCATTACTCGCCTCCCATAATTTATCATCGAGAGTGCGCTCTTGTTGCGAACGAGTCGATCCTTCGATATGATAATCCTTATGATAAGGATCGGGCTGCGAACGACTCGACCCTTCAATATGATCAATGTATGTTGGTTCGATCATTAATGAATCTAATTTTGTAGATTTGTCATTCTTATTTGAAACACGCGATTTAAGAGTTTTAGAGCGTGTACTAGACGATTTGGCGATCGATTCGGCCTTTTTTGACCGTGACCCCCCACCAGATGG
>Ga0310811_10008097_pt1 | contig 13507 bp, 14 predicted proteins | sample YCmetagenome_FD_207642 | JGI IMG/M metagenome (GOLD analysis project Ga0310811, IMG submission 207642) | Soil microbial communities from experimental microcosm in Duke University, North Carolina, United States - YC | ecosystem: Engineered > Artificial ecosystem > Soil microcosm > Unclassified ... | reverse complement strand
CGCCTCCGCCACGACGCCGGGCTGTCGCGCCGACCCCTCGCCGACGGCGACGGGTTCGAACAGCGATGGCATCCGCAAACGACTCATGCCGCGCATCATGCCGTCGCCCACGCGCCCCGGCCAGCGATTTACCCGCCGCTCGGGCCGGCGGCGCCGGTACCGGTCCCGGTCCGCGCGCCGGGCCGGTTTGACCCCGCCGCCACGGGGATAGTGCTGCCTAGTGACCGCGCCGAGAATCGCCGGCACGACGAGCGACGAGATCCGGGAGAAGTCCAGGCTTCGCCACACCCTCCGGCGGTTCGACCTGCTCTTCTTCCTGATCTGCACGATCGTCGGGCTCGACACGATCGGCGCGGTCGCGAAGCACGGTGCCCAGGGGTTCACCTGGCTGGTCTTTCTCGCCGTGGTCTTCTTCGTGCCGTACGGCCTGCTGATGGCCGAGCTCGGCGCGGCCTTCCCGGTCGAGGGCGGACCCTACGTGTGGTGCCGGCTGGCCTTCGGCCGGTTCGTGGCCGCGCTCGTCACGGTGCTGTACTGGTGCTCCAACCCGCTCTGGCTGGGCGGGACACTGACCATCCTCGCCGTCTCCGCCTTCGGCGAGTTCCTCACGCCGCTGCATGGGATCGCGCGGCTGCTGTTCGCGCTGGCGTTCATCTGGCTCGCGGTGGCGTCGGCGATCGTGTCGGTCCGGCTCGGCCGGTGGGTGCCGAGCCTGGGAGCCTTCGTCCGGATGGCGGTCGTGGGCATCTTCACGCTGTCGGTGCTGCTGTACGCGCTGCGCAACGGCATCGGCGGCTTCGGCCCGGCGGCGTTCGTGCCGGGATATGCGGTGTTCATCGCCGTGGTCCCCGTGCTGATCTTCAACTACGTCGGCTTCGAGCTGCCCAGTTCCGCCAGCGAGGAGATGCTCGACCCGCGCCGCGACGTGCCGCGCGCCATCGCGTGGTCCGGTCTCGGCGCCATCCTGCTCTACGGCGCCCCGATCCTGGCCATCCTGCTGGTCCTGCCCCGGGAGCAGGTGACCGGCGTCGACGCGGCCAAGGAGGTCTTCACCGTCTACGGGGGGTCCGTGGCCGCCGACGGCACCGCCACCCTGACCGGCGCCGGGAAGGTGCTCGGCGCCTTCACCGCGGTGGCGTTCATCTGGGCGCTGCTGTCCAGCGGCGCCACCTGGCTGATCGGCGCCGACCGCGCACTGGCGATCGCCGGCCTGGACGGCGCCGCGCCGCGGGCGCTCGGGCACTTCTCGCCCCGCTCCGGCACCCCGATCGCGGCAAACCTGCTCAGCGGCGCCATGGCGACGCTCGTGATGCTGCTGGCGTTCCGCCTGTCGGCCGGCAGCGCGGAGCGGTACTTCACGATCGCGCTGGGCGTCGCCATCTCCACCACGACGATCGCCTACCTCGGCATCTTCCCGGCGCTGGTACGGCTGCGCCGCACCCGCCCCGAGGCGCCCCGCCCGTACCGCGTCCCGGCCGGCGCGGCCGGCCCCTGGGTGGTCAGCGCGCTGACCACGTTCTGGGCCGGCGTCGCCACGGTGTGGCTGCTCTGGCCGGGCCTGGGCACGAACTGGTTCGGCGCGACCGGCGACCCCGACGCGTCGCTGCCGGCCGGGGTCGGGCGCGCCGCGTTCGAGCTGACCCAGATCGTCCCCATCGTCGCGGTGCTCGCGATCGGCGTCCTCTTCTACGCCCTGGGCGCGCCCACCCGCCGCCGGGCGGCATCCGACCGGGCGCCCGCGACCGGCGACGGCGGGCGATGAACACGGCAGGGCCGCGCCCCGAGGACCTTCGCCGCCGCCGCCCCGCATGTCCTGGGTGCGCCCACCCACCACCCCGGCCGCATCCGACCAGGCGCGCGCGACCGCGACGGCGGGTTACGGGCATGGAGACGACCGCGGCCCAAAGCGGATTCCTCGTGCACCGGGCGAATACGTCGAGCACGCGCCGCCAGCCCGATATGTCGGGCGCTCCGCGCCACGACATATCCGCATTTATAACCCGACAGGCGAAAAATCCGATAAGTCGCGGCGCGGAGCGCCCGACTTATCGGACTTGAGCGGGTTACGCCGAAGGCGACAGACCCGGGCGCAGCGGTGCGCCGGATCTGTCGCCTCGAGGCGTCAGACGTTGAAGCCCAGGGCGCGCAGCTGGTCGCGGCCCTCGTCGGTGATCTTGTCCGGGCCCCACGGCGGGAGCCAGACCCAGTTGATGCGGATGTCGGACACCAGGCCGCCGCCCGGGCCGGTGCAGAGGGCCTGGCGGGCCTGGTCCTCGATGACGTCGGTCAGCGGGCAGGCCGCGGAGGTCAGGGTCATGTCCAGCGTCGCGACGTTCTCCTCGTCGACGTGGATGCCGTACACGAGGCCGAGGTCGACGACGTTGATGCCCAGCTCGGGGTCGACGACGTCCTTCATCGCCTCTTCGATGTCGGCCAACACGGCGGTCATGCGGTCTCCTCAGCAACTGATGATTCTGCACCGGCGCGCGCCAGTGCGTCCTTGTAGGCCATCCAGGGCAGCAGGGCGCACTTCACGCGGGCCGGGTACTGCGCCACGCCCGCGAACGCCACCGCGTCCTCGAGCAGGTCCTCGTCCGGCTCCACCGTGCCGCGGCCGCCCATGAGCTCGGCGAACGCCTCGTGGCGGCGCAGGCTGTCCTCGATCGTGGCGTCCTTGAGCAGGTCGTAGAGGACGCTCGCGGAGGCCTGGCTGATGGAGCAGCCCATGCCCTCGTACGAGATGTCGGCGACGCTGCCGGCCTTGAGCGACACGCGCAGGGTGACCTCGTCGCCGCACGTCGGGTTGACGTGGTGCGCCTCGGCGTCGAAGGGCTCGCGCAGGCCCCGGCCGTGCGGGCGCTTGTAGTGGTCCAGGATGATCTCCTGGTACAGCTGGTCGAGCTTCATCAGGCGAAGACCTTCCGGACCCGCTCCACGCCCCGGACGAGGGCGTCGATCTCTTCGGTCGTCGTGTACAGGTAGAACGACGCTCTGGTGGTTGCCGGCACACCGAAGCGCACGCAGGTCGGGCGGGCGCAGTGGTGCCCGACGCGCACCTGCACGCCCTCGTCGTCCAGGATCTGGCCGACGTCGTGCGGGTGGACGCCCTCGACGGTGAAGGAGATCGTCGCGCCGCGGTCGACGGTGGACTCGGGGCCGATGATCCGCACGCCCGGGACCGAGGTGAGCGCGTCCAGCGCGTAGGCGGTGATGGCCTTCTCGTGCGCGACGACGTTGTCCATGCCGGCGGCGCTGAGGTAGTCCACGGCGGCGCCGAGGCCGACGGCCTGGGCGATCGGCGGGGTGCCGGCCTCGAAGCGGGCCGGCGGCGGCATGAACGTCGTGCCGGTCATCGACACCGTCTCGATCATCGAGCCGCCGCCCAGGAACGGCGGCATCGCGTCGAGCAGCTCGAAGCGGCCCCACAGGGCGCCGATGCCGGTCGGGCCGAGCATCTTGTGGCCGGTGAAGGCGACGAAGTCGGCGCCGAGCGCGGTCACGTCGACGGGGACGTGCGGCACGGACTGGGAGCCGTCGAGCAGCACCAGCGCGCCGACCTCGCGGGCCCGGGCGACGAGGCGCTCGACCGGGTTGATGGTGCCGAGGATGTTGGAGTAGTGCACGAACGCGACGAGCTTGGTGCGCGGGTTGATCAGCTCGTCGATGCCGGAGAGGTCGAGGCGGCCCTCGTCGGTGATGCCGAACCAGCGCAGCGTCGCGCCGGTGCGCTGGGCGAGCAGCTGCCACGGCACGATGTTGGAGTGGTGCTCCATCTCGGTCACGACGATCTCGTCGCCGGGGCCGAGGCGCAGGCGCGGGTCGTCGGCGGCGGCCGAGAACGCGTGCGCGACGAGGTTGATCGCCTCGGTCGAGTTCTTCGTGAAGACGATCTCGGCGGCGGTGGTGGCGCCGATGAAGCCCGCGACCTTCTCGCGGGCCCCCTCGAAGGCCTCCGTGGACTCGGTGCCCAGCGTGTGCACCGACCGGGCCACGTTGGCGTTGTGCTGCTCGTAGTGCTCACGCACCGCGTCGATCACCTGGCGCGGCTTCTGCGAGGTGTTGCCCGAGTCCAGGTACACCAACGGGTTGCCGTTGATCGTGCGGTCCAGGATCGGAAAGTCCTTACGGATCGCCTCGACGTCGAGTGCGTTCATCAACAGTCCTTCTAAGCGCTCAAGGCCGGACCCGTGCCGGCGAGGTAGTGCTCGTATCCGCTGCTCTCGAGCCGCTCGGCGAGCTCCGGGCCGCCCTCCTCGACGATCCGCCCGCCGACGAACACGTGGACGTAGTCAGGGCGGATGTACCGCAGGATGCGCGTGTAGTGAGTGATCAGCAGCAGCCCGGTGTCGCCCTGCTCGCGGACCCGGTTGACGCCCTCGCTCACGATGCGCAGCGCGTCGATGTCCAGGCCCGAGTCGGTCTCGTCGAGCACCGCGATCTTCGGCTTGAGCAGCTCCAGCTGCATGATCTCGTGGCGCTTCTTCTCGCCGCCGGAGAAGCCCTCGTTGACGTTGCGCTGGGCGAAGCTCGGGTCCATCTGCAGCTTCTCCATGGCGCCGCGCAGCTCGCCGGCCCACGTGCGCAGCTTCGGCGCCTCGCCGTCGACGGCGGTCTTGGCGGTGCGCAGGAAGTTGGCCACCGAGACGCCGGGCACCTCGACCGGGTACTGCATGGCGAGGAAGAGGCCCGCGCGGGCGCGCTCGTCGACGCTCATCGCGAGGACGTCCTGGCCGTCGAGGGTCACCGATCCGCCGGTGACCTCGTAGCGCGGGTGGCCCGCGACCGAGTAGGCGAGGGTGGACTTGCCGGAGCCGTTGGGCCCCATGATGGCGTGGGTCTCCCCCGCCCGGACGGTCAGGTCGACCCCGGCGAGGATCGGCTTGAGCTCACCGTCGGGCAGCTTGACCGAGACCTGCAGGTTGCTGATCGAGAGCTCGCTCACTTGGTAACTCCGTTACTGGGATTCGGATCGATATAGACGTCGCCGTCGCGGACCTCGACCGGGTACACGGGGACCGGCTCGGTGGCCGGCAGGCCGGTCGGCTCGCCGGTGCGCAGGTCGAAGCGCGAGCCGTGCAGCCAGCACTCCAGGGTGCAGCCCTCGATCTCGCCCTCCGACAGCGCGACCGCCGCGTGCGAGCACTCGTCGCGGACGGCGTAGAAGTTGTCGTCGTCGGCGTGCACCAGCGCGATCTCGGTCCCTTCGACCGTCACCTGCACGGCCTCGCCCTTGGCCACGTCGGTGGCCGCACACACTCGGATCACGCTTCGGCCTCTTCCAGCCGGGCGTCGATCGCGCCGCCGAGCCGGTCGCGCAGCTCCTCGACCGGGATCTTCGCCAGCAGCTCGTGGAAGAAGCCCCGCACGACGAGCTTGCGGGCCTGCTCGTCCGGGATGCCCCGGGACATGAGGTAGAACAGCTGCTCGTCGTCGAAGCGGCCGGTGGCGCTGGCGTGCCCGGCGCCGGCGACCTCGCCGGTCTCGATCTCCAGGTTGGGCACCGATTCGGCGCGCGCGCCGTCGGTGAGCACCAGGTTCCGGTTGACCTCGTACGTGTCGGTGCCGGTGGCCTCGGCCCGGATCAGCACGTCGCCGACCCACACCGTGTGCGCGTCGGCGCCCTGCAGCGCGCCGCGGTAGGCGACGTAGCTGCGGCAGTCCGGCACCGAGTGGTCGACGAGCAGCCGGTGCTCGAGGTGCTGGCCGGCGTCGGCGAAGTACAGCCCGTAGGCGTCGATCTCGCCGCCGCGGCCGGTGTAGTCGACGCTGGTGTACTGCCGCACGAGGTCGCCGCCGAGGGTCACCTGCACGTGGACGACCTTCGCGTCGCGGCCGAGCCGGAAGCGCACGTGCTGCGCCTGCACGGCGTCGGCGTCCCAGTCGGTGACGGTGACGAGCGTGAGCCGGGCGCCGTCGCCGACGAGCACCTCGACGTTGTCGGCGAGCGTCACGGAGCCCACCTGCTCGAGCACGACCGTCGCCTCGGCCAGCCGGCCGACCTCGACCACGGTGTGGCCGAACGCGAGCTCGGTCGTGGTGCCGACCAGGCGTACCAATGCCGGGGTCTCGAGAATGGCGCCGCCCGCGACCGACACGACGAGCGCCTCGCTCGCCGCGCCGGCGGCCAGGGCGCTGATGCGGTCGAACGGGGTCAGCGCCGAACCGACCCGCGGGTCGGCGCGCCCGACCGTGGACACGGTGACGCCGGCCGGCAGGTCGCCGACCTCGACCTTCGGCGCGGTCGCGCCGGGGCCGGAGGTCGCCGCGGCCAGCCCGCGCAGGCGCTTGAGCGGCGTGAAACGCCACTCCTCCTCGCGGCCGGTGAGCGCCGCGAAGTCCGCGACGTCGAACGAGCGGACCTGCTGAGCGCGGGTCTTCGGGGGTACCAGAGCGGGGGCGCTCATCCGACAGCGCCCTCCATCTGCAGCTCGATGAGCCGGTTGAGCTCCAACGCGTACTCCATGGGCAGTTCCTTGGCGATCGGCTCGATGAAGCCGCGCACGATCATGGCCATCGCCTCGTCCTCGGTGAGGCCGCGCGACATCAGGTAGAACAGCTGGTCGTCGCTGATCTTCGAGACGGTCGCCTCGTGCCCCATCGACACGTCGTCCTCGCGGATGTCGACGTAGGGGTAGGTGTCCGAGCGGGAGATGGTGTCCACCAGCAGCGCGTCGCACTTGACCGTGGACTTCGAGTTGTGCGAGCCCTCCAGCACCTGCACGAGGCCGCGGTACGACGTGCGGCCGCCGCCGCGCGCGATCGACTTCGACACGATGGTCGAGGAGGTGTGCGGCGCGGCGTGCACCATCTTGGCGCCCGCGTCCTGGTGCTGGCCCTCGCCGGCCATCGCGACGCTGAGGACCTCGCCCTTGGCGTGCTCGCCGGTCATGTAGACCGACGGGTACTTCATCGTCACCTTGGAGCCGAGGTTGCCGTCGATCCACTCCATGGTCGCGCCCTCGTGGCACACGGCGCGCTTGGTGACCAGGTTGTACACGTTGGTCGACCAGTTCTGGATGGTCGTGTACCGGCACCGGGCGTTCTTCTTGACGATGATCTCCACGACCGCCGAGTGCAGCGAGTCGGAGGAGTAGATCGGCGCGGTGCAGCCCTCGACGTAGTGCACGTAGGCGCCCTCGTCGACGATGATCAGGGTCCGCTCGAACTGGCCCATGTTCTCGGTGTTGATCCGGAAGTACGCCTGCAGCGGGATCTCCACGTGCACGCCCTTCGGCACGTAGATGAAGCTGCCGCCGGACCACACCGAGGTGTTGAGCGCGGCGAACTTGTTGTCACCGACCGGGATCACGGTGCCGAAGTACTCCTTGAAGAGCTCCTCGTGCTCCTTGAGCGCGGTGTCGGTGTCGAGGAAGACGACGCCCTGCTCCTCAAGGTCCTCGCGGATCTTGTGGTACACGACCTCGGACTCGTACTGCGCGGCCACGCCCGCGATGAGCCGCTGCTTCTCGGCCTCGGGGATGCCCAGCTTGTCGTACGTGCTCTTGATGTCCTCGGGCAGCTCGTCCCAGCTCGCCGCCTGCTTCTCGGTGGAGCGCACGAAGTACTTGATGTTGTCGAAGTCGATGTGCGACAGGTCGGCGCCCCATGCCGGCATGGGCTTGCGGTCGAACAGGCGCAGGCCCTTCAGGCGCAGGTCGAGCATCCACTGTGGCTCGCTCTTCTTCGCCGAGATGTCGCGCACGACGTCCTCGTTGAGACCCCGGCGCGCCGAGGCCCCCGCGGTGTCGGAGTCGGCCCAGCCGTACTCGTACCGGCCGAGACCGGCAAGCTGATCGGCAGTCGTCATCTCACGATCCTTTGCCTATCGGGACGGGCGCCGGGCTGTACCCGGGCCGGAATATGGGTGGTGCAGACGCCGTCGCCGTTGGCGATGGTGGCGAGCCGCTGGACATGCGTGCCGACGAGGCGCGAGATCACCTGGGTCTCGGCCTCGCACAGCTGGGAGAATTCGGCGGCGACGTGGGCCACCGGGCAGTGGTGCTGACACAGCTGCCCGCCGGTGGCGATCGTCGTCGCGCCCGCAGCGTAACCCTCCGCGGTCAGCGCCCGCGCGAGGGCCTCGGCCCGGGCGAGCGGGTCGTCGCCGGCCTCGGCCATGGCCGAGCGGCAGCGCTCCTCCAGCCCCGCGACCTGCGCGGCGGCGAAGGCGGCGACCTCGGCGGGCCCGCCGTGCTCGGCGATCCACCGCAATGCCGCGGTGGCCAGGCCGTCGTAGGTGTGCGGCAGCGCCTCGCGCGCGGCCTCGGTCAGGGTGAACACGCGCGCCGGCCGGCCCCGCCCGCGCCGCCCGCGCTCGGGGCGCTCGCGGCTCTCCACGAGGCCCTCGGCGAGCATGGCGTCGAGGTGGCGGCGCACCCCGGCCGGGCTCAGCCCGAGGGCGAGCCCCAGCTCGGTCGCCGTGGCGGAGCCCTCCTGCAGCAGCAACTCAGTCACCCGGTCACGGGTGCGCACGTCGAGCGCGGCCGACGGCGGGCAATCCTGCGCCGGAGGGCACGCCTCAGCGACGTCCGGCACGGCGGGCTCGACCCGCTCGTGCGCACGCGACACCGCGTTGGCGTTTTTCACAACACCAACGTTACGTAATTCGCCGAGCACGGGCAAACCACCGCCCGGGTGATCCATCGCACGGAAGGTAAACCTAACCAAACCCACCCGCACCCGGGTACCACCGTGCGTTACGGGTGATATGTAGCCTCGCGTAGTATCGCCGCCGTGGCGCGAATCGTGAGCAGGGTGAACGAGTGGCTCGAGCGGCCGGCGACGCTGCGCGGCGCCGCCTTCGCGTTGCTCGCGGCCAACATCGGCATCGTGTGCACCGGCGGGCTCGTGCGGCTCACCGGCTCGGGCCTGGGCTGCCCGACGTGGCCGCGGTGCACCGACGAGTCCTACGTGACGACGTCGGAGATGGGCTACCACGGCGTGATCGAGTTCGGCAACCGCACCCTCACGTTCGTGCTCAGCGTGTTCGCCGTCGTCGCGCTCGCGGCGGCCTGGCGGCAGCGGGCCCGATCCCGTGCCGTGCTGCGCGGCGCGATCTGGGTGCTCGCGGGCATCGCCGCGCAGGGCGTGCTGGGCGGGATCACGGTGCGCATGGCGCTCAACCCGTGGACGGTGGCGGCGCACTTCCTGCTGTCCATCGCGCTGATCGCGGTGGCGTTCCTGTTCTGGTACCGCACGCGCGAGCAACCCCCGCGCTGGACCGCGCCCCGCGCGATGCGCACCGCCGGCATCGTCGTCACCGCGGTCTCCGCCGCCGTGCTGGTGCTCGGCACGGTCGTCACCGGCAGCGGCCCGCACTCCGGCGACACCAAGGCCAGCCGCACCGGCTTCGACCCCGAGGCGATGTCGCAGCTGCACGCCGACGCCGTGTTCGTCCTCGTCGGGCTCTCGATCGCGGTGTGGTTCGGGCTGCGCGCGCTCGGCGCGCCGCTGCGGGTCACCCGGGCCGCCGCGGTCCTCGTGCTCGTCGAACTGTCGCAGGGCGTCGTGGGCTTCGTGCAGTACTTCGCCGGCCTGCCCTGGTACGTCGTGATCCTGCACATGCTGGGCGCCTGCCTGGTCTGGACGGCGACGCTCAACCTGCTGCTGGCGATGAGCCCGCCGCGGTCTCAGGCCGGCTCGGACGAGCGCGACCACTCCCTGGCCAGCACCGCGTAGCGCACGTCGTCGGTCCACTCGCCCTTCCAGAACGCGCTCTCCACCCCGTGGGCCTCGCGCCGGAAACCCAGCCGGGCCAGCAGCGCCGCGGAGCGGTCGTTGCGCGCGTACAGCGAGGCGTGCACGCGGTGCAGTCCCTCCTCCAGCAGCAGGTGGTCGACGACCCGGCGGACGGCCTCGGCGGCGTACCCCTGCCGCTGGAACGCCGTCGCGAGCGTGAACCCGAGCTCGGCCTGTCGGCCCTCGTCGTGGCGGTTGACCCCGACGTCGCCGATCAGCGCACCGTCGGCGCGCCGCTCGAGCGCGTACTGGAACCAGCCCTCCTCCCGCGGGTCCCGCTCGGCGACGGCCGCGACGAACCGCTCCGCGGCCTCGATCGGGAACGGGGCGTCCCAGCCCTGGTACCTCGCGACGTCCGGGTCCGAGCGGTAGGCGCACACGACGGGCGCGTCATCGGCGCGGAAACGACGCAGCAACAGGCGATCGGTCTGCAACAGCACGAGGTGACTGTACGGCGGCGGCGCCGGCGAGCAGCCCGAGCGCGCCCGATGCCATGAGGCGCACGCCGAGCACGTGGATGTGCTCCGGGTAGCCGAACCAGGGGTAGGTCAGCGTGTGGTCGCCGGCGGCGTAGGTGGCGAGCGCCCCGGCGGCGGCGACGGCGAGCGACACGCCCCAGAAGCGCACGTGGCGCCGGGCCACCGGCGGCGGCGCACCGTGCCACTGGCGCACCAGGTGGCGGCTCGTGCAGTACCAGATGAACAGCGGCATCAGCAGCAGCGCGGATCCGTCGCTGATCTGGCGGACCAGGTACCACTGCTCCACCGGGCCCCTGTGCGTGACGAGGTCCCACAGCAGGTGGCTGATCGCGCCGATCAGCGCCGACGACGCAGTGACATACCACGGGTGACGGACCCGGCCGAGCACACCGTACTCGCGCAGGGACCCCGGCAGGTGCGCGGCGACGGCGGGCGCGCCCAGGCGGGCCAGCCACGCCACGGCGACGGCGGTGGGCACGCTCCACCAGAACAGCGCGGCGATCGTGTGGCTGTAGATGCGCACGCCGGGTGCGTCGAGGGCGTAGGCGAAGTCGGGCGAGCAGGCGCCGGTGGCCAGGGCGACCCCGTCGAACCAGCGGGGGCGCCAGACCTTCAGCGGCAGGACCGCGAGCGGGTGCGTCGGCAGTGTCGAGGGCACGCGCCGATGCTGTCAGCGAAGAGCCACGGATCCTGCCTTATCCACCGGATCATCACCAAGCTCTCACATCTAAGGGTTGCCGGATTGTAAATTCATCTGCACTTTCTAGGGACACGGATCATTCATGTGCAACCCTTTTGCAATGGGTCACACGGAACCGATCGTCATGCAGATATACTGCCGGCTGGAGGTCACGGTCACCGATCCCGACACGGTGGCGAAACTGGCCGGGCAGCAGCTGCGCGATGCCGACATCGACTGGTCACGCCGGGAGGAGGACCTCGAGGAGGCCGTGCACCAGCTCGAGTCCGATCTCTCCCAGGCATTGGCGTGTGATTGAGCACGATCGCATGGTCGAGCATCTGCCGGGCGTAGAAACGCGGGGCGGACTGGTGTTCACCGCATTCGGCAAGCCCGATGACCGATTCCGCCCGGGTTTCACCGACTTCCTGTAGCAACGGGTCGAGCCGGCCGGCGCGAGGAAGCGCCGGCCGGCTCGCCGTCAGAACGGGTACTCGGCGATCGTGCCCCGCATCGTGATCCACCGCAGGTCGGTGTAGGCGTCCACGTTGCCGGAGCCGCCCGCCCGCGCGCCGGTGCCGGAGTCGCGCACGCCGCCGAACGGGGCCACGGCCTCGTCGTTCACGGTCTGGTCGTTAATGTGCACGATCCCGGTCGGGATCCGCTCGGCCAGGGCCAGGCCGCGCATCGCGTCGCCGGTCAGGATGCCCAGCGACAGCCCCAGCTCCGAGTCCGCGGCCAGGGCCACCGCCTCGTCCTCCGTGGCGAAGCGCACGACCGGCGCGACCGGGCCGAAGACCTCGTTGGCGTAGGCCGGCGAGGCCGGCACCACGCCGTCGAGGACGGTCGGGCGGTAGAACAGCTCCTCGTAGCGCCCGCCGGCGGCCAGCCGCGCGCCGCCGTCCACCGACGCGGTGACCAGGCCGTGCACCTTGTCGCGCTGCCCGGCGTCGATGAGCGGGCCGAGCGCGACCGGCTGGGTGTGCGGGTCGCCGACCGGCAGCGCGTCGGCGTGCGCGGCGAGGCGGGCCACGTACTCGTCGGCGATCGACTCGTGCACCAGGTGCCGGCCGGTGGTCATGCAGATCTGGCCGGCGTGCAGGTAGGAGCCCCACGCACCGGCGGAGACGGCCCGGTCGAGGTCGGCGTCGGGCAGCACGATCAGCGCCGAGTTGCCGCCGAGCTCCAGGTGGACCCGCTTGAGGTGGCGCCCGGCGAGCTCGGCGACCTTGCGGCCGGCCGCGGTCGAGCCGGTGAACGCGACGACCCGCACGAGGGGGTGCTCGACGAGCGCGGCGCCGACGGAGGCGTTCCCGGGCAGCACGTGCAGCAGGCCGTCGGGCAGGCCGGCCTCGCGCAGCAGGGCCTGGATGGCGAAGCCGCCGCCGACGGCGGTGCGCGGGTCGGGCTTGAGTACCACGGCGTTGCCGACGGCGAGCGCCGGCGCGACGGCCCGGATGGCGAGGATGAGCGGGAAGTTGAACGGCGCGATGACGCCGACGACGCCGACCGGGGAGCGGCGGGCGAGGCTGAGGCGCGGCAACGCGCTCGGCAGGATCTCGCCGATCGGGCGGGAGGCGAGGGCCGCGGCCTCGTAGCACTCCTGCGCGGCGACGTGCGTCTCGACGCCGGCCTTCGGCGGGATCGAGCCGGCCTCGCGGACCAGCCACTCCTCCACCTCCTTGGCCCGGGACTCGAACAGCGCCCCGGCTCGGCGCAGCACGCCGGCCCGCTCCTCGAACGGCGTCGCCGCCCAAGCCCGCTGCGCCTCGGCCGCCGCGGCGCAGGCCGTGCCGACGTCGCCGGGCGCGGCGAGACCGACCGTGCCGAGGACCGCGCCGGTGGCCGGCTCGATCACGTCGCGCGTCCCGGCGCCGAGCGGCGTCTCCACCAGAAAGCTCATGTGGGCACCTCATTTCCTGCGGGGTGTTCGTATCGCGCACAATTGTTCGCGTGGCGCGCACGGTGTGGCAAGGTACGTGCCGCAAGGTTCGGCAACGTGACGACTAGCGCGGGGATCCCATGGGACCTACTACGAGCCTGTTCGGCGAGGTGCTGGCGCGCGGCGAGGTCGCGGCCGCCGTCGGCGACGACGCGTGGCTGACCGCCATGCTGCAGGTCGAGGCCGCCCTCGCCGAGGTGCAGGCGGTCACCGGCCTGCTCGACCGGGAGGCGGCCGACGCGATCGGCGCCGCCTGCGCCCGGCCGGAGGCCTTCGGCGTCGCCGCGATCGGCACGGCGGCCGCGGAGAGCGGCAACCCGGTGGTACCGCTGGTCGCCGCCCTGCGCAGCGCCGTGCCCGAGGCCTGGTCCGACGCCGTGCACCGCGGCGCCACCAGCCAGGACATCCTCGACACCGCCGGCATGCTGGTCGCCTCGCGCGCGCTGCGCCCGCTGCTGGCCGACCTCGCCGCCTGCGCCGACCGGGCCGCACGGCTGGCCCGCGAGCACCGCGACACCCCGATGATCGGCCGCACCCTGCTGCAACAGGCGGTGCCGACCACGTTCGGGCTGAAGGCGGCCGGCTGGCTCGGCGGCCTCGACGCCGCCCGCCGCCGCCTCGAGCAGGTGCAGCGGGAGCGCCTAGCCGTGCAGTTCGGCGGCGCGGCCG
>Ga0310811_10008096_pt1 | contig 13507 bp, 8 predicted proteins | sample YCmetagenome_FD_207642 | JGI IMG/M metagenome (GOLD analysis project Ga0310811, IMG submission 207642) | Soil microbial communities from experimental microcosm in Duke University, North Carolina, United States - YC | ecosystem: Engineered > Artificial ecosystem > Soil microcosm > Unclassified ... | reverse complement strand
CTGTAAGCGCTTCAATTTGCTTTTGCTGTTGTGCAATTTTGGCGTCCTGCTGCTCGATCTTTGATTCTTGCTGTTCATTCTTGCGATGTTCTTTCAAAAACTCATTGAGCAACATCGCATTGACCGCTTCGTAGCGGACGGTTTGCGGTTTTCCCTCCTCGTCGCGCGTGACTAGTTCCGGGCTGACTTGAGCCACGTCCTCGGCGATCAAACCGAACGAGAGCGCCTGCGAAGGATCGGCGTCTTTCTTGTAACGGAAGGTGACCGGTTTGAGCGCAAAGAGAGTTTCGCTGCTGCGGTCCATCGGCTGGATGTCATGCTTGAAGCGGCGCGAAGAGGAAAGTGTGCCGATCTTGTTGTCGGCATTGACGTAGACCGCGCGGCCATTGGCGACCGTGGTGTAAACATTGCGAATGCGCGTGGTGTTGCTTTCACCGGCGACGCCGTTAACGCCCGCGCCGATGCAAATATTGTTGCTGCCGGTGGTGAGAGCGCTGCCCGCAGTTAGGCCTATGGCAACGTTGTTCGATCCGGTGGTGTTGGCGAGGAGGGCTCCTAGGCCAGTGGCCGTGTTGAAGTTTCCAATGGTGTTGTTGTAGAGCGCTAAAACACCGTTGCCCGTGTTGAAGCCGCCGGTGGTGTTGTTAAAGAGCGCCTGATAGCCGTTGGCCATATTGTAGTTTCCAGTGGTGTTAGATCTGAGAGCCGCAACGCCGCTGGCCGTATTCTGGCTCCCGGTGGTGTTATCCGCGAGCGCGACCTCACCGATCGCTGTGTTGTTGTCACCGCTGATGTTGTCTTCAAGCGCGAAAATACCGCTGGCCGTGTTGTTTCTGCCGTTGGTGTTGCTGGCGAGCGCACGGTAACCGCTGGCCGTGTTCCACTGGCCGGTGCTGTTGCTGTAGAGCGCCTGTGCGCCGCTGGCCGTATTCCACACGCCGGTGGTGTTGTTGGCGAGCGCCGATGCACCGCTGGCCGTGTTATAGTTGCCGATGGTGTTGCTGAAGAGGGCCTGTGCGCCGCTGGCCGTATTCCACTGGCCGGTGGTGTTGCTGTAGAGCGCCTCATCACCGATGGCCGTATTCTCTGTGGCGCTGTTGCCGGAGGAGAGCGCGAGGTAACCGAAGCCTGAATTGCGGCCGCCGGAGTTATTAGCCCCTGCCCCCTCACCGTAAAACGTGTTCGTCTGCGCCTTTACGTGGGTCAGAGAGGCCAGACTGGTAAGCACGAATGTGATGATGAATAAGGCTGCGCCAGGAAGGAATTTCTTGTTCATAAGGTGATTGGTTTTTTCGATAGAGTTGTGTCTTTACCATGTTCTCTCCAGATCCGGTCGAAAAAGTTTCAGAGTTTTCGGAATAATTGACCGGCAGCGTTTTGGTGGTGCATCAAAGTGCCGACAAAATGTAGCCGTCGCCCTGTGGGCGACGGGCGCGCTTCGCACCCGCCTTCGCTCAGCTACGGCGTGGCACGCAGCGAAGCGGCTACAGCAGATTACGGATTTGCAGCGATTGCCGGCGCGGCACTCAATTGCACCTGCGCGCTTACTTTCTGCATTTGCGTCGCGAGTTGCTCGATTGCTTTCTGCTGCTGCGCGATTCTCACTTCCTGCTGCTGAATTCTCGCTTCCTGCTGCGCAATTGTCGCTTCCTGCTCGTCGGCCTTGCGAGTTTGGATGTCGAGTTTTCTGTGTTCTTTCAAGAACTCATTGAGCAACATCGCATTGACCGCTTCGTAGCGGACGGTTTGTGGTTTTCCCTCCTCGTCGCGCGTGATTAGTTCCGGGCTGACTTGAGCGACGTCCTCGGCGATCAAACCAAAGGAGAGCGCCTGCGAAGGATCGGCATCTTTCTTGTAGCGGAAGGTGACCGGTTTGAGCGCAAAGAGAGTTTCGCTGCTGCAGTCCATCGGCTGGATGTCATGCTTGAAGCGGCGCGAAGAGGAAAGTGTGCCGATCTTGTTGTCGGCGTTCACGTAGACCGCGCGGCCATTGGCGACCGTGGTGTAAACATTGCGAATGCGCGTGGTGTTACTTTCGCCGGCGACGCCATTAACGCCTGCACCGATGCAGACATTGTTGCTGCCGGTGGTGAGAGCGAAGCCCGCAGTTGCGCCCACGGCAACGTTGTTCGATCCGGTGGTGTTGGAGTAAAGGGCACCTGGGCCAGTGGCGGTGTTGAAGTTTCCAATGGTGTTGTTGTAGAGCACGAAAGCACCGTTGGCCGCGTTGAAGCCGCCGCCGGTGTTGCTCAAAAGCGACTGATAACCGTTGGCCATGTTGTAACTACCGGTCGTGTTGCTGAAGAGCGCCTCCGCACCGCTGGCAGTATTCTGGCTGCCGGTCATATTGTCGTAGAGCGCAGCTGAACCGCTGGCCGTATTGTTGTTGCCGGTCGTGTTGGAGTAGAGCGCCTCTTCACCGCTGACGGTATTGTAGTTGCCGGTCGTATTGGCCCGCAGCCCATAGAGACCAGTTGCCGTGTTATGGTGGCCGGTGGTGTTGCTAAAGAGTGCGTTTGTACCGCTGGCTGTGTTCGAGTTGCCGGTGGTATTGCTGTAGAGCGCATTCGTACCGCTGGCCGTGTTGCTGTCGCCCGTCGTGTTGCTATAGAGCGCCTGGAAACCGCTGGCGGTGTCGAAGTTGCCGGTGGTGTTAACGTAGAGCGCATTTGCACCGCTGGCCGTGTTGGAGTTGCCGGTGGTGTTGGCGGAGAGCGCCTCAGAACCACTGGCTGTATTGAAGTTACCGGTTATGTTGAGGGCGAGCGCCTGCGCACCGCTGGCTGTGTTATAGTTGCCGCTCCTGTTTTCCGAGAGCGCGGCACCACCGCAGGCTGTGTTGCCGGTACCGGTGTCGGTGCTGTAAAGCGCGAACGAGCCAAACCCTGAATCCTGAGCGCCAGTCGTGATATGGATGCCCGCGCTTTCGCCGTAAAAGGTATTATTACTCTGGGCCCTGACCTGCGCCAGAGAGGCCAGGTTGCTGAGCACAAATGTGATGATGAATAAGACTGCGCCGGGAAAGAATTTGTTGTTCATAAGGTGATTGGTCTTTCGATAGAGTTGTGTCTTTACTTGTTCTCTCCGGATCCGATCGAAAAAGTTTCAAAGATTTTTTCAGAAATTGAGAACGGGCGACTTTTTCGCAGGTGCCCGCGGAAGAATGTAAAGAAAACGCCGAACCCGTTCGCGAGGCTATGGCGCGGCAGATCCCAACGTCGAACACCGAATGTGCCCGCAGATTCTTTCATTTCAGCGTTGGACGTTAGGCGTTGGGCGTTGGACGTTTTCTTTCTGCTGTGAAAAAGGAGCATCCACGCATTCCTACGTGCACTTACCGATTGCAATTCAATCGGCGTTTCACGTTTGGGAACGCGCGCGAGATCGTCGCATATCTGCACGAGCTGGGCGTGAGCGATGTATACGCGTCGCCGTATTTTCAGGCCAGCCCCGACAGCCTGCATGGGTATGACATCACGAGCCACAACAAGCTGAACACAGCGATCGGTTCGCGGGCGGATTATGAAACGTGGATCGCGCAACTGAAGGCGCACAACATGGGCCAGGTGCTGGATTTTGTTCCGAACCATGTCGGCATCGCCAACGATCATAATGCGTGGTGGATGGACGTACTGGAAAACGGGCCCAGCTCACAGTATGCCCCTTATTTTGATATCGAGTGGCAGCCACTGAAGACTGATCTTCGCAACAAAGTTCTGCTGCCAATTCTAGGTGACCAATACGGGCGCGTGTTGGAACGCGGCGAATTGCGGGTGGGCTTCGAAGAAGGAACGTTTTACGTGCTGTATGGCGACCGCAGACTGCCGATCGCACCCGGCACTTATCGATACATTTTGGAGGTCGCGTTAGAGAACCTGGCCGAATACAAAGACGACGTTTTTTACGCGGAGCTGCAAAGCATTTTGACTGCGCTTGAATATTTGCCGAAGCGCACCGAGACCGACCCGAAACGGATCGCAGAACGCACGCGGGAGAAGGAGATTATCAAACGCCGGCTGGATCGTCGTTGTGCCGAAGCACCGCAAGTGCAACAGGCAATCGAAAAAGCTCTCGCACAGATCAACGGGAATCCAGGCGACCAGCGCAGTTTCGATAAGCTCGACGAACTACTGAACTCCCAGTCGTATCGTTTGGCATTTTGGCGGGTTGCAGCTGAGGAAATTAATTACCGCCGCTTCTTCGACGTAAACGATTTGGCTGCGATCCGGGTGGAGCTGCCAGAAGTATTCGACGCGATTCACCGCCTCGTTCTTGAATTGGTGAGCCAGGGAGCAGTCACCGGCCTTCGGATCGATCACCCTGACGGTTTGTACCTGCCTCGCGAATATTTCGCGAAACTTCAGCAGCGTTCTGCAAAAGCACTCGGGATCGGATTGCCTCGCGATGGCCGAGCCATCTACATGACCGCTGAAAAAATTCTCACGGGCTCGGAAACGTTACGCAAAGAGTGGCCGGTGCATGGAACGACCGGCTACGATTTCGCCAACCAGGTTGTTCAGCTGCAGGTCGATCCTTCGGCTGAAACTGCGATCACAAAGACGTTTCACCGTTTCATCGGACACTCCGTTCCGTTTGGGCATCTGGTCTACGCGAAAAAGCTTCTGGTGATGAAACTTGCCCTGGCCAACGACGTCGATGTTTTGGCGAACATGCTCGACCGTTTGTCCGAGCGAAACCGATGGTACCGTGATTTCACGCTCGAAGCACTCTCGCGAACCGTGCGGGAGACAATTGCCTGCTTTCCGGTTTACAGAACGTACGTCGAGCCCGGGCAGCCGGTCTCGGAAGAGGACCGGCAAATTGTCGAACGCGCCATCGCCGCAGCCAAGCGCCGCAATCCGGCAATGGAGGAATCGATTTTCAATTTTTTATCCGATGTGCTGTTGCTTCGTTCGCCGCAGGATCTCGACGCTGACGGACGAGCAGCGCATGCGCAGTTTGTCCTGAAATTTCAGCAAACCACCGGGCCCGTTATGGCAAAGGGTCTCGAAGACACGGTGTTTTATATCTACAACCGCTTGCCGGCTCTGAACGAAGTCGGCGGCGAGCCGCAACAGTTTGGAATTAGCGTTGAGGTTTTTCACGAACGAAATCAGGATCGGCAGCGCGACTGGCCCGCAACGTTGCTCGCCACCTCAACGCACGACACAAAACGCAGCGAAGACGTACGCGCGCGAATGGTCGCGATCTCCGAAATCCCGGAACAGTGGCGACGTTCACTGCAGCGGTGGGGCACTTCGAATCGTCGTTGGAAGCGGACGATCAATGACTCGGAAGCGCCGGATGCGAATGAAGAATATCTGCTTTACCAAACGCTACTGGGCACCTGGCCAATGAATGACAATGGCGAGCCGGAACCTGTGCCGTCACCTGATTACATCGATCGGATTCAGGCTTACATGACGAAAGCGCTCAAAGAAGCGAAGATCAATACGAGCTGGATCCAACCGAACGAGGACTGGGATGCCGCGATGCATAATTTCGTGGCCAGGATTTTGGATTCGTCACCGCGAAACAAGTTTCTTCCGAATTTTCTGCCGGTGGCAAAAGAGGTTATTCAACTCGGAGCGATCAATTCGCTGACACAAACGCTGCTGAAACTAACATCGCCTGGTGTGCCGGATATCTACCAGGGATCTGAGATTTGGGACTACAGCCTTGTCGATCCCGATAACCGGCGTCCGATCGACTACGACCTGCGTCGCGAAATGCTGCAATCGTTGTCGAGCGCGACTCCCAAAGAACTGATGCAGGCTTGGCCGAATGGCCGGATCAAGATGTTTTTGACACAGCGCCTGCTGCGATTTCGCAGGGAGTACAGCGATCTTTTCGAGAGCGGCGAATATCTACCGCTTCAAACGAGCGGAACATTTGCAGAATGTTGCATCAGTTTCGCCCGGCGACTCGATGACAATTGGATTGCAATAATCGCGCCGCGGCTCTCTTCACGCGTCGGTTTTCCACCGATTGGGGAATCTTGGCAGGACACCGCAATTGAATTACCAGAGACACTTGAGCTCGAGAAGGCGCACGACCTGTTTAATTGCAGGCCTGTTTCCGTGCGAGATCGGCAGTTGAAGCTGGCAAAAGCATTGGCGGTGCTGCCTCTTGGAGTAATCACGAATCTGTAGGCATCCGCCGCGTCGGACGCCCTACAAAATTGGGGCTGCTGTGCAGCGTTGGAACGCCCGGCCGTTGCTTCACATCCGTTACGGGTGTCAAAAGCCAATCTTTACTCGCAATTGTGCAATAAGCTCCATCATCCACTGCGTGAAATTTCCGAGATTCGTCAGCAAATCGGCGCCGAAGCTTTCAAACGTGATGTGTCTTGATGCCAGGATCAGCATCACGCTAAGGAGTAGCAGATTCATCAGATAGATCAGGACGAGCGAAAAAAATGTACCCTGATCGGTAAGATCGGTCTGATTTTTGGGAATCATCCAGCAGGTGAACGTGAAATGGAACGCCCAAGTGACGCCAATCGCAGCATAGAGTAGCCGTCCATACGGCTGCATGTTTAGAAAAAGGCTAAGCCCGCCGTAAATGGCGATCGTCAGAATGCTGTAGATCGGAAAGAAATACGGCGTCAGCGCTATCCAGAAGTTTGCTTTGGTGGTCACCACGTGTCCGCCATCCGAACCCACGCGGAACCGGCTTACGCGACCACCCATCAACCACACCCAGAGCGCGTGAGTCAGCTCATGTCCGAACACATAAATCAAGATTGGCCGGGGCAGACCGAAGAAAGCTATTAGCCAAAGCACCGCGCCTAGCGAAAAGAACCAGAATTCTTCGCCCGTCCACAACCGTTGCGTTACCGCCGCGCGCGCAAATGCGGTGAAGAATGTCTGGGTAAGCACGCCGCAGATCGGCAGCAGAAAAATTGCAAAAACAAATTTCACCCATTTGGTCGGCACAGTGAGTGGCTCGGATGCGGCGACAAAGTTTCTGGGTGAGCTTGTGCGAGCGGCAACGCTGCGGACAACTTTCCGGCCGCGCTTCGAATTGCGCGTACCGCCATTCTTTTTCGATCTGCGCTTCGTCGCCAAATCGTCCGCAGATTACGCAGAATGCGACGGATTTGGAAAAGCGAAATTTGCAACTCTGGGGAGCACAGGCCGCTAGCCTCTAGTTTCCGGCAGCTTGCCGGAAACGTGTAAGGAGCGCTATCAAATTGCGCGAGTGGTCTCGGCAAGCTGCCGAGATGAACAGGCTCGCAGCCTGTAATCCCCAGAATCTATGCGATCAGGCGCGGCCCATGTACGCGCCAGTGCGCGTGTCGATCTTGATGGTTTCGCCTTCCTTGATGAAAAGCGGCACGTTAATGGTCTTGCCGGTTTCGAGTTTTGCCGGCTTGGTAACGTTGCTGGCAGTATCGCCGCGAAGGCCTTCGGCTGATTCAACCACCTTCAAACTTACAGACGCAGGTAATTCTATCTCAACGGCCTTGCCTTCTGCATAAAGGACCTGCACAGAAAGATTTTCGACAAGATAATCCTTGGCGTCGCCAACCATGTTTTCCGCGAGCGTAATCGTGTCGTAGCTCTCGGGATCCATGAAATGATATCCGTTGCGATCTTTGTAGGAAAATTCGAGCTGTTTTCGCTCGATATCGACCAACTCGACTTTGTCGGTGGAACCAAAACGGACGTCAGCGCTTTTGCCGGTGTTGATGTAACGGATGATAGCCTGCACGAACGCACGCAAATTTCCCGGCGTGCGATGATGGACTTCAAGCACAATGGCGGGATTGCCATTGTATTTAATGGCCATTCCTCTGCGTAAATCGTTAGCGGCAGGCATGGTGAAAGGTTTGAACAGTTGAAGCGTGAAACGGGAAAGAGCGCGGAGTGTACATGCACATCGCGGTTTTGCAATTGTAGGGCAGGCGCGCCGCCTGCTGCACCCTAGCAATCGGTGCGGTCGCCCTACAATAGCTTTAACCGCGTTAAATCCTGCGAATCGACGATGCCGACAGGCACGTTGTCATCATCGATCACGACCAGATCGTCGATGCGATGGCGTTCCAGAAGGTTCAGAACTTCCACAGCCAGCTTTTCTTTGTGCACGGTGACTGGATTCAGTGTCATCAAGTCCGCCACGAGCCGTTCGCCAATCCTGGAATCGGATTGGAAATGGCGCACAAAATCTCCGTGGGTAAATATACCGAGCAGTTGGTTGTCCTCGCCGATCACAACGGCAGCGCCAGCACGCACGCTGGTCATCGCCCTGAGCACATCGCGTATTGGTGCGTCGGTCGTGACGATTGCCATCGCTTCCCGCGGTCGCATGACCTGATGAACTCGCATCAGCATGCTGCGGCCGATCATGCCGCCTGGATGAAACTTGGCGAAATCTTCTTTGTTGAAGCCGCGCGCTTCTAAAAGCACCATCGCCAGCGCATCGCCTAACGCGAGCATCACCGTTGTGCTCGACGTCGGCGCCAGGTTCAGCGGACAAGCCTCTTGTTCGATATTTACGTCGAGACAAACATGCGCGTTTTGCGCCAGCGTTGATTTTGGATCGCCGCAAATAGCGATGATCCTGACGTGAAACCGCGTAATCGCAGGCAAAATCCGGAGCATTTCTTCTGTCTCGCCGCTCGCGCTCAACGCCAGCACCACGTCGCCGTCGGCGATTACGCCGAGATCGCCATGAAGCGCATTAGACGAATCCAGCACTACCGCCGGCGAGCCGGTGCTGGTGAGTGTAGAGGCGATCTTCGCGCCAATATGTCCAGATTTGCCGACCCCAACGACCACAACTTTGCCTCGGGAATCGACTGTTTCCTTGATCAGCTCAACGGCCCGCGAGAAATTTTCATCCAGCCGCTTGCGGAGCCGCTGCAGCTCAAAAATTTCTAAATCCAGGACACGTGCGGCTTTTTCAAGAGAATCCATCGAAAGATATATTGTGCACAGGCACGATTAAGGGCAACATTTCACACGGCTCGAACGAAAGGGAAACATGAAGATATTGATGATCGCAATGCTGGCTGCGCTGGTGGCGACCGCTTCAGCGCAAGAATTCAGAGCACCGATCGGTCGGCAAAAACCGGTGCGCGCGATGGAGAAGCCTCCGACAGTTACCGAAGGGGCAAAGGTAGAGGGCGCACTTCCAAAAGCCTTTGGTCCCGGCCGCAATCCGGTCCAAATGCTCAATCCATGGGCGCCTGCGCGATATGGAAACTGGGTGGAAAACACAGTGTTCGATCCGAATAACCCTGGAAAATGGCAGGGCATTAAGCTTCTCGAGTTCGTCTTTTGATTTGTCGCGAGGCGAAATTTTACGGCGCGCCTGCGGCTCTGATTGCGTGACGTTTTTCTAACTGGGCGAAGAAATTCGCCAGTTGCGAGCGTACTGTTTTAAACGAGAGCCGTTCTCGTGCGCGTTTCTGCGATTCGGCAACAACTACTTCGCGTAACTCGAGATTCTTCAGCAAGTCCAGCGCCATTGAAGCGATTTCGTTGATCGTTCGGCCTTCGCCGCATGTTTTGGAAAACGCCATTCGCTCAATCGCGCCGTCGCCGCCCGCGCAGGGAATTCGACAAAGGAGCGCGTCGCCTGCGACCTGGCCGGGCACATGGCTGCGATCAAGTTGCAACACAATCTTATGCCTCGCTACGTCGCGCAGATAATCCGGATAAGGTTTGCGTTTTTCGATGAGACGGAGTTTTCCTTCCGGAAAATTCAGTTGGCCTAACAATCGCCGCCCCTTGTAGCCATCGAGATTAACGACCGTGACCGCTTCGCCCGTCGTTTCGGATAATTGCTGGGCAACTAACAGCACTGCCAAGTGATTCCGCGACGGTACATCCCATTCGCGGGTGCCGACGAAAATGCCGGACCGCTCGTTGGGCGATATAGAAAAATCCCACGAGTGATCTTCGACCGGGTAGGGGGTTGGAATAAACGCCACCGTCGCGGGGTCATGTTTAAAGCGGACCCGTTGATAAATTTCCGCTGCTTCCGGAGTCGTTGCGATACAAGCATCAGCTTGCGTCACAATTTTTATGAAGCGCGACAATTTTGCTGGATCGCTCAACTGTTGCGCGATCTGGTGCAGCCCGGTCTCCTTCAATGAAACAGCAACGGCTCGACTTTCGCGCTTTAAATCAGTCAATGCGCGCTCGGACGCGCGAAAATCGCCGCGCAAGAGCAAAAGCACAGGCGCGTTTTCGGCGATCGCGCGGCGGGTATCACGATGAAACGTTCCAAACGAGCATGCAGCGAAAGCGTGAAAATTGATCGGGGAATGAGGACCTTCGCCGGGGCCGGGCACGCTGCCGAATTGCTGTTCCGGATCGCGTCCTCTGGGGTTGAGAACAATTAGTCGAAAGTTCTCTGCGCTGTTTGCCGCCATTGACGACTTCGCCAAGTTTTAACGCTTCAACACTTCAACGCTTTTAACGCCGCGAACCCAATTAATCATGAACGGTGTCGCTTGGGGGCTGGACCGCAGATCTCAATAGCGTGCGTTCAGTGCCTTCTTCATCGAGCGGTTTGACTGGTACAGCACGCCGAATCTCTGGCGGTTGCTGGTCCTGCGGCTGGACCGGAATTGCCTTCCGAATCTTTTCGACGGGTACGGCTTTTCGAATTTCCGGACCAGATTGCGTTGTTTGGGACGTCGAAGAGTTCGTGTTTGCCGCGTTGCTTGCAGAATTCAAGCCATCCGTGCCTCCGTTGTTACTATTTTGATTCTCGGCCGCTTGCATAGCTGGCTGCGGCGTCGCCTCCGGCACCAGTGTTGGTTTGAGAGAATCATAGGGGTCGTCGTCAGCAATGAGCGTGGGACTCTTTATTGCGACTGGCATGACTTCACGCAGGTTCACAGCCAGTTCAGCGCGTGGCAAATCGCTGGAACCAAATTCGCGCGCAAGGCGGGCCCGCGCTTCACCGTGAATATTACAGAGCTCGGTCGGCGCCTGGGCCTGCGTCGCAATCTCCATGTAAGTGCTGCGACGTTGGACGGTATCGCCGGTCGCTGATTTTACTGCGTCGTAACATTTGTCGGTGGCCAGCTGCCCCGATCGCGAACAGATCTCGATCTGCTTCAGAGTGGACGGTTGTTTAATCTCTTGTGGCGGATAACTCTGGGCAGCGGCATTCATGATGTCGACCCAGATCGGCAGTGCCAGCTCGCGTCCAAACGCTCCGCGATAAATCTTCTGAGGCTTGTCGAAACCAGCCCAGACAGCGCAAGTGAAATTGGAATCGTATCCCGCAAAGAGTGCGTCCGTGAAATCGTACGCAGTCCCGGTTTTTCCGGCGACCGGGAATTTCTTCAACCCAAACTGCGTGTAAGCGGCCCTTCCTGTTCCCGATTGAAGCGCGTCCACCAGGCACGAATGCACTTCGTATGCTGTCTCGGGTTTGGTTACGATTTTCCGGATACTTTGTTGCTTCCCGTTCCAAACTACTGTCCCGTCTTTTTCCTCGATACGCTCTAAAATATGCGGCGTACTAGGTCGCCAGCCTCCGTTGGGAAAAATTGTGTACCCCATCGCCAGCTCAGCCAGTGTGATTTCGCTACTGCCGAGAAATGTCGCCGGATACGGGCGAAGCGGAGAGCGAATCCCCGCTGAGGAACAAAGCTGCAATACGGCTTCGATTCCTGCATCCATCCCGATCCGAACCGATGCGCCATTTTTTGATTTCACGAGCGCCTGCCTCGCGGTCATTCGACCTTCGTATTGATTGTCGGCGTCCTCGGGTCCCCATTCGCCGAGAATTCCTGTAGTGCCCCCGATCATTACCGCGCGGTTATCCAGAGGTGAATCTTCGACTTCCGAACCCGGATACATTCCTCGTTCAAAAGCCGTGGCGTAAATGAACGGCAATATTGCCGTGCCCGCAGGCCGGCGCGCCTGCAACGCTCGATTAAACTGGTTGTGCTCGAAGTCGCGTCCGCCGACCAGCACAAGAATGTCACCACTGGCGTTGTCCAAGCCGATAGCTGCGCCTTGCAAATACTCGGGCGGAGGTTGATCAGCCATCTTGCCGCTTGATTTCGCCTTACGAAAAGACGCTGCGTAATCCGCGTAGGTCTGGTGTTTGTAATCGGCATGCTGCTCCGCCTGCTCCAGATGTGCTTTCAGCGAATCTTCGGCTGCGCGCTGGAGATCCACGTCGATCGTGGTGTGAATGCGATAGCCTTCGTTTATGGCGCGATCCCATCCCACGGCTGCGATCACCTGCTGACGAATGTAATCTACTGCGTAAGTCTGGCCTTGAGCGGCTTGCCGGCTGCCGACTGCGATCTTTTCGGCGCGGGCAGCAGCACATTGTTCATGGGTGATGAATCCGTTGTCTCGCATTCGATCGAGCGCAAAATCCCGCGTCTCACGCGAGCTAGTCCGGTCAGACCACGGCGATAACCGGTTAGGACTCTTGATCAGGCCTGCAAGTGTGGCGCACTCGGCCAGGGTCATGTCGCGCGCATGTTTGCCGAAATACCCGCGCGCCGCTGCTTCGGCCCCGTACATGCCGCCGCCGAAATAAATCCGGTTCAGATACAGTTCGAGGATTTTCTGTTTGCTGAAATTGTCTTCGATGCGCCTGGCCAGAAAAATCTCCAGCAGCTTTCGGCGGTAGGTTCTTTCTTTGAGCGAGAAACTGTTGCGCGCCAGCTGTTGTGTAATGGTGCTGCCGCCCTGGCGGACATGACCCGCCGTCAAATTTTTGAGAGCTGAGCGAATGATCCCCATCGAATCGTAGCCATGATGCTCGTAGAATTTTGCGTCCTCGACAGAAATGACGGCGTTGATCAGATCGGGAGCTAACTTCTCGTAGGGAACTGTCTCGCGATTCTCCACGTAGATTTGGCCAAAGATCTTCCCGTTTCGATCGAGAATCACGCTGGCCGATTCCATTTCATTTAGCTTGTTCAGGTCGAACGCGTTAGCCTGCGCCTGTAGATCGAAGACGACGCTGGAAATAAAGACCGTCATAAAAACTCCGATCACGACCAGAATCGCGACTGGAATATAAAACCACGGCCTCAAATACCACGGCCGCCGAAAGCGATAGCCCGGCGGTGGTCTCAAATATGTCTTGGTCTCTCTCAACTGAACCGAACGAGTCGGTCGCGCAATTTAGGGGGAAAACGCCCAATGCTCAACGTCGAACGCCCAAAGCCGAAATTGGGCCCGATCTGCGAAGCGTATCTGTAAATTTCGGCGTTGGACGTTGAGCGTCAGGCGTTAGACGTTTTCATATTGAACACGCCATTGGCTGAATTAATGCGTGAAACGATCCGTGCAAAGGGCCCGCAATCGTTCGCCTGCTTCATGCAGCAGGCCCTCTATCATCCTGAGCACGGTTATTATTCGTCAGGCCGCTGCGTGATAGGGCGCAATGGAGATTATTTCACGAACGTGAGCGTGGGGTCGGTCTTTGGACAATTGTTGGTCGCGCAGTTCCATGAAATCTGGGAACGCCTCGGCAGGACGAATGATTTCGTCATTATCGAGCAGGGGTCCCA
>Ga0310811_10008095_pt1 | contig 13508 bp, 10 predicted proteins | sample YCmetagenome_FD_207642 | JGI IMG/M metagenome (GOLD analysis project Ga0310811, IMG submission 207642) | Soil microbial communities from experimental microcosm in Duke University, North Carolina, United States - YC | ecosystem: Engineered > Artificial ecosystem > Soil microcosm > Unclassified ... | reverse complement strand
CCAGTCACAGGCGAGCACAGCAGCACGCTCATTCTCGCGTACGTCAAATACATCCACTTGCGCAAGGATGTGCTCACAGCCACAGTAGTATCTACTACTACTACTACTACCAGGAAATGATAAGCACAATCTTTGTTGTAGTCACTGACTATCTCTAACTTTAACTCACGAATTCGTTGGATTCAAGTCAGAGCGAACGTCTCTCAGCGTGTTGATCACAAGATATCACAATGCATAAATGTAGGATTGATCTACTACAATAATCAGTCCCAATGAACGGCGTGATGGTACCATGATCAATCTCGTTTTTCCTGTCCTCCCCGTTTGCTCCCACCGTCTCTGCGTCGATTGCGGTCGGTATAGGCCCTCACCCTGTCACGACGTTCATCGATATCACGATCCCGGTCCCTTCGGTTCAAGTCCCTGTCACTGTCCCTTCTACTACCGTCTCTCGTCCTGTCATCTCTGTTTCTGTCCCCTCGATCGTCATGGTCGCGTGCTCGTTACCTATCGCGATCACTGTCTCTCCTAGGGTCACGGTCATCAACCCTTCTCTCACTCCTCTCATTCCTCCTTCTCTGGCGATCTTCGCTTGCACATCTTGTTGGTGATGGGAAGTTGATTTTTGTGTTCGATAAAGCCTCCCATTGACGTAGAAGTTGGGGATGAGACACCGTAAATAAATGATTGGGTAGATACTTACATATGTAAAGAAGGAAATGTCGAGAATGAAAATTACTGAGATCTATCTCTTCCAAAACAAATGAGTACACACAGTTACAATATCTCGAGTGTCCTGACGTCCATCATACCGTCAACAGAATCCACGTCTTTGACTTGTGTAATGATATCACGATCTGATGCGATTCTCTTGTATTCTTTGCCGCGTTGCTGTACTAGCATGAATGCGCTGAACGGCTGTCTAAGGCGAACAATCAATCGCATTGCGCGCTCGCTAGACTTTGAATCAACCGCGGCCTGTTCTCCAGATGACCCAGGGAGAGCAAAATCATTTACGCTCTCCATATCGTCTGGATAGTCAGGTAGCTCGAGGAGACGACAATCCCAGGGACTAATAAGTAAGAATAAGCTTCGAGAGGGTTTTCCTCGTGAGAACTGAGGTAACCTGTCCTCCGTGGTGATCTTTAGGTCACGAAGCCCGTCTGCCTCGACTTCATACGTGAAGTAGGTCTCCTTGTGTTCAATGGATCTCTGTCTAATTTGTGTGACAGGGAATGCGATGCATGGCAGATGCAGCCGGTGGTGAGCAAAACGCGGAGCGCTCAGGCGGTCGAGCAAGCCGTACAATTTCAAACCTAATTCGAGAACCAGTGTCTTGCAACGACGAGACCAATCTCTGCATCTCATCTTCAGATATGGATGGTAGCATGTACGACGGAGTGTCGTATGAAGTGATATCTGCAGGCAGACAGCTGTTGAATTCGGATGATGTTCCGACCCAGTCGAGAGCAGTAATGTCCCCAGAGACAGCGATGATCTCCTGCAAGAGACGCCCAAGCGCATTTTGCTTCTTCTCACCATACATGATAGGGAGCTGAATACCAAAGATGCCAAATAATGAGTACGCGATGTCTTCCTTCACTGTAGTGACACGCGTCGACGCCCATTGCAGTTTCTTGCGGGCGTTAATCGTTCCAAGACGGAAGGCGACAAGGGTTTGTGCATTTATCCCCGTCACTTCCTGCATTTCCTGCATGATCGCAGTAGACTGCTTGTGGTTGGGAGAGTGGTCGTCGAGATACGGGGTCCAGTGTACCGATATCTTGCGTCAACAGCTTGTCAGCAGTGAGCAAGTCGCCGCTTATGCATGCATCACGGGCTATTGTGTTGATGGTGAGGATCTGCATCGAGCATGATTAGATTACGTGGTAAGAGTGAAGGCTGAAAACATGCATCGCAATCAGACTGCTGAGCCTTGGCATCAAGATTGAGGATCAATATGCGGGAAGACAAGCAAGGAATGGGAACCCACATTATCTGCCACTTGTTCCTTCGGGGCATCCTCCCGCAACACAACCTTGAAGAAAATGAGATGAAGGAGGGACGGAAAATAAACAAAACTCGCATCTGGTTCCTGGTCCTTAAGAATGCCCTCCAGTGAAGGTACTGCCCACTTTTAGATCATTGCATCCTTTCCTCCGCTGAGAATGTGCTTGCCATCCGTGGAGAAGGTGACACAAAACACCTCATCGGTGTGCTTGAATATGGCAATAGTTCGGTGATCCGAAAGGCGCCAAAGGCGAACCTGGTGGTCTTTAGATGCGGATGCGAGAATGGTACCAGTAGGGTTCAAGGCAATTGTGAAGACAGTCTTGGTATGGCCCTTCCACGGCCCACCGACCTGCATCCATCATCAGTGAATTGATGATTCCTTGATATTGTGGCCGTGAGAACTATAGAAGGATACAATTTTGCTCCTGCTAAATAATATCATATATACTGCGAGAAATTTGGGTTGTAGATACATAGCCATTGATGCCTGTAAATGTAGAGTAACATGAGCAGTACACGACGGTGTCGTCACATTCCTCCGTTGCGGCGGATGAGGGTTGATAACTTACTTGTGCCAATTATTTCGAGCATTGTCGTTTTACCTCAATTATATGTTGAATTACAATCTTATCTATGACCTTCTGGTGGGAAGTAGCTTTGGCACTGCTCAGCAAATGTATAATGCTATTAAAGTCCATCACAAAGTCCTGACACGGCGCCATCGCGATACACAAGGTATTGTACTATCCATCACGGCTGAGTCGTCACCCCCTCAAGTCGTCAAGTAACGCTTTCGTCACAGTTTGTCACAGCTGCCATTTCTAAGCCCGCTCGGCAATGCCTCAAATGACAGCACTGAGCAGTTAAGTTAGAGTGAAAAATTATGATTGTTATTAACTGGTATATGGCGTGGAATATAGTACGGAGTGTGACTGTAATTATAATCATTGTATGGGATGTGCTACATGATGCAACAAATGAAGTGTGGTGTAAAACATTCAGAAAACTGTTGATATAATGGTATGGTGCTATAGGTTAAGTGTACAATAGGATTAGTAGGATTATAAGGTATTTCATGGTGTAAATTAGGAATGTTCGAACTACCCAATTCACTAGAAGAGAAGTGAGAGCTGTTGGTAGGTAGCAGAACACGCATCAAGCCATCTCCGAGTCGTCGGCTCACTGACAAGTCATCACAGCCAGTTGGTATTGCTTTAGAACTCCGTCACGGCAACATTCGGCTGGCTGTCACTAGTGTGAGTTCTGTGTGACTTTGGCTGCTTTCAAAGAACTTCGCCATTTCTTCATTAAAATCAGTCATTCAACCTCGCAATGAAAGGTACATGTTAGAAATATTGATTGAAGTTGTAAATTATGTGTGGAAGTAAGAATTGAGTGAGATATTTAGGTTGTGACGGCTTGTGGGGGTGACAACTCAGCCGTGATGGATAGTAGTGCACTCCTCTCGACGTTGTTTACTGTTTTATTTTTTCTTCTAAATTAAGATGCTATCTATGACCTTCTCACAGGAAGTAGCTTTGGCACTTTCATGAATCAGTGAGTGGCTCAACTGAACGAGAGATGGGCCAGAGGGTTGGCTGATCGGAGCGTTAAATTTTCACAAGGAGAACTAATCAGAATGACCACGGCCTTACTAGCTATTGCGGTGCAGCACCAAACTAGGCATGTTGCCATATTAGGTGACGTGTGTGCTGAATGACCATTAACACTCAGTATTCAGTACCTACTGTAACATGAACAAGCCTAGCTCTGTTCTAGTTCTGAAAATTCTATGTAGAGACTCCACATGTCTGAGTGTTCCAAATCCCAATCCAAATTGTCAACTTGAGCGCTGGCTTCACTTTGAGTGAGTTGTGCTATTAACCAATCCAATCCCTCCTCATCTGTCACGGTCTGGGGTAGCGGTAATAGTCGTGGCAAGGATGGTGGTGGGGATGGTGGCAGAGACAGCGGCAAGAACAATAGTGGGGAAAGTGGCTGGAATGAAGGCAGGGAAAGTGGCAGGAACAATAGTGGGGAAAGTGGCGGGAATGATAGTGGGGATGGTGGTGGTGGTGGTGGTGGTGGTTGTGGTGGTGGTAGAGGAACAGGAGCAGGAGCAGGAGCAGGAGCAGGAGTCATATCCTGGATTCTGGACCTATCCTATAGATTGGATTTATGGACTAATCCTTAGATTAGATTCCTAGACTTCATCCATAACCATTTCCAGTCTCATCCACTATCGCACTTGTCCAACTACTGCTCATCCATCTGATCCGATATGCCTATCCGCTCCGGATCTGATATGATAAGCTTTCTTATTCATTACCTGTCCATATAACGTTAGCACAGCCTATCCCTTTATTTGGTATTCTCTACCTTTCAGATAACCGGTTCTATACTTACCCGATATCTTCGCTACTTGTCTATTACTGGTACTCGGTTGTTTACCTATCCGTTATGCTTACTGATCCATTATCCTTTGACTGTGCTAATGTACATAGCCTCGGACACTACCTCTGATTATTCCGTTAGCTACCTACAGTATATAAACTCTTGTAAATCTCAATAGATCCTCAGTTTGTCATATCCCATACATTCGCGCTTCTCATCCGAAGTTCCGGATGTCAGATCCGATCAGATCTGTCACAATAAGCTTCTTCATTCATATCCTGTTCATATAATGTTAAACACTGCTTATTTCCTCCATTTAGTATATCTTCCCTTTCAGTATATCGGTTATGCTTACTTCTGGCTATGTTTACTGATCCATTCACCTGTGATTAACTTCTGGCTTATGTTTGACTTCTAATAAGTGTTGCTTATACATTGCAATACTTTGTGCATAGCCTTTCACTTAGTTCTATCGTATATAAACTCTTGTATATGTCCTGTAGCACCCCAGTTTGAATATCATCTTAGATTGTCCTCATTCTGTTATCCGGACTTGAGTCTTATCAACTCTTGTCACCCTCCGAGACTTAAGGATTGTATCCAATAGTCTAATGCATCTGCCTCTATCTTTGGATAGTCTATACTCTGTTAGTTTCTAGTCTTAGACTTGTCTAGACTAGCCTTTATATTTCCGTCTGATATCCGGACGCCATCTGGATAAGTATACAATACTATTCCTTATCTTCAGATAGGAATACGATACTATTCCTTACCTTCGGATAAGTATACAATACTATTCCTCATCTTTAGATAGGAATATGGTACTTGTCTCTACATCTGGATATCATACGATAGTCTTCCAGACCTTTGGATACGCTATGATAGCCATCTGGATCTTCGGATACGATACCTATAGTATTCTGAAATATGGGGCTATACTCGGGAAAGGGGCACAGTGTATGAGCTGAGGCCAAAGCCCTTCAGATCCGAACCCCATTGAGTATGATGTAGAAACTACAACACAGCGAGGCGCGAACAAAGCTCCTGACTGTATCTATAATTGTTGTAGGTTGTGCGTTGCCTAGTCTGCTATACCTGAGATGACAAGTGCGTTCAACCCTAAAGGGGAAGTGAGTGCAGCAAGGATCTAGTTGTATGCACTGAAGGTGCTACTGGTTGGCCAATATGAGGCATGAGAAAGCGCAGGTTTGTACAAGGCATGAAGGTGTGGGAACACGTGTGTGTGCTGCGCGAAGCGCGGGAAAGTGTGCATGTATATGCGCAAATGAGAGAGTGTAAAACAAATGGATTTCTACTATATTCTGCTAGGTAAATAGTGGGTGGAAAGTTAAGTCAACCAAAAAAGTCCCCCAATAGTAAGTACTGCTGGCGCTTATATATGGCACCTAAGCGCTGTCATGTAGAGCCGAAGCGCTACCGAGTAAGGTATGTAAAGGTAAGGGTCCATGATAAAAATAAAAGTGGAACGATATGCAAATAAGGGAAATAAGAATATACGCACTTAGAGAGCTTGGTGGACAGTGGATGGATGCTTCTGGATGGCTGGCGCTATAGGGCGCTCAAGCGTGGGAAAGCGCGGGAAGTGTGCACGCATGGTGCGCGTTGCGTGGGAAAGCTGCGCCTCATATAGGAATAGCTGCAGATAGCACCCAGAGTGGTGCTGCAAGTTTGTGCCATGTACTCCCTAGTGAAAAGTGCCATATCACACAATGAGAGGCATTATTCCTTACAATGACCTTAACAGTATATTCGAACTCACACCTTTCTGAGTATACTTACAACACTCTCCATGGCACCTACTAGAACTGCACAGAACTCCCTCTGTAACGCTGGACTTGTGTCCACACGACGAGACCCAACACCCATAGTCAATACCTTCACCAGTTTCTCTCAATGTCACGCTAGCATTTCTGGACCAGCTCAGAGTATATCCAAGTTGATGAACTGTAGGCACCCAGAGACCCCTATGCATACTTCATCCGGATTAGGCCTGGCCGATGAAGATCCTGATGATGAAGATGATGATACTCCAGGCAGAAACCCACCTGATGATGAAGGTGGAGATCCAGATGATGAACCAGACCATGATGAAGATGATGGGCTTAATGCTCAGGACTGCATTTTCATGCGGTTATCTGAAGTCATCAATAACCTTGCACATAATTACTGTCGCACTTCCTCTTTGGACAACTCCAAAGCTAAAGTTTGTGAGCTGGATACCTTTGACGGATCCGAGCCTAGGAAGTTGTGCACGTTCTTTGTTCAATGCAAGCTTAATTTCCAAAGTAAACCCAAGACTTTCCATTTGGACTGGGCCAAAGTTAACTTTGCTCAGTCCTATCTTAAGGGCATGGCCCTCGAATGGTTTGAACCTGACCTCCTTTTGGACGGGTTAAGTTCTCGTCTGGATTGGATGGATGACTACTCCGGGTTCATGTTAGAACTTCAAACTAATTTTGGACCCCATGACCCATCCAGAGATGCTGAGATGCAACTCGAGCAACTCAATATGCACGAAGGACAACGCATCAATAAGTATGTTGTAGAATTCCAAAGGCTTGCTTCACAAGTCCGTGGATGGGGTGACGGAGCCTTACATCGCCAATTCTATAATGGACTTCCAGCTCATATTAAGGATGAAATCAGTTGCATGGGTAAACCTGCTACCCTCTCAGAATTCAAAACCCTTGCCCAGACTACCGATGCCCGTTACTGGGAACGTAAGGGTGAGATTTCTAGGGAAACCAAGTCCTCATCACCCAATCCTCCGAAACCCTCTACATCTGACTGCACTAGTTCTCATCTGTCCAGATCCGGAAATCACAGATCCGGACAGAACAAATCTGCTAAACCTGTGTCCATGTCTACCTCGTCCACTCCTAAAGCTCTGGATCTTAATACCAAGCTGGGTAAGGACAGAAAGCTAACAGCCGAGGAACATCAAAGATGTTTTGATAAGAAACTCTGCCTATTCTGTGGCAGACCTGGGCACTCTGCTCAGGACTGCACTAAGTCGACCTCTCATGCTGCTAAAGGACATGCAGCCACAGTCACTCCTGAAACTAAACAGGAGGCTTCATCTGAAGCAAAAAAATAGTCCGCGACCCTCCTGACTCCACACGGGATGAGGGTCACATTGACTTGACCCGTGCTATGGAGTTAAGGCTCAACACTATCGTGCTTTCAAATCTGACTTCACTTTGTCCCTACATTTCACTTCTGGACTATCCTAGTATCTCTGAATTTCCAGCTCTTGTAGATTGTGGTTCCTCTCATTGTTTTATAGAAACTAGTCTCATCTGAAAACAAAAACTCTGTACATATCTGATTCCTCCTATTCCACTCCACTTGTTTGATGGTACTTGTAATGCTACCATTTCTGAAGCTATAGATCTCTCTGTCTGTTTCTCTTCTGGCAAAGTTACCTCTGAAATGTTTTATGTTACTCCTTTGGATTCATTGTGTCTTATCGTCCTTGGATATAGCTGGCTTTCCCTACACAATCCATTGATTGATTGGGTTACAGGCAGCATCAACTTCCAGACAACACCTTATAGAATGCCATTAACCCCTCTGATGTCACCTCCACTTTTGGATCCCATTCCTACAGTGGAACCTCACCCTCCGACTTTGCCAGAACCATCTGCTGATAATCTGGTTCCTAATATATCGCTAATCAATGCAGTAGCCTTTTGCAGGGCCTGTAAATTAGAAGGATCCACTCAGTTCAGCATTTACCTTCATCCGTCCAGAGTAGATCTCTGTTCCGCTAAGCTCTCATCTGAAGGTCCGGACCTATCCAGAGTGCCTTCGGATTATCATGAGTTTGCGGATGTCTTCGATAAGGGAAAGGCTAGTCAACTTCCTCCTCATCATCCATACAATCTCAAGATCGATTTGGAGGAAGGATCTGCCCCACCCCTTGGAACTATTTATCCATTATCCCCAGTAGAGCTTGAAGCTCTTAGAAAGTTTCTTGATGAACATATCGCTACCAGACTCCTCCATTCCTCTTCCTCTCCTCACGGAGCACCCGTCCTCTTTGTCAAGAAAAAGAATGTGTTAAAGACCATCACACGCCGGTGTGTACAATCTCTCGGAGGGGTGAGTATGACTGACTCAGAAGGGCTTTGGCCTCAGCTTGTATGCTGTGCCCCTCACCTGAGTACAGTGCCCTGAATTTCAGATAAAGTCCAATAAGGTCCTAACGAAGTCCAGAGGACTCCGGAGGCAGACAACTCTGGTGGAGCATCCGAAGGACTTCCGGATGAGTGCGAGAACCGTCCGGATGAGTGCAGGAAACTTCCGGACGAGTATCGGAAACTTGGATGGAGTTCCGTCTACTTGATAGAAAGTGGAATAACCACGTGTATCAATCCTTAGTAAAGACATAGGGTGGAAATACTGCAATGGACACAGTCTGAGGCAGGAAGAGTGGTCCGGAGTTCCAGATAGGGGTTCCGGAGCGGACGCAGATGGATATAGACTACCCTTAGGTAGAGATGGAGTTGGATAAGGATTGGAAGGAGTGTGAGTATCGAAAAGACAAGACTTTGACCTAAGGATACAATCCATTAGGCCTAAGGTAGGATCTGGAAATGGACGAAGTCTGGAAATGCGGAAGAGCGGAGCTCTGGCCTAGGGAATCAATCCCTAGGCCCAAAGGATAGAGAAGGGGTCCTTACAACACTAATGTGTGAGGACAAGAATGCTGCAAGACTGTAATATTTGAACTGAGGATCTATCGAGATGTACAAGAGTTTATATACTGTAGGTAGCTAACAGAATAATCAGAGGCAGTGTCCAAGGCTATGTACATTAGCGCAGTCAAAGGATAATGGATCAGTAAGCATAACAGATAGGTAAACAACTGAGTACTGGTAATAGACAAGTAGCGAAGATATCGGGTAAGTATAGAACTGGTTATCTGAGAGGTAGAGAATACTGAATAAAGGAATAGGCTGTGTTAACATTATATGGACAGGTAATGAATAAGAAAGCTTATCATATTGGATCTGGAGCGGATAGGCATATTGGATAAAGGAATAGGCTGTGTTAATCTTATATGGACAGGTAATGGATAAGAAAGCTTATTGTATCGGATCTGGAGCGGATAGGCATATTGGATTAGATCCATATATTAGATTGGACGGATGAGCGGTAGTTGGTAGTTGGACAATTGCGATAGTGGATGAGACTGAAACTGGTTATGGATGAAGTCTTATGTCCTAATCTAAGGATTAGTCTATACATCCAACTATAGGATAGGTCTGGATTCTGGGATATGACAGGATGGTTCCTTACGCCTTTGCATGGACTTCCGTGGCCTCAACCAGATAACCAAGAAAGACCAATATCTGTTACCTCTCATATCCAACCTATTAGAATCCCCTAGCTGTGCCAAAATCTATATGAAGATCAACCTCCGTTCCACTTATCATCTCATCTGGATTGCGTCCGGAGATGAGTGGAAGACTGCTTTCTGAACGCACTGAAGGAACAAAGTCTGACTGCAGCATGTGCAATCAATCTCTAGATGTGAGATCAACAACACTGCTGGTGAGGCAGTATGCCGGGTCTCACTGCGCCTAGGCTGCTATGTCTGAGACAGACGTGTTTGACCCTAAAGGGGACTGCTACCACACACAGAACCAGGGATAGAGAGAACTTGAGTAGACAGGGGATGTGCACAAGGATATAGAAAGGCGCTGTAGAGACTCAATTCTCTACAGGCTGGTATTGGCCTATTTTACAGCTCATGACCACTAGGCTTCACAGCACAACACCACCATCATGTACCCAGGACACTTTCCCGCACTCGCGCTTAGTTCGCATTGTCGCGCATCTTCGTGTTCTCACACATCTTCGCGTTCTTGCGCATCTTCGCATTCCATCGCGCATCTTCGCATTTCACCGTGCATCTTTGTGTTCCATCGCGCATCTTCACATTCTCGCGCATCTTCGCATTTCATTGCGCATCTTCGCGTTTCATCACGATTTAGTGCGCATCATCGCAGGAGCATCCATCCATTGTCCAGCCAGTTCCTTGGTGCGTCACATTCCATTTATTACTATATCTGACTATGTCTGGCATTGTACAATTATTATTTCGTTATGGACCCTTACATTACATCATTTACATACTCAGAGCACTCCCGATTCGCTTCCAAGCCCTGGGAAGGCGCTTATGTGCGACTTAGGGTTGCCATGTCTGTTTTTACAACTGAGCTTCTGGCAGTCACCATCTATCACCAGTTAGTTCCATGCAGTGCATGTATCCGTTGTTGTAGTCCCTAGCATCCGTCTATAGCTAGTGGCAATCACATTATCCGTTTATTATCCGTCCAGCATCCATCTTCCTTGCCTCAGTTCACATCCCAGCACCATTTATACATCTTCTCTACACTTGCGCACTTCGCGCGCTACTTTCCCACGCTTCGCGCAACCATCGCGTTTCGCTTTCCTGCATGCGCCTTCAGTGCATTTCACATTTCATCGCATTTCACCGCATTCCATCGCGTTTCATCGCATTTGATCAGGGTTGATCAGCACTTATTTGTGGATCTTTGCTTTCCTTGCGTCCCCTTTAGGGTCGAACGCTCTTGCTTCTGCAAGTATAGCAGCTAGGTAGAGCTGAGACTCACTTATACTGGTTTTGCATTATTATAGCTAGTGCCTAGCCAGGTTGTGATACCTACAGCACAAGGCGTGTGATGAGAATGTGTAGTAAGTGGAGCATGGGAAGCACGGGAAGGTGTGCGCCTATAGTGCGCATGGGCGCATGAAAGCGTGCAAGTGATGCGGAAGGCAAGGAGTGGTATAGGAATTCGTAATGAGCGTGAAGTGACGTGAGTGAAAGCGAGCGCAATGAAAAGCGAGAGCAAAGGCGAAGCAGGCAAGAAGCAAGGCTTGATTACGATCTAATCTAAGCCAAAATGCAATAACCACAGGGTGCACGCCCTAATGGTGACTACTACTCTAAAGTAAAACCCAAACGCTAGGGAAGTATAGTAAAGGGGAGTAATTGGTAGTAGTAGTGCTACCATCAGGCTTTATACTAACTAAGATCTCATCGGACGTGGAGGGGATAGGGAGAACATGCGTGATAGTATGTAATCACATGTAATAGCACTGCAGTCCTTGTTACACTCGTGCAGCATGTAGTATGACGTACTAGAGGGGTGCTTGGACATGGATTGGTCTTCCTGGATGATAGGCAATAGAGCGTGGGAACGCGGGCTAAGCGCAGGCGCGAGAAGGCGTAGGCGCGGGAAGCGCGTGAGTGTGGGAAAGCACATAAGCGTGGGAATGCGTGCGCCTTTGGTGCACTATACTGGGAAGTGTCATATAACTCCATAGTGCAAATGATCAATGGACAGCTCGTGTAAATATGGCCTTTTCACGCCCACAGAATTATGATTCCTTACAGCGCTATGGTTCCTATGAATGGTTGGTTATGCCTGAAGGTCTCACCAATGCACCGGCCATGTTCTAGCGGTTTGTCAATAGCATCTTCGCCAATATGCTAGACATATGTGTTATCGTCTATCTGGATGACATCCTTATATATCCCCAAGACCTTGCATCCCATAAGAATCATGTCCAAGAAGTACTTTGATGCCTCCGCAAGCATCAGCTCTATGCCAAACCCAAAAAATGCGAATTCCATTCCATGTCCGTGGAGTACCTTGGTTATCTCTTATCTCTGGATGGCCTTACTATGTCTAATGAGAAAGTACAAGCTATTATAGACCAGCCAGAACCTTGGAAGGTTAAGGATATTTAATCCTTCCTCAGATTCGCAAATTTCTATCGTTGATTTATCTATAACTACTTGGATATTGTAGTTCCACTTATGCGGCTTACCCGCAAGGATGCACCTTGGAACTTTTCAGATGAGTGCTGGAAATCCTTTGAAACATTCAAGAAAGCTTTCACTATGGCTCCAATACTAACACATTGGATGCCGGACGTTCCTTTGATTGTGGAAACGGATGCTTTGGACTATGCTATCGCTGGCATACTGTCCATAGTATGTCCGGATTCTGAAATCCATCCAGTAGCATTCTATTCCAGAACCCTTACCCCTCTGGAACTCAATTACGATACCCATGATAAGGAACTATTAGCTATTCATGAGGCTTTTCAGACCTGGCGACACTATCTAGAAGGCTCATCTGAGCCTGTTGACATTGTCACGGACCATAAGAACCTTCAGTATTGTGCAACTACCAAACTCCTCTCTCACCATCAGGCTCATTGGTCAGAATTCCTCCACCAATTCAATATGATCATCCATTTCCATCCTGGGAAACTTGGAGCTAAACCAGATTCCCTTACTAGATGCTGGGACATCTATCCCAAAGAGGGGGATAAGGACTACGCTCAAGTTAACCCTCATAATTTCTGTCCCGTATTCACATATGAACAGTTAGCTTCATCCCTACGAGCATCAACCTTAGCATTTCCAGTGCTCTGTGCAGCTGTGCTTATGGATGTCAAACATCTTCATAAGGATATCCTATCTGCACTCCCTAATGACCCTATCGGATCTGTGCACATGTCCGATCCTCCAGATGATAGATGGACCGTGGACGATAGTGGTTTCCTCCATTGTGATAATCGCATATATGTTCCAGAATCCAATGACCTTAGGCTTCACATCCTTCGGAATACCCATGACCATCCGTTATCAGGACACTTCGGTCAGAACCGTACCCTAGAGCTTATCCAACGCAAATATACCTGGCCCGGTATACGTACCTATGTTAAGGACTATGTCAAATCCTGTACTACCTGCGCCTGAGCCAAGGTTCCGAGACATAAGCCATTCGGATTACTGAAACAACTCCCCATACCAGAAAGACCTTGGAATTCCATATCCATGGATTTCATTGAACAACTTCTGGACTCATCTGGCTATACAGCCATCCTCGTTATCATTGATCGTTTATCCAAGCAAGCTATATTTGTCCCAACCCACGATACCATTACCTCTCCGGATCTCACTAGACTATTCCTGCTTCACGTATTCTCTAAGCACGGAATCCCTTCTCATGTTACTTCGGACCGAGGTACAG
>Ga0310811_10008094_pt1 | contig 13509 bp, 9 predicted proteins | sample YCmetagenome_FD_207642 | JGI IMG/M metagenome (GOLD analysis project Ga0310811, IMG submission 207642) | Soil microbial communities from experimental microcosm in Duke University, North Carolina, United States - YC | ecosystem: Engineered > Artificial ecosystem > Soil microcosm > Unclassified ... | reverse complement strand
GAGGGCGACGATGTGTCCGTCGCGCTCGACACTGAATCGCGTGCTCGCACCGCCGGTGATGAGCACGCGATAGCATCCCGGGTCGAGCGGCACTGGACCGATGACACTTTCATAGCCGCGCGGTGGTACGCCGTAGGTGACGGTGTCAGGCGGCGAGCCTTTGGCGCCGCGGTCGCCGAACGTCCAGTACGGCGTTTTGTCGCCGCAGCGCATCACGGTAAGGCCGTAGAAAAAGTCAGACGTGCGGCGCAGGAGCGACAGATGAAAGAGCGGAAGTGGTTTGGCCACCGGTGTGGTGGTGAGTGCGGCGCCGTGGTCGGCGCACGATGCGGCGCCTACTACTAATAGAGCGAGCGACACGACTGCAGCCACTCGTCGCGTGCGTTGATGATGCCTCTTCAACACGGCGTGCACGGGGGTCATCTTGCTCATGAGGAAGCGGCGCGCCGTAGCTGCGCCGCGATCACCAAAAGGAGTCGGGGAGACTCAATGCGGGATTTGCATACAGCAGGGCAAGCCGCCGCGGCGAGAGGCGTAGCGCGGGGGGCGATCGTACGACGGGCCGCTGTGGCGCTGGCGTCAGTGGCGCTGTGCGTCGGCGTGGCGAGCGGGTTCGCATCGTTCCACACGCATCTCAAGCGCTCGGCACCGAGCGACCGCGCAACGTTAGGCGAGGCGCCCAAGGCACTCGAGCTCTGGTTCACCGAGAAGCCGGAACTGGCGGCGACGGCTATCACGCTCAGCACGGCTGGTGGCGCGCCCGTGACATTGGCACCGTTGGCGTTGTCCGATGCGAGCGACACGGCCGCGGTCGTGGCCTCGGTGCGCGGAACGTTGGCACCGGGGTCTTACCTGATCCGGTGGCGCACGATGGCGCGCGATGGCCATCCGGCACGCGGCACGTTGACATTCACGCTATCGCAGTCTCAGTGATGTCGTCGAGCGGATCGCCGGCCAGCGGCGACCCGTCAGGTGCCTCGAGGACGAAGCCGGCGTCGCGAATCATCTCCAGATCATCGCGCGCCGCCTGCCCCGGCGTGGTGAGGTAGTCGCCAATGAAGATGGAATTCGCGGGGTAGAGTCCCATGACCTGCATCGAGCGCAGGTGCACCTCGCGTCCGCCGGCAATGCGCAGCTCCTGAGACGGGAGCAGCAATCGAAACAGACACAGCACGCGCAGGCAGCGACGCGGGTCGAGCGCGCCGCGATCCGCGAACGAGGTGCCGGCGATCGGAATCAAAAAGTTGAGTGGCACGCTGCGTACATCGAGCTCGCGCAGCGAGAGCGCGAGGTCGATGATGTCGTCGTCGGACTCGCCCATGCCGACGATACCGCCCGAGCACGTCTTGAGACCGGCGGCGCGCACGTGCTCGACCGTTAGGCGGCGGTCGTCGAACGTGTGCGTGGTGCAGACCTCGGGGTGAAACCGCTCGGAGGTGTTCAGGTTGTGGTTCACCTGCGTGACACCGGCTTCGCGCAGCCGGAACGCCTGGTCCTCGCTCAGCAAGCCGAGGCACGCACAGACGCGCAGGTCGTACGTGCTGCGGACTGCGCGCACCGCATCCAGCACTTTCTCGAACACGCGCTCGCCCGGCGTGCGTCCTGAGATCACGAGGCAGAAGGTCCCGGCCTTGACGCTCGCGGCACGCGCGGCGGCGGCGAGAATCTTGTCGCGCGCGAGCAGCGGATACTTCTCGATTTCGGCCGTCGACACCGCGGACTGCGAGCAGTAGTGGCAGTCCTCGGGGCAGAGCCCGCTCTGCGCGTTGAGCAGGAAGTGCAGGCGTACGCGATTCTGCCAGTAGTGCCGACGCACGCGATAGGCGGCGGCGAGCTGCGCGAGCAGCTCCTCGTCGGCCGCACGCAACACGGCACGGGCGTCCTCGCGCCTAACGATCTCGCCGGCGAGTGCTTCCGTGGCGAGAGCGTCCCAATCCCGAGTTTGGTACTCGTGCGTCATCGATTCGGGTGTCCTTCTTCAGTGTGATGGCGTTCCGGCGCGGCCTGGGCGATCACCTCGCGCAGTCCGCTTGCCGCCGCCGCGTGCGCCACGGAGGAATCGTCGGCCGGCGAGGGGAGCCACGGGAAGCTCACCACGGGCGTGTCCGGAAGCAACGTCTGCAGCGCCTCATGGTTGCTGCGTCGCGCGAGGTCGGGTGCGGCGCCATCGGTTTCGTTCAGCACCACGCCGAGAACGCGTACGCCTGCGTCGCGCAACGCGTGGACGGTCAGTCGCGTGTGGTTGATGGCGCCGAGCCGGTTGGCGGCAACGACGATTGCGTCGAGCGACCAACGCTGGAAGAGGGTGAGATACGTGTGGGTTTCGGTGATCGGGACGAGCAGGCCGCCGGCACCCTCGACGAGGATCGCATCGACACGTTGGGCGAGGCGATGAAACGACGCGTCGAGCGAGTTCATCGTGACCGTACGACCGGCGCGGCGGGCAGCCATCCATGGAGCGAGCGGTTCGGCGAGCACGATGGGGCACACGTCGAGCATCGACGCGGCAGCGCCGGCAGCCGCCGCGAGTGCGCGCGCATCGGACGTTGGGTCGTCGGCCGTCACTCCTGTCTCGACGGGTTTCATCGCCGCGACGCGGAGTCCATCGGCGCGCAGAAGGCCGAGGAGCGCGCGGCTGATGGTGGTCTTGCCGACGCCGGTATCGGTTGCGGTCACGCCTAACCGAATCATCGCCGCTCGAGGAAGCGCTCGATCACGCGGTAGATGACCGCGAGCTCGTCGGGTGTGGTGCAGAACGGCGGCAGCACGTACACGACGTTGCCGAGCGGACGCAGCAAGACGCCGTTGCGGAGCGCAAACGCGGCGAGCTCGCCGCCGACGGTGCTCAGATATCCGTCCTCGCCATCGAGGTCCAACGCAGCGACGGTGCCGAGCACGCGCGTGCGCCGGACGCGCGGGTGTGAAGCGAGTTGCGCCAGGTGCTCGCGGTGCGCGCGCGCGATGGCTTCGCGATTCCGGGCAGAATCGGCATCGAGCAGTGCGAGGCTCGCGCGTCCTGCGGCGCAGGCGACGGGGTTCGCTGTGTACGAGTGCCCGTGGAACAGCGTCTGGCGGCGGTCCTGGCTGCGGAATCCCTCGAAGATGCGCTCGGTCGTGACGGTGGCGCCGAGGGGAAGCGCGCCTCCCGTTAGGCCCTTGGACAGACACATGATGTCGGGAGCGACCCCAGCCCGCGCACATGCGAAGAGTGGTCCCGTGCGGCCGAATCCGGTGAGCACTTCGTCGGCGATGAGCAGGACGTGCCCCTTGGCGCAGCATTCGGCGAGCGCGCGCAATGTGTGTTCCGGCCACATGCGCATCCCGCCGGCGCCGAGCAACAGCGGCTCGACGATGAGCGCGGCGAGCTCGGAGCCTCGCCGATCAATGAGCGCGCGCAGGGCAGCGACGGTATCGCCGTCCACCGGATCGGGCAGTCGTTCGACCGCCCACAGGCGATCGGCGAATGGATCCGTGAACGTGCCGCGCGCGCTGACGCTCATGGCGCCGAACGTGTCGCCGTGGTACGCGTGCTCGATGGCGGCGATGAGGGGGCGTTGCTCGTCGCGGTTGCGCCAGAACTGGAGCGCGGCTTTGACCGCGACCTCGACGGCGGTCGAGCCGTCGTCCGAGAAGAACACGCGCGTTAGGCCCGGCGGCAGCACGTTCACGAGCTCGGCGGCCAAGCGGGCGGCAGGTTCGTGCGTGCATCCGGCGAAGATCACCTGCTCGAGCGTGCGGGACTGCTCGGCGATGGCGTCAGCGATCGCGGGGTGGCAATGGCCGTGGAGCGTGACCCACCATGACGAAATCGCATCGAGGAGGACGCGGCCGTCGGCGGTGTGGAGACGCGCACCCTCGGCGCGAACGATCGGAACGGGGAGCGGTGCGGTGGCGTGCTGTGTGTACGGGTGCCAGACGTATCGCGCGTCGAGCGCGGTCCACTCAGCGGCTGTCACGTGGCGTGGCGCGGCAGCAGGTCGCGGAGCGCGCCCATGAGGCGCGCGATCTGCTCGGCCGTGTGCGCGGCGCTCGCCGTGATCCGGAGGCGCGAGCTGCCTAACGGAACCGTCGGCGGCCTAACCGCGCCCACCAGCAGGCCGCGTTCTCTGAGGGCGGCGCCCAAGCGCGCGGTCTCGGCGGCCTCGCGGATGATCACGGGCACGATGTGTCCGTCGGCTTCGCCGGTTGGCTCGTGGCCGAGCTCGCGGAGGCCGTCGCGGATGGCACGCGCGTTGGCGCGCAGTTGGTCGCGCCGCCACGGCTCGGTTTCGACGATGCGCAGCGCTTCCAGCGTGCCCGCGGCGAATGCCGGCGGCGCCGCGGTGGTGAACACGAACGCGCGCGCGCGGTTGAGCAGCCAGTCGCGGAGGGGCTGCGAGCCGGCGATGAACGCGCCCGTCGTTCCAATAGCCTTGCCAAGGGTCCCCATGTTCACGTCGATCTGATGGTCGACGTTCCAGCGCTCGGCGGAGCCGCGGCCGTTCGCGCCTAACAGACCGGTGCCGTGGGCGTCGTCGACGTAGGTGAACGCGGCATGCTCGCGCGCGAGCGCGACGAGCGCATCGAGTGGAAAGAGATCGCCGTCCATCGAGAACACGGCGTCCACGACGATCCATCGACGACCATTGTGCTGCGCGTCGTCGTTGAGCATGTCGTCGAGACGTTCGACGTCGAGGTGCGGAAAGATCTTGACGTCGGCGCGCGAGAGGCGGCAGCCGTCGATGAGCGAAGCGTGGTTGAGCGCGTCGGCATAGATGATGTCGCCCCGCGATGCCAACGCGGGAATCGCGCCGGTGTTCGCTGCGTATCCACTGGCGAAGAGGAGCGCAGCCTCGGTCCCCTTGAAGCTCGCGAGCGCTGCCTCGAGCTGCTCGTGCAACTCGTTCGTACCCGAGATGAGGCGCGCCGCGGCTGCGCCGGTGCCTTCGCGCTCGAGCGCCGCCGAGATCGCACTGGCGATCCGCTGATCACCGGCGAGGCCGAGGTAATCGTTAGACGAGAAGTCGATGGCGGGTCGCCCTTCGGCGGACACAGCAGCACCGCGACGTGCGCGCACGGGATGCGTCTCGCGCCGGAGATCCGCGTGATCGAGCACGGCGAGATCGCGGCGGAGCATGGCATCGAGCGTCCTCGAAGACGGCGCAGTCGCATGAAATCGCATGGTGCGGAGACTATGCGCCTCGATGACGCGCGGTCAAGCGTCTGCGGGGTCTTGTATTGACGTCGACAGGACCTCCGGGTAGCATCGCGAAATGGGGTGTGCACGCACGGTGGTTGCGTGCGATGCGACCGGGAATCTCGTCGTGCGAGCATGGAGTCGATCAAATGAGTGGCGACGTGACGCGCCGGGAGTTCGTGATCGGGACAGCGGCCGCAGCCGCGGCTGCGACAATCTGGCCGCGCAGTGCACTGGCCGAACGAGGTCGGCCGTGGATGTCACCGGGCGCGACCGATCCAATCATCGCGCAACCGTTCGATCTCGCTCGCGTGCAGCTTGCACCTGGGCCGTTTCTCGATGCCGCGCAGATCGCGCACCGTCATCTCCTGAGCGTCGATCCGGACCGCCTGCTGCACATGTTCCGCATCACGGCTGGTCTCGCGTCGTCGGCCCAACCGCTCGGCGGGTGGGAGGCGCCGGTGAACGAGCTGCGCGGACACTATACGGGTCACTTCATGTCGGGGTGTGCGCTCATGAGCACGAGCATGCGCGATCCCGAGCTGCGCACGCGCGGCGCGTACGTGGTGAGCGTGCTGGCACAGTGCCAACAGGTGCACGGCAACGGCTACGTGAGCGCCTTCCCCGAAGCGTTCTTCGACCGGCTGCGCGAAGGCAAGAACGTGTGGGCGCCGTTCTACACGATCCACAAGATCATGGCCGGCTTGTTGGACACGTACACGTACACGGGCAACGCGCAGGCGATGACGGTGTTGACGGGCCTGGCGGCGTGGACGCGCGGCTGGGCCTCTCCGTTAGGCGATGAAGAGATGGCGCGCGTGCTGGAGCGCGAGTACGGCGGGATGAACGAGGTGTTGTACAATCTGTCGGCGGTGACGGGCGACGCGCAGTGGGCGCATCTCGCACACCGGTTCGATCACGAGCGCGTGTTCGCACCGCTCGCGATGGGCCGCGACGAGCTGAAAGGGCTGCACGTCAACACGACGATTCCCAAGATCATCGGCGCGGCGCGCCGCTACGAACTGGTCGGCGATGCGCGCTCCCACGCGGTGGCGGACTATTTCTGGCGCGAGGTCACCGGCCATCGCGCGTACTGTACCGGCGGCACGAGCAACGGTGAAGGCTGGCAGGCCGAGCCTGACGTGTTGTCGACGCAGCTGAGCGGATACACCCAAGAGTGCTGTACGACGTACAACATGCTCAAGCTGACGCGGCACGTGTTCGGGTGGACGGCCGATCCGCGGTGCGCCGATTTCTACGAGCGCGCGCTGTTCAACGGCATACTCGGCACGCAGCATCCCGCGGACGGGATGACGCTGTACTATGTGCCGCTCGCTTCCGGCTTTTGGAAATTGTTTGGCCATCCCAACGAGTCGTTCTGGTGCTGCAACGGGACCGGCCTGGAGTCGTACTCGAAGTTCGGCGACAGCATCTACTTTCACGACGACGCCGGCGTGTACGTGAATCTGTTCATCGCATCGGAGCTCGACTGGCGGGAGCGCGGCGTGCGGCTCGTGCAGGAGACGCGGTTCCCGCTCGAGGAATCGACGCAGCTCGCGGTGCACTGCTCGCGCCCAACGCGCTTCGCGATGCGCGTCCGCGTGCCTTACTGGGTTGGGCGCGGCGGCTCGGCGACGCTCAATGGGCGGCGCCTGGACGCGTTCGCGGCGCCGAGCAGCTATCTGGTGCTCGATCGGACGTGGCGGGACGGCGACCGGCTGGAGGTGGCGCTGCCGATGGCGCTGCACACGGATCCGACGCCGGACGACGCCACGGTCCAGGCCATCATGTACGGACCGCTGGTGCTGGCCGGTCGGTTAGGCACAGCGGGCCTGACGCCGGACGTGCTGCGCGCCGAACCCACCAAGCCGCGCACGGTGCCCGAGTACAAGGCCGACCCGGTGCCGGCGCCGTCGCTGGTGTCGCCGGGCGGCGACCTGTCGGCCTGGATCACGAAACGCTCCGGCGCCGGCGCGCCGCTCGAGTTCCGCACGGTTGGGCAAGCGACGGACGTGCCGCTGGTGCCGCTCAACACCGTGATCGACGAGCGGTACGCCGTATACTGGAAGGTCACGCCGCGCGCCACATGAGCCGCGCACGGCGCGCCGCGTGACAGGCCCGCTCTCGCGGCGTGACGCCCTCAAGATCCTCGGCGCCACCTCCGCGAGCACGCTCCTCGGCGCGCCTAACGTTGGGTTAGGCGACGCGTCCGGGACGGCGCCGGTGGAGGTCCTGCCACTCACGTCCACGAGCGACGTGTTCATCCCGCCGCGCGGTCGAGCGTACGACAAGTTCAGCTTCGACTTCCCCGAGCCCTCGGTTCCCTTCGCTGGATACCGGTTCGGCGTGCTGCTGTTCACGTTCGAGAACGCCTACGGATTGGATCGCGACGCCATGCACGTCGAACCGACCGGAGACGGCCTGCGCGTGACGTGCGACCGGTTGGTCTGGGCCGGCGGCCAAGAGAGCGCGGATGGCCATGTCGAGCTCGACCTGCACCGCGAGAGCGAGCACGCGGTGACGTGGACCGTGCACGCGTTCAGTCCCAAGCGCATCAAGGCGATCACGACCGTCATCCGCGGTGTGCCGCGGGGCCGAGTGTCGGCGTCGGGGTCAACGTTCTTCGATCCGCGTGACGACGAGCTCTTGTTCGGGTACCCGTTCAGCGGTGGCGATCTGTTCGGACCCGGCGAAGCCGGCGGAATGCCCACGCCGCTGGCCATTGTGCAATCGGGCGACGGCCAGTTCGTCTCGATCTCGTCGCTCGACGATCGCGTGCGCACCAAGCGATTCTACTTTCAGCCGGGCGAAACCGGATATCGCGTGGAGGCCGTGCACGAGACAGAAGGCTGGCTCGAGCAGACGGACATCACGACGCCGCCGTGGCGCCTGGCGCGCGAGGCGACGCTCGCCGACGCGGTCGCACCACATTTCGAGCATCTCCGTCGCGCCTACGGCCTAACGCAGTGGGATGCGCGGCCCGACGTCCCGACTTGGCTCCGGCGCACGTCGCTCGTGCTCACGCTGCACGGGATGCACTACACGGGATACGTGTTCAACGATTTCGCGCGGATGCTCGAGATCGTGCGGTGGATCACGGCGCAGATCGGCGGCGACCGCGTGCTGGCCTTTCTGCCTTCGTGGGACGGGCGGTACTACTGGGATTATCCGAGCTACCGCGCCGCGGATCGGTTAGGCGGCGAAGCCGGACTGCGCCGGCTGGTGCAAGCGGGACACGACCAGGGCGTGCGCTTCATGCCCATGTTCGGCGCGAACGCGGCCAACCGGCACGCGGCCGGCTTCGACGCAATCGCCGGCGCCGCGACGGCAAAGATCGACGGTGATCCGCTGGACCTGACGTGGGTCGATTGGGACAACGACCGCCATCAAGAGGGCTGGCTGTCGTACATGAACCTCGGCGTGGATTCGTGGCGCTCGTGGCTAACGCAACGAATCACGGATGCGATTCAGCGATACGGCGTGGACGCCTATTTTCTCGACATTGCCGGCGGGTGGGTGAACAATCCGCAAGCCGACATGCACGACGGCACGCGTCGACTGGTGGCCGCCATCGCGCGCAGGCATCCGCACGTCCTGGCCTGCGGCGAGATGCACTACGACGCGCTCCTGTCGTTCATCCCGCTCTATCAGTCGTTCTCGCAATGGGAAGTGCGCGATCAGGTGCAGCGTTACGCGCGTTTCTTCCAGCACCTGAGCCACCCCGCGCCGGGTCGCGGCAGCAGCGGCGTGCACGAATCGGGGTTCACCCATTGGGATCCCCGAACCTTGTCGCTGCGGGAGGGGCAGATTCCGACGCTCAATGTGGTCGACGACACTTTTTCGACCCATCGCGCCGAGATGGCGGCGGTCATCGCGAAGGCCAAGGCGTTGACAGGCGCCTAACGCTGGCCGCCCGCCTCCGGGTCTCGACCTTACCAGATGTCGCCGACCGTGAAGCCGTCCGGGAACGGATCGGTTGGGTCGACCACGTACGAGCTGAATCCGGTGATCCAGGCCTGACCGCTGAGCGTGGGTACCACGGCGCGGTACGGACCCACTGTCGTTTCGGCCACGAGGCGGCCGGTGAACACGGTGCCTAACACGCCCTCGTGATGGAAGTCGCGGTCGAGCGGCAGCACGCCGCGGGCATGGAGCGCCGCCATCTTCGCGCAGGTACCCGTGCCGCACGGCGAGCGGTCGATGGCGCCCGTCCACGTGGCGGGACGATTCCAATCGAGCGCGCCCGTCGAGACGACGACGGCATTGCGGGCGTGCGCGTCGGGTGAGGCCGGCGCACCCGAAAGTTGCGCGATCGTGATGCCGGAGAACCCGGGTTGCTCCGGATGGACCACCGGCAGCTGCTCGCGCGCCGCGGCCTTGATCATCTCGCCTAACCGCACGATGTCTCGGCCCTCGTCCGGCGTCAGGCGCAGGCCGAAGCGCGTCGCGTCCGCGATCACGTAGAACATCCCGCCGTACGCGACGTCCACCGGCACCGTACCGAGGTGCGGCACCTCGACCGGCGCGTCGAGATGCACCGCGAAGGCGGGGACGTTGCGGAACGTCACGCGCTGGACCTTGCCGTTTGCGCAATCGGCGCGCACGCGGACGAGACCGGCGGGCGTCTCCAGCGTGAGCTCGGTGACCGGCTCGCGCATCGGCAGCATGCCGGTCTCGAGCAGCACGGTCGTCACGCAGATCGTATTGGTGCCCGACATGCCGGGATACTCGACCTGCTCCATGATCACGAAGCCGGCGTCGGCCTCCGGGTGCGTGGGCGGCAGGATCACGTTGCAGTTCGCGGCGGGGTAGCCGCGCGGCTCGCGCAGCATGCGCAGTCTGAGCGCGTCGGCGTGGTCGCGCAGGTGGCACATCTTCTCGAACATCGATGCACCGGGCACGTCGAGCACGCCGCCGACGATCACTCGACCGGGTTCGCCGCACGCGTGCGCGTCGACGGCGTGGATCATCGAAGCGAATCGCATGGTGCTAGAGCCAGGCGTGGAAGCGACGAATGTACCGGGTCTTCACGACCTGCGTGAGCAACCCGTACGACAACAGGATGGCGAGCAGCCAGACGAAGTAGCTGCCGGGCAGCGGCGTCAGTCCGACGCGTTCGCCTAACGTCAGGAACGGCAGCGCAATGCCGATCACCATGATGGTGGCGGTGAGTGCGAGCACCGGCCACGCGGCGCGGCTCTGCAGGAACGGCACTTTCGCGGTGCGGATCATGTGTACAATGAGTGTTTGCGACAGAAGCCCTTCGACGAACCACGCCGACTGGAACAGTGCCTGGTGGCTCACGGCGTTCGCCTTGAATACGTACCACGCGATGAAGAACGTCGCGACGTCGAAGATGGAGCTGATGGGACCGATGCACACCATGAAACGCCCAATATCGTCCGCCTTCCAGACGCGCGGCCGCGCGAGATACTCGACGTCCATGTCGTCGAACGGGATCGAGACCTGCGAGATGTCGTAGAGCAGGTTCTGGATGAGCAGTTGAATCGGGAGCATCGGCAGGAACGGCAGGAAGGCGCTCGCGATGAGGACGCTGAACACGTTCCCGAAGTTCGAGCTCGCCGTCATTTTGATGTACTTCATGATGTTGCCGAACGTTTTGCGTCCCTCGAGCACGCCTTCCTCGAGCACCATCAAGCTCTTCTCGAGCAGAATGATGTCGGCGTATTCCTTGGCGATGTCGACGGCGGAGTCGACGGAGATGCCGACGTCAGCCTCACGCAGCGCGCCCGCGTCGTTGATGCCGTCGCCGAGGAAGCCGACGGTGTGTCCGCGGGCACGGAGGGCACCCACGATGCGCGTTTTCTGCGTGGGCGTGAGCTTGGCGAAGATCGTGGTGCGCGCGGCGAGGTCGGACAGCTCCTCGTCCGACAGGGCCTCGATGTCGGCGCCTAACGCAATGTCGACAGGCTCGAGTCCCACGTCGTGGCAGACTTTGCGCGCGATGACGTCGTTGTCACCCGTGAGGATTTTCACGGCGACGCCGTGGTCGCGGAGCGCCGTGAGCGCGGGGCCCGCCGTCTCCTTTGGTGGATCCAGGAACCCAATGAAGCCGGCGAGCACGAGAGATGACTCATCGCTCACCGTGTATGCGCGGTCGTCCGCCGGGAATTCGCGGTACGCAACCGCGACGACGCGCAGTCCATCCTCGTTGAGCTCGCGCGCCAGGTCGACGGCGCTCTCGGAGGCGTCGGCCGTGAGCGGCGTGACCACGTCTTCGTCGCGCACGTGCGTACACACCGCGAGGATTTCTTCCACGGCTCCCTTGGAGATGAGCACGTGCGCAGTCTGCTTCTGCTCCACGACGACCGACATGCGCTTGCGCGCGAAATCCCACGGGATTTCGTCGACTTTTCGGAAGTCGCGCTCCACACGCAACTCGTCGCTCAGGTCCTTGTGCTCGAGCACCGCGCGGTCGAGCAGGCTGCGCAGTCCCGTCTGATACGTGCTGTTCAGGTAGGCGAGCGCGAGCACCGACTCATCGTCCTCGCCCACCACGTTGAGGTGGCGCTCGAGGATGATGCGGTCTTGCGTGAGCGTGCCCGTCTTATCGGTGCAGAGGACATCCATCGCACCGAAATTCTGAATGGCGTTGAGCCGCTTGACGATCGTCTTGTGGCGCGCCATGACCACCGCGCCCTTGGCGAGATTCGCGGTCACGATCATCGGCAGCATCTCGGGCGTTAGGCCGACGGCCACGGCCACGCCGAAGAGGAACGCCTGCAGCCAATCGCCTTTGGACACACCGTTGATCACGAACACGATCGGCACCATGACGAGCATGAACCGGATGAGCAGCCAACTCACCTTGTTCACGCCGATGTCGAAGGACGTGACGGGCCGGCGTCCGATGAGGCTCCTGGCCATGGCGCCGAAGTAGGTGCGATCGCCGGTGGCGACGACCACGGCGGCCGCGGTGCCGCTCACGACCGACGTGCCGAGGAAGCCGATGTTGCGGAGCTCGCCTAACGTGAAGCTCCCGGAGGCGACATCGACGGCTGCGTCGCCCTTCTCGACGGGCACGGCCTCGCCGGTGAGCGCCGATTGGCTCACGAACAAATCCTTGGCCGCCAGAAAGCGCACGTCGGCAGGCACCATGTCGCCGGCGGAGAGCGCGATCACGTCGCCGGGGACGAGCTCCTCGATGGGCACCTCGCGGCGGCGAGACCGCGGTGACGGATCGTCTTCGGACGGCTCATCGGTGCGCTCGACGGTGGCGCTCGTGCGCACCATCGCTTTGAGCGCCAGCGCGGCGCGGTTGGAGCGGAACTCCTGCACGAATCGGAGCAGCGCGCTGATCGTGACCATCACCGAAATCACGATCACCGCTTTGACGTCACCCGTGAGGTACGAGACGACACCGAGGACGGCGAGCACGCCGATGAATGGATTGATGAAGGCGTGCACCAGTTGGACGAACCAGGCCGGCTCCTTCTCGTGCGCGATCTCGTTGAGTCCGATGGCGTCGCGGCGCTGCTCGGCGCTGCTGGTCGTTAGGCCGTGGCGGGTGGTGTCGAGGCGTTCGAGCGCCGCCACGGTGGTCGCACCCGCGAAAACGAACAGCGCCTGCGCACGCGGATCGCTCACGCCGCCGGCGCCGTGATCGTTAGGCGCGCGGCTGCCCGGGCGCAGGCGCAGCAGCTCGAGCGCCTGGTCCGTCCATTGTGCACCGCGCGCCCCGGGGCGCAATGATGTCATCGGCATCGCGACCAACCCCCGTCCACCAACACAATGGCCCCATCGCCTGGGAGTGAGCGAGGGGGCCGATCGGCGCGCAGCATAACCCGGGCTCCGAGGGGTGTCAACGGCAGGCGGTGCACCCAACGAGTGTGACGCGTTCGGTGTATGTATGATGCATGCTCGGCGACGCACTCTGCGCCGCCCCGATTGCCCGAGCTGGAGATGATCGATGCGACGGATGACTCTGCTGACACTCGCGAGCGTCGCTGCGGCTGCGCTGGCCTTTGCGCCTGGCGTTGTCGCCGCGCAAGGATATCCCGGCGGCGGCGGCATGGGTGGAATGGGCGGCATGGGACGGCGCGGCATGGGAAGCGGTCGCCCTGGAGCTCGTCGTCAGATGTCGGAAGACGACATCCAGAAGCGCTTCGAGGACATGGCGGCGCTCAAGCCGGCCCTCAAGGACATCAAGCTGCAGGACGCGCAGAAGGACACGCTCGACAAGATCGAGAAGGCGTATCGTCCGCAGCTGGGCGATTACGGGCGCGCGTTGTGGACGCTGATGCAGAACGGCGCCGATCCGGACTCGGCCAAGTCAATGCGCAACGGCGCGCGCCAATTGCGCGATCAGGAGC
>Ga0310811_10008093_pt1 | contig 13513 bp, 13 predicted proteins | sample YCmetagenome_FD_207642 | JGI IMG/M metagenome (GOLD analysis project Ga0310811, IMG submission 207642) | Soil microbial communities from experimental microcosm in Duke University, North Carolina, United States - YC | ecosystem: Engineered > Artificial ecosystem > Soil microcosm > Unclassified ... | reverse complement strand
ACGCGTTGTAGTTTGCGAATATCCATGGGGTTACCGGTGGTACAGATGATGTTGAAGAATATAGTCCCACACCGCGGTGGGGACATGGCTCGCGGCCTCGTCCTGCTGTTCGCCGCCGGTGAGGGCAAGCCGTTGACGCACCTGCTCGCGCAGATGTGCGCGAATGTCGGTGGCCGAAACGTTGAACGCAAGCGTCGTATCGATCAGCAAGTGGCCGCATGGCGTGGCTTGCAGAACGTCGGCGCGGGCACGGCGCGCGTCGATTTCCTGTGCGACCACCGGCGGAATCGACGCGAGGTCGAAGCCGGGCCGGGTGGCCGCGCAAATATGGGTGAAGTCGAACAGGCGCCGCCAGTCGCGCCATGTGTCGAGATGCACCAGTTGATCCGCCCCGATCAGAAGCGCAATCGATGCGTCCTCACCTTCGCGCGCACGCCAGCGTTGCAGCGTGTCGATCGTGTACGTGGGGCCGTCGTGATCGATTTCGTCGGTCGCGACGCGCACCGTCACGCCTGGCAGCGTGAGCGTGCTGGCCGCCGCGCGCGTCATCGCGAGCCGGTGCTCGGCCGGCGATACGTCCGCTTTTTGCCACGGCTGGCCGGCCGGCAGCAGCACCAGTTCGGTCAGCCGCAGCACGTCGGCGAAACGCCGCGCGAGCGCGAGGTGGCCGTCGTGGATCGGATCGAAAGTGCCGCCTAGCAGGCCGATCCGGCGAGGCAGGGCGACAGGGTGAGCGTTCGGCTTCAGGTGAAGGTCCTCAATCGTAGCCACGCGGTCGGCGCGCGCAGTGCGGCGTCACACCCACTCGCGCGGAACGAGAAAATCGCTGTAAAGACGCGCTTCCGGCGTACCCGGTTCGGGATGCCAGTTGTAGCGCCAGTTCACCACAGGCGGCATCGACATCAGGATCGATTCGGCGCGTCCGCCGCTCTGCAGTCCAAACAGTGTGCCACGGTCGAACACCAGATTGAACTCGACATAGCGGCCGCGCCGGTACGCCTGGAAGTCGCGCTCGGCTTCGCCGTACGGGATGTTGCGGCGCTTTTCGATGATCGGCAGGTACGCTTTGAGGAACGCGTCGCCGACGCTCCTGAGCATCGCGAACGATTGATCAAACCCTGGCGCGGAGAAATCGTCGAAGAAAATCCCGCCGATGCCACGCGGTTCGTTGCGGTGCTTCAGGAAGAAATACTCGTCGCACCAGCGCTTGAAACTCGGGTAGAGGTCCGCGCCATAAGGCTGTAGCGCGTCGCGGCAGGTGCGATGGAAATGCTGCGCGTCTTCCTCGTAGCCGTAGTACGGCGTCAGGTCCATGCCGCCGCCGAACCAGAACACCGGCTCTTCGCCGGCCTTGGTCGCGATCAGGAGACGCACGTTCATATGCACGGTCGGGCAGTGCGGATTGTGCGGATGCAGCACGAGCGACACACCCATCGCCTCGAAGCCGCGCCCGGCCAGTTGCGGACGCGCAGCGCTCGCCGAACCGGGCAATGCGTCGCCCGCGACGTCTGAGAAGCCGATGCCGGCCCGCTCGAAAAACTTGCCGCCTTCGAGAATCCGTGTGCAACCGCCGCCGCGCAGCTTCTCGCCGGGCGCGCGCTGCCATGCGTCGGTCGCGAACGGCGTGCCGTCGAACGCGCCGAGCATGTCCGCGATATGCGTTTGCAGGCCTTGCAGCCAGCTGCGCACGGCTTGTGCGTCGTAGCTTGAATCGTTCATGAATGCAGATGCTGAGGGCGGCACGCTCGTCGTACCGCGGGTTCTTCGTGAAGGGCGACGGGCGGGCTTTCGTCAGGGAGAAACCTGGGAGGGCGCGGCCGTCGGTGTTCCGCGTCGGGCACGGGCTCCAGCCCGCGCCGGCCCACCTGCTGCCGTGGACGCTGAAACTTGCAGTGTTGCGCCCGCAGTGTAGCGCCGTTAGCGCCGCACGCGGGCGAGTGGGGTGGTAGCCTGCTACTTGCCTTCGGTGCGGGCGTCGTGCTTGCGGTTCAACGCACGGTAGCCGATGTCCCGGCGATACTGCATGCCGTCGAACGAGATCTGGTTGATCGTTGCATACGCGACCGATTGCGCGGTGCGCACCGAATCCGCCAGGCCGACCACGCACAGCACACGGCCGCCCGACGCGGTCAGCTTGCCGTCGGCGAGCGTGGTGCCGGCGTGGAACGTGACCGAATCCGCGGTTTCAGCGGGGATGCCGTTGATGCGGTCGCCCTTGCGCGGCGTGTCCGGATAGTTGTGCGCGGCGATCACCACGCCCAGCGCGGTACGGCGGTCCCAATCCAGCTCGACCGTATCCAGCGTGCCGGCAATCGCCTGCTCGACCACCTTCGAATAGTCGCCTTTCAGACGCGCCATGATCGGCTGAGTTTCGGGGTCGCCCATGCGGCAGTTGAATTCGAGCGTTTTCGGGTTGCCTTGTGCGTCGATCATCAAACCGGCATACAGGAAGCCGGTGTAGCGGATGCCTTCCTTCTCCATGCCGCGCACGGTCGGCAGGATGATTTCGCGCATCACGCGGGCGTGCAGTTGCGGCGTGACGATCGGCGCGGGCGAATACGCGCCCATGCCGCCGGTGTTCGGGCCCTGGTCGCCGTCGAGCAGACGCTTGTGATCCTGGCTCGACGCGAGCGGCAGCACATGCTTGCCGTCGACCATCACGATGAAGCTCGCTTCCTCGCCGGCGAGGAATTCCTCGATCACGACGCGCGCGCCGGCGTCGCCGAGCTTGTTGTCCGACAGCATCATGTCGACCGCGGCGTGCGCTTCTTCCAGTGTTTGCGCGACCACCACGCCCTTGCCGGCGGCGAGGCCGTCGGCCTTGATGACGATCGGCGCGCCCTTCGCGTCCAGATACGCGTGCGCGGCGGCGACGTCGGCGAAGGTTTCGTATTCTGCGGTCGGGATCGCGTGGCGTTTCATGAACGCCTTCGCGAAGTCCTTCGAGCTTTCGAGCTGGGCGGCTTCTTTGGTCGGCCCGAAAATCTTCAGACCGCGCGAGCGGAACAGGTTGACGATGCCGGCCGCGAGCGGCGCTTCCGGCCCGACCAGCGTGAAGGCGACCTGTTCCTGCTCGACGAAATCGGCGAGCGCGGCCGGCTCGGTGATGTCGATGTTGCGCAGACGTTCGTCCTGCGCGGTGCCGCCGTTGCCCGGCGCGACGTAGACGAGCTGAACCCGCGGCGATTGCGCGAGCTTCCATGCGAGTGCATGTTCGCGACCGCCGGAACCGACGACGAGTAACTTCATGTGAATCCCCGAGACTTAAAAACGATAAACGGCTGAAGTAGCAAGCTCAGCCGTGCAATAAACAGCGAGATTCGCGCCAGGCATGTTTGGTGCCGGCGAAGCTGGCAAGCCGAACGCGGGCGAACCCGAGTGACGATAACGTGGCCGTGCGCAAACGCAGGGCCAAGTCCAGACGCCCGCTTCGCGATAACGCGAAAGCGCGGCGATGCAACGACGCGAGGGCCAGCCGGCACCGCGGCGCGGTTCGACGGGAACCCGCGCGCCGCGCACTGCCGGAGCACGCTCATTCGTCGGCGATCGCGGCGTTTGTATAGACTTCCTGCACGTCGTCCAGATTTTCCAGCGCGTCGAGCAGCTTCTGCATTTTCACGGCGTCATCGCCGGTGAACTCGACTTCCGTCTGAGGCTTCATCGTCACCTCGGCCACTTCGGCCTTGAAACCGGCGGCTTCGAGCGCGACCTTCACCTTAGGGAGATCGTTCGGCGGGCACAGCACTTCGATGCTGCCGTCTTCGTTCGTGACGACGTCGTCGGCGCCAGCTTCGAGCGCGGCTTCCATCAGCTTGTCTTCCGGCGTGCCGGGCGCGAACAGGAACTGGCCGACGTGATCGAACATGAACGACACCGAGCCGTCCGTGCCCATGTTGCCGCCGTTCTTCGAGAACGCGTGACGCACTTCCGCGACCGTGCGGGTGCGGTTGTCGGTCATCGTGTCCACGATCACCGCCGCGCCGCCGATGCCGTAGCCTTCATAGCGGATTTCTTCGTAGTTCGCGCCGTCCACGCCGCCCACGCCGCGCTGGATCGCGCGGTTGACGTTGTCTTTCGGCATGTTGGCGTCGTACGCCTTTTCGACGGCGAGCCGCAGACGCGGGTTCGAGTCGATGTCGCCGCCGCCCATGCGCGCCGCGACCTGAATTTCCTTGATGAGCCGCGTCCAGACCTTGCCGCGCTTGGCATCGGCCGCTGCTTTCTTATGCTTGATGTTGGCCCATTTCGAATGACCCGCCATACCTTTCTCCGTCGCGCGCGCCAGCGGGGCGCACGCATAGTGCAATTGTCGTTGCGATGTCGGGCGCTTGCGTTGCGCGCCTCGATTTCAAACCATGGTGTGAGACCGCCGGCGGCGACCCGTCCGAACTAGCCGCCCGTGTCAGCCGGCTTCGCCCTGCACATTCGGCCCGCTTACGCTGCGCCGGGCCCGGTGCAGCGGGGCCAATGGTCGGCGGCGCGGTGGGTGCGGGGCGGCTGGCGTGCGGCAAACCCGGCGCCGGCTCTGCAAGCTTCGCGTACAGGCGCGATGCGCCAGATGGCGGTACAAACGATGCAGGCTCAGACGCGGATTGGGCCGCTTCTGGAGCGGATTCGAATTTTATCACGCCGCCGGGGTGCGGCAGGGGTGGCGTGGCCGGAAACTACGCGCAAAGCGCACGGACACGGGGCGCGGCGGCGTTGCACACTCACACCCGGCATTTTTCCGCGCCGTGTTCAGGCCGCTTCCGGCCTGCCCTCAGTTCTTCGTGCCGAACAGGCGGTCGCCGGCGTCGCCCAGACCCGGCACGATGTACGCGTGCTCGTTCAGGTGTGAATCGAGCGACGCGACGTACAGTTTGACGTCCGGATGCGCGTTCTGGAACACCTGCACGCCTTCGGGAGCGGCGACCAGCGCGAGGAACATGATGTTCTCGGCGGCCACATTGCGGCGCTTGAGCACGTCGACCGCATGCACCGCCGAGTAGCCGGTCGCGACCATCGGATCGCACAGGATGAACACGCGGTCCTCCAGGTCCGGAAGCCGCACCAGATACTCGACCGGCCGATGATCTTCGGCACGGTACACGCCGATATGGCCCACCCGCGCCGACGGCACCAGTTCCAGCAGCCCGTCCGACATGCCGATGCCGGCGCGCAGCACCGGCACGATCGCGAGCTTCTTGCCGGCGATCACCGGCGCGTCGATCTCGACGAGCGGCGTGGTGATGCGGCGGGTGGTCATCGGCAGGTTGCGGGTGATCTCGTAGCCCATCAGCAGCGTGATTTCGCGCAGCAGCTCGCGGAACGTGCGTGTGGAGGTGTCCCGGTCGCGCATGTGCGACAGCTTGTGCTGGATCAGCGGGTGATCGAGGATGAAAAGATTGGGAAAACGGCTGTCCTGGGTCATGGCGGGGGCGCGGGCGGCGCAAGAGGGATCGGTTCGGGAATCGTTCGGCGCGCCGCCCGGTCCGCAAAGCGGCAGGCCGGCGGACGCGCCACGGCGCAAGTTTACCGAAAGAGTGCCGCCCGAAGATACCGGAGATTGCAGCGGGTGGACGCAGTCCGGCACCGATTCTTCTAGAATCGGGGGAAACTTTGCAACGCCGGGGCGCCGACGCGCCACGACGACACCACGAGGGCATACACATGGACATGGGAATCGCAGGACGCACCGCGCTGGTTTGCGCGGCCAGCAAGGGTTTGGGACGCGGCTGCGCGGAAGCGCTCGCCGCCGAGGGTGTCAACCTGACGATCGTCGCGCGCACCGCCGAAACGCTGGAGGCGACCGCCGCCGAAATCCGCAAGCAAAGCGGCGTGGAAGTGAAGACGGTGGCGTGCGACATCACCACGCCCGAAGGCCGCGCCGCGGCGCTCGCCGCCTGTCCGCAGCCGGACATCCTGGTCAACAACGCGGGCGGCCCGCCGCCGGGCGACTTCCGCAACTTCACCCACGAGGACTGGATTCGCGCGCTCGAAAGCAACATGCTCACGCCGATCGAGCTGATCCGCGCGACCATCGACTCGATGAGCGCGCGCGGCTATGGCCGTATCGTCAACATCACGAGCTCGGCGGTGAAGGCGCCGATCGACGTGCTGGGCCTGTCGAACGGCGCGCGCTCGGGGCTCACCGGTTTTGTCGCGGGACTCGCGCGCAAGGTCGCGCCGACCGGCGTGACGATCAACAACCTGCTGCCGGGCCTGTTCGACACCGACCGCATCGCGGTGACGTTCGAGGCGCAGGCCAAGTCGCAGAACATGTCCGTCGACGACGCGCGCAAGCAGCGCATGAAGACGATCCCCGCCGGCCGTTTCGGCCATCGCGACGAATTCGGCCGTGCGTGCGCATTCCTGTGCAGCGTGCATGCAGGCTACATCACCGGGCAGAACTGGCTGATCGATGGCGGCGCGTATCCCGGCACGTTCTGAGCGGGCGGCGGTTGCCGAAGCGGCCAACGCTGCCGAAGCAGCCGCTTCGACCTGGTAGCGAAAACGAAGCACCACGACACAACAACGACAATCATCCCGGTTTCAGGAGTCTTACTTCATGACCACCCGCATTGCGCTGATCGCGCACGATCACAAAAAGGACGACATCGTCAAACTGGCCGGCGAATACGTCGATACGCTCAGGCGCTGCGAGATCGTCGCGACCGGCACGACCGGTGGACGAATCAGCGACGCGCATGGCCTCACGGTCGAGCGGATGCTGTCCGGGCCGCACGGCGGCGACCTGCAGATCGGCGCGCAACTCGCGGAAGGGCGGGTGGACATGGTGATATTCCTGCGCGACCCGATGACGCCGCAGCCGCACGAACCGGACATCAACGCGCTGGTGCGCGCGTGCGACGTGCACAACATTCCGTGCGCGACCAACATCTCGACCGCGCGCATGGTGCTCGACGTGCTGACGCTGCGCCTCAATCACCAGGTCTGACGGCGCCCTCGCGGCAACCTGAAAAAAAGCTCGAACAAAGCTCGAACAACATCGGCATCGAGGAGACATGATGGCCAAAGCAATCCGATTCGAAAAAACTGGTGGCCCGGAAGTGATGAAATGGGTCGACGTCGAAGTGGGGGAGCCCGGCGCGGGGGAGATTCGGATCCGGCAGACGGCGGTCGGGCTGAACTACATCGACGTGTATTTCCGTACGGGCCTGTATCCGCTTGTGTTGCCGGGCGGCCTCGGCATGGAGGCGGCCGGCGAGGTCAGCGCGGTCGGCGTGGGCGTCACGGGGCTGAAGACAGGCGACCGTGTCGCCTACGTCGCGCGCCCGCCTGGCGCGTATGCGCAGGAGCGTGTGCTGCCGGCGGCGCAGGTCGTCAAGGTGCCCGACGCATTGAGCGACGAACAGGCCGCGTCGGTGATGCTGCAAGGCCTCACCGCGCAATATCTGCTGCGCCGCACGTATCCGGTGAAGGCCGGCGACACGATCCTGATCCAGGCCGCGGCGGGCGGCGTCGGGCTGCTGGTGTGCCAGTGGGCCAAGGCGCTCGGAGCGACGGTGATCGGCACGGTCGGCTCCGATGAAAAAGCGCAGATCGCGAAAGCGCACGGCTGCGACCACGCGATCGTCTACACGCGCGAGAACTTTACCAAGCGCGTGCGCGAGATCACCAACGGCGCGGGCGTGCCGGTGGTGTATGACTCGATCGGTAAAGACACGTTTACGGGCTCGCTCGATTGCCTCGCGCCGCTCGGCATGTTCGTGAGCTTCGGCAATGCATCGGGGCCGCTGCCGCCGATCGATTCGTCGGAATTCGCCGGACGCGGCTCGCTGTTCTTCACGCGTCCGACACTGTTCACCTATATCGCGAAGCGCAGCGATTACGATGCGATGTCGGCGGAACTGTTCGACGTGCTGGTGTCGGGCAAGGTCAAGACGAACATCAATCAGCGTTACGCGCTGGCGGATGTCGGTCAGGCCCACGCGGCGCTCCAGGGCCGTCGCACTACGGGCTCGACGGTGCTGCTGCCGTAAGCGAATCGCAGGGCGCTGTCGCTTTGATGCGACAGATGCAGCGGCGAACGCCGCGCCGCACGTGACGCGACACGTGCACGGCATGTGCGCAACAAGCAAGGCCGTTCCATCGAAAGATGGAACGGCCTTGTCCGTTTACACGATTTTTATATCCGCCCGCCCACCTTTGACCCGACCTTTACGCGCCGAGGCATACCGTTGCATCTATCCAAAGTCCGTGAATGGGGAAGAAAAATGGATGTGTTGTATGTCGGGGGGCTGGTGCTGTTTGCCGCGCTGACCTTTGCATTGATTAGCGGCTGCGAGAAGCTGATGCAGTTTCGCCGTGGCCAGGGAGCGCGCTCATGAACTGGATCCTCTGGTTGTCAGGCTCGGCCACCGCGCTGCTGTTTATTTACCTGGTCTATGCGCTGTTGCGCGCGGAGGACATTGAATGAACTCGAACAATGTCCTGCAGATGGGCCTGTACATCGTCGTGCTGCTGGTTGCCGCGGTGCCGCTGTCGCGCTATCTGGCCGCGGTGATGGACGGCAGCTCGCGCGTTGTCCGCCTGGGCGGCCCGCTCGAACGTCTGCTGTACCGCATCGCGGGCGTCGACCCGTCGACGGAAATGGGCTGGAAGCACTACGCGATCGCGACGATCGCGTTCAACGTGCTCGGCGTGGGTATCCTTTACTTGCTGCTGCGCGTGCAAGGCTGGCTGCCGGGCAACCCGCAGCAGTTCGGCGCGATGACGGTCGACAGCGCGTTCAATACGGCGGTCAGCTTCGTGACCAACACGAACTGGCAGGACTACACGCCCGAGCAAACCGTCGGCTATCTGACGCAGATGCTAGGCCTGACCGTGCAGAACTTCTTCTCCGCGGCCACCGGCATCGTAGTGGTGATCGCGCTGATGCGCGGCTTCGCACGCCATACGGCGCAAACCATCGGCAACTTCTGGGTCGACATCACGCGCGTGACGCTGTACGTGCTGCTGCCGATGTCGATGATCATCGCGGCGCTGCTGATGAGCCAGGGCGTGATCCAGAACTTCAAGGCCTATCAGGACGTGCCGACGCTGCAAACCACCACCTACGCAGCACCGAAGCTCGATGCGCAAGGCAATCCGGTGAAGGACGCGAAGGGCAATCCGGTCACGGTCGATACGCCGGTGAAGACGCAAACCATCGCGATGGGTCCGGTTGCGTCGCAGGAAGCGATCAAGATGCTCGGCACCAATGGCGGCGGTTTCTTCAACGGCAACTCGGCGCATCCGTACGAAAACCCCACGCCGTTCTCGAACTTCCTGCAGACGTTGGCGATGCTCGTCATTCCGGCGGCTCTCGCGCTGGTGTTCGGGCGGATGATCGCCGACCGCAAGCAAGGCGTGGCCGTGCTCGCGGCGATGACGATCGCGTTCGGCGTCTGCGTGTTCGGCGAGATCAGCGCGGAGCAGGGCGGAAATCCGGCGCTCACCGCGTTGCACGTCGATCAGTCGGCGAACGCGTTGCAGTCGGGCGGCAATGCTGAGGGCAAGGAAACGCGCTTCGGTATCGCGCAGTCGGGCATCTTCACGGTCGCGACCACGGCGGCTTCGTGCGGCGCGGTCGCCAATACGCACGACTCGCTCACGCCGCTCGGCGGCCTCTATCCGATGCTGCTGATACAGCTCGGCGAAGTGATCTTCGGCGGCGTGGGTTCCGGCATGTACGGGATGCTCGTGTTCGCTTTGCTGGCGGTGTTCGTCGCGGGCCTGATGATCGGCCGCACGCCGGAATACGTCGGCAAGAAGATCGAGGCGTACGAGATGAAGATGGTGTCGATCGTCGTGTTGCTCACGCCGCTGCTGGTGCTGGTCGGCACGTCGATCGCGGTGTTGAGCGAGGCGGGCAAGGCCGGCATTCTCAACCCCGGCGCGCACGGCTTCTCCGAAATCCTCTACGCGTTCAGCTCGGCGGCCAACAACAACGGCAGCGCGTTTGCGGGCCTGACGGTCAGCACGCCGTTCTACAACTGGCTCACCGCGATCGCGATGTGGTTCGGCCGCTTCGGCACGATCATTCCGGTGCTGGCGATCGCCGGCTCGCTTGCCGCGAAGAAGCGCATCGGCGTGACCGGCGGCACGCTGCCGACGCACGGACCGCTGTTCGTCGTGCTGCTGCTCGGCACTGTGTTGCTGGTCGGCGCGCTCACGTATGTGCCCGCGCTCGCGCTCGGCCCTGGCGTCGAACATCTGATGATGATGGGCGCCCATTGATGCGGCCCATGCGAACCAACGGCTAATAAGCGCAAATGGGAAATTCGAGGATTCAATGACTGAACATAATGCAACCCGGTCCATGTTCGACCCGGCGCTGCTGCGCCCGGCGATCGTGGACTCCTTCAAGAAGCTCACGCCGCGCACGCAGTTCCGCAATCCGGTGATGTTCTGCGTGTACGTCGGCAGCATTCTGACGACCATTCTGTGGATCGCCGCGCTCGGCGGCCAGGCCGAAGCGCCCGCGGGCTTCATTCTCGCGGTCACGTTGTGGCTGTGGTTCACGGTGCTGTTCGCGAACTTCGCGGAAGCGCTCGCCGAAGGCCGTTCGAAGGCCCAGGCGGCGTCGCTGCGCAGCGCGAAGAAAGACGTGATGGCGAAGAAGCTCAACGAGCCGCATCCGAAGTCGCCGATCCGCATTTTGACGGCTTCCGATCTGCGCAAAGGCGACGTCGTGCTGGTCGAAACCGGCGACGTGATTCCGGCCGACGGCGAAGTGATCGACGGCGTCGCGTCGGTCGACGAATCGGCGATCACGGGTGAATCCGCGCCGGTGATCCGCGAGTCGGGCGGCGACTTTTCGTCGGTGACAGGCGGCACGCGCGTGCTGTCCGACTGGATCGTGGTGCGCGTCACGGCGAATCCGGGCGAAGCGTTTCTCGACCGCATGATCGCAATGGTCGAAGGCGCGAAGCGTCAGAAGACGCCGAACGAAATCGCGCTGACCATCCTGCTGGTCGCGTTGACGATCGTGATGCTGCTCGCCACCGCGACGCTGCTGCCGTTCTCGATGTTTTCGGTTGAAGCCGCGAAGGCCGGTCACGTGGTGACGATCACCGCGCTGGTCGCGCTGCTGGTGTGCCTGATTCCGACCACCATCGGCGGGCTGCTGTCGGCGATCGGCGTGGCCGGCATGAGCCGCATGATGCAGGCGAACGTGATCGCCACCTCGGGCCGCGCGGTCGAAGCCGCCGGCGATGTCGACGTGCTGCTGCTGGACAAGACGGGCACGATCACGCTCGGCAACCGTCAGGCGTCGCAATTCGTGCCCGCGCCGGGCCTGACCGAAGAAGCGCTCGCGGACGCCGCGCAACTGTCGTCGCTCGCCGACGAAACGCCGGAAGGCCGCAGCATCGTCGTGCTCGCCAAGCAGCGCTTCAACATCCGCCAACGCGATATGGCGTCGTTGCATGCAGTGTTCCTCGGCTTCACCGCGCAGACGCGGATGAGCGGCGTCGATCTGCATCCCACGGGGACTTCGTCCGGGGCGCCGGGCCGTGAAATCCGCAAGGGCGCGGCCGATGCGGTGAAGCAATACGTCGAAGCCAACGGCGGCCGTTTCCCGAGCGAAGTCAACAATGCCGTAACCGAAGTTGCGCGCCGCGGCAGCACGCCGCTGGTGGTCGCGGAGAAGGGCGAGCACGGCGCGCGCGTGCTCGGCGTGATCGAGTTGAAGGACGTGGTGAAGGGCGGCATCAAGGAACGCTTCGCCGAGTTGCGCAAGATGGGCATCAAGACGGTGATGGTGACCGGCGACAACCGGCTCACCGCGGCGGCGATCGCAGCGGAGGCCGGCGTCGACGACTTCCTCGCCGAAGCGACGCCGGAAGCGAAGCTCGCGACCATCCGCGCGCACCAGGCCGAAGGGCGCCTCGTGGCGATGACCGGCGACGGCACCAACGACGCCCCGGCGCTCGCGCAGGCCGATGTCGCGGTGGCGATGAACACCGGCACGCAGGCCGCGAAAGAGGCGGGCAACATGGTCGACCTCGATTCGAATCCGACCAAGCTGATCGAGATCGTCGAGATCGGCAAGCAGATGCTGATGACGCGCGGCTCGCTCACTACGTTCTCGATCGCCAACGATGTCGCCAAGTACTTCGCGATCATTCCGGCCGCGTTCGCTACGACCTACCCGGCGCTGAACGCGCTGAACGTGATGCATCTGGCGACACCCGCGTCGGCGATCATGTCGGCGGTGATCTTCAACGCGCTTGTGATCGTGCTGCTGATTCCGCTCGCGCTCAAGGGCGTGCGTTACCGTGCGCTGGGCGCGGCGATTCTGTTGCGTCGCAATCTGCTCGTTTACGGTCTGGGCGGGATCATCGTGCCGTTCATCGGCATCAAGCTGATCGATATGGTGCTGGCCGCGTTCGGCTGGGTTTGAACCGCATCGGCTTAAGAGGAATCAATCATCATGAAAAATCTGTTCCGTCCGCTGCTCGTGATCTTCGCGGTGCTCACCGCGCTCACGGGCCTCGCTTACCCCGCGGTGATGACCGCTTTCGGCCAGGCCGCTTTCAGCGACCAGGTCAACGGCAGTCTGCTCGAGCAGAACGGCAAGCTGGCCGGCTCGCAGTTGATCGGCCAGCAATTCGATGCGCCGCAGTACTTCTGGGGCCGTTTGTCGGCAACCAGTCCCATGCCGTATAACGCGTCGGGTTCCAGCGGCTCGAACCTCGGGCCGACCAATCCGGCGCTGCTCGACGAAGTCAATGGGCGTCTCGCAGCCTTGAAGGCCGCCGGCACTGACATGTCGAAGCCGGTGCCGGTCGATCTGGTGACGTCGTCGGGCAGCGGGCTCGACCCCGAGATCAGTCCGGCGGCGGCCGCCTATCAGACCGCGCGCGTCGCCAAGGCGCGTGGGCTCGCGCCGAACGACGTACAGGCGCTGGTCGACCGTTATACGGCCGGCCGCCAGTTCGGCATTCTGGGTGAGCCGCGCGTGAACGTGTTGAAGCTGAACCTCGCGCTCGACGAGATGAAGCACAGCTAAGCAGCGTAGCCGCGCGCCGTAGCGTGCCAAAGGCGGCGTCCGCGAGACGCCGCCTTTGCCTTTGCTACGCCGCGCCGTGTCGCTCCCTGCCGCGCCGTCATTTGCGGACCGGCCGCTGCCGTGCCACCATGCCTACACCGTCGCTCGCACGACGATGACCACCACTACAAGCACTGAGCATGAACCGCCCCGATCCTGACGAACTGCTCGACAAGCTGCAACGCGACGAAGTGAAGCGTCAGCGCGGCCGGCTGAAGATTTTCTTCGGCGCGTCGGCCGGCGTGGGCAAGACCTATGCGATGTTGCAAGCCGCGCGCCGCCGCCACGACGAAGGCGCGGACGTGGTGATCGGCATCGCCGAAACACATGGCCGCGGCGAGACCGCCGCCCTGCTCGAAGGCCTCGAAGTCCTGCCGCTCGCGCATATCGAATATCGCGGCCGCAAGCTCGGCGAGTTCGATCTGGATGCCGCGCTCGCCCGCAAGCCGCAACTGATCCTCGTCGACGAGCTCGCGC
>Ga0310811_10008092_pt1 | contig 13513 bp, 14 predicted proteins | sample YCmetagenome_FD_207642 | JGI IMG/M metagenome (GOLD analysis project Ga0310811, IMG submission 207642) | Soil microbial communities from experimental microcosm in Duke University, North Carolina, United States - YC | ecosystem: Engineered > Artificial ecosystem > Soil microcosm > Unclassified ... | reverse complement strand
ATGCGGCGCGAGACGTCGGTCGTGAGCGCGACCACCTCGGCCAGCGGCAAGGTCCGCGGATCGATCGCATACACCGCGGGTACCGTGTCCTCTCGCACGTCGATCGGGTGCAGCCGCGTGCCGGCCAGCGACTCGCCGAGCGGCCCGAACTTGCCGCGGGCCGCCGCCTTCTGCTCGGCGTTCACCAGGGCCCGGCGATGGGCCCGCTCCAGCGCCGCGCGCAGCGCGCGGGGCAGGTCGTCGAGGTCCGCGGTGCCGAGCGTGAGCCCCACCCAGCCCGGCGCGATCGTGCGGTCGCCGGCCAGGACGCGCACCCCGGCGGCGAAGCCGTAGTCGTCGTCGGAGTACTTGCTCTCGCCGTTCTCGGCCGCCGCCGACTTGCCCTCGCTGACCTCCAGCCTCACGTCGGCGTAGGCCAGGTGAGACAGGCGGCGGGCGCTGTCGCGCAGCAGGTCGCGCAGCTCGCGCTTGACCGTATCGACCAGGTCGATCGTGATGCGCCGGCTCACGTCAGAACGCCTCGACGAAGGGCTCGACCGTCACCATCTCGCCGGCGGCCACGTCGCCGCGCTCCTCCTCGAGGACGATCAGGCAGTTGCCGGCGACCATCGAGGAGAGGATGCCCGAGCCCTGGGGCCCGGTAGTGCGCACCGTCCAGGCGCCGTCGGCGAACGCGAGCACCCCACGCTTGAACTCGCGACGCCCGGTGCGCTTGCGGAGCGGCTCGACGGTCTGCGCCTGCCAGCTCGGCGGATGGAGGCGGCGCCGGCCGGCCAGCTTCCAGAGCGCCGGCCGCACGAACAGCATGAAGGTGAGCAGCGAGGCGACCGGGTTGCCGGGCAGGCCGAAGAAGGTCGTCTCGCCGAGACGGCCGAAGGCGAGGGGACGGCCCGGCTGCATCGCCACCTGCCAGAAGTCGACGGTCCCGATCTCGCCCAGCACGTCCTTGACCAGATCGAAGACGCCGACCGACACGCCGCCCGAGGAGACGACCACGTCGGCCATCGCCGCGGCCTCGCGCAGCCGTGCCAGCAGCTCCTCGCGGACGTCGGGGACGATCCCGAGGTCGAGCACGTCGCCCCCCGCCTGCTCGATCGAGCCGCGCAGCGTGAAGCGATTGGCGTCGTAAATCTGCCCGGGGCGCCGCGGCGTGCCGGGCTCGGCCACCTCGTCGCCGGTCGAGAGCAGCGCCACGCGCGGGCGCCGGTGCACGCTGACCTGCCAGAGCCCCAGCGAGGTGATGAGGCCGATCTCCTGCGGGCGGAGCACGCTGCCGTGCTCGATGACGATCCCGCCGGCCTCGACGTCCTCGCCGCGGAAACGCACGTTGACGCCCTTGTCGATGGGACCGACCCGCACGCGCGCACCCGCCCGCTCCACCGCTTCTTGCGGGTAGACCGTGTCGGCGCCGCCAGGCATCGGCGCGCCCGTCATGATGCGGAGCGCCTGGCCCGGGCGCAGCGGCGCCTCGAAGAGAGCGCCGGCCGCGAGATCGCCGATCACCTCGAGATCGCGGGTGCCGTCGGCGGGGATGTCGGCGCTGGCGACGGCGTAGCCGTCCACCGCGGAGTTGTCGGCCGGCGGGACGTCGAACGGCGCCTGCACGTCCTCGGCGAGGACGCGTCCGAGCGCGCGCGTCACCGGCAGCACTTCCGGCGCGACCGGAGCCGCGACGCGAGCGAGGATGTGCGCCTGCCCCTCGCGGACCGAGATCATGGGTGCCATTATACGGGCCCATGGATGAGGCACCGCGGCCGGCGGGCTTCTGGATCCGGGCGGTGGCTCTCGTCATCGACCTGCTGGTCCTCGCCGTCGTCCTGCTCTCGTTCGAGGCCATCATGGCCGCGATGCTGGGCACGAGCCGCGACGGCGAGTCGGGCTCGGTCACGCCGATCCTGTTCACCGCGCTGTTCTCCGCCGTCTACAGCACGGTCCTGCACGCCACGACCGGACAGACGATCGGCAAGAGTCTGCTCGGCATCCAGGTGCACGGGATCGACGGGGCGCGACTCACCGTGGGCGCGGCGTTCCTGCGCTATCTGGCCTGGTTCATCTCGCTCTCCACGCTCGGCTTCGGCTTCCTCGTCGCCGGACTGCGCCGGGACAAGCGCGCGCTGCACGATCTGATCGCGGGCAGCCGCGCCGAGCGAGTGCCCGTTCCGCGCCGGCTCGTGCGCCGCGCGGTGCCCAGCCGGCCGCCGGTGGGCACCCTGCAAGATCCGGCCGTGCGTCCGGCTGTCGAGCCGGAGCGCGAGGCGTGACCTCGGCGCTGCCGTTGCGTCTGCGCAACCGCCTCGCCGCGACCATCCTCACCGCGCTGCACGACGACGGCGCAAGGCGCGAGCTGGCCGAGCTCTCGCGCGAGGATGCGATCGGCGCGTGGCTCGAGGCCGGTGAGGACCGCTGGGCGGCGCCGCTGCGCGCGCGGGCTCGCGCCGCCTCGGCCGCGCTCGCCGATCGCCCGTTGCTGGCCGCGGAGAGCGATCTGCGCGAGGCGCTGCGGGCCGCGGCGCTGCTGTTCGATGCCGGGCTCTACTTCGAGGTGCACGAGGCGCTCGAGCCTCACTGGGCGGGCGCCCAGGGTGAATCGCGGGAAGCGCTCCAGGGGCTGATCCAGGTCGCCGTGGCCTGGCAGCACTTCGTGAACGGCAACCACGACGGCGCGCGCTCGCTCTTCACCGAGGGCGCCCGGCGACTGCACGGCGCCCGGCTGCTCGGCCTCGACCTCGAGCCGCTCGCGCGATCCACTGCCGAGGCCGCGGTCGGGCTGGCCGGCGGCGCTCCGATCGCGCCGCCGCGCTTTCCATCTGATGAAACCTGACAAGGAGGCTCCATGAATCTCGAGCTGACGGACAAGGTCGCGCTCGTCACGGGCGCCAGCAAGGGGATCGGCAAGGCCGTCGCGCTGAGCCTGGCGGCGGAGGGCGCGCGTGTCGTGGTCGTGGCCCGCGATGGGGCGCTGCTCGACAAGGTTGCCGCCGGGTGCCGTGACCGATCGGGCAAGGACGCAATCGCGCTGACTGCCGATCTCTCGAAGCTCGAGGAGATCGAGCGGGTGGTGCGGCAGGTGAAGGAGCGCATGGGGCGGGTGGACATCCTCGTCAACAACGCCGGCGCGATCCGCGGTGGTGCATTCCTCACCATTCCCGACGCGCAGTGGACGGATGACTGGAGCCTCAAGCTCATGGGCTACATCCGGATGTGCCGTGCTGTGCTGCCGCTGATGCAGGCACAGGGCGGCGGGCGGATCTGCAACGTCGTGGGGGCGGCGGCGCGCAATCCCGGGCCCGGCTATCTCACCGGCGGGGCGGCGAACGCGGCCCTCATCAACTTCACGAAGGGGCTCGCGGATCTCGGCGCGCCGTCGCGCATTCTCGTCACCGCCGTATCGCCGGCAGCGACGCGCACGGAGCGCTGGGACTCGCTCATCGCCCAGCAGGCTGCCGCGAGCGGGCGCTCGGCCGAGGAGCTGCAGGCCGAGGCGGAGGAGCCGTACAAGCTCGGGCGCATCGCGACGCCGGAAGACATTGCCGACATGGTCTGCTTCCTGGTCTCGGCGCGTGCGTCGTTCGTGACCGGCATCTGCGTGACCGTGGACGGAGGCTCGACGCGGGGAGTCTATCCCTAGCGGGAAGGAGAATTTTCCCGCCTTGACATGCGTTACCTCCTGTAACTACTCTCTGTGCCCATAAGCGCAGCCTGGGCAGTGTCCCATTAGCCCCGTCCCATGAGGGCAGGAGGTCCGTGATGTCGGCTAAGCTCTTTGTCGGCAACCTTTCTTTCCAGGCCACCGAGGAGGATCTCCGCGAACTCTTCGCTCAGGCCGGCAACGTGGAGACCGTGCGCATCATCACGGACCAGTTCACGGGTCGGCCTCGGGGATTTGGCTTCGTGGAGATGGCAACGAAGGAAGAGGCCACGAAGGCGGTCGAGATGCTGAACGGCCGGCTCTTCCGCGATCGCAACCTCGTCGTCGACGAGGCGCGCCCGCAGCCGCAGCGCAGCGGCAGCGGTGGTCCGCGGGGCGATCGTGGCCCGCGCCCGGGCGGCGGTGGCGGAGGTGGCGGCTGGCGGCGGTAGTCTCGACGCCGAACTCAACGACACTGTCATAACTAACTAGAAAAGCGTCAGCTGGGCCTCGTCCTCCGCGCTCTCGTCGCGATAGGGGACGAGGCCTTCTGTTTCCGTGAAGCGGCGGAACCGCTCCCAGATCTCGAGCACCTTGCCCTGGTAGTGCTCGACGTTCTCGTCGGGCCGAGCCGGATCGAACTCCGCGGCCAGCCGGGCGTGTTCGCTGACCACCACGTTGCGGCTGCGCCCCGCGACGTAGTACGACACCTGATCGCCGGGCTGGTACGAGCGCTCGGCCGCGATCATCAGCTCGTAAGCCGCCGCCACCGGCCGCTCGTTCGCGGCGACGCGCTGTCGGTAGACATCGACGGCTTCCTGTAAAGTCTCGGTGCGCGCGAACTGCCTCAGTGGGACCTGATGAGTGGCGAACGCTGTCAGCCACCGGTCCACCACGGCGCGCACCTCCTTGCGGCGGCCCTCGAGGAGCAGCCGCACGATCTCCTCGATGACCAGCCGCTGGAACGGCTCGAGGCCCCGCGAGCGGAAGCCGGAGCCCTTGAGCTGCACGCGGCCCCGTTCGTCGAGCAGCGCGTAGGTCTTCATCTTGTACGAGAGCATCGCGGCGTGGCGGCCGTCGAGCTCCAGCGCGATCCCGGTCGGCAGCCCCTCGGCGATCGCGTCGAGCAGCGCGGCGTCGCCGGTCGCCTCGTGGCCGGGCGGGGCCAGGAAGTAGACGCCGTCGGTGTCGGCCTCGATCGGCGTGGCGCCCAGCGCGGCGAGGCGATCGACGATCGCGGTGACGACGCGGCGGCCCTCGGTCGTCACGCGGTCGGCGGCGGTGAAGTCGTTGAAGTGACCGCCGGTGAACGCCAGGTAGCCGTAGAACGCGTTGATGAGGATCTTGAAGGTCTGCTGCAGCGCGTGCTGGTGGGCACGCTCGGCGGCCTGGGGCGCGCTGCGGGCCAGGTGCTTGGCGCGCACCCGGACGTCGCGCAGGTAGTCGAGCAGGTCGAGGAACACGCCGAGGTCGTCGGAGACCGGCGCGACGCGCTCGGCCAGCATCAGCGAGGGATAGAGCGAGGTCACGTCCACGTGCAGCACCGGCCCGCCCACGCCCTGCCGCCAGATCGCAGTGAGTCCGCCCCCCACCGACTGCACGGGCCCGGGCGCGGGGACGGCGTGGCCGCGCCGCAGGTACTCGCGCACGAGCAGGGTGTCGATCTTGGCGGCGGCGCCGCGCAGCGCGGCTGACTGGTAGTCGAACGGCAGGAGCTGGGCCTGCGCGAAGTACGGCGGCGCCAGGATCGCGCCGATGGCCAGGGTCTCCAGCGCGTCGTCGATCGCGTAGGCCATCAGGCGGTCCGGCGACTCCGCCAGCTCCTGGGCGATGCGTGAGGCGTCGATGTAGGTCCGGTCGGGCGCGGCCACGCCGAGGTGACGGGCGATGTCCTTGAGCCCGAACGAGGGCAGGTTGCGCGCACCCACGTCGTGCAGCTGGGCCAGCATCCAGGTGTCGGCCACGTGGCGGCCGGCGATCTCGTAGCGGCGGTAGCCGATCGAGCGCTCGGCCACCTGCAGGCGCGCCGGCCGGCCGCGCAGCTCACTGCCGTCCCGCCCCCAGGCCAGGCGCACCTGGTGGCGGCGCGCGCGCGCCTCCAGGTACTCGAGGTCGAAGCGGAAGATGTTGTGCCCCTCGATGACGTCCGGATCGCGCTCGCGGATGATCCGCGTCGTCTCCTCCAGCAGCGCGCGCTCGTCCAGCCGATCGCCGCGCACGACGTGCTGGAAGCCAGTGGTGTCGGCCAGGGCGACTGCGACGATGCGATCGGCCTCCCGCAGCGCGCTGGGGAACTCGTGGCCGTCGCCGGTGACGACCTCGATGTCGAGCGCCATCCGCCGCAGGTCGCCGAAGCGCATCGCGCCGAACGACGTGCGCCCGCTGGCGAGCAGGTACTGGTGCACGGCATCCGGCATGAACCGGTACGGCGCGGCCGGTACGTCGGGCGCCAGCCCGCTGCGCTGGCGGGCGGCATCGCGAGCGGCGAGCGCGTCCGACCAGGAGGCGAAGTGGGCGCGCCAGCGCAGCACGCCGGGACCGGCCAGTGGCTCCAGCTTGACGAGCCCGTCGGCGCCCTCGATCAGCGCAGGATCGGCCAGCAGCAGGAACGGCGTGAACGATGCGACCTCGCTCTCGGTCGTCTCGCCGCGCCGCCGCCACACGCGGATGCCACGGCCGTCGCCGGTGAGCGCGAAGGCGACGAGTCCCGGCGTGGGATCGGCGCCGAAGAGGAGGGGGGTGGTGTCGCTCAGCCCGCGGTGTCCTTCCCGGCGGGCGCGACGGGATGGGGCATGGGCGGATTCTATACCCGCCGTCCGGTGTATGCTGCACGGCATGCCCCGCCACGCCTGGGCAGCGTGTGCCGCCGCACTCTGTCTCGCGTCCTGCGCCGGCCCCGCCGTCTCCTTCCCGAACGCGACGCCCCTCTCGCCGCGCACGATCCCCGCCGACGAGGTCCGGCCGGCCGGCGCCGGGCCGTTTCCGGCCGTCGTGCTCATGCACGGCTGCCATGGCGTGTCGGCCTCCATCCGCCAGTGGGCGGGGTGGCTGCGCGATCGCGGCTACGTGGCGCTCGTCGTCGACTCGTGGGCGCCGCGCGGCATCCGTGACGGTTGCGTGCCGGGGCCGGACATCCCGAGCACCGAGCGCTTCGACGACGCGATGGGCGCGCTGCGCTGGCTGCAGGCCCGCCCGTACGTCGATGGCCGCCGCGTGGGCGTCATCGGCTGGTCCAACGGCGGCGTCTTCGCCATGTCGGTGATCAACGGCCCGAGCCTGGAGCGCGCGCGCGCCCGCGGCGTGGCGCTGCCCGAACCGGGATTCGCGGCGGCGGTGGCGATGTATCCGGGCGGCTGCTACTCGCTGATCCAGGAGCGCGTGGTGCGGCCGCTGCTGCTGCTGATCGGCGAGGCCGACGACTGGACCCTGGCCTCGGAGTGCGCGCGCATGGTGGAGGCGATGCGCGCGCGGGGCGCGGAGGCCGCGATCGTGCAGTACCCCGGCGCGGTGCACTACTTCGACGTGGTGGGCCAGCCCCGCGTCGTGCTGCCCGAGGTCGAGAACCGCAACAAGCCCAACCACTGCTGCGGGGCGACCGTGGGCCACGACGCGGCCGCCGACGCCGACGCCCACGCCCGCATCGAGGCCTTCTTCGGCCGCCACCTGGGGCCGCGCTGACGTGGACGCGTCCCCCGAGTTCGTCAAGGAGCTGCTGCCGAGCGTGGTGAACATCCACACCACGGTGCCGCGCGGCCATCCCTCGGCGCGGGTCCTCGGCGAGGAGCGCATGGGCAGCGGGCTCATCGTCGACTCCGGTGGACTCATCCTCACCGTGAACTACACGGTGATGGGCGCCTCGGTGGTCGACGTCGCGCCGCTGAAGGGCCGGCGCATGCGCGCCGAGGTCGTCGCCATCGACTTCGAGGTAGGGCTGGCACTGCTCCGCGTGAAGCGGCAGGGGCTGCCGGCGGCGACGCTGGCGGCGGGGCCGGGGCCCGAGCGCGGCGAGGCCGTGATCGCCATCGCCTCGCCGGGCGTCCAGGAAGTGCGCGTGAGCGGCGGCATCGTGACCTACCTGGGTGAGTTCGAGGCGTACTGGGAGTACCTGCTCGAGCGCGGCATCGTGTCGACCGCGCCGAATCCCGGCAACGGCGGGGGCGGGCTCTTCACCATGAACGGCCGCGCCGTCGGTGTCCTCTACCTGAACCTCAACGAGGTGGCGCGCGCCTCGCTGGCGATTCCCGTCGACTGCTATCGCGACACTGCCGAGGAGCTGCTGCGGTACGGCCGCGTCGTGAGCCGGCCGCGCCGGGCCTGGCTCGGCGTGTTCGCGACCCCGCTGGACGACGGTGTCGTCATCGCCGGCGTCGTGCCGGGCGGTCCGGGTGAGAAGGGCGGGCTGCGCGAGGGCGACATGGTCGTCTCGCTCAACGCGCAGGGCGTGTCCACGCGGCGCGAGCTGTACTCGAATCTCTGGCGGCACGAGCCGGGCGAGCGGCTCACGATCGAGGTCATGCGCGACAATGCCCTGCGCCGCCTGGAGATCACCGGCGGCGATCGGGCGGACTTCTTCAAGCCGGTGTAGTGATCGACCTGGTCATCGGGGGTGAGAGATGGATCTCGGACTGAAGGGCAAGGTGGCGCTGGTCACGGCGGCGAGCAAGGGCATGGGCAAGGCGTGCGCGAGGGGTCTGGCCGCCGAGGGCGCCCGCGTCGTGATGTGCGCGCGCAACGAGGGTGATCTCAAGGCCGCGGTCGACGAGGTGAAGGCCGCGACGAAGGCCGAGGTGCTCGGCGTGCCCGCCGACGTCACGAAGGCCGAGCAGGTGAAATCGCTGGTGGCACGCGCGACCGACGCGTTCGGCGCGCCGGAGATCCTGATCGCCAACTGCGGTGGGCCGCCCCGCGGCTACTTCGACGAGTTCACCGATGACGCCTGGCTCGGCGCGGTCGAGGTCTCCCTGATGTCGACCGTGCGGCTGATCCGCGAGGTGCTGCCGGGCATGCGGGCCAGGAAGTGGGGACGCATCCTCACCATCCAGTCCGTCTCGGTGAAGGAGCCGCTGCCAGAGCTCCTGCTGTCCAACGCCGTGCGGCCGGGCGTGGCCGGCATGATGAAGACCCTGGCGCTTCAGCTCGGCAAGGAGAACATCCTCGTCAACACCCTGTGCCCGGGCCGCATCATGACCGACCGGCTGATGGGCGGGCTGGCCGGCTCCGGGCTGTCACGCGAGGAGTACCTGGCGCGGCAGGGCGCGGTGGTCCCGATGGGTCGGGTGGGGACGCCCGAGGAGTTCGCCAATGTCGCCGTGTTCCTGGCCTCCGAGCGGGCCTCGTACGTGACGGGCGTGGCGCTGCAGGTCGACGGCGGCCTGATCCGCGGCCTGCTGTAGTCGTGCTGGGGCTGCGCGGCGCGTTCTCGCGCTTTCTTGCCGAGAGCGGGTTCTTCCTCGCCGCCGGCCTGGCCTTCTTCTTCCTGGTCTGCGTGGTGCCGCTGCTCCTGCTGGGCGCCTCCACGCTCGGCTTCGTGCTGTCGAGCGAGGCGGCGGCCCAGGAGGCGGTGAACCAGCTCACCCGGAACTTCCCCGTGTATCGCCGGGAGATCAGCAACGCCATCCTGCACATCATCGAGACCCGGGCGGTGTCGGGCATCGCCGGCACCTTCACCCTGATCTTCTTCTCGACCCCGCTGTTCGGGGCCACCCGCCTGGTGCTGCACCGGATGCTGGGCGTGAGGACCAGCGGCGGCTACGTGAGCAACATGCTGCTCGACAGTGGCATGGTGCTGGTGCTCACGGTCCTGCTCTTCGCCTCCACGTCGGTGACGTGGCTCTTCCAGTGGTTCCAGGAATTCATCGTGAAGCCGCACCACGTGGCCGGCCGGTGGGCCTACGCCATCACGATCTCCTTCAGCATCACGCTCTCCTCCTTGATGTTCTACTTCGGCTACCGCTACGTGCCCCGCCGGCGGCCGCGGATGTGGGCCGCGCTGGTCGGCGCCATCCTGGCCGGCTCGCTGTGGGAGATCGCCAAGCAGCTCTTCCGCCTCTACATCCGCAACGTCGGCGTCTACGACCAGATCTACGGCCCGCTGGGCGTGCTGGTGGCCTTCGTGATGTTCATCTACTACTCCGCCATCGTGTTCGTCTTCGGCGCGGCCTACGTCGCCTCGCTCGACGCCCGCCGCAAGGCGGGGTGAGGGGGGCCGGCGGCGCCGTGTGGTATCGTGACGGCGCTTTTCAGCCGGTGGCCGGGAGGTGCTCCAGATGATTCTCAAGGGGAAGGTGGCGGTGGTGACGGGCGCGGCGCGCGGGGTGGGCCGGGAGATCGCGCTGCTGATGGCCCGGGAGGGCGCGCGGGTCGTCGTCAACGACTACGGCGGTAGCGAGGTCGGCACGGGTGCGGATCGCAAGCCCGCCGACGAGGTCGTCGACGAGATCCGGCGCGGCGGCGGTGACGCGGCGGTCAACTACGACTCGGTGGCCTCCATGGCCGGCGGGCAGGCGATCGTCAAGACCGCGCTCGACGCCTTCGGCCGCGTCGACATCGTCGTCAACAACGCCGGCATCCTCCGCGACCGCATGATCTTCAACATGACCGAGGAGGAGTGGGACGCCGTCATCAACACCCACCTCAAGGGCACCTTCGCCGTCACCCGGGCCGCCGCCCCGCTCATGCGCGAGCAGAAGTGGGGCCGCATCATCAACATGACGTCGACCTCCGGGCTCATCGGCAACGTGGGCCAGGCCAACTACGCCGCCGCCAAGCTGGGCATCTTCGGGCTCACCAAGGCCACCGCGCTGGACATGGCCCGCTACAACGTCACCGCCAACTGCATCTCGCCCTTCGCGTGGACGCGCATGATCGGGACGATTCCGACGGAGACCGAGGTCCAGAAGGCGCGCGTCGAGAAGATCAAGAAGCTCTCACCCGCCCACATCGCGCCGGTCGCCGCCTTTCTGGCCTCCGACGCCGCCAAGGACGTCACCGGCCAGGTCTTCGGCGTGCGCGGCAAGGAGATCATGCTGTTCAGCCACGAGCGGCCCATCATGCGGCTGCACCACGACGCGGGCTGGACGGTCGAGCGGCTGGCCGAGATGTTCCCGGGCACGTTCCAGCAGCACCTCGTGCCCATGGTCACCTCGGGGCAGTACTTCAACTACGACCCGCTCGTGTGAAACGGCGCCGCCCGCGTTTGCTCGTGGCCCTGGTCGCGCTGGCCGCGGGGACCGCGGCGTGCAGCCCGACCGGCCGCGTCGTCCTGCCGGTGGCGCTGGAGGAGCCGGTGCCAGCGACGGCGCTGCGCTATCCGGAGGCCTTCGGAAGCCACGTGGCAGTGGTGCGCGGCGTCGCCACCCTGCTCTCGCGCGACCTCGGCCTGCCGGTCCCCGATCACGTCACGGTCTACCTCTACGCCTCGCGAGCGATCTTCGAGCGCGGCCTCGTCAACGACGGCCGGCTTCCGACCTTGCGCGCCGCCGAGCTGAGCGAGTTCGCCATCGGCGTGGGCAAGCGTCGCCAGCTCCTGCTGCACGACACCGGCGGGCCGCCGGGCGGGCCGGACTGGGTGCGGCTGATCGCCCACGAGCTCACGCACGTCGCCCAGATCGAGCTGGCCCAGGGTGAAGGGCGGGCCGAGCAGTGGCTGGCCGAGGGCATGGCGGAGTGGGCCGCCTTCGCCGTGCTCGAGCGCCTCGGTCTCGACACGCTCGTCGAGCGGCGCGCGGCGGCGATCGGCAACGTGCGCGATCATCCGGCCATGCGCGACAGGCATCTCGACCTCGACAGCCTGGGCACGCCGCGCGGCTTCACGGCCCGCCACGTGCGCGAGGGCTCGCTCGAGACCTATCAGCTGGCGTTCCTCATGACCGACTACCTGATCCGGCGTCACGGCTTCGAGCGGCTGCCCGACTACTTCCGCTTGCTGGCGACGGGGCGCGGGCGCTACGAGAGCTTCCGGCTGGCGTTCGGCCAGGGCCTGGACGATTTCGAGCGCGAGTTCGTCGGACGCTATATACAGGGACGCCCCTGACGCTGCGCCGCCTCGGGCCGCTCCCGTTCCTGCTCCTGGCCTGGCTGGGGGCCACGGACGCCGCGCCGCCGATCCTCGTCACGGTGACGGAGGTGCGGCCGACGGCGGCGATCGTGTGGGCGCGAGTGGCGACGCCGGGGCCCGTCGGCGTCGCGGTCGGCGTCGCGGACGCGAGCACCGAGCGGTCGCTGACCATGCCCGCCACCCCGGAGCACGACCTGATCATCCACGCCGCGCTGGAGGGGCTGGCCCCGGCGACGCGACATCGCTACCGGGTCACGCACGACGGCGCCTCGGCCGAGGGCACGTTCTCGACGGCGCCGATGGCGGAGGAGCCGCATCGCGTGAGGTTCCTCTGGAGCGGCGACCTCGGCGGCGCCGGCCTCTGCCGGCCGAGCGATGGCGGCTACGCGATCTTCCGGGCCATGGCCCGCCAGCGCGCCGACTTCTTCCTGTTCGTGGGCGATACTGTCTACGCCGATGTCGCCTGCAACAAGCCCGGGACCGTGCGCGGGGCGGCCTTCCGGGCGGCGACGCTGGCGGAGTTCCGCGCTCGCCATCGCTACAACCGTGAGGACGCCGCGTTCCAGGACTTCCTGCGCCACACGCCGGTCTACGCCATCTGGGACGATCACGAGGTCCGCAACGACTTCGCCGGGCCGAGCGAGCCGCTGATGCCGATCGGTCGCCAGGCCTTCATCGAGTACTGGCCCGTTGCGGCGGGCCCGGACCCGACGCGGCTCCATCGCGCCGTCCGCTGGGGAAGCCTGCTCGAGGTCTTCATCCTCGACACGCGCCAGTACCGCAGCGACAACGGCCTGCCCGACGGGCCCGCCAAGACCATGCTGGGTGCCGCCCAGCGACAGTGGCTGCTCGAGGCCGTGCCGGCCTCGACGGCGACGTGGAAGGTCGTCGTGAGCAGCGTGCCGCTCGGCATTCCCACCGGGCGCGCCGAGCGGCGCGACGGCTGGTCGAACGCCAACGTCCTGGGCATGACGCCCGAGCACGGCACCGGGTTCGTGACCGAGCGCGACGCGATCCTCGCGCACTTCCGCTCGCGGGGTGTCCGGAACCTGATCGTCGTCGCCGCCGACGTGCATCACGCCGAGCTGATCCGACACGAGCCCCATCGCGGCTTCACGTTCCACGAGATGATCGCCGGGCCGCTGTCGGCCTCGCCCGGCCAGCCGCGGCCGCTGGACGAGCGGCTGGGCTCGCGCAGCCTGTTCGGTCGGGGCGGGGTCTACAATTTCGGCGAGGTCACGATCGACCCCGCGTATCTGGCCGTGCGGTTCCTGGACGACCGGGGCGCCGTGATGTTCACTCACACGATCACTGCCGAGTAGGAGACGACCATGACCGAGCTGACCTTGGAGATGGCCGAGAAGGCGCTGCGGGCCGCTCAGGCCCGCGCGCGTGAGCTGCAGTCGCCCATGACCGTGACCATCGTCGACGAGAGCGGGCGCCTGGTGCTGTGCGCCCGCGGCGACGGCACCGGCTTCTTCACACCGGAGACCTCGCGGGCCAAGGCCGTGGCCGCGGCCGCGTTCCGTCGCTCGACGACCGAGCTGGCCGAGCTGGCGGCGAAGGGCTCGGCGTTCTGGAAGACCGTCCCGGTGATCCTCGACGGCGAGGCGCTGCCGACTCCGGGCGCCACGCCGATCGTGCGGGGCGGACACTTCATCGGCGCGATCGGCTGCGGCGGCGGCACCGGCGAGCAGGACCAGCAGTGCGCCGACGCCGGGGCCGCGGCGCTCAGCTAGAAACGCGCGATGCGGTGAGGCATCAGGCCGGCGGCGGCGCCTCCGGGCGCCGCCGGCTCGACCACACCGTGCCGGCCACCCACGCCAGTA
>Ga0310811_10008090_pt1 | contig 13517 bp, 16 predicted proteins | sample YCmetagenome_FD_207642 | JGI IMG/M metagenome (GOLD analysis project Ga0310811, IMG submission 207642) | Soil microbial communities from experimental microcosm in Duke University, North Carolina, United States - YC | ecosystem: Engineered > Artificial ecosystem > Soil microcosm > Unclassified ... | reverse complement strand
AGCGGCGACCCTTCGCCAATTACTGCACAGGGTGTTTTTATGGGGATTAAAGCTGCTGTAAAAGAACTCTATGGCAATGATACATTGGCAGGACGCTCGGTAGTAGTGCAGGGGATAGGCCACGTAGGCGAAAACCTGACCCGTTTGCTCCGGGATGAAAATGCCATGGTGTACGTGAGCGACATCAACGAAGAACGTACCGTACAAGTGGCCAAAAAATACGGTGCAAAGGCCGTATCTAACAATACCATTTTTGATATCGACGCCGATATTTATTCGCCATGTGCTTTAGGTGCAACAATTAATGATCAAACAATAAATAAGCTTAAATTTGCAATAATTGCGGGATCGGCAAACAATCAGCTCGAGGATGAGTATATTCATGGTAGGCGATTGTTGGAACAAGGCGTGTTATTTGCACCTGATTATGTGATCAATGCCGGAGGTGTAATTAATTGTTATTCAGAGTTGATGGGTTTCAGTAAAAAGCGTACCTTACAGCTAACAGAAAATATCTACGAAGCAACGCGTAATGTATTGAGATTATCGAAGGCCGAAAATATTTCAACTATTGAAGCCGCCAACAAAATTGCCGAAAAACGTATATCAGACATCAAAAAAGTTAAATCAACCTATTAATAAACACAATTAGATACACACGGGACTACCCCCTAATCGTTCTTTACCACTATGCTAAACAGAAGACACCTACGTGTAAAAGTATTACAGGCATTATATGCCTACCATCAGTCTGATAATAAGGAAGTAAAACAACACGAAAAAAACCTGCTCCAGAGTGTTGATATGGTATACGAAATGTATATCTGGATGCTTTCCCTCATCTCGGAAGTGGTGCAGTATGCCGAAATGGATGCAGAAGAGCGCAAACACAAGCACCTTCCTACTGCAGAAGATCTTAATCCCCAACTCAAAATTCTTACTAACAGGTTTATTCTTTCTTTGAATGAGAATACAGAATACCAGGCTGCATTGAAAAAGTACAAAGTATCCTGGACGTTTGAGCCGGAACTGGCAAAATCATTATTCACCATTCTGAAAAATTCGCCTGAATATGCGGAATATTTGAAAAGAACAGATGATTCGATCCAGACAGACAAAGACATCATTAAGTTTATTTTCAAAAAAGTGATCCTTAAATCGCTTTTAGCTGAACAGGTTTTTGAAGATAAATTTATTTTCTGGCCGGTTGATCGCGACGTTTTGCAGGCATTGATCGCAAAAACATTTAAGAACTTTTCAAGCGAAGATTATAAGCAAAACAAGCTGGCCGAGGTTACAGGTAACTGGACTGAAGACAGGGAGTTTATTATCGATCTGTTTCAGCAAAGCATACGCCATGACGTGGAATACCAGGAGATGATCAGCAAAAAGACACAAAACTGGGAACCAGAGCGTATTGCCATGATGGACACCTTACTAATGAAAATGGCTATTGCCGAGTTTATTAATTTCAAGTCTATCCCGGTTAAGGTGACTATTAACGAATACCTGGAGATATCCAAAGAGTTTAGTACGCCGAAAAGCAATTCATTTATAAACGGTATTTTAGATAAGATTTTATATGAATTGAAGGCCGACAACACAATTAAAAAAGTAGGGCGCGGTTTAATTGAAGAATGATTAAATTTGAACTGATAATTAGTACATAAATAATTAAAGATCAATGAAAAATTTGTTTTTGGCACTCATAGCTGCAACCATGTTCATGGTGTCTTGTAATTCGAATGGAAACAAAGTTGCCGATAATGGTTCAGGCACGTCAGCAGCTGCTGATGGCCCTGCTATGAAATTTGAAAAAGAAACACACGACTTTGGCAAAATAAAACAAGGTGATAAGGTAACTTATGAGTTTAAGTTCACTAATACCGGAAAATCGCCGTTGATCATAAAAGATGCCATCGCTTCATGCGGTTGCACTAAACCCGAATGGCCATCGGCACCAATAAAACCCGGAGAAAACGGCGCCATTAAAGTTACTTTTGACAGCCGCAGCAAAATGGGTTTGCAGGATAAACAAATTACAATAACAGCCAACACTAACCCGGCACAAAACCTGGTTCATTTAATTGGCGAAGTAACAACAAAATAATTTTTACATAGATGATAGCGACAATTTTATTACAGGCAGGTGCCGGTGGATTAGGTGGTTTTGGTTCATTTGTTCCACTGCTGTTGATCATAGTGGTGTTTTATTTCTTTATGATCCGTCCGCAGGTTAAGAAACAAAAAGATCAGAAAAAATACGTTGAAGAACTTAAAAAAGGCGACAAAGTGATCACTACTGCAGGTATACATGGCAGGATTGTAGATGTGTCAGAATCAACTTTTTTAGTTGAGACAGAAGGTGGCCACAAAATACGTTTTGAAAAATCAGCTATATCGCTTGAAGCTTCAAAAGCATTAAATACGCCTCCGGCAGTAGCGAAGTAATTTAAGAGGTAAAGGGCGAAAGGTGAAAGGTGAAGGGTGAATAGCATCTTTCACCTTTTGCCTTTAAGCTTTCACCTCAAAAAAAGCTTTACCTCAAAAATGGCAATTGTAAAACTATCGGCATCGGAGCGAAGGCGGCTTTCCGCTTTCTTCACCTGCTTAATTTTAGCAGCGGTGGCCTGGGTTTTTACTACACTGTCCAACAACTATAATTTTACAGTAAAGGAGGTTCTGACTTACAAAAACATGCCTCAGAAGCGTGCCTTTCATTCCTTACAGCCAGATACGATCAATACAACCATACAGGGCACGGGCTGGGATATGCTATTCTCGAAAATGAATTTCGAGAATAGGAAAATCACCGTTGATCTGCATACACTTGATAACAAAGACTACGTTGTTCTGAGTTCACAGTTGAAGGATATCAATGAGCGTAAGGATTTTGATAATCAGATTATTGGCTTTAGCCCTGATACGCTTTATTTTGATTTTTCGAACAGAGCAGTCAAGCGTGTCCCCATTCGTTTAATATCCAATATCAATTATCAGCAACAGTATTCGCAGTCTAACGATGTGGTGATAAAACCATCGTATGTGACCTTAACCGGCCCGGGCAATGTATTGGAACATATCGAGTCGTGGGATACAGATTCTCTCACTGCGGATAGCGTTAATGAGACCTTAAGAACAAATGTTGAGCTTCAACCTTCAAAAGAGGGAAATGTAAGTATCTATCCAAAATCAATACAAGTAGTAGTTCCTGTTGATGAGTATACTGAAAAAGAAATATCTATCCCTGTAAAACTTGTGAATAACCACGACTACTATAAAGTGAAGGTATTCCCGCTGAAGGTAACCGTTACATTCACAACATCGCTCAACCGTTACGCAGAAATGGATGAGGATTTGTTTGAAGCCACGGCTGATCTGAATTTATGGAAGGACCGCGGTTACACCAGTTTGCCGGTAAGACTTTCCAGGCGACCGGCTTACTGCAAAATAGTTAAAATAGAACCACAGAATATTGATTTCATTGTCAGGAGATAGATGCTTAAAGTAGGAATAACAGGCAACATAGGCAGCGGAAAGACCACTGTAAGCAAAATATTTGAAATATTGGATGTTCCTGTATTTTATGCAGACGATGCCGCCAAAAAGGTGATGGTGGAGGACCCGATCCTTATCAGTGCCTTAAAGACAGAGTTCGGTATTGAATCTTATTTTGACGATGGTTCGCTCAATCGCAAACACATTGCCAGTATCGTATTTAACAATGAAGCTGAACTTGCCAAATTAAATGCCATAGTTCATCCTGCTGTTTTCAGGGCCTTTGATAGTTGGGTAGCTAATATAAAGAACGCACCTTATGTGATGAAAGAAGCCGCTTTACTGTTTGAAAGTTCATCTTATAAAATGTGCGATAAAACCATTATGGTGACAGCGCCTTTGGAGCTGCGTATTAATCGCGTAGTGCAACGTGATAATCTTACACGTGATGAAGTGGAAAGCCGCAATGCAAGGCAATTTTCAGAAGAAAAGAAAATCCAGCTGGCTGATTTTGTTATCCGTAATGATGATACAGAGTTGGTAATACCTCAGGTTTTGGAGCTGCATAAACAATTTAGTTCATTGATTCAATAGTTCATTGGTTAATTGACATGTCAATCAGCAAATCGCATAGTCGACTCATCCGACAACGCTACGCTGGTCGACCCTCTCTATGGCAAGCCATAAAGAGGGTGAAGAACAAAATAAAAAGCATCCCTCTTTGCGCGAAGCGGAGAGAGGGTGGTCGAGCGAAGCAATGACCGGGTGAGTAAACACAGGTTATGAAATGAATCCATGATACTAGACGACTTCCTTTATTTCGATACCAATGGCCTGTACTGCAAATACGGTCAGTTTTATATCGACCCTCTGCAACCGGTAAAAATGGCTGTTATCTCTCATGCCCATGCTGACCACGCTATAGCCGGAAATAACCAGGTTTATTGTACTGAAGCAACATCTGCATTTATGCAATTTCGTTATGGCAAAACTGTCGCAAAGGAATTTAATATTGTTGTTTACGATAAGCCATTTACCATCGGGGGTATACAGATAACCTTTATTCCCGCCGGACATATGCTGGGTTCTGCACAGATATTAATGGAATACCAGGGAGCAAAATACCTCTATACAGGTGATTATAAACTACAGCCTGATCCCACTTGTGAACCAATCGAGTGGGTGAAAACCGATGTGCTGATCACCGAGAGTACCTTTGCCGATCCCAATGTCATCCATCCTGATCCTGTTGAAGAAATAAAAAAGTTGAATGATATTAAAAGCAATATCCTGTTAGGGGCTTATGCATTGGGAAAAAGTCAGCGTATAATAAATTTGATTAGTGAATATTCCCCGCAGAAAACTATTTTGATTCATCATAAAATCATGCCGCTTAACGCGATTTACGAGAAGTTTGGGTTCACTTTAGGTAAATATCAACTGTATAGCCGTAAGCTGATGAAGACGCAGCAGGAGTATGTGTACATCGTTCCGCCATTTACTTTCGATAGTTATATCAGGGCAACAGGAGTAAAACGCTTATTTGCTTCGGGATGGAAAAACCTGCAGGTGAATCAGAATGATACCCTGTTTATCTCAGACCATGTGGATTGGAATGATATTTTACTCACCGTTGAAAAAACTCAGCCCGAACAGATATGGACTTTGCATGGCGACGGAAATCATTTAAGAAAACATTTTGGTGATGCTATCTTTGTGAAAATTTTGAACTAAGGTAATGGTAGAGAATGTTGACTATTATATTAACAGGGATGGAAATTTTGTTTTCACAAGGGAGTATCATTTAAAACGCGGTTACTGCTGCAAGAACAAATGCCTGCACTGCCCCTGGGATTACGGGAAACAAAAGGAGCCTGAACCTAAACAAATTAAGAAATAATCAACATCTTTGCATTAAGGGATTATTAAAGTGAAAGACGGTATGCAAATAGGGGAAGAAATACAGAGCAACAAGTTTGAGGATAACTACCACAAAGCCGTTATCAATATTACTTATACCTATGGCTGGTTGAGTAATACGTTCCGTTGCCGTTTTGAAAAGCACAATCTTACTCAGCAGCAATTTAATGTATTACGTATACTTCGCGGACAATACCCGAATCCTGCAACTATCAACATGATCAAAGAGCGTATGCTGGATAAAATGTCCGACGCATCCCGTATCGTTGACCGCCTGATTCAAAAAGGACTGGTTTCGCGTTGCACCAATAATAAAGACCGTCGCGCCGTAGACATCCGCATCAGCGAAGCCGGGCTAGAAATTCTATCCAAAATGGATGAGGAATTCAAAACCAAAGACATGCTGAAAAATAACCTTACCGAAGAAGAAGCAGGGAAGTTGAGTGATCTGTTGGATAAGTTAAGAGGATAGTTTTAAGGTTAAAGGCAAAAGGTAAAGGGTAAAAGGTCATTTTTGTCATTGGCTATTCTTACCCATTTATCGCACTTGCTTGTTCTTAATAGAAAATTAAAAGCCTTTATCCTTTCGCCTTTAACCTTTTACCTCGTTACAACTCGCTTATAAATCCCACCAGCGCCAAACCAACTCCCACCAACACTGCAACCAATTTCCTAACCGTAAACTTATGATCCGAACTTGATTCAAACAGGATCGTAGTGGATATATGCAAAAATATCCCGATCACCACGCCCATTATCCGGTTAAAGTATTGCTGCAGATTGCCTATACCACCAGTGCTTAGCGCGTTACTGAAAAAGTAGCCCGCAGGAGCCATTATTGCGAACAGAAGAACAAAAGATACGGTTTTGCCTTTGCTTTGTTTATTAGTCAGTAAAACTGTAGCCAATGCGAACGCCGCTGGAACGTGGTGCAACGCAATGCCCCAAACTAATTGATTTTGATTGCCTTCGGCCAATGGCATGCCTTCTAAAAAAGCATGTATACAAAGACTGATTAGGATACCTAACGGAAAAGCCACATGATCATGATTAGGCTTATGCATGTGCCCGTGTTCAATACCTTCCGAGAATTGCTCCAGTACGATCTGGAATAAAAAGCCGACCAGGATGAATACACCTACATAATTATCATTGCCATGATAAGCATCAGGTATCAGGTGCAACACGGTAATGCCAAACAAATAGGCACCGCTAAAGGATAGCACCAATTTCAGGTTTTTGTGGTTATCCCCTTTAAACAGGAATACCGACATGCCGCCCGAAAAAGCGCCCAAAAACAAAATCAATATCTTCCAGAGAGCCATTAAAAATCAGGTTGAAATTTTTTAAATACCAGGTAGAATAACCACCCCACAAAAATGCCATAAAGCGCACCAACAGTGACATCTATAGGAAAATGAACGCCAACATATACCTGCGCAAACGAGATTGAGCCTGCCCACAAAACTGCCCAGAGCCATATCCATTTCCATCGCCTGAAAAATACGAAACTGATAAAGGCAGCCATTGCAAAGTGATCCGTAGCATGGGTAGACGGGAAACTATAACCTGTTCCGCAGGGCACGCGAATAGTTGCAGTTTCTGAATCTATCGGATCACGGCAGGGGCGGACGCGCTTTACAGTATTTTTCATCAAATGCACGCTGGTGAAGTCTGCGAAACCGGCGGAAAGTGCAAATAGGATCACAATAATAGCGCCTGTCTTTTTATACTTCCACAGGCAAAATGCCAGGATGAAAATATACAACGGTATCCAGGTGCGTGGATTACGCAGGATCGGCATCAACCAATCAAAAAAAGGATTGGTCAGATCGTGATTGATGTAAAAAAATATGTGCCGGTCAAATTGTATAAGATGTTCAAGCATCTGATCTTTTGCAAATAAATATTAATCGGTCGGAGTGTTCCGCATCAAATCTGTCCAGTCCGTAGCTGCCAAAAGTACTTATAATTTCAAAACCACTTTGTTTAAAGAATCTCATAAAATCAGCTTCCATAAAAGTGCTTACCATCTCTTTAAACGTATAACTTTCATTGCCATGGTCGAACGAAATATTTTTGATGATCTTGTTCCTACTAATGGTCTTCTGAATATGAAACTCAATATCTTCTACCTTTTTCACATCATTTGGCACAACATTTTTCAATATTTTGTGACTATTGAAATAATCTAATACCAGCAAGCCACCCGGTTTTAGAGCATTGTAAAAATTTACGAGCGTGTCGATATGCTGCTCGTCGGTTGCAAAATAGCCAAAGCTGGTAAACAGGTTAAAGGCGACATCAAAGTAACGATCGTAAGACAATTCGCGCATGTCATGCACGAAAAACCTCAACGAATCGTTTTCGAATTGTTTGGCGAAGCGAATGTTTTCAACTGATAAGTCGATTCCGGTAACGTCATAGCCATGAGTGTTCAAATAGATAGCATGCCGCCCGCGCCCGCAGGCTATATCCAAAAGCTTTGAGTGGAGTGGGATATGAAGTTTTGAAAGTAAATTGTCAATGAAATACTGAGCCTCAGCATCATCGCGTTTATGATATAACAGATGGTAATACGGAGAATTAAACCAGTCGTAAAACCATTCGTTGGCCATAGTGTTTTGTATAGTCACAAATATAGCTATTTATCAAAATCCGGTTTAAGACTTGGGATTTGTACAGCTATCGTTCAAATATTATTAATTTTGCACTCAAATATTTAATACATTGACCTTAATAAAATCAATCTCGGGGATTCGCGGCACCATTGGCGGAGCGGCAGGTGATGGTTTAACACCATTGGATATCGTAAAATTTACTTCAGCATTTGGTAGTTGGGCTGTAAAGCGGTCAGGCAAGAAGAAGATTATTGTGGGCCGTGATGCGCGCATATCAGGCACTATGGTAAATAACCTGGTGGTAGGAACTTTGCAGGGTTTAGGTATCGATGTTATCGACCTGGGCCTTTCTACTACACCAACCGTTGAAGTAGCTGTGCCATGGGAAGAAGCTGCAGGCGGCATTATTCTGACTGCCAGCCATAACCCAAAACAATGGAACGCACTTAAATTACTGAACGAAAAAGGTGAGTTTATCAGCGATGCCGATGGTAAAGAGGTATTAGATATAGCTGAGAAAGGCGATGTTAAATACGCCGACGTAAACGATTTGGGCCAGGTTACTACTGATAATAGCTACGTGCAAAGACATATCGATAGTATTTTGGCGCTGCCATTGGTTGATGTAGCTTCTATTGCTAAAGCTGAATTCAAAATCGTTATTGATTGTGTTAACTCAACCGGTGGCATATTTGTACCGGCTTTGTTGAAAGCGTTGGGTGTAAAAACCGTTCATAAATTATACTGCGATCCGGATGGTAACTTCCCACACAATCCGGAACCATTGCCTGAGAACCTGATAGCACTTTCAAGCGAGGTAGTTAAAAAAGGTGCGCATTTGGGCATCGCTGTTGATCCTGATGTTGACCGCCTGGCGTTTGTTTGCGAAGACGGCAATATGTTCGGCGAGGAATATACGCTGGTTGCCGTTGCCGATTATGTATTAAAGCACAAAAAAGGGAATACGGTATCTAATCTTTCATCAACCCGTGCATTGCGCGATGTTACTGAAAAAGCAGGTGGCGAATATCATGCAGCGGCAGTTGGCGAGGTGAACGTGGTGAACAAAATGAAGGAAGTGAATGCAGTAATTGGAGGCGAAGGCAATGGTGGGGTGATCTATCCTGAATTGCACTACGGTCGTGACGCTTTGGTTGGGATTGCCTTGTTTTTAACTCATCTGGCTAAATATGGCAAGTCGGTTTCAAGCTTAAGGGCTTCCTATCCGGGATACTTTATTTCTAAAAATAAGATCACGCTAACGCCTGAAATGGACATTGATCGATTGTTGCTTAAAGTAGAGGATAAATACAAAAAACAACCTCATACCACTATCGACGGACTAAAGATAGAATTTGATAAAGAATGGGTACATTTGCGCAGGTCAAATACTGAGCCGATCATTCGTATTTATTCTGAAGGAAACTCAGAAACGATAGCAGATAATCTGGCCAAAAAGATCATTACTGATATAAAAGAAATTCTCAACCTGTAATTAATTAGCGAATGAGTGAATTAGTGAATGAGTGATTGATAATGGAAAACTTTGAAAAAAACGAATTCGCAGAACAATTCAGAAATCGCACTAAGAAATTTGTTGTCGACAACATAAAGTTGTATAGGTCACTACCCAAAACTGAAGAAGCAAAGATAATCGGAAAACAATTGTTGCGATCATCATCTTCAGTGGGAGCAAATTACAGGGCTGCCTGTAGAGCAAGATCACAAGCAGAATTTCACTCTAAAATTTCCATCGTTGTAGAAGAGGCTGATGAAAGTATTTTTTGGATGGAGGTTTTGATTGAAGCAGAGGTTGTTCAAAAGCCTCAAATAATAACTCTGATGAACGAGGCAGATGAAATATTGAAAGTAACTTCATCAGCCCGTAAAACAGTATCAGAAAAAGATAATTTTAAACTCAATAAATAATTAGGGAATTCAGCGAATCACTCACTCATTCAGTCATTCACTAATTCACTCATTACTTAACTAACTCAATAATTAAAGATGCGTGTCTATTTTGATAATGCTGCTACTACGCCTATTGACCCTGAAGTTTTAAAGGAAATGTTTAAGGTGATGGAGAACAACTATGGTAATCCGTCATCAATACATGCTCATGGCCGCGAGGTGCGTTCTATTGTAGAAAAAGCCCGTAAAACGATTGCCAATTTATTGCATACTTCACCTGCCGAGATATTTTTTACTTCTGGCGGTACTGAAGCTGATAATACTGCCATTCGTTGTGGCATAGTGGATAATGGCTTAAAGCACGCTATTTCAAGTCGCCTGGAGCATCACGCGGTGATCCATACCCTTGAGGCTATGCAAAAAGCAGGCACTATCAAATTAAGCTTTGTTGATACAGACGATAAGGGCAATATCGACTATAGTCATCTGGAAGAATTATTAAAAGGTAACGACCGTAGCCTGGTTTCGTTAATGCATGCCAATAACGAGGTTGGTACCCTCAGCGATATGGATCGCATTGGAGACTTGTGCGAACACTACAATGCTATTTATCATTCTGATACAGTTCAAACCATGGGGCATTACAGGCACGATCTGAGCAAGCTGAAAGCTCACTTTATGGTTTGTGCGGCACATAAGTTGCATGGTCCTAAAGGAATAGGCTTTTTGCATGTGAACCACAAAGTAAAGATCAAACCGTTTATCTATGGTGGCTCGCAGGAACGCAATATGCGCGGCGGTACCGAAAATGTATATGGTATTGTTGGTTTGGCTAAAGCTTTGGAATTGGCCTATGTCAACATGGATGAGCATCAGAATCAGATACAAGCACTTAAAACCTATATGATCGGGCAGTTGAAAGAAAATATTCCGGCTATTGAATTTAACGGTGAGACCGATCCGGCTAAAAGCTTGTATACGGTGTTAAACGTATCATTCCCATGCAGCGATATGGCTGATATGATGCTGTTCAATTTGGATATTGCAGGCATATCTGCATCGGGTGGTAGTGCATGCAGCTCAGGTAGTGATATAGGCTCACATGTATTGACTGCTATCGGTGGCGATCCTACGCGGCCGTCAGTGCGTTTCTCTTTCTCAAAATATAGTACTAAAGAGGAAGTAGACTATACTGTATCAAAAGTGAAAGAGTTGTGCATGACCTATGCCTAAACAACATTAGATTTACGGGTAAATTTATTTCACTTTAAGAAATAAATGAAAACAATAGGGTAATTCAAAGGGTTTATATAGTGAATATAAAATGTATAAACCTATGATAACTGCAAAAGATAAATCCGGCCATGTGCAGGATAATAATAAAAAGCCTGAAACCCCGGGCCACGGTAACATGCCGAATGAAGATCCCGGGAAACGCACCTCCAAAGAGGAAATACTTTACCCTCACGAGAGTGAAGCAAACCCGCAGCGGGAAGGGGCAGATGCTTCGTTTACACAACGTAATGACGTCACTCCGCCAAACAAAAAAGAGTTCCCTTCAGTTGGCCCTGCCAAAACTGATTTTGAGTCTAAAAAGTTAGGAAGGACAACAGGCCGTATGATTGGCCATGAGCCCGGAACAGAAAGCATATAACTTATTAGAAAGACATATACAGGGATTATAAATCCAGTGTTGTCGTTATAAATTTATCTATCATGAGTGAATATCTGGATCCTGAAGACGAAGTTCAGGATAAAAATAAAACTGAAAAATCAGGCAATCCATCTGGCAATAATAATTCCGGAGGGGCACTTGAAAAGAATGGCCCGGGTAAGGATAAACCGAAAAAAGTGCTGAATGAAGACGGAAGTCTGCCCGATTTGCCTTACAATAATGAACCCGGGGGAGGTGCCTTAGAAGGTACAATAGGCATCGGCACATAAAATGAAAAAATACCTCGGAAAGATCAAATAAAGTCGTAACTTGGTATTAACATAGCAAATAATTCAGAGCAAAATCCGGGTTATTGCAAATCAGTCGTATAGCCAAATATCCGACGGGCGTCGACAAGGCGCATCAAAAAGAAAAAAGGCTCTGGTCAAAACTAAAGCCTTTTTTCTTTTATATTATCCCGATGATCAGTTAGTGATCAGTTAGCCATCATTTTCAAGAATGTAGCCAGCTTCTCTTTCATTTCCCTGCGATCTACTATAAAGTCAAGGAACCCGTGTTCCTGCACAAATTCAGCAGTTTGAAATCCTTTTGGAAGATCTTTTTTAATCGTCTCCTTGATTACTCTTGGGCCTGCAAATCCAATCAGTGAACCTGGTTCAGCAATATTGATATCACCAAGCATCGCATACGATGCCGTTACACCACCTGTAGTAGGGTCAGTAAGCAAGGAGATATAAGGTATTTTAGCTTGAGCTAATAAAGCCAGTTTAGCTGATGTTTTAGCCATCTGCATTAATGAGAAAGCTGCCTCCATCATACGTGCACCTCCTGATTTGGATATCATCAGGAATGGTACTTTGTGTTCGATACAATAATCTATAGAACGGGCAATCTTCTCACCAACTACCGATCCCATCGAACCGCCGATAAAGTTAAAATCCATACAGGCGATGACGATATCCTGGCCATCAATTTTACCTGCTCCGGCGCGTATAGCATCTTTCAAACCGGTTTTATTGGTGGTTTCAGTAATCCTGTCGGTGTATTTTTTGGTATCCTCAAAATGCAGCGGGTCGCCTGATTTTAAGTTTGGATATAGCTCGGTGAATTCGTTGTTATCAAATAAAATAGAAAAGTATTCTTTTGAACCGATACGGATGTGATAACCGCAGTAATGGCAAACGTATTGGTTCTCAACTTGTTCGCTGTAATGCAATGGTTTTTTACAGTTCGGGCATTTGTTCCATATGCCATCCGGGGCTTCTTTCTTCTCCTCGGTTGTAGTTATTATCCCTTTTGATTCTCTTTTAAACCAGGTCATTTGTTAGTTGTGCCTCCAATTTCAGTGCAAAGAAACAAAAAATATTATAGAAGTGGTTAAGCATTAAAGCTTGCAAACCACCTAAATGTTTTATGTACCTAAAGCTATTGCAAAAATCTTAAAACTGGGCATCCCTTAAATTTAAATTTTGAAGAAATTAAAATGAGATGACTGTTAAATGAAAATATGGTAAAACGTGGGGATGTGCATTAAAAATTAGATACTTGCATGACATAAATCAGGAAATTTTATAACTTCGAAGCCCCAATAAGTACTAAGGAATTTAACAAAACCAAGGAATATTAAGCTAATGGATTTAAAAAATTATAAAGGCGTTTTGCACGGCGACCAGGTGCAGGAGCTGTTTGAGATCGCTAAAAAGCATCAGTTTGCGTTACCTGCTGTTAACGTAACAGGTACCAATACTATCAATGCCGTAATGGAAACTGCAAAAGCAGTTAATTCGCCGGTAATTATACAGGTATCACACGGCGGCGCGCAGTTTTATGCAGGCAAATCAATGGATAACTCGCAGCTACAAGCCACTATTTTAGGAGCTGTTTCTGCTGCA
>Ga0310811_10008089_pt1 | contig 13518 bp, 13 predicted proteins | sample YCmetagenome_FD_207642 | JGI IMG/M metagenome (GOLD analysis project Ga0310811, IMG submission 207642) | Soil microbial communities from experimental microcosm in Duke University, North Carolina, United States - YC | ecosystem: Engineered > Artificial ecosystem > Soil microcosm > Unclassified ... | reverse complement strand
GTACCGCGACCCGGTACCGACCATCCAGATCCTGCACTGCCTCCGGAACGCGGCCGAGGGCGGCGACTCCGGGCTCGTCGACGGGTTCCACGCCGCGGCGCTGCTGCGCGACGAGGACCCCGAGGCGTTCGCCGTGCTGACCCGCACCCCCGTCCCCTTCGGCTACCGCGACGCCCGGGCCGAACTGACGGCACACCGCCCGCTGATCGACCTCGACCCGATGGGCCGCATCCGCGAGGTGAGGTTCAACAACCGGTCGATGGGCACCCTGCGACTGCCCGCCCGCGAACTCGAAGCCTTCTACGCCGCCTACCGCACCTTCGCCGAACTGCTGCTGCGTCCCGAACTGCAGCTGACGTTCCGGCTGGAGCCGGGCGACTGCCTGATCTTCGACAACACGCGGCTGCTGCACGCCCGCACCGCCTTCGCGCAGACGGGAGCCCGGCACCTGCAGGGCGCCTACGCCGACCTCGACGGACTGGCGAGCACCTTGGCGGTGTTGCGGCGTACCGCCGTCCTGGACGAACTCGCCGAGCTCTTCAACGGCCCGGGTTCGGCCGACTACCTGGGTGAGGTGGTCACCGTGGCCGAGCACATGCTGCAGGCGGGCGCGCTGGCCGAGGCCGCGGGCGCCCCCGCGCACCTGGTGGCGGCCGCCCTCCTGCACGACGTCGGCCACTTCTCAGGTCCGGTCAGCGGGCACGACCTGATGGCGGGCACCGACAACCGGCACAGTCACACCGGTGCCGACCTGCTCGCCCGCTGGTTCGGTCCGGAGGTCACCGAGCCGGTGCGCTTGCACGTCGCCGCCAAGCGTTACCTGTGCACGGTCGAGCCCGGCTACCGGGCGCTCCTGTCGGAGGCGTCGGAGTACACGCTTCAAGTGCAGGGCGGCCCCATGGACGAGCAGGAGGCCGCCGCGTTCGCCGCCTTGCCCGGCGCGGCCGACGCGGTCGCGGTTCGGCGCTGGGACGACGAAGCCAAGGAAGCCGACGCGGCGACCCCGGACTTCGAGCACTTCCGGCCGCTGCTCGCCTCGCTGCTGCGCCGCTGACCGCGCGTCAGCGCGCCGGGCCGGCGTGGCGCAGGCGTGAGAAGGCGGAGGCGGCGATGGAGTTGTGCACCGTGAAGGCGACGGTGCCCGGCAGGTAACGGTCCTCGGACCACTCCAGAGGCCGCCCCGTCGGATCGGTCGTGTGACGGAGTTCGCGCAGTAGCGCGGTGCCGTCGGCGCATCCCAGCAGCCGGGCGTCGTCGGCGTCCGCGTAGGCCAGGTCGATGGTGTGGTCGGCGTCGGCGAACACGATGCCGTGCTCCAGCAACTGCTCGGTGTAGGACACCTCGTTCACCGGCAGCCTGGCCACGAGTTCGCCGACCCAGACCGGGTACACGGTCCGCTCGATCATCACCGGACGGCCCGACAGAGTACGCACACGCAGCACCGCGTACACGTCGGCGTCCGGTTCCAGGCGCAGCCGCTCGCGCTCCTGGTCGCCCGCGGGGCGGACCACCATGGAATCCAGGACCGCGCCGGGCTCTTCGCCCACCGACCGCGCCCAGTTGGTGAAGCTGAGCAGTTCGGAGAAACTCTGCACCGGCGCGGTGCCGAGCACCACGCGCCGGGTGCCGCGCCGGGAGGTGACCAGGCCGTTCGAGCGCAGCAGTGCCAGGGCTTGCCGGATGGTACCCCTGGAGACCCCGTAGTGCTTGGCGAGGGCGGCCTCGGCGGGGAGCTTGCCGCCCGAGCCGTACGCCCCGTCCGCTATGGCATCGCGCAGATCCGCGGCCACCCGGCGATACATCACGCCGTCGTCCGTGCCCCACCGCGACCCGTCCTGGTTCATCCGGTCTCCTGCCGACCCTGCCGGCGCTTCCCCGAGCAGCCGTCCGGCGACTCTATCCGCCGTCGGCGCGCCCATTCGTCTTCCGGCGGCGTGACCTCGGCACCTGAGTGGTCTTGTACGCGTCGGGCACGCCGTCCTGGTCGACGTCGATCGTCTCGGCTTCGTGGATGCCCCGACACCCCCGCATCGGGGGTCGTCTCCTGGTTGAACGACGAAGGGACCTGCGGTAAGCCACTCAAAATGGCGGCGACCAGCAAGTCCCTGTCGCGAGTGGAGCTATGGGGACTCGAACCCCAGACCCCCTCCATGCCATGGAGGTGCGCTACCAGCTGCGCTATAGCCCCTTGCAACGAGTGAAACTATATAGGACTCCGCGCGGGAGCCGGTAATCGAAGGAGTCTCCGCGGAGAGATGTGGCATACGGACCCTTGTGATACATCTGATCTCATATGACCACTGAACGCTTCAGCGAGCACCGCGATCTCCTGACCGGCGTGGCGTACCGGATCCTCGGGAGCGCCGCCGACGCCGAGGACGTGGTCCAGGAGACCTGGCTGCGGTGGTCGGAGGTCGACTCGGCGGAGATCGGCAACGCGAAGGCGTACCTCGTCCGCACGACGACCAACCTCGCGATCGACAGGCTGCGCAAGGTCAAGTCGCGGCGGGAGACCTACGTCGGCCCGTGGCTGCCCGAACCGATCATCACGGCACCGGACGTCGCGGAGCAGGCCGAGGTGGCCGACAGCGTGGAACTCGCCCTGCTGGTGGTCTTGGAGACGTTGTCCCCGCTCGAACGCGCGGTCTTCGTGCTGAGGGAGGCGTTCGGGTTCTCCCACGCCGAGATCGCCGCGATGATCGGCCGCGGCGAGCCGGCCGTACGGCAACTCGCGAGGCGGGCGCGTGACCACGTGCGCGAGCGGCGGCCGCGTTTCGACGTGGACCGGGCGCGGCGCAGACAGGTGACCGAGCGGTTCATCGGCGCGTGCACCGGTGGCGATCTCGACGGTCTCATGGCGATGCTGGCGGGCGAGGTCACGCTGGTCGGCGATGGCGGAGGCAAGGCCAGGGCGCCGCTGCGGGTCCTCGAGGGCTCCCGCAACGTCGCCGCCTTCCTGACCGCCATCGCGACCGAGGACGGCGTCATCCGTTTCCTCCAGTCGATCGGCGCCCCGCTCACCACGGACATCGGCATGGAGATCACCGATGTGAACGGCGCCCCGGGTGTGGTCCTGAGCGCGGACGGTCATGTGATCACGGTCATCTCCCTCGTGATCAGCGAAGGGCTGATCGAGACCGTCTACCTCATCGCCAACCCCGACAAGATCGCCCATCTGCCCGGCGGATCCTGAAGGACACCCGCCCGACCGCACCGGCGGCGCCCCTGATCGGTGCCGCCCGCCGGTGCGGGGCCCGGGATCAGCGTCTGGTCCTCGACGATCCGAGCAGGCGCTGGAGCAGGATGAACAGCAGCAGCAGGACGCCGATGGCGATCCGCGTCCACCACGAACTCAGCGTGCCCTGGAACCTCAGAATGGTCTGGATGGTCCCGAGCAGCATGACGCCCAGAGCGGTGCCGACCACGTAGCCGGAGCCGCCGGTGAGCAGGGTGCCGCCGATCACCACGGCGGCGATGGCGTCGAGTTCCGTCCCCACCTCGTGCAGCCCGCTCGCGGAGATCGTGTAGAAGGCGAACAGGAGGCCGCCGAGCGAGGAGCACAGGCCGCTGACCATGTAGGCGCCGATCCTGGTCCTGGCCACCGGCAGGCCCATCAGCAGCGCCGACTGCGCGTTGCCGCCGATGGCGTACACGGCCCGGCCGAAGCGTGTGTAGTGCAACGTCACGAACGCGACGGCGAGAACGGCGAGCCCGATGAGCACCGTCGGCGTGACGTTCGTCTCCTCCCCCAGCGGGATCCGCGTCTGCGCCCACTCGGTGAAGAACGGGTTGCTGATCGAGATCTGGTCGATGCTGATGACGAAGCACAGGCCGCGGGCGAGGAACATCCCGGCCAGTGTCGCGATGAACGGCTGGATCTCGAAATGGTGGATGACGTAGCCCATCCCGAACCCGAACCCGATTCCCACCAGGAGCACGAGCGGCAGCACGGCCGCCACCGGCCAGTGCCACTGTTCCAGTAAGAAGGCGCACAACATGGCCGACAGCGCCGCCACCGCGCCCACCGACAGGTCGATGCCGCCGGTGAGGATGACGAACGTCATCCCGATCGCGATGACGAGCAGGAAGCCGTTGTCGATGAACAGGTCGACCACGACCTGGCCGGACCCGAACCCCGGGTACACGATCGAACCGGCCGCGAACATCGCGACCAGAAGTCCGAAGGTGACCAGGACGGCGGCGTGCTCCCGCCGGATCCGGACGGGGCCTCTCACACCGAGCGCGGTCATGCGTTCACCTCCACGTCCGCCGCGGCCGGCGAGGCCGGCGGAGGAGCCGCGGGTCTGGCCCGCCGGCGGAACACCTTCGCCCGGAAGGCCGGCGACTGGATCAGGCAGACGATCGCCACGACGACCGCCTTGAACACGAGCGTCACCTGCGGGGGGATGCCGGTGGTGTAAATCGTGGTGGACAGGGTCTGGATGACCAGCGCACCCAGCACGGTGCCCGCCAGGGTGAAGCGTCCCCCGGTCAGCGCCGTGCCGCCGATCACCACCGCGAGGATCGCGTCCAGTTCCATCCACAGCCCGGCGTTGTTTCCGTCGGCCGTGGCGATGTTCGAGCTGATCATGAGCCCGGCGATGCCCGCGCACAGCCCGCAGAAGGTGTAGGCCAGGACGATGAGCCGCCGCGAGCGGATTCCGACCAGGCGGGACGCCTCCGCGTTGCCGCCGATCGCCTCCAGCAACATGCCGAGTGCGGTCCGCCGTACGGCGAGGCCGGTGAGCGCCACCACCACGGCCACGACGATGACCGCGAACGGCAGCGTCAGCCAGTAGCCGCCGCCTATCAGCTTGTACGGCGGGCTGTTGACGTTGATGTTCTTCCCTGACGTGATCAGTTGGGCGACCCCTCGCCCGGCGACCATGAGGATCAGCGTCGCGATTATGGGCTGGATCCCGACGCGCGCCACGAACAGCCCGTTCCAGAACCCGAGCACCGCGGACAGCACCAGTGCGAGCGCGACGGCGACCAGCACCCCGGAGACCGCGCCCTGGTCCTCCTGCCCGCTGATGAGGTAGCAGGCGAGCGCCCCCGAGATCGCCACGACCGCGCCGACCGACAGGTCGATCCCGCCGGTGGCGATCACGACGGTCATCCCCAGCGCGACGAGCATGAGGGGCGAGCCGAGCAGCAGGATGTCGATCAGGCTGCCGTAGAGGTGACCGTTCCTCACCTGGATGGAGAAGAACCCCGGAGTGACGACCACGTTGGCCAGCAGCATGACGACCAGCACCGCGGCCGGCCAGAAGAGACGATGCCCGACGACCGCCTTCATGGTGTCGTCCCGTTCGCGATGATCTCCAGGATTCCCTCGGGCGTGACGGTGCCGGTGTTGCCGATCTCCGTGATCAGACGGCGGTCCCGCAGGACCTCGATCTTGTGACTGATTCGCAGGACCTCCTCCAGTTCCGCGGAGACGAACAGCACGCCGACGCCGTCCTCCGCCAGTGAGACGACGAGCTTCTGGATCTCCGCCTTGGCGCCGACGTCGATGCCACGGGTCGGCTCGTCGAGGATGAGCAGTTTCGGCTGGGTGATGAGCCAGCGGGCGAGCAGCACCTTCTGCTGGTTGCCGCCGCTGAGGTTCCGTGCCGGCATGTCCGGGTCGGCCGGGTTGATCCGGAGCGCGGAGATGTAGCGCCCGACCAGTTCCTGGCGGCGGGCCTGCGACAACGGGCGCAGCCAGCCGTTGGCGGCCTGCAACGCGAGCACGATGTTCTCACCGACGGTCAGATCCTCGATGAGGCCCTCGCTCTTGCGGTTCTCCGGGCAGAACGCGACGCCGTGGTCGATCGCGGCGTTCGGCCCGCGCAGCGGCACGGGCTTGCCGCCGAGCGTGATCGTGCCGGAGTCGGCGACGTCCGCGCCGAACATGAGACGTGCCGCCTCCGTACGGCCCGAGCCGAGCAGCCCGGCGAGACCGACCACCTCTCCGGGATGGATCTCCAGGTCGAACGGCGCGATCGCGCCCCTGCGGCCGACGCCCTGGGCCTTCAGGATCGGCTCGGCCTGGACGCGGGCCGTCTCGTCGCGGACGTGCAGTTGCTCGAGCGTGCTCAGCGTCCGGCCGGTCATGTGGCCGACGAGGTCGATCCGGCTGAGCTCCGCCGTGCGGTACTCCCCGACCAGACGGCCGTTGCGCAGCACCGTCATCCGGTCGCTCACCTCGTAGACCTGCTCGAGGAAGTGCGAGACGAACAGGATCGCCACCCCGTCGTCGCGAAGCCTGCGCATGACCGTGAAAAGCTGCTCGACCTCGTCGCGGTCCAGGCTGGACGTGGGCTCGTCGAGGATCAGCACCTTGGCGGAGATGTCGACCGCGCGGACGATGGCCACGAGTTGCTGGATCGCCAGGGAGCACGTGCCGAGCCGCGCACCCGGGTCGACGTCGACGTGGAACCGGGTGAGCAGCTCGGCGGCCCGGCGGCGGATCTCACGCCAGCGGATCGCACCGGCCTTCGACGGCTCGCGGCCGATGAAGACGTTCTCCGCCACGGTCAGGTTGGGGCAGAGGTTCACCTCCTGGTAGACGGTGCTGATGCCGAGGGTCTGCGCGTGCTGCGGGCCGGTGACCGAAACCCGCTCACCGCCGAGCCGCACCTCCCCCGCGTCAGCGGCGTGCACTCCGGTCAGCACCTTGATGAGGGTGGACTTACCGGCCCCGTTCTCGCCCATGAGAGCGTGGATCTCTCCGGGGAACAGTTGGAAATCGACATCCGCCAGCGCCCGCACTCCCGGAAATCCCTTGCTGACGCCGATCATCTCCAGCACGGCTCCGGGCATGCTGGACTCCTCTCAGAGAGAAGGCGAGGGGCCCCGTCCCCTCGCATCTGGTCTCAGTGGTCGTATCTCAGTACTTGCGGTTCGGCAACGCCTCGGAGGCCTGTTGCTGGGTGAAGGTGGTCTCCTCCGTGATGATCCGCTTCTCCACCGGCTGGCCGGCCTTGATCTTCTTCACGATGTCCATAAGCTGGTCGCCGAGGAGCGGGCTGCACTCCGCGATGAAGTTGATCTTTCCGTCCGCCAGGGCCTGCATCCCGTCGTGGACCGCGTCGATCGTGACGATCTTGATGTCCACGCCCGGCTTCTTGCCGGCCTCCTCGATCGCCTGGATCGCGCCGATGCCCATGTCGTCGTTGTGCGCGAACAGCAGGTCGATCTTGGGGTTGGCCTTGAGGATCGCCGTCATGACCTCTTTGCCGTCCGCCCGGGTGAAGTCCCCGCTCTGCGAGGCGATCACCTTGAGGTTCGGGTTCGAGGCGATCTTGCTCTCGAAGCCCTTCTTGCGGTCGATCGCGGGCGCCGACCCGACCGTGCCCTCAAGCTGGACGATGTTCACCGGCGCGGTGGCGTCCTTGTACTCGTTGAGGGTCCAGTCTCCGATCGCCTCGCCCTCCTTGACGAAGTCCGAGCCGAGGAAGGACACGTACAGCGACGGGTCGGAGTCGACGGCCCTGTCGGTGAGGACGACCGGGATCTTGGCCGCCTGCGCCTCCTTGAGCACCGCGTCCCAGCCGGTGACGACGACCGGAGAGAACGCGATGACGTCGACCTTCTGCTGGATGTAGGACCGGATCGTGGCGATCTGGTTCTCCTGCTTCTGCTGCGCGTCGGAGAACTTCAGGTCGATCCCCGCGGTCTGCGCCGACTCCTTGATCGACTTGGTGTTCGCCTCTCGCCAGCCGCTCTCCGAGCCGACCTGCGAGAAGCCCAGCGTGATCTTCCCGTCGTCCCCGCCGGATCCGCCGGATCCACCGGATCCGCTTCCACAGGCGGCGAGGACGAATGCCATGGCGGCGCTGAGCAGCACTGCCGGCAGCTTCCTGTTCATTACTCTCTCCTTGCTTCTTCTCAGGGGGTGGTGGAGGAGTACGTCCGTCCAGCCGCCCTCCGCGGGCTTCGCGCTCATGGAGGGCGGCGGATCGACTTGATCTAGCATTTGGTTGTGTTTGCGCTAACATTCGTGGCCGTGCGCATCCCTGAGCACGGACCACGTCTCACCCGGGGGGACGCACGCCCGCGCTCTCTCTGACGACGAGCTCGGGCTCGACCTCGAGCCTCCGCTCCCCCAGGAAGCCGTCGATCCGGTCGAGCACGAGCTGGAAGGCCAGCCGGCCGACCGTGGCGAAGTCCTGGCGGACGGTGGTCAACGGCGGCCAGAAGTAGGCCGCCTCCGGGATGTCGTCGAAGCCGACCACGCTGACGTCCTCGGGAACCCTCAGCCCCGCCTCCCTCAGCGCTCTGAGCAGCCCCATGGCCATCTGGTCGTTGGCCACGAATATCGCGGTCAGGTCGTCCTCGGAGGCCAGGCGCCGGCCGAGTTCATGGCCCGAACGCGCGGACCAGTCCCCCGCCAGAGGCTCGCGGACCTCACGGCCCTCGGCCTCCAGCACCGACCGCCATCCGGCGACGCGTGCGCTGGCGTCCACCCAGTTGGCCGGGCCGGACAGATGCCACACCGTCCGGTGACCGAGGCTGAGGAGATGCCGGGTCGCCCGCGCGGCCCCCGCGTGCTGGTCGACCATCACGACGGGGAACGGGACTCCGTCGCCCGCGTCGACCGCGACCACGGGCAGGTCCGGCGGCAGGTGCCGGAGCCCGTCGGTCGCGGACTCGTGCGGAGCGACGATGATGACGCCGTCCACCGACTGGGAGGTGAGCCGTCCGACGCCCTCGGCGATGGATCTGCGGTTGAGCGCGTCCAGGCTCGCGATGCTGACCGAGTACTCGTTCTGCCTCGCCGCCCGCTCGATGGCGTACAACGTGGAGGCGGGTCCGTACTGGGTGGTGTCGAAGCTGACCACGCCCAGGACGCCGGACCTTCCGGTGACCAGGACCCGCGCCGCGGAGTTGGGCCGGTACCCCAGCTCCTGTACAGCGGCCAGGACACGTGCCCGGGTCTCGGGCCGCACCTTCTCCGGCGCGTTGAGCACCCGCGACACCGTCATCGCCGAGACACCGGCGAGCTCGGCCACATCCTCCATCACGGCCACCTTCGGCCGATGGGGGACGTCGCCACGGTGCGGGGGAGTCGTCATGTGTTTCCCTTTCTCGGTTTCCCGAGTGTTTGCGATAACACTTATTCCCGTCAAGGGCACAATTTGATTAACCGTGCGACCTGGGGAACCGTGAATACGGTCCGATTATAATCCGGCGAATCGCTTGGCAAGTTATCTGATAACGCAAACAGAAACCTTTTCGGCGGCGTGCTCCACGCGGCCGAAAGGCACCTTCGTCGTCGTCGTCACCGCCGCCGGATCTGGACGCGGGCGAGCAGGCCGACCGTGGCCAGGAGCAGGACGCCGCCCGCAATCTGTCCGGGTGCCGGGCGCTCCCCCAGCGCGGCCACGCCGATGACGGCCGCGACCAGTGGCTCCAGGAGCACGACCACCGAGGCGGTCGTCGCGCCGACCCGGGTCAGGCCCGAGAAGAACAGCCCATAGGCCAGCGCGGTCGGCACCGCCCCGAGGTATGCCAGAACCGGCAGGTCCGCGTGCGACGGCACCAGTCCCGACACCGCCGCCACGGGGATCAGGCACAGGGCGCCGGCGCAGAACCCTCCGACCGCCCGGCCGTACGGGTCGCCCGCCGACGCCTTCGCGAGCAGCGTCGTCGCCGCGTAGGCCGCGGCCGACAGCAGCGCCCAGGCCACCCCCGCCGGGGAGAAGGTCCCGCCTCCTCCGGTCATCAGGAGCAGCCCGGCCACGGACAGGCCGACGGCGGCCACCTCGGCCCGGCCCAGCGGCTCGCGCAGGAACGCCCGGCCGCCGAGGGCGACCAGCACGGGCGACGCGCCCATAGTGATCATCGTGGCGAGCGCGACACCGGTCTCGTCGATCGCGGCGAAGTACGCCACCTGGCACACCGCCATCAGCGGACCGGCCATGGCGGCGTCCCGCCAGTCGGTCCGGCCCGACCGGGACCGGCGGCCGAGCCGGCGGACCGCGACGAGCAGGGCCGCGCCGATCGCGAACCTCCAGAAGGACACGGCCGCCGGGCCGAGGTCACCGGTGCGGGTGAGGAGCGCCCCCGCGGCACCGCCGGTTCCCCAGGCGATCGCGGCGACGAGGACATGAAGGAAACCCTGCCGAACGGACAGGGTGTGAACGCGCGTCATCGTGACGTCTCTCTCGGATGAGTGGTCGATCAGGGCCCGGACGCGGGCGCAGACCACCGGCCGGGCCGTCGCCGGCCAGGCTCGTGAGAGGAGGTCCGCCCGCTAGGACGCGGGCGGCGGAGAGACGATCAATCGCATGCCGGGACTCTAACAGCCCGTGCGGTGAGGGAGATTCCGATATCGGCGGAGGGCGCCTACCCTTGCAGGGTGGTCGCCCGAGGCGAGGTCAGGTCGCCTCGGGCGGCCACTCGTGCGAGGCGTCAGACCCGCTGCGCGAGGAAGGTCAGGATCCGCCGCCAGGCGTCGGCCGAGGCGTCGGCGAACTCCTCGTTCCCCAACTCGAAGAACCCGTGCGGCGCTCCGGGATAGGTGATGAACTCATGGGCCACGCCGGCGTCCTCGAGCGCGTCGCCGAACGCGCCGACGACCGCCGGGGAGATGCCCTCGTCGCCGCCCCCGAACATGCCGAGGACCGGCGCGGTGAAGCCGGGGGCGAGCTGGGTCGGGCCCGCCGCCCCGAACAACTCGTCGGGATAGCCGTACAGCCCGATGACGCCGGCCAGGCCGAACCGCTCGAGCGCGGTCGTGAACGCGAACCGGCCGCCCACGCAGAAGCCCAGCGACACGACGGCCTCGCACCCGCGTGAGCGGAGCCAGTCGGCGCCCGCGGTGAAATCGTCGTAGAGGCCGTCCCTAGTGAGCTTGCCGAGGTGGTCCATGAACGGGAAGCCGGGCCCCCGCTCGTCCAGCCGGGACGTCCGGGAGAAGTAGTCGATCGCGAGCGCCGCATGGCCCTGCTCGGCGAGGCGTACCGAAAGCTGCTCGTAGAACCCCGACAGACCGCGGTTGTCCGGGAGGACGAGGACTCCCACCCTGAACGCGCCGCCGGGCACCGCGTGGAAGGCGGCGACCTCGGTTCCGTCGGCCGAGGGCAGCGTGACGTGCCCCGAGGCGGTGACGGCGGTGGGTGACGCGGCCACAGGCGGCACGGCGTCTGCTTCGTAACACACAGGCGAATTCCCTTTCCTTGGGAGATACGCCGGTGATGCTACTCACGACAAAATGATTATTTTCCTATCATAACACTCGTAAATAAATTTACGGCTACATACGGATATATATCGGAATACACGGTACGGTGTGCGCCCGGACGCACGCCGTACCTCACCGTCGCCTAGATGTACTGACCACGGACGTTGGTGACGAGGCACTGGGATCAGCGACACGCTGTTGATGGTCTTGAAATGGGTGAGGGCCTTCTGGCGTGGTGTGAATCGACCAAGAATCACGACCGCCGGAGGCCCTCATGCCCCACCGTAATGCCCCGCTTACCGAAACCGGGCGACTTCGGCTGGCGCGTTGCATCGTCGATGACGGGTGGAGTCTGCGCCGGGCGGCTGAACGCTTCCAGGTCTCCCACACCACCGCCGCCCGCTGGGCCTCGCGGTACCGGCAGCACGGCCCGGCCGCTCGCGGAGCGTGTTTCAGTGAGGTTTCCCCGAGTGTTTGCGGTAACAGCAACCTCGTCAAGATCCACTTTTCCGCTAATACGGAGAAAGGCTCTGACCAGGGAATATGCCAGCCCTAAAAGGAGGTGGAGTGGTGATGGAGAATGTGTTTGCGATAACACTCTTTAACCTGCCTTCGGTACGGCCCGCACTCCGCTGTAGCGGTGCGGGCCGTACCGAAGGAACCGACGCGGCGACACCCCCAGTCGCGGATTTCACCGCGGCCCGGGGAGGCGCGTCTGGGGTGGGGGAGGCCGTGATCGCCGGCCCTCGCCCCGGAAGGTGGTCCCGCGAGGCTTGCGCCGCCCCCGCGGTGGCGCACGCCTCTCTGTTGGGATCACTCGATGGCTGACTCCATGGTCAGGCGGCCACTTGGAGGGACGCGTCCTGCTCGTCGTGGGACGGCGACCTGTCCGGGGTGGCCCTGTGCGCGCCGCGCCTGCCGCCGCGTGGTCCGCGGTACTCGTCCTCGACGGTCCGGTCGGCGCCCGCGTACCAGCCGGTGACGACCTGCCCGGCCACGACCGCGAACAGCAGCACGAACGGCACCGTCCACCCGCCGCTCACCTGGTGCAGCACGCCGAACGCCAGCGGTCCCGCACCCGCGATGAGGTATCCGGTGCTCTGCCCGAACGCGGACAGCGCGCTGGTGGCCTCGGGTGTGCGAGTGCGCAGGGCGAGCATCGACAACGCCAGCGGGAAGGTGCCCATCGCGACGGCCACGACGAGCGACCACACCCAGAGCGCGTGGCCCGTCATCAGGCCCGCGAACCCCACCGCGTAGAGGACGGCGAATCCGACGACGAGGAAGCGCTGGTCACGCAGGCGCGTCGCCAGCGAGGGCACGACCATGGAGATCGGGATGCCCAGGCCGGTGAAGACGGCCAGGACGGTTCCCGCCTGACCCGAGGTGTACCCGTTGTCCCGAAGGATCTCGGGGAGCCAGCCGAACATCACATACGCGATGAGCGACTGGGATCCGAAGTAACCGGCGATGGCCCAGGCCAGCTTGGTGCGGACGAGATCGCCGGATCCCGTGTGCGCGAGGGTGCGGGACCGCTCCGGCTCATTGCGCGACAGCGCAAGCCACGGAATGGCGGCGACAGCGGCCAAGGCCGCCCACACTCCCAGCGCGATGTGCCAGTTGCCGTCGGCTGCCCGCTGGATGGGCACGGTCGCCGCTGCGGCGACCATCGTTCCGACCGCGAGAGCCGTCGAGTAGACGGTCGTCATGGCACCCGCACGGCGGGGGAAATGTTGCTTGATGAGGGTCGGGATCACGACGTTGCCGATCGCGCCGCCGGACAGCGCCACCACGCTCGCGGCCAGGAACACCGGTGTGCTCCCCACCAGGGCGCGTACGGCCAGGCCCACGCCGAGCAGGGCGAGCGCGACCAGGAGCAACCGGCGCTCCCCCATGACGCGGGACAGCGCGGGCGTGACGGCTCCGAACACGGCGAACGACAACACCGGCAGCGTCGTGAGCAGGCCGGTCGCCACGCCCGACATGCCGAGACTCGCGCTGACCTGGTCGAGCACCGGCCCCACGCTGGTCACGGCCGTCCGCAGGTTGAGCGCCGCCAGGGCGATTCCCGCTGCGATCAGCCAGGCCATCGACCTGTTGCCTTGTCTGTGTGCGGCGACGGCACTCATGCCGGTGTCCACTCCTGTTCGATCGGGTTGTCCAGTCATCCCATGTTTCGACAACCGTACCAACGAGGATATTCCAGGCGGTGAGCGGGTCCCCCGGGATCGTCAGGCGGCGGGACGGCGGCGCAGCAGCCAGACCAGGCCGAGCACCGGCAACAGGAGCGGCACGAACCCGTAGCCGCTGCCGTAGCCGGACCACACGGTCGCGTCGGGGAAGGC
>Ga0310811_10008088_pt1 | contig 13519 bp, 9 predicted proteins | sample YCmetagenome_FD_207642 | JGI IMG/M metagenome (GOLD analysis project Ga0310811, IMG submission 207642) | Soil microbial communities from experimental microcosm in Duke University, North Carolina, United States - YC | ecosystem: Engineered > Artificial ecosystem > Soil microcosm > Unclassified ... | reverse complement strand
TTCGGACCTTATTTTCGCGAATGGCCTTGCAATTGGGCGTCTGAATGGCTGGCATGCGCTGAAAATAGGTCAGTATTGCTGTTTATCCCCCGGATTCTCCTTCGCATGAGCGGAAAATCAGGTTAGAGGATCATTCGTTCCGCGCCCGCCCTCGCGTGCGCGCCCTTTCTCCGCAGGAGGACCGTCCATGGCCGAGCGCATGCTGAAGTTCGTGCACACGCCGCAGAAGATCCCCCAGAAGCGTGCCGTCGACATGCGCCTTCAGGACTTCGACGAGATCTACAGTCGTTTCGACCCCGCCCGCGCGTCTGAACAGGCCAGCCGCTGCAGCCAATGCGGCGTGCCTTTCTGTTCAGTCCATTGCCCGCTGGGCAACAATATCCCGGACTGGCTGCGCCTCACGACCGAGGGCCGCCTTCACGAAGCCTATGAGGTTTCGTCGGCGACGAACAGCTTTCCCGAAATCTGCGGCCGCATCTGCCCGCAGGACCGTCTCTGCGAAGGCAATTGCGTCATCGAGAAGGGATTCGAGAGCGTCACCATCGGTGCCGTCGAGCGCTATATTACGGATACCGCTTTCGAGAACGGCTGGGTGAAGCCCGTGAAGCCGGTCGCCGAACGGCCGGAAACCGTCGCCATCGTGGGCGCCGGCCCGGGTGGACTGGCCGCTGCCGAGCGGCTGCGCCGCCAGGGCTATCAGGTCCATGTCTATGACCGCTACGACCGGCCGGGCGGGCTGATGATTTACGGCATTCCCGGCTTCAAGCTGGAGAAGGAGGTCGTCCTCCGCCGCTGGGCCTATCTCGAGGAATGCGGCATCCATTTCCACCTCAACTGCGCCATCGGCAATGGTGAGAACGACACTCTGTCCTTCGCCGAGCTGCGCCAGAAACATGCTGCCGTCATCATCGCGACCGGCGTCTACAAGGCGCGCGATATCGGCGGTCCGGGTGCGGGGCTTGCCGGCATCGTGCCCGCGCTCGATTACCTCACCGCCTCCAACAAGCGCGGCCTGGGGGAAAGCGTGCCGGAGTTCGACAGCGGCATCCTCAATGCCGAGGGCAAGCGCGTTGTCGTCATCGGCGGCGGCGACACCGCGATGGACTGCGTCCGCACCGCCGTTCGGCAGGGGGCAACCTCTGTTCAGTGCCTTTACCGCCGCGACCGCGCCAACATGCCGGGCTCGCTGCGCGAAGTGAAGAATGCCGAGGAGGAGGGCGTGGAATTCGTCTGGCTCTCGGCGCCCGAGGCCTTCCTGGGTGACGCGCAGGTGACCGGGGTGCGCGCCGTGCGCATGCATCTGGGCCTGCCCGACACCTCCGGCCGCCAGTCGGTCGAGCCGGTGCCGGGCAGCCACTTCAACCTCGGGGCCGATCTCGTCATCAAGGCGCTGGGCTTCGATCCCGAGGACATGCCGAAGATGTTCGGGGAAAAGGGGCTGGAGGTCAGCCGTTGGGGTACGCTGCGCATCAACCACCGCAGCTTCATGACCTCGATCCCCGGCGTTTTCGCGGCGGGGGACATCGTGCGCGGGGCGAGCCTCGTCGTCTGGGCGATCAAGGACGGGCAGGATGCTGCCGCCCAGGTGCATGATTATATTCAGCAGCCGGCGACCGTCGCCGTTGCCGCGGAATGAGGAAGGCAGCGCTCCGTTTGGCCTTGGCGGGTGCGGCGAGCCTCGGGCTCATCGCCCCCGGCGCGCGCGCCGATGATGTCTCGCCGTCGCTTTCGACCGAGCAGATGCAGCTTGCGACCCAACTCGTCCAGGCGATCGGCATTCAGCAGGTCGCGGATGCGGCCCTGCAGGGGCTCAAGCTCGTGCTCGTGCAGTCGATCGCCAACAACAACAAACAGCCACCGGAAAAGGTCGAGCCGGTGGTCGATCAGGTTCTGATGCCCGATCTCCGGGCCGAGGAACCGAAATTCATCGCGGCCGTTGCCGCGCTCTACGGCCAAGCCTTCACGGCCGATGAGATGAAGGAGATTCTCGTCTTCTACCAGACCCCGGTGGGGCAGAAGCTGCAAAGCCTGCAGCCCATGCTCACCCATCAGATGGTGGAGGCGGGCCATGCCTGGATCGGCCAGGCGGGCGAAGAGGTGCTGAGGGCGGATGCGGGCAAGCTCGCCGCCCAGGGCCTGAAGATCGATTGAGATTGAAGCGCCCCTGCCAAGGGGCGGCCGGCAGCCGCCGAGGCTGCACGATGAGGAGAACGCCATGACTGACCGGATCGAGACGGAAGGCCTGCTGGGCGAGGCGCTGGAAACTGGCGCCGAATTCATCGAAGGTTGGGCGCGCAATAGCGAGGTACTCGCCGAATCCTACGATTTCTCCCAGGAGCATGATGCGTGCGGCGTCGGCATGATCGCGGCGCTGGACGGGAAGCGACGCCGCGACGTGGTCCAGGCCGGCATCGATGCGCTGAAGGCGGTATGGCATCGCGGCGCGGTCGACGCCGACGGCAAGACCGGTGATGGCGCCGGCATCCATATCGAAATCCCGCAGGACTTCTTTGCCGCCGCCGTGGAGCGGAGCGGTGCCGTGCTGCGCCCCGGCCCCATCGCGGTCGGTCAGGTTTTCATGCCGAAGACCGATCTCGGAGCGCAGGAGCGCTGCCGCGAGATCGTGGAGACGGAGATTCTTGCTCTCGGCTACGAAATCTATGGCTGGCGGCAGGTGCCCATCAACGTCTCCTGCATCGGCGAGAAGGCGAATGCGACCCGCCCCGAGATCGAGCAGATCATGCTGTGGAACGCGCGCGGCGTGCCCGAGGAGGAATTCGAGCGCGATCTTTATGTGATCCGCCGGCGCATCGAAAAGCAGACCATCGCGGCGCAGATCTCCGATCTCTACTTCTGTTCGCTCTCCTGCCGCTCCATCGTCTACAAGGGCATGTTCCTGGCCGAGAGCCTGACGGAATTCTATCCGGATCTGCTCGATCCGCGCTTCGTCTCGCGCTTCGCGATCTACCATCAGCGCTACTCGACCAATACCTTCCCGACCTGGAAGCTCGCGCAGCCCTTCCGCTCGCTCGCGCATAATGGCGAGATCAACACGATCAACGGCAACATCAACTGGATGAAGAGCCACGAGACCCGGCTCTCCTCCGAGCTGCTTGATGCCTATATGGAAGACATCAAGCCCGTGGTTCAGGCCCAGGGCTCGGACACGGCCTCGATGGACAATGTCTTCGAGCTCCTGATCCGTTCCGGCCGCGATGCGCCGATGGTCAAGGCAATGATGATTCCGCCCTCGATCGGGGCGACCTCCTTCATGCCCGAAACCCATCGCAACATGATCGAATACTGCAATGCCGTGATGGAACCCTGGGACGGGCCGGCCGCGGTAACCGCGACCGATGGCCGCTGGGTGGTGGCGGGGCTGGACCGCAACGGCCTACGCCCGCTGCGCTACACTGTGACGAGCCACAACATGCTGGTGGTGGGCTCCGAGACCGGCATGGTGAAGTTCGACGAGGCGATGATCGTCGAGAAGGGCCGCGTCGGCCCCGGGCAGATGATCGCGGTCGATCTTGAGGAGCCGCGCTTCTACGAGAATGCGACGATCATGGATCAGCTCGCCGCCCGCCACCCTTACGGGGAATGGGCGCAGCGCATCGTCCGCATCGACGATCTGGTCAAGACCGACACGGTCGAGCCGGTGGAGTTCGGCACCGAGGAGTTGCGCCGCCGCCAGTTCGCCACCGGCATGACGCTCGAGGAGATGGAGACGATCCTGCAGCCGATGGTCGAGGACGCGAGCGAGGCGACCGGCAGCATGGGTGACGACACACCCATTGCCGTGCTGTCCGACCGTTATCGCGGCCTGCACCACTATTTCCGCCAGAACTTCAGCCAGGTCACGAACCCGCCGATCGACAGCCTGCGCGAGACGCGGGTGATGTCGATCAAGACGCGGCTCGGCAATCTCGGCAACGTGCTGGAGGAGGGCGAGCATCAGTTCGACATCCTGCAGCTCGACAGCCCGATTCTCTCGACCGGCGAGTTCATTGCCATGCGCGAGAAATTGGGTGGTTCCGTGGTCGCGATTGACGCGACCTTCCCGGTGGAAGCGGGCGAGGCGGGGCTGCGGCGCGGCCTCGACCGTATCCGTCAGGAAGCCGAAGAGGCCGTGCGTGCCGGTGCTGCCCACCTGATCGTCAGTGATGAGGCAATGGGTCCTGGCCGTGTGCCGATCCCGATGATCCTGGCGACGGGTGCTGTGCATACGCATCTCGTGCGCAACTCGCTCCGTACTTTCACGAGCGTGAATGTCCGCACGGCGGAATGCCTCGACGTGCATTATGTCGCCGTGCTCGTCGGCGTGGGCGCGACGACCGTGAACCCCTATCTTGCCCAGGAATCGATTGCCGACCGCCAGCGTCGCGGCCTCTTCGGCGACATGGCGGTGAAGGCCGCCGTCGGCCGCTACAAGAAGGCGCTCGACAAGGGCCTGCTCAAGACGATGGCGAAGATGGGCATCGGCGTCCTCTCCTCCTATCGCGGTGGCTATAATTTCGAGGCGATCGGCCTCTCCCGCGCGCTGGTGGGCGAGTTCTTCCCCGGCATGCAATCTCGCATCTCGGGCATCGGGCTTTCCGGAATCGCCCGAAAGGTGCTGGAGCTTCACCGCCAGGCCTGGGCCGAGGGCGTGCTGTCGCTGCCCGTGGGCGGCAACTACAAGCTGCGTCGCGGCGGCGAGACCCATGCCTTCGACGGCAGCCTGATCCATGTCCTGCAGACCGCGGTCGCGACCGACAGCTACACCACCTATCGCAAGTATTCCGCCGCCTGTCGCCGGCTGCCACCCGTGGCGCTGCGCGATCTGCTCGATTTCCGCACCGAGGGTCTTTCGCCGGTGCCGGTCGAGGATGTCGAGAGCATCACCGAAATCCGCAAGCGGCTGATCGCGCCGGGCATTTCGCTCGGGGCGCTCGGGCCTGAGGCGCATGAGACGCTGTCCATCGCCATGAACCGCATCGGCGCGCGGTCCGATAGCGGCGAGGGCGGCGAAGACCCCGAGCGCTTCAAGCCCCGCGCCAATGGTGACAATGCCTCCTCGGCGATCAAGCAGATTGCGTCCGGCCGCTTCGGCGTGACTGCGGATTACCTGAACAACTGCCGCGAGATCGAAATCAAGGTCGCGCAGGGTGCGAAGCCGGGGGAGGGCGGCCAGCTGCCGGGCTTCAAGGTTTCCGGCCTGATCGCGAAGCTGCGTCATTCGACGCCGGGCGTGATGCTGATCAGCCCGCCGCCGCATCACGACATCTACTCGATCGAGGATCTGGCTCAGCTCATCTACGATCTCAAGCAGATCAATCCGATCGCGACGGTCTGCGTGAAGCTCGTCTCGCGTTCCGGCATCGGCACCATCGCGGCCGGCGTTGCCAAGGCAAAGGCGGATGCGATCCTCATTTCCGGCCATTCGGGCGGCACCGGCGCCTCGCCGCTGACCTCGATCAAATATGCCGGCCTGCCGTGGGAGATGGGGCTGTCGGAGGCGCATCAGGTCCTGATGCTCAACCGCCTCCGCCACCGCGTGAAACTGCGCACCGATGGCGGGCTCAAGACCGGGCGCGATGTCGTAATCGCGGCCATGCTGGGTGCCGAGGAATTCGGCATCGGGACGGCGAGCCTCGTCGCGATGGGCTGCATCATGGTCCGGCAGTGTCACAGCAATACCTGCCCGGTCGGTGTCTGCACGCAGGACGAGACGTTGCGTGCCAAGTTCGAGGGCACGCCGGAGAAGGTCATCAACCTCTTCTCCTTCATCGCCGAGGAAGTGCGCGAAATCCTGGCATCGCTCGGCTTCCGCAGCCTGACGGAGGTGATCGGCCGCACTGATCTGCTGCACCAGATCAGCCGTGGCAGCACGCTGCTCGACGATCTCGATCTCAACCCCATCCTCGCCCAGGCCGATCCGGGCCCCTATCCGCGCTACTGCACGCTGGAAGGCCGCAACGAGGTGCCGGAAACGCTGGACGCGCAGATGATTGCGGATGCCGTGCCCTTCTTCGAACGGCGCGAGAAGATGCAGCTCCAGTACAACATCCGGAACACGCATCGTGCCATCGGCACGAAGTTCTCGGGTGCGATCGTGCGCAAGTTCGGCGAGACGGTGCTGCCGGCGGGCCATGTCAGCGTCCGCCTGCGGGGTTCGGCGGGCCAGTCGCTCGGTGCCTTTGCGGTACAGGGCCTCAAGCTCGAAGTCATCGGCGATGCGAATGACTATGTCGGCAAGGGTCTGTCGGGCGGCACCATCGTCGTGCGCACGGCACCGTCCTCCAAGATGCGCAGCAACGCCAATACCATCATCGGCAATACCTGCCTTTATGGCGCGACCGCCGGCCAGCTCTTCGCGGCGGGGCAGGCGGGCGAGCGCTTCGCGGTCCGCAATTCGGGCGCGACCGCGGTGATCGAGGGCTGCGGCTCCAACGGCTGCGAATACATGACCGGTGGCACGGTCGTGATCCTCGGCAGCTTCGGGGATAATTTCGGCGCCGGCTTCACCGGCGGCATGGCCTTCCTCTACGATCCGGAAGACGAGCTCGAGAGCCGGATCAACGCCGATACGCTGACCTGGCAGCGCGTCTCTTCGGCCTATTGGGAGAGCCGCCTGCGGGGCCTCGTCGAACGCCATGTGCATGAGACGAGCAGCCGCTACGCCGCCATGCTTCTGCACAACTGGGAGCAGACGCTGGGCCATGTCTGGCAGGTGGTGCCGAAGGATTTCGTGACCTACCTGCCGCATGCGCTGAGCGACGAGAAGGCTCAGGTGACGGCCTGACCACTGGAACGCGGGCATGCCGGATCTGCCTGACATGACAACTCCGCCCCCTCCCGGGGCGGGGTCTCAGCCTGTTCTTCAGGACGGCACGCGACCCGACGTCCTGCGGCCCAGCGTCGCGCGACCCCAGGCCGCGCGGCCGGATCCGACGCGGCTGATGATGATGCTCTTCTTCATCAGCGCCCTCGCGTTCTGCTCCCTCTGGGTGCTGAAACCCTTTCTACCGGCGACGATCTGGGCCACCACCATCGTCGTCGCCGTCTGGCCGCTGCTGCTCCGCCTGCAGCGGCTGATGGGTGGCAGCCGTGGCCTGGCGGTCGCGGTGATGACGCTCATCGTCGTCGTGCTTTTCGTCGTGCCCTTCTGGCTGGCCGTCACAACCATCCTGAACCATATCGACAGTCTGATCGGCCTGGCCCATGCCGCGGTCGCCTTCCGGCTGCCGCCGCCCCCGCCCTGGGTGGAGAACGTGCCCCTCATCGGCACCAAGCTTCAGGAAGCCTGGGGGAAGTTCCAGGGCAGTGGCATCGGCAAGGTGCTGCCTTCGGCCACGCCCTATATCGGCTCGGCGGCGCAGTGGTTTCTGGGCTCCATCGGCAGTTTCGGCCGGCTGCTCGTGCAGTTCATCCTGACGACCGTGATCGTCGCCATCATGAGCACGCATGGCGAGGCGGGGGCCTCTGTCGCGCGGGCCTTCGGCCGCCGCCTGGGCGGGGAGCGCGGGCGGCAGATGGTGGTCCTCGCCGGCCGGGCGATCCGGGCGGTCGCCCTCGGCGTCATGCTCACCTCGCTCGTGGATGCGATCGTCGGCGGCATCGGCCTGGTCATCGCCGGCGTGCCGCTGGCACCCGTGCTGACGGCGGTGATGTTCATTTTCTGCGTCGCCCAGGTCGGGCCCGGCATCGTGCTGATCCCGGCCGATATCTGGATGTTCGTCTCCGGCCAGTATCTGATGGGCGCGGTGCTGCTCGTCGTTACCATCGTCGCCATCGTCATCGACAATCTGATGCGCCCCTTGCTGATCCGGAAAGAGGCAAACCTGCCGATGGTGCTGGTTCTGGTCGGTGTGCTCGGTGGGCTCGGGGCCTTCGGCCTCATCGGCCTCTTTATCGGCCCGGCCGTGCTCGCAGTCAGCTACACGCTGCTCCATGCCTGGATCGCCGAGGACGAGGACATGCCGCCCGCGCCGCTCGCCGTGGAGCCCGACAAGGCCTGACGGGCAGAGGAGCGCCTATTCGCGCTCCTCGGTTTCCATTTCCTTGGCAAGCGAGGTGGTATCCCAGCCGAGGTCGATGTCCGACAGATCCTGCCCCTGGCGCTCCTCCATCATCAGCTTCTCCAAGGTCTGCGCGCTCTGGCGAGAGGCGAGGACGAAGCCCTCCTCATCGCCCCAGAGCGGCCGCAGCTTGTGGAACAGCTTGCGGTCGTAGCGGCGGAAAATTGCCGCCGCCCGATGCGCCTGATGCGGATGCAGCCCAAGCTTTTCGAGCGCCGTGCGGCCGAGGGACACCGCGCCCTCGAAGGTCTCGCGCTCCACCACATCGGCACCATGGTTGAGCAGGTCGTAGGCCGCGCGGCGGTCCCAGGCGCGGGCCAGGATGGTGAGGTTGGGGAAGGCCTGGCGCGCGGCCTCCACCATTTCCAGCGCCTTCTCGCGGTCGTCGATGGCGACGATGAGCAGCTTCGCCTTGTCGGCGCCGGCCGCCTGCAGCAGATCGATGCGGGAGGCGTCGCCATATTGCACGCGCTGGCCGAAGCGGCGCAGCAGCTCGATCTGGCTTGTGCTGATATCGAGGATCGAGGTCTTGAAGCCATTGGCGCGGACCAGGCGCCCGACGATCTGGCCGACGCGGCCATAGCCCGCGACGATCACATCCGGGTCGGCCTCGAAGCTCGGCGCCTCGGGCTTCGGCCCGTCGCCGCGCGAAGGGGCGGTTGCCAGCCGCTCATGGGCCAGGAAGACGAGCGGCGTCAGCACCATGGAGACGGCAACGACGGCGTTGAGCAGGGCGCCGAGCTGATGCGGCAGAACATGGGCGCCGACCACGAAGCTCGTCAGCACGAAGGCGAATTCACCGCCCTGGCTGAGCGAGACGCCGACCATGCGGGCATCGGGCAGGGTGAGGTGGAACAGGCGGCCGAGCCCTGTCATGGCCACGGCCTTGATCGCCATCAGTCCGATGCTGAGGCCGAGGACGATCACCGGATGCGCGGCGACAAGGCCGAAATCAAGGCTGGCGCCGACGGTGATGAAGAAGAGCCCGAGCAGCAGGCCGCGGAAGGGTTCGATATCCGCCTCCAGCTCGCGGCGGAATTCGTTCTCGGCCAGCATCACCCCGGCCAGGAAGGCGCCGAGGGCGGGGGAGACGCCCACCGCCTGCATCAGCGCGGTCACCGCGAAGACCAGCAGCAGTGCGGTCGCGGTGAACAGCTCGCGCAGACGGGCGGCGGCGATGAAGCGGAAGATCGGCGCCGTCAGATAGCGGCCGAAGGTGATGATGAGGGCGACGGCGGCCAGCACCGCCACCGCATGCACCCAGCCGTGCAACCCGCTTTCGCTTCCCGGTGCCTCTCCCGGCATGGCCGCCAGCAACGGCAGCAGGACGAGAAGCGGGATCACGGAGAGATCCTGAAACAGCAGCACGCCGAAGGCCGCCGTGCCCACGGCGCCGCGGCGCAGGCCCTTTTCCTCCAGCGTCTGCAGCACGATGGCGGTGGAGGACATCGCGAGGATGGCGCCAACCGCCACCGCCTCCTGCCAGGGCAGGCCCAGCAGCAGGGCGGCGAGCGCCAGGCAGGCGCCGATGCCCAGAAGCTGGGCCAGACCGAGGCCGAAGATCGCCGCCCGCATGGTCCAGAGCAGCGCCGGGCGCACTTCGAGACCGATGAGGAAGAGCAGGATGACCACGCCGAATTCGGCAAAGCCCATGACATCGGCCTGGTCGCCGACCAGATGCAGCGCATAGGGGCCGATGATGGCGCCGGCGATGAGATAGCCGAGCACGGAGCCGAGCCCCGCGCGCTTGGCGATCGGCACGGCAACCACGCTCGCCGCCAGATAGACCAGGGCCTGAAGCAGAACGGTATTGGTATTCATCGGCCCACCTGCGCAATCGCGTCCTCGAGATGCGCGTCATAAGCGTCGGCGGCCAGCTTGCGGTCGTCCTCGCTGATGCGGATCGCATCATGTAGAACGAAGGGCTGCGCCCAGGTCAGGCCGCAGAGATGCGCCGTCGCCTCCATCGGGCGGAGAAACTCCGCTATGCTGTAGCGGTTGATCCCCTCGGGCCGATAGGCGTGATGGTCCCCGCCCGCGGTCACTGCCACCATCAGCGTCTTGCCGTGCAGCTGCGTGCCGGTGCGCCCGAAGGCGAAGCCGTGCAGCAGCACGGCGTCGAACCATTCCTTGAGCAGGGCTGGACAGGAATACCAATAGAGCGGGTATTGCAGCACGATCAGCTGATGGGCGAGCAGCTTCTTCTGCTCGGCGGCGACATCGATCAGGAAATCCGGGTATTTGCGGTAGAGGTCGTGCACCGTGACGTCCGGCCGGCGGCGCGCCGTTTCCAGCAAGGCGGCATTGGCGCGCGAGCGATGGATGGCGGGATGGGCGAGCACAAGCAGCGCCGGCCGCGCCGGCACGGCGGGTTCCGCCGTCTCCGGCGGGCGGGGCTGCCGGGCCCCGTCCTCGCGGGGGGTCTTGCGTGTCTTCAAGAAGCCAAGCGCCACGCGCTGCACCCTTTCATCGCTTCATCCTTCTGTCGGCTCGTGCCTGTGCCGGTGCCGGTGCCGGTGGTGAATATCCGGGTAATGCGCATGGGCATGGGTCAATGGCTGATGCCGGTGGGCGTGGCTATGGGGTTCGCCCGCCGGGTCCCCCGGCCCGTGCTCATGCTGATGATGCGCATCATGCACATGTGCGTGCTCATGCTCCATCTCCTCATGCGTGTGCTGATGCGCATGCCGCTCGGCAAGGTGCAGATAGAGGCCGAAGCCCATCAGCAGTCCGGCCAGGATAAGCCGTCCGCTCAGGGGATCGCCAAAGAAAAGCACCGCGATCGTGGCGCCGATAAAGGGGGCGAGGGAAAAATAGGCGCCGGTGCGGGCCGCGCCGAGGGCGCGCAGGCCGCGCATGAACAGTACCAGGCTGGCGCCGTAGCCGAGCAGGCCGATCGCCGCCGCGCTCAGGACCACCGGTGCATCGGGCAGCGGCGTGTGCTGCGTCAGCGCGAGCAGCAGGTTGGTCGCCCCCGCCGCCAGGCCCTTGATCATGGAAATCTGCACGGGATCGGCGGCACTCAGCGAGCGGCTGAGGTTATTGTCCAGCCCCCAGGCCAGGCAGGCCCCGAGGATGAGCAGGGCGCCGCGGCTGAGGGGCACGGCCGCCCCCGGCTGCCAGGACAGGATGGCGGCGCCGGCCAGGATGGCGAGGGCACCGAGCAGGATGCGGCGGTCGGCATTCTCCCGGAAGACGATCCAGGCGATCGCCATGGTCGCGATGCCCTCGGCGTTGAGCAGCAGGGAGGCGGTGGCGGCGGGCACATCTGCCAGACCGAACATGAGCAGGGCAGGGCCGAGGGCGCCGCCGAGCAGCACCACGGCCGCCAGGCGCGGCAGGTCGGTCCGGCGCAGCGACGCTTCTATCGCGGCGCCGCCGCGCGCCCGTCGCAGCAGAAGAACCACGGCCAGGCCGAGACCGGAGCCGAGATAGAGCAGCGCCGCCAGCATCAGGGGCGCGGTCTGCCCGAGCAGCGCCTTGGCGAAGGGTGTACTCGCGCCGAACAGAAGGGCTGCGAGTAGGGCGGGCGCGGCGGTGGCGAGCGCCTCCATCGCCGCGCGGTCAGACGTAGAGCAGGATGATGAAGCCGCCGACGATGCCCACGGCAAGCACACTCGTCACCAGCATCAGCCGTTTCTCGATGAAGTCCCGCGCTGCTTCGCCAAAAATGCGCATGATGGCGGCGACCAGGAAGAATCGGCCGCCGCGGGTGACGAGACTTGCCGCCATGAAAGCCCAGAAGTCGAATTTCGCGGCGCCGGCGGCGATGGTCACGATTTTGTAAGGGATCGGCGTCAGACCTTTGATGAGGATGACGTAGAGCCCGTATTTGGCGAATTTCGCCTGGAAGGCCTGAAAGGCATGTTCCATGTGATAGAAATGGATGATCGGCTGGGCCAGCCGATCGAACAGCGCCCAGCCGATGAAATAGCCGAGAGCGCCGCCCGCCACGCTCGCAATCGTGCAGATCAGCGCATAGACCCAGACCCGGCGCGGCCGCGCGAGGCCCATTGCGACGAGCAGCGGGTCCGGAGGAACAGGAAAAAAGCTGGCCTCGGCGAAGGCTACCGCTGCCAGGTACCAGGCCGCATGGCGGTGCCCGGCCAGCGCGATTATGCGATCATAGAAGCGCTTGAGCATCGCGCACGGTATCCCTTCTGGTGACCAGAGGGACTTGCCACGGCGGCGGCGGGCCTTCAATGGATCGAAAAGGATGACTTTGACGCGAACCGTTCGAGTGTGATCGTGTCGGACAGAAGCGGTTTTGCTTCGATCTGACACGTGATTCGCACTCTAACCTATTGATAAGGGACTGATTCGCGGCTCAGATGACTCGCTCCCGCGATTCAAGATGAACCGATCAGACCCTAGAGGAAGACCATGCCCGTGAAGTCCGCGTGCCGGATCGTGACGACTCTGTTGGCTGGGGCTGTGCTGGCCGGCCTGCTGCCGCAACCCAGTCTCCGTGCGGCGGAAGCGCCGCCCCATGCCTGGCTTTTCGGCGCCTGGGCAGGGGGCATCCTGCCCGCGCCCGCGCATATGAACCTGGCCGAATGTCAGGCGAATACGAGTTTCGCCGTGAGCCAGGACGTCGTGGTGCACCGGACGCTAACCCATCCCGCCGCCATCCAGAATCTGATCGTGAGCGTGCGCGGTACGCCCGACGGGACGATCATCATGCTGGCGCCCCCGCAGGAGAAGCCGGAGGTGATCGCCGGCGTGCCCGTCGATCTTGGCTTCGGCTGCCCCGCCAACAATGTGTTGCGCGTGGTGCGCATAGGGCCGAACGAGATCCGCCTGCCGGATTGCACAGGCTTCCCGAGCCCGCTGGTGCGCTGCGGCGGCCCGGGCTGACTCGTCGCGCCCGGGCGGTGGGTTAGCGCGGGGTAGGCGATGCCTCAGCCCCTTCCGTCTCCGGTCGTCATCATTACCGGCGGCTCGTCCGGCATCGGGCGCTGCACCGCCGGCATTTTCGCCCGCGCGGGCTGGCGCGTCGGTCTGATTGCTCGCGGCACCCCCGGCCTTGCGGCCGCCGCCGACGAGGTGCGATCGCTGGGCGTAGCGGTCGCCGTTGCGGTCGCGGATGTCACCGACAGTGCGGCGCTGCTGGCCGCGGCCGAGACGCTCGAAGCAGCGCTCGGCCCCGTCTCGGTCTGGATCAATGCCGCCGGCAACGGCGTCTATGGCCGGTTCGTGGACGTGCCTGAGCGCGAGTTCCGCCAGGTTACGGAGGTGACCTACCTCGGTACCGTCAACGGAACGCGCGTGGCACTGTCGCGCATGCGCCCCCGGAACAGCGGCACCATCGTCAATGTCTGTTCCGGCGTGGTCTTCCACGGATTGCCGCTGATGACCTCCTATTCCGGGGCCAAGGCGGCGGTGCGCGCCTTCGGCCAGGCCCTGCGCGTCGAACTCGCCTTCGAACGCAGCCGCGTGCGGGTCAGCACCGTCTTCCC
>Ga0310811_10008087_pt1 | contig 13519 bp, 9 predicted proteins | sample YCmetagenome_FD_207642 | JGI IMG/M metagenome (GOLD analysis project Ga0310811, IMG submission 207642) | Soil microbial communities from experimental microcosm in Duke University, North Carolina, United States - YC | ecosystem: Engineered > Artificial ecosystem > Soil microcosm > Unclassified ... | reverse complement strand
GGAGGCGTAATCCGCGCACGAAACTGACAGCGCAGGACAGGATATACGAAACGAAGCATTGACGTCGCGGTCGCTGCGATGCAGCACCCGCCCATGGTCAGCGCACCCCCGATCACGCAGAACCCCGACGTCCGCTTTCTCGGCAAGCTGCTGGGAGACGTGATCCGCGCCTATGGCGGCGAGCAGCTGTTCCGGCGGATCGAGTATATCCGCTCGGTCTCGGTCGATCGCGCGCGCGGCATCGCCGGCGCGGACGCGATCGACGCGGGACTGGAGGCGCTGAACCTCGACGACACGCTCGCCTTTGTACGCGGCTTCATGCTCTTCTCGATGCTCGCCAATCTCGCGGAGGACCGGCAGGGCATCGCCGCGGAACCCGATGCCGACATGGCCCATGCGCTCGATCGGCTGGCCAAGCAGGGCATCGGCAAGGACAAGGTGCTAGATCTGCTGGAGCGGGCGCTGGTCGTCCCCGTGCTCACCGCGCATCCGACCGAAGTGCGGCGCAAGAGCATGATCGATCACCGCAACCGCATCGCCGAGCTGATGCTCCAGCGCGATACGGGTGCGGAGGAAACGCAGGACGGCGATCTGATCGAGGAGGCGATCATCCGCCAGATCGCCCTGCTCTGGCAGACGCGCGCCCTGCGGCGCGAGCGCCTCTACGTGGCAGACGAGATCGACACCGCGCTCGCCTACCTGCGCGACGTGCTGCTGCCGACGCTGCCCGCCCTCTATGCGCGCTGGGACCGGGCGCTAGGACAACGCTCGCCGAGCTTCCTGCGGCTCGGCAACTGGATCGGCGGCGACCGTGACGGCAACCCCAACGTCAAGGCCGATTCGCTGCGCCTCGTCCTCGCCAAGTCGGCGGCGGCGGTGCTGGGCTATTATCTCGCCGCGATCCACGAACTGGGCGCCGAGCTGTCGATCTCGACCGAGCTGGCGCCCCACGACACGGCACTGGATACTCTGGCCGAGGAGGCGCACGATCCCGGCCGCAACCGCGACGACGAACCCTATCGCCGCGCACTGACCGGCATCTACGCCCGCCTCGCCGCGACCTACGAGACCATCGTCGGCCACGCACCGCCGCTGCCGGCGCGCGTGACGGCGGAGGCCTATCCCAATCCGCAGGCGCTGCGCCACGATCTCGCGACCCTGGCGCACGCGCTCGGCGAACAGGGCGGCAACAGCCTGCGGAGCGGCGGCGCGCTCGGCCGGCTGATCCGCGCGATCGACACGTTCGGCTTCCACCTCGCCACGCTCGATCTGCGCCAGAATGCCGACGTGCACGAGCGCGTCGTCGCCGAACTGCTCAAGGTCGCCGGCGTCGAGGCGGATTATCTGGAGCTGGACGAAAAGGCGCGCATCGCGGTCCTCCGCCGCGAGCTGGCGCACGGCCGCCCGCTGTCGAGCGACTGGGGCGATTATTCGGACGAGACGAAGACCGAACTCGCCATCCTGCGCGCGGCGGCCGAGGCGCACCGGCTGTACGGGCCGGGCTGCATCCGCATCTACAACATCTCCAAGTCCGAAAGCGTGTCGGACATGCTGGAGGTGAACACTCTGCTGAAGGAAGTCGGCCTCTATCGCCCGGCCACCGAGGAGGGCGGCGCCCCGCATGCGGCGATCATGGCGGTGCCGCTGTTCGAGACGATCGGCGACCTCGAAAACGCGCCCGAGGTGATGACCGACTGGTTCGCACTGCCCGAGATCGCGGCGCTGGCCAAGGCGCGCGGCCATCAGGAGGTGATGGTCGGCTATTCGGATTCGAACAAGGATGGCGGTTACCTCACCTCGGTCTGGTCGTTGCACCAGGCGAGCCGCATCCTCGCACCCGTATTCGACAAGGCCGGCGTCGCCATGCAGCTCTTCCACGGGCGCGGCGGGGCCGTCGGGCGCGGCGGCGGATCGTCCTTCGCGGCGATTCTCGCACAGCCGCCCGGCACCGTGCAGGGCCGCATCCGCATCACCGAGCAGGGTGAGGTCATCGCCGCCAAATACGGCACGCGGGAAAGCGCCACCAACAATCTGGAAGCGATGGCGTCGGCCACCCTGCTCGCCAGTCTCGAACAGTCCAAGCTGTCGGCCAAGGATTATGACCGCTTCGCCACCGCCATGGCGCAGATTTCGGATACGGCGTTCCACGCCTATCGCGATCTCGTCTATGGGGACGATGCCTTCCGCACCTTCTTCCGCCAGATCACGCCGCTGACCGAGATCGCCGGCCTCAAGATCGGATCGCGCCCGGCCAGCCGCACCAAGAGCGACCGGATCGAGGATCTGCGCGCGATCCCGTGGGTCTTCTCGTGGGCGCAGGCGCGAATCATGCTGCCGGGCTGGTACGGCGTGGGCGCGGGTCTCTCTGGCTTCGGCGACATGGGCCTGCTGCGCGAGATGCTGGAGGCCTGGCCCTTCCTCGCCGCCACCCTCGCCAACATGGAGATGGTGCTGGCGAAATCGGACATGAAGATCGCCGCCCATTATCTGCCGCTCGTCGAGGACAAGGCGATGGGCGACATGTTCTTCGGCCGCATCCGCGACGGCTGGCAGCAGACCCACGATTGCCTGCTCTCGGTCACCCGCCAGACGCGGTTGCTGGAGAAGCATCCGTCGCTCGACACCTCGATCCGGCTGCGCCTGCCCTATATCGAGCCGCTCAACCTGCTTCAGGTCGAGCTGTTGAAGCGTCACCGCGCTGGCGAGGAGGATGCGCGGATCAAGGAAGGCATCGAGCTTTCGATCAACGCCATCGCCACGGCCTTGCGCAACAGCGGCTGATCGGGCAAACGGCATCCGTTCCTGGGGAGTAGCCACCCGCGCGTACCGGCGGGGCCTTCGCCAACATACTCGGCGCCATTTCGGTGGGCCGTGGCGAAGGCAGCGGAGAGTGATCCGCCCGGCAAGACCACGACGCTGCGCCTTCCGCTGTGGCCGGGAGGGTGCCGAGCGTCGTCGTCTGCCCTCGGCCCCGGATATTGGACGCATGGCTGGAATGTTGACGCTCGGGGCGCTTGGCCTAGGCCTGTCGGTCGATGCGTTCGCCGCCTCTGTCGGCAAGGGCGCGTCGATGGGGACGCCGCGCTGGCGAGACGCGATCCGCATCGGCGCGGTGTTCGGTATCTTCGAGGCGCTGATGCCCTGCATCGGCTGGCTGATCGGCAAGGCGGTAGCGACCTGGTTTTCCGCTTATGGCGGCTGGATCGCCTTCATCCTGCTGGTCGGTGTCGGCGGGCACATGATGTGGGAAGCGTGGCACGGCGATCTCGCGGGGGCGCATGACACGGAAGAGACGAAGCCAGCCATGGGCATGTTCTCCGTCGCGCTCACCGCCGTCGCCACCTCGATCGATGCACTGGCGGTGGGCGTCAGCCTCGCGGTGATGGGCGTGCCGCTGCTCGCGGCCTGCATCGTGATCGGCGGCGTCACCACGATCATCGCCAGTTCCGGCGTGATGATCGGCAAGCATGCCGGCCTCTGGCTCGGTCGCTATGCCGAGATCATGGGCGGCGCGGTACTCATCCTGATCGGCGCGGCGATCCCCGTGCAGCAATGGCTGATGGGCGGCTAAGCCGCAGCCGGCAGGTCCACCGTCACCGCCAGCCCGCCGCCGGCGCGATTCTCGGCCCGGATCGAGCCGCCATGCGCCTGCGCGATCGAGCGTGCGATGGCGAGGCCGAGGCCGAGGCCGCCGGTCGAGCGGCTGCGCGAAGGCTCGTGCCGCTCGAACGGTTCGAACATGCGGTCGAGCTCATCGTCGGGGATACCCGGCCCGCGATCGGCGACGATCAGCCGCGCCCGGTCGATATCGTGCTGGATGCTGAGTTCGGCGGCGCCGGCATATTTCACCGCATTGTCGATGAGATTCTGGATCAGCCGTTCGAGCGCGGAACGATCACCGTTCACCACGGCGCGCTCGATCTCCATCACGGAGACCGGCGATCCGGTGTCGCTCGCCTGCCCCGCCAGCCGGCGGCCGAGCGCGGCGAGATCGACCGGCTGACGCTCGCCCGTTCCGGCGTCGCCGCGCAGGAAGCCGATCGTCGCCGCCACCATCTCGCGCATCTGCTCAATATCGGCCTGCACCGGCCCCCGGATCTTCTCCGGCGCCGCCTCGATGCGGAAGGCGATGCGGGCGAGCGGGGTGCGCAGATCATGCGCGATCGCCCCGATCATCGCCGCGCGCTCACGCAGGTTGACGCGCAGGCGGCCGTGCATCGCGTTGAGCGCCTGCGCCGCCACCTCCAGCTCGCGCGGCCCTTCCACGGGCACCGGCGGCGCGTCACGATCATGGTCGAGCCGCTCGACAGCCTCCGCGAAGCGCCGGATCGGACGGGTCAGCCGGCGCGCGAACACCCACGCGAACGGCACCATGAAGAGCGCGGACAGACCGAACCAGATCGCGGTGCGCTGCTGCCATACCGATATGTGCGACGGCGGCGGCGTGCGCAGCACCCGCCATCCGCCGGCAGGATCGCGCTCGGCCGCGACGACGGTGTTGAAGAAATACGGCTGGCCGTGGCGGATCGGCACCGCGCTCGATCCAGGCTGCCGGGTGAAGGGAAAGACCTCCGACTGGTCGGCCTGGAAATACAGCCGCAGATCGTCGATCGGCCGCTGGAGCTGGTTCGCCAGTCGCCGTGTGATGCGCGGATCGGAGATCATCCCGTCCTCGGCCAGCGGCGGCGCATCGGCCCGATGGACGATGAGCTTGGTGTCCGATCCCGGCTCTAGCGCCAGCCGCTCGGCGATCTCGGTCATGGTGTAGAAATCGGGCCGGGGGGCCGGCAGGTAGATGATCAGCATCACCGAGACGAGCAGGGCCATCGCCAGCCCGCCCAGCTGCAGGATCAGGGTCTGCCAGAACAGGGGTAGCGAGCGGAAGCGCATCAGCCCTCTTCGGGCTTGAGCGACAGCATATAGCCTTCGTTGCGGATCGTGCGGATCGGATCGCCCGGCCCCAGCTTCTTGCGCAGGCGGCTGATCGTCACGTCGATCGCGCGATCGAACACGTCGGCATCCGATCCCTTGGCCAGCTCGATCAGCGTATCGCGGCTGAGCACGCGCTGCGGGCGATCGAGGAAGGCGGTCATCACCCGGAACTCGGCGTCGGTCAGCGGCGAGGCCGGATAACCCTGGCGGAACAACGTGCGCTCGACGAGATCCAGCGACCAGTCCCCGAAGCGGCGGCGCGGCGTGCCGCCGCCCGCGCCCGGCATGTGCAGCACCTCGTCGCCGCGCGTCGTACGCCGGAGCAGCGCGCGCACGCGGGCCAGCAGTTCGCGCGGATTGCAGGGCTTGGAGAGATAGTCGTCCGCGCCGACTTCGAGGCCGACGATGCGATCGACATCCTCGCCCATCGCCGACAGCATGATCACCGGCGTGCGATCGCGCCCGCGCATGCGGCGCAGCACGGACAGGCCGTCCTCGCCCGGCATCATCAGATCGAGGATCACGCAATCGTAGCGCTGGCGGGCGAGCGCCGCGTCCATGCTCTCGGCATCGGCGGCGGTTTCGACGTCGATATGGTGGTCGCGCAGGAATCCGGCGATCAGTTCGCGCAGATCGGCGTCGTCGTCGACGACCAGCAGGCGGGGGGGAATGGGATCGTTCATCGCCGGCCCTTATCCTCCGCCGCACGGCACGCGTCGATATCCATTTGCGCGGGGCTCTTCGCCAGCGTCGCGTAGGTCAGGTAGCCGAGCCCCTGCGTGTCGAGCAGCGGCCAGCGCCGCACCGCCGCCTGATCGAGCTCGAGCCGCGAGACCCCGCGATTGAGATCGGTGTCCGCCGCGACGATCGGCTGCGGGATGTTGAGCGAGGACCAGATGCCCGCGCCATAGGGCGCCTCGTAATCGGCGCGGCGGCGGGCGGCGGCCTTCGCCTTGTGCTTCTGCTCGCGCGTCCTGGGGCGCTTGTCCTGCCCGCGCTGGTAGAGCTTGATCTCCGGCGCGACGACATTTTCGTAGTGCGACATTTCCTCGGGATCGATCTCGCCGGACTTGTCGGCATCGAGGGTGGAGAAGAAACGATCCGAATCCGCGCGATACTCGGCCAGCGTCAGCTTGCCGTCATGATCGGCATCCGCCCGGTCGAACCACAATTTCATCGGATCGGTGAAACCATCGGTGCGGAACGGCTCGCCCATCGGCGCGATATAGGCCTTGGCGAAGGGGGGGCCGCACCCCTGCGCGCCGTTGACGACGATCGCCGGATTCTCCGGCGCCTGAACGCCCGGCGCGGACGCCTGCAACGCCAGAGCCAGCGCCCAGATCATGCGTGGCCCATGCTCATTCGTGACGAAGCGCGTCGATCGGGTTGAGCGAGGCGGCGCGGCGCGCGGGGAAATAACCGAACACAACGCCGATCAGCCCGGAGAAGAAGAAGGCCATCAGGTTGGTCCATGGATCGAACACGAACGGCACGTCGATCACCTTGGACAGCCCGATCGAGGCGAACAGCGCCAGCATCAGCCCGATCAGCCCGCCGAGGCACGACAGCACCACGGCTTCCACCAGGAATTGCAGCATCACCTCGCGCGCGACCGCGCCGATGGCGAGGCGGATGCCGATCTCACGCGTGCGCTCGGTCACCGAGACCAGCATGATGTTCATGATGCCGATCCCGCCGACCAGCAGCGAAATCCCCGCCACCGCGCTGACGATCGCGGTCAGCACGCCGGTGATGCCGGACAGCGTGTCGGCGATCTGCTTGTTGTCGAAGATCATGAAGTCGTCGAGCTTGCCGCCGGTGATGTTGCGCCGTTCCCGCAGCAGCGCCGCGATCGCCTCCTGCACGTCGCCACTGTCATAGGCCGGGTCCGCCGAAACGATGATCGCGCGAATATCCTGGTTACCGGTGAAGCGGCGCTGAACCGCCTTGATCGGCATCACCACCGTATCGTCCTGATCCTGCCCGAAGCCGCCCTGCCCCTTGGCATCGAGCACGCCGATCACCTCGCAATCGACGCTGCCGAGGCGCAGGCGGGTGCCGACCGGCTGTTCGTGCGGATAGAGATTCGCCTTCACCGTCGATCCGAGCAGGCAGACCGACTTGCCGGCCTCCTCCTCGCTGTCGGAAAAGCGGCGGCCGTCGGTCAGCTTCCAGTTCTGCGCATCGAAATAGGCGTTGGTGGTGCCGTTGACGGTGGTCGACCAGTTGGCCGCATTGTGGACAGCCGCAGCACTCGCCTGCGCCTGCGGGGCGACCGAGGTGACGCCGGTGACCTGATCGCGGATCGCGGCGAGATCGCCATATTTGAACGGTGGCGGCGCCTGACCGCCACCGCCGCGCCCGTTGCCCTGCCCCGGAATGACGGTGAGGATGTTGGCGCCGAGGCTGGAAATCTGGTCGTGCACCGATTGCGTGGCGCCCTTGCCCAGCGTCACCATCGTCACCACCGCGAACACGCCGATGACGATGCCCAGCACGGTAAGGAAGGAGCGCAGGATGTGACGACGGATCGCGCGCAAAGCGAGCAATGCGGTGGTGCCCAGCAGCCGCATCGACGAAGCCTGACGCGGCGGCGGCGGCGCGAGATCGAGATCGAGATCGGTCACGCCGCCCTCCTCTCGATCGTCTCGACCAGTCCGTCGCGGAAATGGACGATGGTGCGCGCATAGGCCGCCATGTCCGGCTCGTGCGTGACCATCAGCACGGTGATGCCGCTCGTCCGGTTGAGGTCGGTCAGCAGCTCCATGATCTCGATCGAGCGTTCCGAATCGAGATTGCCGGTCGGCTCGTCGGCGAGCAGGACGTCGGGATGGGTGACGATCGCGCGGGCGATCGCGACGCGCTGCTGCTGGCCGCCGGAAAGTTCGGCGGGCGTGTGCTTGGCCCAGTCGGCCAGCCCCACCTTGTCGAGCGCCGCCATGGCCGCCTCGCGCCGCGTCCAGCGATCCTCGCCGCGATAGAGCAGGGGCAGCTCGACATTCTCCAGCGCCGTGGTGCGCGCCAGCAGGTTGAAACCCTGGAAGACGAAGCCGAGATAGCGGCGACGCAGCAAGGCGCGCTGATCCCGCCCCAGGCTTTCGACATGGTGGCCGCGAAACAGGAAACTGCCCGACGAGGGGACGTCGAGGCAGCCGAGGATGTTCATCGTCGTCGACTTGCCGGAGCCGGACGGCCCCATCACCGCCATGAAGTCGCCCGCCTCGATATCGAGGTCGACGCCCTTCAGCGCCTGGAACGCCGCCGCCCCCGCGCCGAAGCGCTTGGTGACGCCGATCAGCCGGATCAGCGGCTCGGCCACCGGATCACTTGGCCTTCTGGTTCTGGGCGAGGCGGCCGGTGATCACCTGCATGCCGGGCTTCACGTCGGGGCCGGAGATGGCGGTGAGCGTGCCGTTGGTCGATCCGACGACGACGTTCACAGCCTTCGGATCCCCCTTGCCGTCCAGCACGTACACGGTCTGGCGGCTGCCACGGCCGATATCCGCCTTCTTCTCCTGCCCCGCGACGCCGAAGCCGCCCTTGCCTTCCTGCGGACCGGAGAGGAGGCCGCCGCCGTTCGACTTCCACCCGTCGGGCGTGAAGCGCAGCGCGGCGTTGGGCACCAGCAGCTTGCCGTGCTGGACAGAGGCGAGGATCGAGGCGGTCGCGGTCATCCCCGGCCGCAGCGCGAGATCCGGATTCCGGACGCTGAGCGAGGCCGTATAGGCGATCACGTTGGTGGTCGATGCGGTCGAATTGCCCGCGCTGTTCACCGTCGGCGTCGCGTTGGCACCGAGATCGATGCGCGTCACCTGCCCCGCGAAGCTGCGCCCCGGATAGGCATCGACCGAGAAGTTCGCACCGTCACCGACCTGCACCTCGCCGACATCCGCCTCGTCCACCTTCACGTCGAGCTTCATCTGCGTGAGATCCTCGGCGATCGTGAAGAGCGTGGCGACGTTGAACTGCGCCGCCACCGTCTGGCCCGGCTCGACCTGGCGGGAGAGCACGACGCCGTCCACCGGCGAATAGATCGTCGCCTTGGAAAGGCTCGTCTGGTTGGTCGAAACGTTGGCACGCGCCTGCGCCACCGCTGCCTGCGCCGCTTTCAGGTTGGCGACCGCGCGCTCGTAATCGCCCCGCGCGGTATCCAGCTCGGTCGCCGATGGCACCTTGCCGCCGGAGAGGCGCGCGACCTCCTGATAGCGTTTCAGCGTCGCGCCCGATTGATCGACGGTCGCCTGGTTCTGCGCCACCGTCGCCTGCGCCGAGAGCAATTGCGCCTGGCTCTGCACCAGCGCGTCCTTGAGGCGCGAGGGATCGAGCTGGGCCAGCGGCTGCCCCTTGGTGACGCGATCGTTGTTCTGCACGAACACGTCGACGACGATGCCCGATTCCTCCGAACCGACGTTGATCTGCTTGGTCGGCGTGAGGTTGCCCGTCGCCGTCACCGATACGGCGAGATCGCCCTGCTTCACCGGCGCGGTGGAATAATGGGTCCGCTCCTTCGCGCTCGACACGCAGCGCACGACCAGCAGCAGCACCAGCACCACCGCGACGCCGATCGCGATGCGGCGGATCAGGCGCCCGCGCGCGTGCGTCGTCTCGATGCCGAGGAAGCTGTCGATGTCGGTGTCGGAGGCCGGTTGGTCCACGTCAGGGTCTTTCGATCGGCTTGGTCTGGTCGGGCGGGATCGGAGCAGGCTCTTCCGCCAGATCGGGGATTTCGATCTGGGCGGGCACGTTGGGCATCGCCGTACCGGGCAGCGGCGCCGCCTGCCAGCCGCCGCCCAGCGCCTTGTAGAGCTGGACGAGCGCCGTGGCACGATCGGCGCGCGCCTGCGCGAGGCTGTCCTGGCTGGACAGCAGGGTGCGCTGCGAATCGAGCAGGGTCTGGAAATCGATCAGGCCCGCGCGATACTGGCTTTGCGCGAAGACGAGCGCGTTGCGGCTATCGTCCACCGCCGCGCCGAGCGTCACCACGCGGCGGCGGCTGTTGGCGAGCGAGACCAGTGCGTTCTCGACGTCCGAAAGCGCGGTCAGCACCGCCTTGTGGTAATTGGCGAGTGCGAGGTCGGCGCCGCCGCGCGCATTCTCGATCTGCGCGCGGATCGCGCCGCCATGGAAGATCGGCGCCGACACCGAGGCAAGCAGGGTGCCGGTGAGGAAGGTGCCGATATCGCCGATCGCCGTGCCGTTGCCGCCGAGCGAGCCGGAGAGCTTGAGCGTCGGATAAAGCTGCGCCTTGGCGACGCCGATCCGCGCGGTGGCGGCGGCCAGCGCGCGCTCGGCCGAGCGCACGTCGGGGCGCTGCGCCATCACCGCGACCGGTATGTCGGCGCCGAGCGCGCGATCGGCGATCGGCACCGGGCGCGGCGGATCGAAAGCGGCGTTGAGGCTGCCCGGCGCCTGGCCGGTCAGGATCGCCAGTGCGTTGAGCGACTGGGCGAGGCTGGTTTCCAGTGCCGGGATGGTCGCCGCCGTCGTCTCCTGCTGCGCCTTCGCCTGCGCGAGATCGAGGCTGGAGACGAGACCGGCCTTCACCCGCCAGCCGACCAGCTGGACGGTCTCGTCCTGGCTCTTGAGGTTGGAACGCGCGATGGCGAGCCGTTCCTGCGCCGATCGCGCGTCGATATAATCGAGCGCCACCTCGGCCACGATCGAACGCTGGGTATCGCGCAACGTCTCGGCCGCGCTCGCATAATCGCCGCGTGCCGCCTGGATAGATCGCCGCACCCCGCCGAACAGATCCACCTCATAAGCGGCGTCGAGCGAGCCGGAGAACTGGTCATAGCTCCCCTGCGTCGCGAAGCTGGTGCCCCCGCCACCGCCCGGATTGGCGATGAAGGTGGTGCTGCCCTTGCCGAGCAGGGCGGTATGCCCCCCCGTCCCGCCGATATCGAGGGTCGGGAACAGCGAGGCCCGCGCATTCTTGTATTGCGCACGCGCCTGACGAAGCTGGGCACCCGCCGCCTCGATATCCGGGTTCGCGGCCAGCGCCTTGTCGACCAGATCGCCGAGCAGCGGATCGCCCAGCGCCGCCCACCAGCTGCCGAGCTCCTGCACGCTCGGCGCATCGGCGCCCGGCGCGATGTCGGAGGAAAACTGGTTCGGAACGCCCATCCGCGCCGCGCTCGGCGGCCGGTAGTTCGGCCCCACCATGCATCCCGCCAGCATGAGCGAACCCGTCGCCACGGCCATGATCGCCGTGACGCCCCTGCGCTCGCCCCCGTTTCCGATAGTGCCGGCCGCCATGTCGGCTCGATAAACTCCATACTGCCCGAAGGCCCTTGATAGCCTCCGATATCGCAGTTGCGAAAGCCTTGTTCGTCCGGCTTTTTACTTCTGTTATCGCCCCACCCGGCAATCGACGCCCCGCAAACCGCCGCGAAGCGTCCGAAACGGAGCCAATATCGCGGCGCGTACACCCTTCCTTAGCGCTCCTTAAGCAAAGGTCGTTCGCCGATATCCGATCCAGACCCTTTCGAGCGGACCCGCCATGCCCATCGACCTGCCCCTGATCCGGCCCAATCCTCCGAAGCTCAGCCAGCTCACCGCCGGGCTGGAAGCGATCGAGGCATCGGGCACCTTCAGCAATTACGGTCCGGTCGCGCGCCGATTCGAGCAGGCGATGACCGAAAAGCTGTTCGGCGGGCGCGGCGCCTGCCTGACGGTCGCCAACGCGACGCTCGGCCTGATGATCGCGCTCCGTTATGCGACGCTCCGCATGGAGCAGGATCGCAAGCTGGCGCTGCTCCCCGCCTTCACCTTCGCCGCCACGGGCCAGGCCGCGCAATGGGCGGGTCTCACCCCGCTGCTCGCGGATTGCGACCCGGACGACTGGGCACTCTGCCCCAAGGCCGAGGAACGGCTGCTCGCCGAATATGGGCATCGTATTGCCGCGATCGTGCCCTACGCCACTTTCGGCAACTCGATCGACCTGGAGCGCTATGCCTGGCTCGCCCGCCGGCATGACGTCGCGATCGTGATCGATGCCGCCGCCTCGCTCGGCTCGCTCGACACCGAGGGTCGCGGCTTCGGCGCCGGCGCGCCCTTCCCGGTCGTCTATTCGATGCACGCCACCAAGACCTTCTCGACATCCGAGGGCGGCGTGATCCATTGCGCCGACCATGCGCTGATCGAGAAATTGCGTGCGATGGCCAATTTCGGGTTCGAAGGCAGCCGGTCCTCCACCATGCCCGGCATGAACGCCAAGCTGGCCGAGATCCCGGCGCTGATCGCCGAGGCCAAGCTGGGCGACATTCACGAAGTCGCGCTTCACCGCACCGCACTGGCGGAGCGCTATCGCGAGCGCCTCGCCGCCTTCTCCGTCCAGCGCCCGCGCGGTCACGCGCAGGCGGTGCAGTTCATGTCGGTGCTGCTGCCGCGCACGCTGGCCGAGCATCGCGGCGCGATCATCGACAAGCTCGCCGAGGCGGGAATCGGCGCCGGCACCTATTTCAGCCCGCATCTGGGTGAGCAGCCCTGGTTCCGCGAGAGCTGCGTGATCGACGCGCTGCCCGTCACCGACGACATCGCCGCGCGCATGATCGCCCTGCCGGTGACCGACGACATGACCGTCGCCGACGTCGATCGCGTGTCCGACGCGCTGATCGCAGCCTGCTTCGCGCAGCCGCGCTCCACCGTTCCCGCGACGCCGCTGCGCGATCGCGTGCTGGGTGCGGTGGTGATCGGCGGAGGCCCCGCCGGCGTGGCGCTGCTCTGCGCCGCCGGCAAGGCGGGCAAGCTCGACGCGCTGGCATCGGCCGGCATCGCGATGGTCGATCGCAGCGGCACGATCGGCGGCGGGCGCCTCGGCGCCTACGAGATCACGTCGGACAGCTCGGCCGAGACCTTCCTCACCGCCGACGGCGCGCTGCCCGCGGGCCTCGGCATCGCCGACGAGGCGGCCGGCCAGGCGATCGCCGAGCACAAAGGCGCGCTCGGTGTGCCGTTGCCCAAGGTCGGCGCCTATCTCGATCGCCTCGGCGAGGTGCTGGGCCAGCGCCTGCGCTCGCTCGGCGGGTCGGTTCTCAACGGTCATGAAGTCATCGCCTCGCAGCGCACCGCGGACGGCCTGTGGCGGACGCGCGCGCGGCGCATCGCCGACGGCGGCTCGATCGAATTGCTGTCCCGCTCGCTCGTCATCGCGACCGGCGGCCACCAGCCCGCGATCCGGCTGGCGGAAGAGAAGGTCGCCGGCATGTCGCTGGTGGAACGCTGCGGCAACCGGCTGATCCAATCCGATACGCTGCTCGCGGCCGGCGGGATCGAGGCGGCGCGCGAACGCCTGCGAGACTGTCTGGATGGGGGCCGCGCGCCCCGCATCGCCATCGTCGGCGGATCGACCAGCGCCGTCACCGCCGCCGTGCGCCTGCTCAAGAGCGGCCTGCCGCTCGATCCGGGCGGCATCGCCCTGCTCCACCGCCGGCCGCTGCGTCCCTTCTATCCCTCGATCGATGCGGCGCATGCGGACGGCTACACGGACTTCGGCCCGGATGATATTTGCCCGGTCTCGGGCTTCGTCTATCGCCTCGCAGGCTTCCGGCTGGAAGCGCGCGAACTGGTCGTCCACGCGCTGGGCATC
>Ga0310811_10008086_pt1 | contig 13521 bp, 11 predicted proteins | sample YCmetagenome_FD_207642 | JGI IMG/M metagenome (GOLD analysis project Ga0310811, IMG submission 207642) | Soil microbial communities from experimental microcosm in Duke University, North Carolina, United States - YC | ecosystem: Engineered > Artificial ecosystem > Soil microcosm > Unclassified ... | reverse complement strand
AGATCTTCACCAAGCTGCGCTGCTGTCCCTGGCGAGCCGGGAAACTCGCGAAAGCCGTCCACGTATTGCAGCTACGCGAGGCATAACCAGGTTGGAAACAGCTCACTGGACTGATGTTCTCTCATACGAGAACCTGCCTGCCACCCGCCGTCCGGCCGACGCTCTGGCGGCTTGACTGCAAGACCGGGGCGTCGGCTGGATACCGTTCGCCGACGGCGACGTGCGCTTCGACCTGAACTGCGGCAAGGACCCGGGCGGGCACTGGCGCGGCTGGTGGTCACTCAAGATCCGCGGCAGCGCACTGCGGCGGCTCGGGCTTCGCTCAGACCAAGGCAACAGCTCTAGCCGCTTGTACGGAATAGCGGCGCTGTCGGCGCAACACGCTGCCCTTGCCCCGTCCCGCTACACGACAGCACATAACGACAAGTTCGGAATTGGTGCTTACGGAAATCTTCGACGCTCAGTAGCCGCGCATAGCGGCGGATATCGGGCTGCGCTGTCGGTTCGGCTGGTGGGCTTATCTCTGGCAGTTGGGGCACCAAAACCTGGGTCGTTCCTGTCCGGGTGGCCCTTGCTCGCCTCGCCTGATGATGGTCCCGCAGCGGCGGCAGGGTCGCCCGGCGCGTCCGTAGGCCCAGTTCTCTCGTCCGGGCCGGGTGTCCCCGGTGGTGACGTGCCCAGGCCGTTCCTTGCCGGCGTCGAGCAGCCGGTGCCCGAGCTCGACGAGAGCGGTCAGTTCGTCACCGGAGATGGACCCGACGGTCCGCCACGGGTCGATCCCGCGCAGGAAGAGCATTTCTGTAGCATAAATTGTCCCTGCCCCAGCCAGGTTGCGCTGGTCCAGGAGAGCCTCGCCGACCGGGCGGCGCGGGTCCTTGGTGAGGCGCCGCACGGCCTCCGCCGGGTCCCAGTCCGGACCGAGGAGGTCAGGGCCGAGGTGCCCGATGACCTGGTCTTCGCGGGCCGTGCGCAGCACCTCGGTGATCCCGAGCTGGTACCCGGCGGCGATCCACTCCGTATTGGCGAGCAGCAGCCGCAACTTGTAGCTCTGCGCGGGCGGCCGCCCGGTGGCCGGCTGGATCCGCCAGGCGCCCTCCATCTTCAGGTGGGTGTGCACGGTGAGGCCGCGGTCGGTGCGGATCAGCAGGTGCTTGCCCCGGGCGACGGCTTCGGTGACCGTCTGGCCGGTGAGGTTGACGGTGGCGTAACGGGGCACGCGGAAGTCGCTGCGGGTCAGCACCCGTCCCGCGAGCGCTTCATGCAGCCGCCGGGCAGTGCTCCAGACAACGTCACCTTCGGGCACGGTTCCAGTCTGCCCGATGCCGCCCCGTGCGGCGGCGACCGACGCGGGCGAGCGTTAGTAGCGCCTGTCGTCGGTCGCGGGGTAACCGCTGCCGTAACCTGACCGCCCCTGGTCGTAGTCGGCCCGGCCCTGGCTGGCGCCACCCGGCGGCGGGTAGGCGTCGGCCGGGTATCCGGCGGGCGGTGACGGCCGGTAGTACGGGTCGGCCGTGCCGTCCTGCGCTGGGCCTCCCGGTGCCGGGCGGGCGGCGGGGTAAGGCTGGCTGGCGTACGGGTAGGAGCCGGTGACCCCGGAGTCGTAGGGATTCTGCCCGGCGGCCCTGGCACCGCCCTGGCCGCTCGCGGCAGGGCCTGCGGGGCCGCCGCTGGACGGAGGCGCGGCGGGCAGCCCCGCGGCCGGAAGCTGCGGCTGGGGCCGTTGCGGCGGACGCTGCTGCTGCGACGGCCGCGGTTGCTGCGTCTCGTACTGTCCTGATGGCAAGCCGAGACCAGGGCCGGTGCCGGCGCCTGGCAGTGCGGGCCTGCCGGGGTTGGCCGGGGTGAACCCGGGCTGGCTGCCGCGGCCTGGTACCTGACCAGGGCCCGCCTGGCCTGGCCCGGCGTGGCCTGGAGCTGGCTGGCTGGGGCCCGCCTGGCCTGGCCCGGCGTGGCCTGGAGCTGGCTGGCTGGGGCCCGCCTGGCTCCGGCCCGGCTGGGCCGGGCGCCCGCCGAGCGCCGGGTACCGTCCGCTCGCCGACTGCGCGGCTGGCGACTGCGGCACCGGGGCGGGCGTGTCGTCCCGGTACTGCCAGTAATCGCCGCCGCGGCTCTGCTGGGTCTTGGCGGTCTGGTACAAGTCGCTGAGGAACGTCTCGGCCTGTTCGGTCAGCTTGGTCTGGGCCGCCGACCGGCGCGCGGCCACCCGGTAGGACCGGCCGTCTGTCTCAGACATGGCCGCCCGCGAGTAGGCCTTGCTGGTCAGCGGGTCGTCGTCGGAGCCGCCCCGGGCCGGCGCGGCACCGCGCGCGGGCGTCGTGACGGGCCACGGGCCGCTCGTCTCACGGCCGCCGTCCCTGCCGGGTGCCCTCCGGTCCGCTGCCTGGCGGTCGGGCATCTGACGGTCAGGCAGCTGACGGTCGGTTTCCCTGCGGTCTGGCGCCCGCCAGGCGGCGCCGTCACCCCGGCCGCGTCCCGGTGCTCCGGGTGCCGCGGAAGACCCGGGGACCGGGCCTGGGGCTGACCCGGGCATGCCAGAGGTGCTAGCAGGTCCCGCGCCGAGCCCGAGTGGCCCGGACGTCCTGCGGCCACTGGCCGGGCCAGGGCCCTGGCTCCGCGCCGCCGGCCGTGCGTCGGGGTAGCCGGAAGCGTTGACGCGCTCGATCCGCTCGGTGCGGTCCCCCCAGTCCTGCTGGCGGCCGCTTCCCTGGGCACCGGGAGCGGGAGTCGGCAGCGCACCGGACCTGCTGCTCGTGGGCTGGAAGGAGGGGCGCGCCGGAGGCTGCTGCTTCGGGAAGCCGCCGGACGCGGACACCGATGAGTTCGGGCCAGGCCGCGCACCGCTCGGCTTCGCGGGCGGCCGCGAGGAGGTGACCCCGACGGTGGGGGTAGGGCCGGTACCCGGCCTGACCGGCTGCGGGCCGGTTCCAGGGCGCGCGGGCATGGGGCCGCTGCCCGTCCGCCCGCTGCCGCCCGGCTGGCGGGGACCGCCGAACCCGCCGCTGCCGTTCATTGATCCGGGGGCACCGGCCGACGCCGGCTTGTAGTCAGAAGCGAGCCCAGGTGCCGGGCCGAGACGTCCGGGCCCGCCGCCGAACCGAGGGTCCGCGCCGCCCGCGCCAGGCCGCCCGTCAGGTCCCGGCCGCGGGCCGGTCCCGGAGCGCCCGTCGCCAGGCCGCGCGTCAGGCCCGGGCCGCGGGCCGGACCCGGGCCGGGGACCGGGGGCGGGGCCGTCGCCTAGGGGCGCGTCGCTGTGGAACGGCCGGTCAGCGGCGACGGATGCCCAGTAATCCTCGTCGGAGACGACTTCTTCCGGCCAGATGTCTTCGCCGCGGTCCCGGCGCAGGCGCAGGATGCCGGTCCGCTCGCCCCGGTCCTCCCGGTCCCTGCTGCGGCGGCTGCCTCGAGGGGCGCCGCGGTCGTCGGTACCGTCCGGCAGGTCGTACATCCCGGTCTCGAACTCGTCGCCCCCGTACGCCGGGGCGCCCGCCCCGCCGCTGAAGTCGGTTCCGTAGGAGTCCTGCGCGGCGTCGCGCTGTCCCCGGCCACCAGAGCGGCCCGCGGGGGTCTCCCCGGCCCATTTGCCCTTGATGCCCTCGGGAGAGAAGTACTGGTTCGGTGACCAGCCGTCGTCGCTCTGCGCGTAGCCATCGTCCGCGTAGTCGTCAAAGTCGTCGTACTCATCACCGCGACCGCGACCATCAGGCCGCGCAGGCTTACGACTCAAGAACGACATACAACACCACCCGGCACAGCACGGCCTGGCGTTGGCGCTAGCGAGGCGCGCGCGGCCATGTACGCGAGCCTGCCCCCGTTGTCGCGAGCACCCTTAACCGGCACTGGTTCGTAAGATTGTTACCAACGCTATGCCTACCTGTCTCGCGAATCGCGAAAGTTGATCACGCATTACCGCAAGACCGGACATTCAGGGATGAAGGTCCTCGCGGATAAGCGTCGAATCATGACGTAGCATTCACCGGGAGTCGCCCTCGGCCGATGGTCGCGGCGGCGATCGCCTGCCACGCCGACTGCAAAGACGTCCCGTTTGGCAAGTTCAGTACCTTGTCCAGAGCGTACACGGTGAACCGGTAGGTATGTCCGCCCTGTCCGGGACATGGCGGGTCGTATTTGTCGTAGCCGGCGGTGCCCCGTGCCTGCCGCGCGCCATGCGGCAGCTGCCCTTCCAGCAGCGCCGAAGTCTCCGGCCCGATGTCGAACACCACCCAGTACACGTACGGCGTGATCGGCGCGTTCGAGTCATCGACCACGAGCGCGATCGACTTGGTGCCGGCCGGCGCGCCGGCCCAGGTGAGCGGCGGCGACGCCGAGTGCGTCGCGGCGCAGGTGAACCGGGTGGGCATCGTGTCGTGCACGAACGCGCCCTCGGACACGGTCATCACGCTCGGGTTGGTCAGGGTGACCCCGGACGAGAAGAGCCCGCACCCCGCGAGCGGCACGCTGGCCCCCAGCGCCACCGTGGCCGCGGCCACCCGTCGTACCCGTCTCCCGACCGATCTCACCCGCCAGAGTTTAGGGCCTCACCGCGGTTACGGTGTCCACTACAGTGCGGCAAGTCCCGCCCGCGCCGCAGAAACCTAAGACCATCCAGCAGAACGGAAGCGTGCTCCGCTCGCGCCTCCCATGACACGCCTTGCGGTGGCCGGCGGCTAGGCCTCATGCATGGATGTGGGTTTGGTGTCGCCCTAACGACACCAAACCCACATCCATGAAAGGGGCCACCTGATAACAGCAACAAGCGTGGAGCGCTCTAACCGCGGAAGGCGCTGTGCCCGGTGAGCGCCTGGCCGATGACCAGCGTGTGCATTTCCGGTGTGCCCTCGTAGGTGAGCACGGACTCCAGGTTCGCCATGTGCCGCATGACGGGGAACTCGTAGGAGATGCCGTTCCCGCCGAGGATGGTGCGGGCGGCACGGCAGATCTCCAGGGCCTCCCGCGTGCTGTTCAGCTTGGCGATGGAGACGTGCTCAGGGGCGAGCCTGCCCTGGTCCTTCAGCCGGCCGAAGTGGAGCGCGAGGAGCTGCCCCTTGGCGAGTTCGACCGCCATGTTCGCCAGCTTCTCCTGGGTGAGCTGGAAGGCGGCGATCGGCTGCCCGAACTGCTCCCGCGTCTTGGCGTACTCAAGTGCGGTCTCGTAGCAGGTCCGCGCCGCGCCGAGGGCGCCCCAGAAGATCCCGAACCGCGCCTCCGTCAGGCACGACAGCGGCCCCCGGAGCCCGGTCACCTCGGGCAGCGCCGCCTCGGCCGGGAGCCGGACCGAGTCAAGGACGAGCTCGGACGTGACGGAGGCGCGCAGCGAACCCTTGTGCTTGATCTCCGGCGCGGAGAACCCCGGCGTGTCCGTCGGGACGACGAACCCCCGGATGTCGTCGTCGGTCCGCGCCCACACCACGGCGACGTCGGCGACGGTGCCGTTGGTGATCCACATCTTCCGTCCGGACAGGACCCAGTCGCTGCCGGAGCGTGACGCCGAGGTCCGCATCGACGCCGGGTCAGAGCCCGCGTCCGGCTCGGTGAGGCCGAAGCAGCCGATGGCCTCCCCGGCCGCCATGCGCGGCAGCCACTCGGATTTGTGCGCCTCGGACCCGAACTTCCAGATCGCGAACATGGCGAGCGAGCCCTGCACGGACACCAGCGACCGCAGCCCGGAGTCGGCCGCCTCGAGTTCCAGGCAGGCGAGTCCGTAGTCGACGGCGGACATCCCGGCGCACCCGTACCCGGTCAGGTGCATGCCGAGGAGGCCGATCTTGCCGAGTTCCCTGGCCAGCTCCCTGATGCCGGGCAGTTCTCCCTGCTCGTACCAGGAAGCGACGTGCGGGAGGATCTTGTCGGCGCAGAAGTCCCGCACGGTCTGCCGGACAGCCAGCTCCTCTTCGGACAGAAGCGAGTCGAGGCCAGCGGGGTCATGCGGGTCAAGGCGGGGGCGTGCGGACGGCGCGGAACTCATTAACCGAGCGTATCAGCGCTGCGCGCGGGTGACCGTGGTGGCTTCGACCGACGCGGCGGGCGGGTACTCCAGCTGCGGCGCGGACGGCTCGGCGAGGTACCGCTTGCCCGACAGGCGCAGCAGCACGGCGTGGTCGCCGAGGATCAGCCGGTCCCTGGTGCCGATATGAGTCTCCTGGTCGGCCGGGACCGGCTTGGCCGGGTCGAAGCCGCCGCCCGTCCACCGTTCCACCCTGGTCCCGTTCGTGGAATTCAGGTCGATGACCGACAGCCGCCAGTTCGCTGAGCCGGCGTTGGTCAGCCGCAGCATCAGGTGCTGCCTGCTGACGGTGTCGATGGGTGACCGCCCGCCCTCGGCGTACATGGCGAGATCGATGCCCTTGATCGCCGAGCCGCGGCCGACGATCAGCGGGCAGTCGACCTCAAGCGGGAACCGCATGATCTCGACGTGCGACGCCGCGTCGGCCACCACGACCTCATGCAGCGCGGCCCGCGGCCCGAGCGGGAGCAGCGGCCTGCTGCACGAGGGGCAGACCGCGGCGCCCTCGGGTGTGACGCGGGGCCACGCGAGCAGCTGGCCCTGCCACTGGGCGTTCTGCCGGCAGGCCGTGTTCTCGCAGTTCCAGCGGGTCTGCAGGATCTTGCGGTGCGCCTGGTTCTTGGCGTCGAGCTTGGCCGAGTGGCGCAGCCGCTTGACCTCGACCGCCTGCGAGACGTCCTGCGCGCTGCGCGTCCTGATGCCGAGCGGCGCGAGGGTGATGACCCCGTCGACGGTGGTTTCCCAGGCGTGGAACCGCTCGGGCGACTGCTCGATCCACGGGTGCTCCGCCCGGTGGTCGATATAGTGGTCACGGGTAATGACGTGCAGGCCCTCGTCCCTGGCGAGCCGCAGGATCTCGCCGTCCGCGACGGACGCGGTCCTGATGTCGCCGTCGCGCTTGAGCGCGAGGAACGCGCGGGCGTCGGGGCCGAGCACGCGGACCAGGGAATCGTCGGCGACCAGTTCAAGGCGTGCGTCATCGCCGTGCTGCGCCCGCCACGCGGCCATAACGAGGTTCAGCCGGTCCCAGACGGGTGCCTGCCGCCCCAACGGCGGCAGGTAGGGCGACCAGCAGACGTTTGAGACGTCGACAACCGCATTCCACCTTGCCATCGTTGAAAATCGTAAGCCCGCGTTCATCACCGCGCCACCAGTCTCGCGGGTCCGGGGCCGCAGAGGTGTCTCCGTTCCTGGATTTTTCGCCTGTCAGGCGATCGATGCCCTCGGCTTTGTAGGCTGGCACAACGGATCGGGCCGTAGATAACAGCAAGAAGCGCGAAGCGCAAGGCAAAACCTGCGGAGCGCCAGGACAAGGTTGCGGAGCGCTAGACCGTGGCGAGGGTCTTGACGGCGGTGGTGAGGTCGTCCGGGGGGAGGGTGAAGGCCATCCGGATCCACGGGGAGCGCTCGCCGGAGACGGAGAGCAGCCGGCCGGGCACAAGCGCGACGCCGCGCCGCAGCGCCGCCTGGGCGAACCCGCCGGAGTCGGCGTCGCCTGGCCGCCGGGCCCAGACGCTCAGCCCGCCGACGGGCTGGGCCCAGGTCCAGCCGGGCAGGTACGCGGTGAGCGCGGCGGACATGGCCGCCCACCGCTGCTGGGCCCACGAGGCCCGGTAGGCGATGATCTCCTCGTGCGCGGAGCCGACCAGGCCCGCGATGAGGCCCTGCAGGAAGGGCACCGAGCCGAGGTCGGCCGCGGCCTTGGCGGCGGCGAGCCGCGCGATGATCCCTTCCGGTGCGCGCACCCAGCCGGTCCGCAGCCCGCCCCAGTAGGTCTTGGACAGCGACCCGACGGTGACGATGTTGGTCAGCCGGGGCGCGAGCGCGGCCAGCGGCGGCGGTCCGGAGCCGGGCCCGTCCGCGGCGTGGGCCAGCTCGGCCATGGTCATGTCGTCGACGAAGGTGACGTCCGGGTGCCGCTGCGCGAGGGCGACGATCTCGTGCCGCTCCGCGGTGGGCAGGACGAGGCCCGTCGGGTTGTGGTGGGTGGGGATCAGGTAGGCGACCGCGGGGCGGTGCACGGTGACTGCCTCGGTCAGCCGGCCCATGTCGCCGGGGGGCACGCCGACCGGCCGCGCGCCGATCCGGTAGGTCGCGTCGATGACCCCTGGGTAGGTCGGGTCCTCCGTCACGACGGCGTGGCCCGGGCCGGCCTCGCAGCGCAGCAGCAGGTCGATGGCCTGCTGCGCACCCGAGGTGATCAGCACCTGCTCCGGTGCGGTGGGGATGCCGTGGAACGCGGTGAGCATCGACGCGACGGCCGCCCGCAGGTCAGGCAGCCCGTAGGGAAGGTAGCCGGTGCCCGCGGTCAGCCGGACCCGTTCCGTTTCGGTCAAGATGGAGCCGGGGTCATGCAGCGCCGCCGCGACCTGAGGCGCGCAGTCAACCGCGGCGACGGACAGGTCGAACGTGACCACTTCTGACAGCATCCCGGCGAAGAACCCGTTCGCGCGGTGCACCGCGGCGGGCGTCGTGCGGTGCGGGACGAGCCGGGTGCCTGAGCCCTGACGGCTCGCCGCCATGCCCTCGTCGCGCAGCACCTGGTAGGCGAGCGCGACGGTGTTCCGCGAGACCGACAGCGCCGCGGCGAGGGTGCGTTCCGGTGGCAGCCGGACGCCAGCCGGCAGCTCCCCGGTGTCGGCGAGGCGGCCGATCCGGGCGGCCAGCAGCCGGTACAGCGCGCCGTCCGCGGTCGGCCAGCGGCCGAGCAGGTCAGCGAGGGCTTGCGCGCTGATGACGAGGGCCGGGTCCACATCTGAGTTAATTGGCACTGTCATAACCATGCCAATGATGCCAGCTTTGAAGGGTGCTTATCTATGTTTCGGAGATAATCGCGGCGATCGCCGTGCTTGTAGTCGCGTGCTGGCTCGTCTCGGCGGGGATCAGGAACGGTGACCGGCCAGGTGACGCCCGCGTCCGCGCCGCGCTGCACGGCAGCGGGCAGCCCGACGAGGAACGGCCCGTGGCCGTCGTGACCGTCCGCAACCGCGGCGGATCCCCTGTGCTGGCCGCTGTCAGTGTCCGCCGTGCCCTGTTCCCCGCCTGGCTGACCGGGACCATGAGCGTGGTCGTCCCGCGCCGCACCACCCGCCGGGCGTTCCGGCCGGACGGCTACCCGACGGTCGGTGTTGTGGGCGGCGGTGTGACCGGGGAGCTCATCGCCCCCGTGCCCGCCGCCGCCCGTCACTACCTGCTCACCGTCCTGGTCGGCCAGCCGGACGGCCGGCTGCGCGTGCACCGGCTGCGGCTGGCCGCCGCCCCGGTACGCGGCCGCCGGGCCGCGGAGCCGCGTTACCGCCAGATCGCGTAGCCGGCCGCGCCGGCCGCGACGCGGGGCATGCGGAGCAGCACCACGCGGACGGCCGCCGCACGAGGGCGTGTCGAGTAGCCGCCCTGGGCGCCGGCACGCCGGCGGGCCTTGATAATGGTCACGTGACCTCAACTGCGGGAGCGCCGGGAGGCGCCACGGTACCTGACCCTCACGAGGCTCAGGTCTTCACCGCCCGCCTGACCGGGCGGCCGCTGCTCGACAGCAACGGCCGGGCCCTCGGGCGGGTCCGCGACGTGGTCATCTGGCCGGTCGCGGGCGCCGAGCCGCCCCGGGCCCTCGGCCTGGTGGTCCAGTTGCGCCGCAGGCAGATCTTCGTCCCCTTCGGCCGGATCAGGGAGGTGTCGGCCGAAGGGGCGCAGCTCCTCGGCGGCACCGTCGACCTCGACCCCTTCACCCAGCGGGCCGGCGAGATCCTGGCGAGCAGCCTCTACGGCCGCCGGATCACCGCCGGGACGGTCGCCGACGTGGCCATCGCCCACCGGGAGCTGGCCCGTGACCGCTGGCAGGTGACCGCCCTCGCCATCAGCAGCCGCCGGATGCTGCGCGCCGGCGGGCCGGCGATCGTCCCCTGGCAGGACGGCCGGGAGCTGTTCGAGCCCGGTCCGCTCGCCGAGCAGCTCACCAGCCTGCGTGAGATGGCCCCCGCCGACCTGGCTAGCGCGTTCGAGGCGCTGCCGCAGGCCAGGCGCAGCCAGCTCGCCGCCACGCTGGACGACGAGGAACTCGCCGACCTCCTTGAGGAAATGCCGGAGCAGGACCAGATCCGGCTGCTCAACAGCCTCGACAGCATCGAGCGCAGCGCCGACGTCGTGGAGGAGATGGAGCCGGACGACGCGGCGGACCTGCTCGGCGAGATGCCCGCCGAGCAGCGGGAGCGTCTGCTCACGGCGATGCAGGCGGTCCAGGCCGAGGAACTGCGCCGCCTGCTCCGCTACGACAAGGCCACCGCGGGCGGCCTGATGACGTCGCAGCCGCTCGTCTTCGCCCCGGACGCGCCGGTCGCCGAGGTCCTCGCCCGCGTGCGGGACCGCGACCTGCCGGCCACGACGGCGGCGCAGGTGTATGTCTGCGAGCCGCCGTTGCTGACCCCGACCGGGCGTTATCTCGGCAGCGTTGGGTTCCAGCGGCTGCTGCGCCGCGCGCCGTCCATCCCCATCGGCGAGTGCATCGAGTCGCGGATCTTCGTCAAGCCCGAACTGCCCGAACGCGAGCTGGCCGCCCGGCTGGCCGCCTACAACTTCATCGGCGTCGCGGTGTGCGACAGCGCGGGCCGCCTGGTCGGCGCGGTCACCGTCGACGACGTGCTCGACCGGCTGCTGCCGGTCGGCTGGCGCGGGACAGGACGGACTGGAGGCGGCTGATGGCCAGGTTCACCTCTTTCCGAGGCGTCGCGGGCGACCGGAGCGACTTGTCCGTGCCTAAGGGCGCGCCAGTGCGCGGGTCGCTGTACGACGCGGACGCGTTCGGCCGGTTCTCCGAGGGCCTGGCCCGGTTCCTCGGCACCGGCAAGTACCTGTTCGGCCAGACGCTGTTTGTGATCGTCTGGATCGGCCTCAACATCTTCGCCGGGGTCCACCACTGGGACCCGTACCCGTTCATCCTGCTTAACCTGGCCTTCTCCACCCAGGCCGCCTACGCCGCCCCGCTGATCCTGCTCGCCCAGAACCGGCAGGACGAGCGCGATCGCGCCAACATCGAACGCGACCGGCAGGTCGCCGCCCGCACTCAGGCCGACACGGAGTTCCTCGCCCGCGAGCTTGCCTCCATCAGGCTCACCATGAACGATCTGGTCACCAACGAGGACCTGGCCGAGCAGTTCGAGCACCTGGCGAAGCTCATCAGCGACCGTGTACCGGAAAAGCCGGAAGAGGACTAGCACGTGCCAGCCCGGGGAGAGACGCCGGCGCGGCGCGTCACGCTGCTCCACGGCGCCGCCACGACCGGCCGCGCATGGCGCCTCGTGGTCCCGCTGCTGGCCCCGTCCACGGCCGGCGGCGAGCTTACGGTGGCCGTGCCCGACCGGCCCTGCAGCGGCGACCTGACCGCCGAGGTGGCGGCGCTGCGGGCGTCCTGCGCGGGGGCCGTGGTGGCCGGCGTCAGCGGGGGCGCGACCCTGGGCCTGGCGCTCGCCGCAGCGGGGGTGCCCGCGGCGGCCGTGCTGCACGAGCCCGCCGTCGGCTCGCTGCTCCCTGGCCTTCTCGACCAGGTCCGCGCGGCTTATGCCGAAGGCGGCGTCCCCGCGTTCGGCCGCGCCCTGTACGGCCCGGCCTGGACCGTGGCCGAGGCGCCGACTGACCCGGGCGCGGTAGCCCGTGACCTGGCCATGTTCACCAGCTTCGAGCCCGCCGCGCCGGCCCGGGGGACAGGCCCGGTGATCATCACGGTCGGGGAACGCTCCCCGGCGGTCAGGCACGAGTCGGTCACCCGCCTGGCCGACAAGTTCGGCTTCGCGGTCGAGGTGATCCCGGAGGCCGGCCACGCCGTCCACCTCACGCACCCGGCCGGCTTCGCCGCGGTGGTCAGCCGCGCGGCGGCCGTCCACCCACCCGGTTCCCGCCAGGGCAGGGCCGCCCGATAGCGCATCGCTGCGACGATGCCAGCCCCGCCTCCGGCATCGTCGCAGCCCCCGGAGCTGTTTTTCTCGCGGAAGGCATGATCGTGGGTCGCGGATGACCCACGATCACAAAGCAGGCCTCAGGCGGGGGATCCCAAGGCTGCTAGCAGGGCGGCGGACGGCGCGTGCGCGCCGAACACCCCGCCCTGCATCTCGATCATCTTCAGGGCGGCCTGGTAGTTGCCGTAGTCGGTCGCGCCGGTGCAGTCCGACAGCAGCAGGCACTCGTACCCCCGGTCGTTCGCGTCCCGCATGGTGGTGTGGACGCAGACATCGGTGGTGATGCCGGTCAGGATGATGTGCGTGATCCCGCGGGTCCGCAGCACCAGTTCCAGGTCCGTGGCGTAGAAGGAGCCCTTGCCTGGCTTGTCGATCACCGGCTCGCCGTCGAGCGGCGCGACCTCGGGGACGATCTCCCAGCCCGGCTCGCCCCGGACCAGGATCCGGCCCTGGGGTCCCTCGTCGCCGATGCCGGCGCCGATCGATTTGGACCGCCAGAGCTTGTTCGGCGGGCAGTCGGCGAGGTCGGGCCGATGGCCCTCCCGGGTGTGGATGACCGTGAAGCCCCGGGCCCGTACCGCGTCGAGTACCCGCGCGGTCGGCTCAAGGCCGGCCCGGGTGAGCTCCAGGTCGTAGCCCATCGCGTCGACGTAGCCGCCCTTGCCGCAGAAGTCGACCTGCCAGTCGATGCAGATCACGGCGGTGTGCGCGGCGACGAAGCTGCCGTCGTAAGGCCAGGCGTAGGGTGCGGCGGGCAGCGGGCCGTAGCTGGTCGCGGATCCGGTCACCACGCTCAGACCGCCTCGGTGGCCGCGGGGACTCCGGCGGCCGGCTGAGGAGCGGCGTCAGCCGGCGGATCGGCCGCCTCCGCGATAGCCTCCGACGGCATCCCGACGGCGGCGACCACCGGGTCGCCGCCATCGACCGGGGTTGCCTCCTCGATGGCGGCCTCGACCTCTTCGTCGCTCGGCAGCTCGACCGTCTGACCCCGGGTGAGCAGGCCGAACCCGGCCAGGATGACCGCTGCGAACAGGTAGCCGAGCGCGATCTGGGGGCCGATGTCCCACCCCACCTTGGCCCCGTGCACCAGGCCGATGAAGCCGAGGACCGCGCCGCCCGCCGCGTAGCCGGCCGCCCAGAAGAACTTGCGGTCGATAAGGAACGCGGTGATCGCGCCAAGCAGCAGGCCGGCGAGGACCGCGCCGCCGCCGAGCAGCATGGTGCCCTTGTAGATGGTGCCGTTGGCCGCGATGTTGGCGTAGCCGACCTTGTCGGCGGTGGTCCCGGCGGCGGCCAGCGCGTTGTCGATCTGGCCCTGGGCCCAGGAGGCGACGTTCGGGATGATCGCGATGACCACTGCGACGGCGTGCCGCTTGGGTACCGCCTGGAACGCCTGGGCGCCGATGAGCAGGCCGATGTAAAGCAGGATGGGGACGATCGCCGGGTTGGGCAGGATCGCGCCGAGCAGGCCGAACAAGCCGAGGAAGCAGAACACGGCGATGACCACGCCGCTGCCCATCGAGTAGCCGGTCCGGCCGCCGACCGCCTTCCAGCCGGGGTGGCCGATGTAGACCG
>Ga0310811_10008085_pt1 | contig 13521 bp, 13 predicted proteins | sample YCmetagenome_FD_207642 | JGI IMG/M metagenome (GOLD analysis project Ga0310811, IMG submission 207642) | Soil microbial communities from experimental microcosm in Duke University, North Carolina, United States - YC | ecosystem: Engineered > Artificial ecosystem > Soil microcosm > Unclassified ... | reverse complement strand
CGAGGAGGCGGGGGTGATCCGCGTGGACGATCTCACCCAGCTGTTCGACGTCGCCCAACTCCTGGCCTACCAGCCGCTTCCCGCCGGTCCCCGCGTCGGCGTGGTGAGCAACTCCGACGCCCTGGCGTTGCTCGCCGTCGAAGCCTGCGTCTCCGCCGGTCTGGAGCCGGCTCCGCCGGTGAACCTGGGCGCCCAGGCCCGGGCCGCCGAGTTCGCCGGGGCGTTGTCGGAGGTCCTCACCACCGTGGACGCGGCCGTGGCCGTCTACATGCCCCCGATCCCCGGCAGGTCCGACGAGATCGCCGCCGGGCTGGTGCGGGTCGCCCGGGAGTCGGGCAAGCCGGTCCTGGCCACATTCCAGGGCGAGATGGGCATGCCGGTCGCCCTCCGCACGCCTGCGGCCCCCGGGGACGCCGCCGGTGCGCCGGGCCAGGCGGCCCCGGGAAAGGGATCCATCCCCTCCTATCCCGCTCCGGAGGAGGCCGTCCGGGCTCTCGCCCATGTCGTACGGCACGCCCGCTGGCGCGAACGGCCCGCGGGCACCGTTCCCGACCTCGACGGCATCGACGCCGCCGGGGCACGGGAACTGGTCGCCGCCGCGGTCGATGAGGACGGCCGGGACCGGGAGATCGACGCGACCGGGCTGCTGGCCTGCTTCGGCGTGGAGGTGTGGCCCGCGCAAGAGGTCGCCTCGGCCGACGAAGCCGTGGCGGCGGCCGAGCGGGCGGGCTGGCCGGTGGTGGTCAAGGCCACCGATCCCGACGCCTCCCACCGGGCGGGGACCGTCCGGATCGGCCTCGGCGAGCCGTCCGGCGTCCGGCAGGCGTACACCGGCCTGGCCGGCCTCCTCGGGCCGGGAGCGACCCTCGCCGTCCAGCGCATGGCCCCGCAACCGGCGGTGCCCACCGTCGTCGGCGTGGTCCAGGACGGCCATTTCGGCGGGGTCGTGTCGTTCGGGCTGGCCGAGGTCGCCGCCCGCCTCCTCGGTGATCGTGTGTACCGCCTGGCCCCCCTGACGGCGGAGGACGCCGAGGGCCTGGTCCGCTCCGTCCGCACCGCGCCGCTCCTGTTCGGCCGGTACGGCTACCCGCCGGTGGACGTGGGAGCGCTGAACGACCTGCTCGTCCGGGTGGGGCTGCTGGCCGACGCGCTGCCCGAGGTGGTCAGGATGGACCTCGACCCGGTCCTGGTGGGCACGTCCGGGGTGGTGGTCCTCGGCGCCCGCGCGGTTCTGCGGCCCGCTTCCGCGCTGCGCCCGGACGGGGGTCCCCGCCGCCTGGGCTGAGGGGCGGAGACCGCTCGGGTGTGAAACCGGTGTCCCTTACAGGGCAGGATGGACCCATGAGGGAAACCCGAGTCTCCGCCGCGGGCATGCGCGAGGCCATCGACCGCAGCGGCTACTACCCCGACCTGGTGGCTGACGCCGTGGACTCCGCGCTCGGCAAGGAGCAGGTCACGGCTTATGTCGTGCATCACGAGGCCACGTTCGACCCGGCGATGGAAGTCCGCAGGCACGTCACCGTCCTGGTGCTGTCGTCCAGCCGGCTGCTCGTCTGCCACACCGACGAGCACCCGCCCGCGGAGGGCATGCCCGCCTCACACGCCTCCACCACCACAGAGGCCGTGCGGCTCAGCCGGATCCAGTCGGTCGCGGTGACCAGGGTCGTTCCCGACCCGGCGACCTACGTGCCGGGGGTCGCCCCCAGCGAGGTCACGCTCACGATCGGCTGGGGCGCCATCTCGCATCTCGATCTCGAGCCGGCGACCTGCGGAGACGAGAACTGCGAGGCCGACCACGGGTACACCGGAGCGATCACGGCCGACGACCTGTCGCTGCGGGTGAGCGAGGCGGCCGACGGCCCCGAGGCGGTCGTCCACGTGCTCGCCTTCGCCAAGGCGCTTTCCGAGGCCACCGCCCGCGCCGCCACCTGATGACCGCTCGCATGTGAGCCTGGAGGCGATGTGACCGAGCCAGGGACCCCCGGACCGAGGCCTGCGACGTCTGAGACGACGACGGCCGTGCCCTTCGTGCCGGCGTACGGCACCGCGTCGCTCGCGGACCTGCCGGGGTCCCTGCTCGCCTCCCTGGGGATGCCCACCGCCAACGTCCTCGGTCTCGATCCCGCGGAACGGGTGTGCCTGTTCCTCGTCGACGGGCTCGGGGCCGAGCTGCTCGCCGCCCATCCCGGCGCGGCGCCGTTCCTGTCCGCCCATCTCCGGCGGACGCTCACGGCGGGCTTCCCGTCGTCGACCCCCACGAGCCTGGCCACGCTCGGCACCGGCACCCCGCCCGGTGAGCACGGCATGATCGGCATCTCCATGGCGATCCCGGGTGAGGGGCGAATGCTCAACTGCCTGCGCTGGACGGCGCCGGGCCTGCCCGTCGACCCCGACCTCTGGCAGCCGGCCGACACCGTCTACCAGCGGATGGACTCCCACGGAATCCAGCCGATCTACGTCGCTCCCGGGGCCTTCGACGGCACGGGGCTGACCCGGGCCGTCTACCGGGGCGTGCGCTACCGGGCCGCGGAGACCGTCGACGAGCGGGTCGAGGGCGTACGGCAGGCCCTGGCGGAGACCTCCTACGTGATCGTCTACTACGGCGACCTCGACGCCATGGGCCACATGACCGGGTGGGGCAGCGCCCATTGGCTGGAGCAACTGACGATCGTCGACCGCATGGCCGAGCGGATCGCCGAGGGGCTGCCCGCGGGATCGGCCCTGTACGTGACGGCCGACCACGGCATGATCAACGCCGTCGACAAGGTCGACGTGGACGAGTCGCCCGTGCTCCAGGAGGGCATCGTCATGCTGGGCGGCGACGCGCGCGCCCGCCACGTCTACACCGCCCCCGGTGCGGCGGACGCCGTCCTCGAGACGTGGCGCGAGATCTTCCACGGCCGTGCCTGGGTGGTCTCGCGCGAGGAGGCCGTCGCCGAGGGCTGGTTCGGCCGCACCGTACGGAAAGAGTGGCTCGGCCGGATCGGCGACGTCATGGCGGTGCCGTACGGCGACTGCGTGATCGTCGCCTCGCGCGCCGAACCGCTCGAATCGTCGCTCGTCGGCTACCACGGCTCGCTGACGGTGGCCGAACAGAGTGTGCCGCTGCTCGGGATCCGCCGGTGACGGCGCCGCGGAAGGGCACAATAACGAGGCGCAACGCTTCAGGAGGGACGTTCCGATGAGCCCACTGATCACCCCGGAGGAGCTGGCCGCACTCCACGACGTCAGCGTCCTCGACGTGCGATGGCGGCTCGGCGGTCCGCCCGGGGCCGACTCGTACGCGGAAGGGCACATCCCCGGCGCCGTCTTCTGCGACCTCGAGGCCGACCTCGCCTCTCCGGCCGGGCCCGGCGGCCGTCATCCGCTGCCCACCGCCGACGCCTTCCAGGCCGCGATGCGCCGGCTGGGCGTGTCCGGGGCCCGCACGGTCGTGGTCTACGACGACGCGGACTCCACGGCCGCGGCCAGGGCGTGGTGGACGCTGCGCTACTACGGGCACGGCGACGTCCGTGTGCTCGACGGGGGGCTGCGGGCCTGGGATCGGGCCGGGCTGCCCGTCGTGAAGGACACCGTCGCCGTGCCGCCCGGCGACTTCGAGGCGGCTCCCGGCGGGATGCCGGTCCTCGACGCGGACCAGGCCGCGGCGCTCGCCGACAACGGGGTCCTGCTCGACGCCAGGGCCGGCGAGCGCTACCGGGGCGAGGTCGAGCCCGTGGACCCGGTGGCCGGCCACATCCCCGGTGCGATCAGCGCCCCCACGGCCCAGAACGTCGAGCCGGGAGGCCGGTTCCGGTCGAGGGGATTCCTCCGCGAGCGGTTCAACACGCTCGGTGCGGTCGAGGGTGTCCAGGTCGGCGCCTACTGCGGGTCCGGCGTCACGGCCGCCCACGAGGTCCTCGCGCTGGAGGTGGCGGGGATCACGGCCGGCCTCTACGCAGGTTCCTGGTCCAACTGGGTGACCGACCCCACCCGTCCCGTCGCCACGGGCTGACCGGACCCCGCGCCCGATCCCGCCGGCCGCGGCCCATCGCGGTGCTACGGGCTTACCGAGCCCTCGGCTCACCCCGCTCCGGCGGGCCGTGGCCCGTTCGGCCGATCGGCTCGTCTCCCGCGCCGAAGCAGACGAAGCCGCCGACGCCGGTCTTCGCCGCGGCCGCGGCCAGCGCCTCAGCGGGGGAGCGGCCGTCGGCGAGGAAGGCGTGGAAGACGGTCATCAGGGCCGCGGCCTCGTCGTCGCGCACCGGGGCGACCCCGGCGACCACACAGGCGGCGCCGCGATCGAGGAAGGCCCCGGCCAGGCCGAGCACCGCGCCGTCCACCGGCGCGTGCGCCATCCCCGCGTCGCACGCGGAGAGGATCACCAGTCGAGGTACGGCCCGGAGCCGTCGCAGCTCGTACGCCATGAGGGGACCGTCCTCCAGGGTGATCCGCGACAACATGGGGCTGCGCGGCGAGAACATCCCGTGCGCGGCCACATGCAGCACGTCGGCCCGCTCCAGCGCCGTGAGCATCCCGGACCTGGTCCCATCGGCCCGCTCGGCTCCCGGATGCGTCCTGACGACCAGGTCCGCCTCAGGTCCGGCGTGCGCCAGTCCCGGCCCGGCCAGCGCGACGACCACAGGCGGGCCGTACGGGTCGCCCGTGCCCTGGGAGCGGACCCGCGTGAACCAGGAGGCGCCCTCGGCCGCCACCGACACCGCCCGCCCGCGAAGAACGGGAAGCAACGGCCACGGCAACGTGCACAGCGACCCCGTGGGGACGACGAGCACGGAACCCCCGACCGGTTCGACGGGCCCGAGCAGTCGCCGGCCGAGCAGGTCCAGCTCGTGGTCCAGCCCCTCCGCGGCCTCGGCGTCCCGCAGGTTGCGCCGGCGCAGGCCGTACCTGATCCGGACCGTCGCCTCCGCCGCGGCGGTGTACGAGCCGAGCGAGTGCAACGTGCATCCCCGTGAGCCGACGGCGATCCCCCAGAGATCGTCGCCGTCCCGCACCAGCTCCAGGAGGGCGCCGTCCGGCACCGGGTGACGGGCGAATGCGGCGGGGGGCGGCGCGCCCCGCACGATCGCCCGCCACCGCTCCGCCCACGTGAGGACGGTCCAGGGATCACCGCGGCCGAGCGCCGTCCTCAGGCCGAACGCGGCGAGATCCTCCGCCGGCCGGGCCGCGTGCGCCCGCATCGCGGGCTCGGCCGCCTCGCCGTCGAGGACCGGCGCCGCGACCGCCTCCAGGCCCGCCGACGCGGCCTCGAGGGCGCCGTCGACGTCACCGTCGAGGTGCAGACGCACCGCCATGGCGTGCTGCCCGATCAAGGCCGTGGACGGAGATCCGGCCAGCAGGTCGAGCTGGTCCCGCGCGGTCCCGAGGTCGCCCAGGCGGCAGGCCAGATCGGCGGCGGTGAGCCGGAGCGCGCAGGAGGCGCCGGTCCAGCCGGACCCGGCCAGGCGCCCGGCGCACGCGAGGAGATCGGCCAGCAGTTCGTGACCCGGCTCCTCCTGGAGGACGCGGGCACGCAGAACGACCTCCGTCGCCAGGGGCGCCCACGCGGCCCGTCCCTGGCCGAGAAGCTCGGCGAGTGCGGTCTCGGCCGTCGTGGCGGCCCGGTGGCCGTCGCGTGCGCTCCAGCCGCCTCCAGGTCGGGCACGGCCTGTTCCACGACCGCCCGAGCCTCGCCGGGCAGGCGTGCCGCCAGCAGCGCCTCCGCGTAGTCCGTCCGCATCGCCGCGAGGCGTTCGGGGTAGCCGAACAGCGCCGACTCCGCGGCGTGGTACCTCTCGAAGGACGAAGGGATGTCACCTCGCCGGGCGGCGACGAAGGGGAGGTTCCCCTCCGCCAGCATGGCCACGTGGTCGAGACCGGCCTGTCTGGCCAGGTCCGCGCATGCCGACAGGTCCGCCTCCGCCTCGCCGTACTCCTCGAGGAAGGTGCGTGCCAGGCCGCGGTTGAGCAGGCCGCCCGCCTGGAACTTGGGATCGCCGGCCAGCGACTCGATCGCGTCGTCACAGTGACGGACGGCCTCCCCGTGGCGTCCGAGGAGGATGAGCGCCACCGAGCGCTGCACGCCGAGCCGCGCCAGGTCGCCGCCCGCCAGGTCCCGCTCCGCCAGGTCGGCGAGGCGGAGCCCGCCCTCGGGATCCCCGAGTTGGGCGCGGATCGTCACCAGGGACATCCGGGCCTGCGCCACCCGTCGCGGCCACCCCTCCCCGGCGGTGATCGCCTGAAGGAGCCGCTCCTCGGCCAGCGCGAGGTCGCCCAACTCCCGTGTCGCGAGGGCCGACGCGCGCAGCGCGATCGAGACCGCCTCGGCGCACGGCTCGCCCGCCGTCTCCGCCAGTACGGCTCTCGCCTCCGCCAGCGCCACACGAGGGTCGGTGCCGGAGAGCAGGACCGCCGCCTCCGCACGCGAGACGAGACCGGCCGCCCCATCCGGCGTGACGGGTTCGGGCGTGACGGGTTCGGGCGCGGCGGGGGTCACGGGCGGACGTGCATCCACCGGGTGGACACCGGCGGCTCGCCGGGACGGTGGCAGACCACACTGACCCAGCCCGTCGGCAGGCCCCCGACCGCGAACCGGCCGTTCTCCGACAGATCGCGTGTCTTGCTGAGATGCGACGTGCGGATCTCGACCTGCCAGCCGGTGCCGGTGCCGGTGCCGGGTTCGGCGCTCGGACCGGAATCGGGGCCGGCGTCGGTTTCGGCACCGGAAGCGGGGGAGACCTGCCCGGCCACCTCCAGGCGGCCGTCGGCGACGACGGCCTCCACGTCGATGGTGAGCCCGGCCACCGCGAACCGGCGCACCGCCGGGCCTTCGTCCTCAGGGATGTCCGGCGCCCCGCCTCCGGACCTGGCGCCTCGCGGCCCGGAGATCTCGACGGGCGTTGCGACGATCCCCTCGGGCAGGCGCAGATGGAAGGCCGCGCGGGCGTCGGCCGAGACACGGCCGGGCGCGGGGTCGGCGCCGGCGGCCATCCGGAGCGCGGCGAGCAGGTACTCGTCCCTCATGCGGGCTCCTCCAGCAGGCCACGCAGGCGCGACATGCAGCGTGCCCGGGTCGGGCCGATGCTGCCGGGCGAGATGTCGAGGCGGATCGCGATCTGGGCGTACGTGGCCTCCGGCCGCAGCACGGACATGCGCAGAAGCGAGCGGCAGGGCTCGCCGAGGGTGTCGAGCCGCTCCCAGACATGCCGGCCGAAGTCCGCGTCGACGATCGCCGCGGCCGGATCCGGCAGCACGGCGTCGGGCAGGTCGTGGCCCGACACCACCTCTCCCCGGCGTCCGCGGCTCAGCCGGAGCGCCTCGTGCCGGGTGGTGGTGACGAGCCACGCGCCGATCCGCTCGGGATCGCGGATGCCGTCGAGGTTTTCGACCATCCGCAGCCAGGCGCCCTGGACCGCGTCCGCGGCGTCGGTGTGGTTCAGCCCGAAGGCCCGGGCGACCGCCCACATCCTGGCGCCGAAGCGGGCGACGAGGTCTTCCCACGCGGCCTGGTCGAGACAGCCGAGCGACTTTTCTACGGTCATGGACGTCACTTCGCGCATCGAGGGGGGAACGCTGCGTGAGCACACTATCGATCCTGAGTGACCATGACCCCGAGATCCGGAATTCGCCGGCCGCCCTCGAGCACTTGTCGTACGGCGTCGCGGGGCGGCATGTCCCGGCACAGGCGGGCGACGGCTCCGGTGACGACGGCGGTCGCGAACGACGTGCCGCTCCAGGCGGCGTAGCCGTGGAAACCGGAATGCTCCACGAAGCTGCTCGTCAGGCCGACGCCCTCGGCGCAGGCGTCCACCCATGGCCCATGCGCGGAGAAGTCCGCCCTGGCGTCCCCGTCGAGGGCGCCGACCGCGAGCACCCCGGGAAGCGCGGCGGGCCAGAAAGGACGTGCGGAACCGGTGTTGCCGGCGCAGGCGATGGCGGCGGGAAAGGCGCTCAGCGCGTCCTCCAGCCCCACGGGAGGCCGGTCGTCGAAGGTGTGACCCCCGAAGGAGAGGTTGAGGACGTCGACCCGGTCGTGCCGCAACCCGGCCAGGGCCCGCAACAGGGCGGCCTCGTCGCCGACGCCCTGACTGTCCAGCAGTCGCAGGGCGCGCAGGCGCACGCCCGGAGCCTGCCGGAGGATCAGCCCGGCGACGAACGTGCCGTGCCCGGCCTGCTCGTCGAGCGCGCCGTCGCCGTCCGCGTCCGGTGTCTCGGCGATGTCGTCCCGATACCAGTCGAGCAGCCACGGGTGCGGCGCCAGGCCCGTGTCGAGCACGCCGACCGTGACGTCACAGGCCTCCCCCTTCTCGTACGGCACCGCGGGCGCGGGCGTCGGCCGGCTGCCCGGACCGCCGAAGTACAGCGGCTGACCGACGATGAGGTGGTTGGGCGAGGCGATGTGGCCCCCGTCCCGCAACGTGGCGGTGAGGTCGAGCACGTCCACGCCGGGCGAGAGCCGTACGTGGTGGAGGGCGCCGGCCGGGGCGGCGTCGTCGGCCCAGCGCAAGACGGCGGCCGGGGACGAGGTGAGTAGCTCGCCGGGCCGGATGAGGGCGGGCCGGTCGGGGAGGTGCTCTACCAGCCGGGCGCGCATCCGGACATCCTTCGTGGGGGAGTCACGAGTAGATCACGATAGGTGCCTTTCCCGATCCGGAGCGTTAACAAGCCTGATTCGCTATGACCTCCCTCTGGTGCCGGGCCACGACGGACGGTAGTCTCTCTTACGTTTGAAACTTGTGATCATCCCAAACTATGAGGCCGTTGGGGAAGGCGCACCTCATGGGATTTTGGGAGGTCCGGTGGCTGCTGCTCGTGGCGTCCTGTACGTCCACTCGGCTCAGCCTGCGTTGTGCCCGCACATTGAGTGGGCGGTCGCAGGCGTTATTGGCGTACCCGTCGACCTGACGTGGACAGCTCAGCCCGCCGCGCCGGGGACCTTACGGGCCCAGGCCGAGTGGGAAGGCCGTCCTGGCACGGCTGCCGCGATCACGTCCTCGTTCATGGGCTGGCAGCGCATCCGATTCGAGATCACCGAGGACGCCTCACCGGGCGTGGACGGTTCCCGGCAGGCCTACACGCCGACGCTCGGCGCCTTCACGGCCGTGGTGGGCGCGAACGGCGACATCCTCATCCCCGAGGATCGCCTGCGCAACGTCATGCTGATGGCCGCGCAGGGCCGTGCCGTCCTCGAGGACGAGCTCGACCGTCTGCTCGGCAAGCAGTGGGACGAGGAGCTCGAGTCGTTCCGCTACGCGGGAGAGGGTGCGCCGGTCCGCTGGCTGCACGCCGCCGTGTGATCACCGGCTGACCCCGGCGGGGCCGATTCGCCGATCACCGTACGACGACGCCGAAGGCGCCGGCCCCCCCACGGGACCGGCGCCTTCGGCGTCGTATGGGTGCGGATCAGCGGCGGATCACCGCCGGAACCGTCGCCTGATCAGAGCGGGATGTTGCCGTGGGCGCCGCGTGCCGGCGTGGCCTGTGCGATGACCCGGGCGATCGTGCCGCGCGTCTTGGCCGGCTCGATCACCTCGTCGATCACCCCGAGGTCGATGGCGCGCTGGAGGCCGCCGGCGACCTTCTCGTGCTCCTCGGCCAGGCGGGCCTCCAGCGCGGGACGCTCCTCCTCGGAGACCGCCGCGAGTTCGCGCCGCTTGAGAACGCGGACGGCCGCGACCGCGCCCATGACGGCCACCTCGGTGGTCGGCCACCCGAAGACGCGGGTCGCGCCGAGGGAGCGGGAGTTCATCGCGATGTAGGCGCCGCCGTACGCCTTGCGGGTGACCAGCGTGACCCGCGGCACCGACGCCTCGGCGAAGGCGTGCAGCAGCTTGGCGCCGCGGCGCACCACGCCGTCGTGTTCCTGACCGACCCCGGGAAGGTAGCCGGGCACGTCGACGAGGACCACCAGCGGGACGCCGAAGGCATCACACATCCGCACGAACCGGGCGGCCTTCTCGGCCGAGGTGGAGTCGAGGCAGCCACCGAGCCGCATCGGGTTGTTCGCGACGACGCCGACCGTGCGGCCGCCGAGACGGCCGAGCGTGGTGACCATGTTCGGCGCCCACTTGGGGTGCAGTTCCACACCCGGCTCGTCGAGCAGGCCGTTCACGAGGGGGTGGACGTCGTAGGCCCGGCGGGGGTTGTCCGGGAGCAGGCTGCCGAAGTCGACCTCGTCGACCTCGCGGACCCGGCCCTGGTGACCGAGCAGGGTGGCGAGCTGGCGGGCCTTGAGCAGCGCCTCCGGCTCGTCCTTGGTGACCACGTGGACGACGCCGCTGCGCTTGCTGTGCGGCTCGGGGCCGCCGAGCGCCGCCATGTCGATCTGCTCGCCGGTGACGCTGCGGACGACGTCGGGCCCGGTGACGAAGATGCGGCCGTTGTCGGCCAGGATCACGATGTCGGTCAGGGCGGGGCCGTACGCCGCGCCGCCGGCCGCCGGACCCACGACGACGGAGATCTGGGGGACGACGCCGGAGGCCTTCGTCATGGCGGCGAACACGCGGCCGACCGCGTGGAGGGACTCCACGCCTTCAGCCAGGCGGGCGCCGCCGGAGTGCCAGACGCCGATCACGGGAACGCGTTCCCGCACCGCGACGTCGTAGGCGTGGACGATGTGCTCACAACCCTCGGCGCCCATCGCGCCGCCCTGAACCCGGGCGTCGCTGCAGAAGGCGACGACGGGCACGCCCTCGATGCGGCCGGTGACGGCCAGCACACCACTCTTGTCCTCGGGGGAGATCGGCCGGACGGAGCCCTCATCGAGGAGGTGGCCGAGACGCGCGCTGGGGTCGCGGGGGTCGACGGACTCCTGTTCGGAGTCCCCGGTCACCGTCCTGTTGTCGAGCACAGTCATGCGAGACTCCTTGGTCAAACAGATGTGAAGGCAACAGCGACGTTGTGCCCGCCGAACCCGAACGAGTTGTTGACCGCGGCGATCTGCCCGCCGGGAAGCTTGCGCGGCTCGGCGCGGACGATGTCCACGTCGATGCCGTCGTCCAGGTCGTCCAGGTTGATGGTCGGAGGAACGATGCGCTCGGTCAGCGCGAGGATGGTGAAGACCGACTCGATGCCGCCCGCTCCGCCGAGAAGGTGACCGGTCATCGACTTGGTCGAGGTCACCAGCGGGTGCGTGCCGACCGCCTCCTTGATGGCGATCGTCTCGACGACGTCGCCGGCGGGGGTGGAGGTCGCGTGCGCGTTGACGTGGACGATGTCGGCGCCGGTCAGCCCGGCGCTCTCCAGTGCCCGGCGCATCGCGCTCTGAATGCCGGCGCCGCTGGGCTCGGGCTGGGCGATGTGGTGGGCGTCGGAGGAGTATCCCGCTCCCGCCGCCACGGCGTAGATCTTGGCGCCGCGAGCCCGCGCGTGCTCCTCGGACTCCAGCACGACGATGCCCGCGCCCTCACCGAGGACGAACCCGTCACGTCCCTTGTCGAACGGCCGCGACGCGCGGTCCGGCTCGTCGTTGCGGGTCGACATGGCCCGCATCGCCGCGAAGGAGCCGATGTTGAGCGGGTGGATGGCGGCTTCCGTGCCACCCGCGACCACCACGTCCGCCCGGCCGTCCTTGATCATCTGAACGCCGTAGGCGATGCCCTCCGCGCCGGTGGCGCAGGCGCTGACAGGCGAATGGGTGCCCGCCTGCGCGCCGATCTCGATGCTGATCCATCCGGCGGACCCGTTCGGCATGAGCATGGGCACGGTGAACGGCGAGAGCCGGTTCCAGCCCTTCTCCTTGAACACGTCGTAAGCCGCCAGGATCGTCGTGATGCCGCCGATGCCGCTACCGACGGCGACCCCCAGCCGCGTCGGCTCGACCTCCGGCTTGCCGGCGTCCTGCCATGCCTCGCGGGCCGCGATCAACGCGAACTGCTCGGCACGGTCGAGCCGCCTCGCCTCAGGCCTGGGGAGCACGTCCCCGGGGTCGACCGCCGACAGGCCGGCGAACTTCACCGGCACGGAGTCGATCCAGTCCTCAGTGATCGTGCGGACTCCCGACCGCCCGTCGAGGAGCGCCGACCAGGTCGAGGCGGCGTCCCCACCGACGGGCGTCGTCGCGCCGATCCCGGTGACGACCACTACCCGGTCCTTACTCACGTTTCTGCACTCCTCTTTGGTGGATTGGGGGAACGTGCCGGACCTGGCACGTTCACCGGGCCCGCGCCGACCGGCTAGGCCTGGATGAAGTTGATGACGTCCTTGACGGTCTTCAGGTGCTTGAGCTGGTCGTCGGGGATCTCAACGCCGAACTCGTCCTGCGCGGCGACGGCGATCTCGACCATGGAGAGCGAGTCGATGTCGAGGTCGTCCACGAAGCTCTTCTCCGGGGTGACCTCGACCGCCGGGATGCCGGTGATCTCGTTGACGATCTTGCCGAGGCCAGCCAGGATCTCCTGCTCGGTCAGTGCCATGTCGCTAGTTCTCCTTGAATTCATGGATTATCTGGATCTTGTACGGCAAGCCGTACAAAGCATTACGGGAGCTCGATCACCTGGGAGGCGTAGGTGAGACCCGCGCCGAAGCCGAGCAGCAGGGCGAGTCCGCCCGAGGGCACCTCGCCGCGCTCGATCATGCGGGACAGCGCCAGCGGGATCGACGCGGCCGAGGTGTTGCCCGCCAGGACGATGTCCCTGGCGATGACCGCGTTGTCGGCGCCGAGCTTGCGGGCGATCGCCTCGACGATGCGGAGGTTGGCCTGGTGGGGGATGAACGCGGCGAGTTCGGCGGGGTCGACGCCCGCACGCTCGCACGCGGCCTTGGCGACCGGGTGGAGCGCGGTGGTCGCCCAGCGGAACACGGTCTGGCCTTCCTGCTGGAGGAAGGAGTTGCGGTCCCTGACCATGATCGCTTCAGACTTGTCGCCGGCGCTGCCCCAGGCCACCGGGCCGATGCGGGGTGTCTCCGACGGGCCCACGACCGCCGCGCCCGCTCCGTCGGCGAAGATGACGGCGGTGGTGCGGTCGTCCCAGTCGACCCACTGGCTGAGCTTCTCGGTGCCGATGACCAGCACGTTCGTGGCCGACCCCGCACGTACGGCGTCGTTCGCCGCGGCGAGCCCGTAGCAGAAGCCCGCGCACGCGGCGTTGACGTCGAAGGCGCCCGGCGCCTCGATGCCGAGGCGGTGCGCGACCCGGCCGGCCGCGTTCGGGATCTGCGCCTCGAGGGTGCAGGTCGCCACGATGACCAGGTCGATGTCGCTGCTGGACAGGCCACTCGCGGCGAGGGCCTTGCCTCCGGCCTGGACCGCGAGGTCGATCTCCGACTCCTGCGGGCCCGCGACGCGTCGCTCCTTGATGCCGACGCGGCTCTGGATCCACTCGTCGCTGGTCTCGATCCGCTGCGCGAGGTCGTCGTTGGTCACGACATCGGCGGGCTGGTAGCCGCCGAACGCGAGAACCCTCGCGCCGGGAGAACCTTGGCTGAGCCTCACTTGAGCACCTCTCGGGCGGCGTCGAGATTGTCGGGAGTCTTGAGTGCGACGGTCTTCACGCCGGGAAGGCCGCGGCGCGCGAGTCCGGTCAGAGTGCCGCCGGGCAGCAG
>Ga0310811_10008084_pt1 | contig 13521 bp, 12 predicted proteins | sample YCmetagenome_FD_207642 | JGI IMG/M metagenome (GOLD analysis project Ga0310811, IMG submission 207642) | Soil microbial communities from experimental microcosm in Duke University, North Carolina, United States - YC | ecosystem: Engineered > Artificial ecosystem > Soil microcosm > Unclassified ... | reverse complement strand
ATGAAGCGGCTGACGCGCCCGCGTTCGGCGTCGCCCACGCGGCCGGTCGCGGGGGTCCAGGCCCCTCCGGCGCGCCGGTCGAGCACCACGGCCTGCAGGGGGAAGGCGGCCAGCCGCTCCAGACTGGCCATCTCGCGGTCGTCGAGCTTGGCGGCGAACACGACCCATCCGGCGAGGGTGGGCGACAGCACCGGAGCCGAGACCGCCTGGTAGGGCATACCGTCGAGCATGAAAACCCCGCCGACGCCCTCGCCGCTGTCCAAGGCCCGGTACAGGGGTTCGGCGGCGGGGCCCAGGGAGCGGCCGCTGTCGGTGACGATCCGACCGTCCACGCCGACGATGACAGCGAGGTCGATGCCGAGGCGCGCATGCAGGTTCTGAAGCGCCGACCGCACCGTGGCCGCGTCGGAGGTGGCCACCGCGGCGCGGAAGCCGAAGTCCTTCGACAACAGGGCGGCGCTCTCGCGCATCTGTTCGGACCGCAGGGCCCAGATCCTGTCGAACACCGTGCCGCTGGCCTGGAGCTCGTCGCGAACCAGCCGGGTGGCGTTGTGGGTGATGGCGGTGAAGACCGCGAGCGAGACGAAGATCAGGATCGCGCCGAACAGGCCGGCGTAGAGCACCGCCAGCTTGGTCGACAGGCGCGTGAACGAGGGGCGCGCGAAGAGCTCGGTCATCTCAATAGACGCCGCTGCGGGTGGGTGGGGTGCGCAGGTCCACGGCCACGGCTTCGGTGACGGCGCCCTCGCGCAGGTTGAGCTGGCGGACCACCTCGTTGTTCGGCGCCCTCATGTATGGGTGCCAGATCCGCACAACCGCCGCCCCGTTGGGCAGGCCCCGGAAAACGGCGGCGCCCGAGGCGTCGCTCTTGGCGGCATAGGGCGTGTCCACGACCTTGATGAAGGCCACCATGCTGTCGTGGATGTTGCAGCCCAGGGCGACCACCCCGGCCTTCTCGAACCGCACGGAGCGGCTCTCGTCGCGGCCATAGAGCTTCAGCTCGAAGCGCTTGGCCGGCGAGAAGGAGTAGACGTGGTGGCGCACCCCGTCACGGTTGGGAAAGGTCACCTGGCCGCCGATCGGGACCACCAGGACGAAAGGGTCGAACTGCAGGTTGCGCTGGTCCATCTGCAGAGGCCAGGGGAACCGGATGGCCTGCCCTGCGGGAGCCTCCACCGGGTGAACGGTCACGACGGCGTCCGCCACGGCCTTCCCGGCCGCGGTCCGCACCGTAATGGCGAGGTCAGCGGCGACGGCGCTGCTGCAATAAAACAGCGTCAGCAGAAAAAAAATCGCGGCGCGCATGTCTTCAACCATGCCGCAACTTGGTGAACCGGCCGTAAAGGCTGGGCGATACCCGCCCGCGCTCAGTCCCCGGAGTTTCCTAGTCTCCGGCCAAGCCCCCAATCGAAGACGCGAGCAGCGCCGCGTCAATTTCGCACACGGCCGAAGGACGGCCACAACCAATGCGTTAGCTATTTTTCAAGCACCATCATCCCTGGTTCCTGGAAACGGGGCTGGGAAACGACGATGAAATCCGGACCGACGGCGAGCGACATTTCCTGGCGTAGTCGGCCATGGATGTGGCTGCTTGTGGCCGCCTGCTACCTCGCCGTGTTCCTCCTTCGCCAATGGGGCCTGACGCACTTCGACGGCGCGGAGGCGGCGATCGCCATCTGGCGGGCCAGCCCGGTGTTGGCCGCCGGCCTGCTCTTGATGCCGCGGGGGCAGCGGCCCTGGTGTGTGGCCGCCTGCTGCCTCGGCTCGTTCTGCGCCGGCCTGGTCTACGGCGATCCGGTGCGTCCCCTGCTCGGCATCGGCGAAAGCTGGATGATCGCCGCCCTGGCCACCTGGCTGTGCGGCCCCAAGCCCAACTTCTCGGAAAGCCGCAAGCTGTTCGTGTTCCTTGCCGGCGCGGTGGTTCCCAGCATCCTGGTGTCGACGCTGGCGTCTTACCTGCTGTTCAACGCGATGGGCGCGCCGGTAGGCTTGAAGGGCTCGGTGGAGCGCTTCCTCGGCCACCTGATCGGGCTGGCCATCTTGGTTCCCGCCCTGACCGTCATCCTGGACCAGCGCCGTTTCCAGGCCCTGCGCCGCTCGCGGCTGGAACTCTACGCCTCCCTGGGCGGGCTGACGGCCCTGGCCGCGACGCTGTTCTTCGGCCACGGCCCGGCCCTGTGGTTCCTGATGCTGCCGGTGATGATGTTGCTGGCCTTCCGGCACGGTCCCCTCGGGTCGGCTGCGGGCGCGCTGATCATCACCGTGCTGTCCCTGGCCCGGACCTATGGCGTGTCGGAAGCGGTGCGGGCGGCCAGCCTGCTCCAGTCGATGCAATTCTTCATCGCCACCGTGTTCATGACCACCCTGCCGACGGCCGGCGCGGTAGCCTCCTATGCGCGGATGCGCAGCCTGCTCGACCGGCGCACGCGCACCTCGCGCCTGGCCCGGCGCCGGGCCGACGAAGCGGCGAGGGCGAAGGGTGAGTTCCTGGCCAACATGAGCCACGAAATCCGCACGCCCCTGAACGGGGTGATTGGGCTGTCCGACGCCCTGTCGCGCACCGAGCTGACCCCCGCCCAGCGCGACCTGCTCAACATGATCCTGGGTTCGGGCAAGGCGCTGACGGGCCTGCTCAGCGACGCGCTGGACCTGGCCCGCGCCGATTCCAGCGCGCTGAGCCTCGCCGCCGAGCCCTTCGATGTACGCGAGACGGTCCGGGAGGCGGCCTTTCTGTTCGAGACGATCGCCCATGAGAAGGGCCTGGATTTCGAGGTAGTGTTCGACCTCGATCCTCCGGGCGCGGCGGTGGGCGACGCCCTGCGCATCAAGCAGATCGTCTCGAACCTGATCAGCAACGCGGTCAAGTTCACCGCCACGGGCTCGGTGACCGTCACCGTGTCGCTCAAGCGCACGCCTGAGGGGCGCGGGGTTCTGCGGGCGGTGGTGAGCGACTCCGGCCCCGGCTTCGACGACGAGGTGAAGGCCCGACTGTTCAACCGCTTCGAGCAGGGCGACAGCTCGGTGACCCGCCGCTTCGGCGGGGCCGGCCTGGGGCTGGCCATCTCCCAGCGGCTGGCGGCGATGATGGACGGCGTCATCGACTGCTACGCCGAGCCCGGCCAGGGCGCGACCTTCAGCTTCCAGGCCCCGGTCGACTTCGCCGTCGCCGCGATCGAGGCCGCCCGCGACCACGACGGCGACCGCACGGTCGATGGGGAGCGCCTGGTGGCCGTGCTGCTCGCCGAAGACAACCCGGTCAACCAGAAGGTGGTCCAGGCGATGCTGTCGGACATCGTCGACCTGACCATCGTCGGGGACGGGCAGGCCGCGGTGGCGGCCTGGCGGAACCAGGCCTTCGACGTGATCCTGATGGACACCCATATGCCGGTGATGGACGGCCTGACCGCCATCCGCACGATCCGGGCGGAGGAGCAGCGCGACGGCGCGGCGCGGGTCCCGATCGTCTCCCTGACCGCCGACGCCATGCCCCAGCAGGTCGCCGCCGCCCTGGCGGCGGGAGCGGACCTGCACGTAGCCAAGCCGATCACCGGCGCCGGATTGATCGGCGCCCTGCGCACCTGCCTCCAGGTCTCCGCCGCCGACGCCAACGACGCCAGCGACGCGGCCTGAACTAGCGCGCCGCGACGGGATCGAAGGTGAGGATCAGCTCGGCCAACTCGGGCTCGTCCACCGCCGCAGCGGCGTCCGGGACGGAAAACCACCGGCGTTCCCGCTGGCCCATCTCCGGCCACACGTTGCGCTCCCGCATGACCTCCAGCGGGAACACCCGCACCCGGCACGGGGCCGGCGCGCCGTTGCCCAGCCATTTGACGTAAGGGTAGGCGCCCAGGGCGCTCCTGCCGATCCGCCCGGTGACGCCGGCTTCCTCGAGCGCCTCCCGGGCCGCCGCGGCATGGGGCTTCTTGCCCTTCATCGGCCAGCCCTTCGGGATCACCCAGCGGCGGGTCTCCCGCGAGGTGACCAGCAGGATCTCAACCTCGCCGGCCTGGCGATACGGCAGGGCTGCGTACTGGACCGCCGGACGTCCGGCCCTGGCCGCCTGCTTCCCGGCTGCGAGAGGCCGCTTCATCGCAGGAGCAGCCCGGACAGGAAGAAGAACGCAGCCCCCAGCAGGCCGGCGGCCGGCATGGTGACGATCCAGGCGATGACGATGTCCTTGGCCACGTTCCAGCGCACCGCCGAAATCCGGCGCGAGGCGCCCACGCCGACGATGGCGCCGGTGATGGTGTGTGTGGTTGAGACCGGGACGCCCAGGTGGGTGGCCAGGAACAGGGTGATCGCCCCGCCGGTCTCGGCGCAGAAGCCCTGCATCGGCGACAGCCGGGTGATCCTGGAACCCATGGTGTGGACGATGCGCCACCCCCCCAGGAGCGTGCCCAGCCCCATGGCCGCCTGGCACGACAGCACCACCCACAGGGGCACGTGGAAGCCGCCCTGCAGCTGGCCGTGGGCGTAGAGCAGGACCGCGATGATCCCCATGGTCTTCTGGGCGTCGTTGCCCCCGTGGCCCAGGGAATAGAACGAGGCGGAGACGAACTGCAGCCCACGGAAGGTCCGGTCCGCCGCGGCCGGGTTGGCGCGCACGAACAGCCACGAGACCAGCAGCACCAGCAGCAGGGCCAGAAGGAAGCCGACCGCCGGCGATAGCACGATGGCCAGACCGGTCTTGGTCACGCCTGCCCACACCACCGCGTTCAGGCCCGCCTTGGAGACCCCGGCGCCGATCAGGCCGCCGACCAGGGCGTGGGAGCTGGACGAAGGGATGCCGGCGATCCAGGTCACCACGTTCCACACGATCGCGCCCATCAGCGCCCCGAAGATCACCCGGTCGTCGATCACCGCCACGTCGACGATGCCCGCGCCCACGGTCTGGGCCACGTGCAGGCCGAAGAACAGGAAGGCGATGAAGTTGAAGAAGGCCGCCCAGGCCACGGCGTAGCGGGGCGGCAGCACCCGGGTGGAGACGATGGTCGCCACCGAATTGGCCGCGTCGTGCAGGCCGTTCAGGAAGTCGAACACCAGGGCCACGGCCACCAGGGCGATCAGGACGGGCAGGGCGCCGGTGACAAACATGCCCGCGCCTCAGACGTGTTCGATGACGATGCCGCTGATGCGGTTGGCCACGTCCTCGAAGCGGTCCACCACCTTCTCCAGGTGGTCGTAGATCTCGGCGCCGACGATGAAGCCCATGGCGTCGCCGGTGCGGTGGGCCAGGAACAGGGCCTTGACGCCCGCGTCGTACATGTGGTCAGCGCGGTCCTCGATCCGGGTGATCTCCTCGGCCACGGCATTGATCCGGGTGTTGTTGTCGCGGACCGAGCTGAGCATCCCGACCGCCTCCACCGTAAGCTCGGCGGCGCGGACGATGATGTCGGCCATCTCCAGCATCGGCGGCTCGAAGGTCGTGACCTCGAACAGGGTGATGGCCTTGGCGGTCTTCTGCATCTGGTCGATGGCGTCATCGAGCGAGGCGATCAGCTCCTTGATGTCGCCGCGGTCGAACGGGGTGATGAAGCTCCGGCGCACCGCCAGCATCACGTCGCGGGTGATGTCGTCGGCCGCAGCCTCCTGTTCGAAGATGCGGCGGCAGCCGTCGGCGACGGCGTCACCGCCCTGCAGCAGGTCGCGCAGGGCCTCGGCCCCCGCCACCAGGGTCAGGGCGTGGCGGTCGAACAGGCCGAAGAAGCGGTCTTCCTTCGGCATCAGGGCTTGGAACCAGCGGAGCATGGACGACTCGCAATTTTTAGGCCGAAGCGCCCTCGCTATGGCCGACGTCCGCCATCGGATCAATGCGCCACGCCGCCGCCGTGGACGAAACCGCGGGCCTGGGCGATGGTCCTTTGAGCGCGAGGATGCGGCCACCCTCGACCATTTCAATCGAGGGGAGACGGCGTGATCCGTATCGGCGTGGATTTCGGCGGCACCAAAATCGAGGCCGCCGCCCTGGGCCTCGCCGGCGAGGTGCTGGTCCGCACCCGGATCTCCACCCCAGGCGACTATACGACGGCGGTGGAGGCCGTGGGCGCCCTGGTCGAGGGCGTCGAAGCCGTGGCGGGCCGCGGCGCGGTGGGCGTCTGCGTGCCCGGCTCGCCCTCGCCCCGCGACGGCTGCATCCGCAACGCCAACACCACCTGGCTCAATGGCCGCCCCTTCGGCCAGGACCTGGAGGCGCGGCTCGGCCGTCCCGTACGCCTCGCCAACGACGCCAATTGTTTCGCCCTGTCGGAGGCCCTGGACGGCGCGGCCGCCGGCGCCGCGGCGGTGTTCGGCGTCATCCTCGGGACGGGGTGCGGCGGCGGGGTGGTGATGGGCGGCGCCCTGGCGGAGGGAGCCAACGGGATCGCCGGCGAGTGGGGTCACATCCCCCTGCCGTGGACGGAAGCGGGGGAGCATCCAGGCCCCCTGTGCTGGTGCGGGCGGCGCGGCTGTCTGGAGACCTGGATTTCGGGTCCGGGCTTCGAGGCCGACTTCGAGCGCGCCGCAGGACGCCGGCTGACGGCGCCGCAGATCGTGGCCGCGGCCCGCGCCGGCGACGGTCCGGCGCAGGGGGCGATGGCGCGCCATCTCGACCGTCTGGCCCGTGGACTGGCGGTGATCGCCGACATCGTCGATCCCTCGGTGATCGTGCTCGGCGGCGGCCTGTCGAACATCGACGAGCTATACGTCGACCTGCCGCAACGGATCGGGGCCTACGCCTTCTCCGACGTCTACGCCGTCCGCGTGGTCCGGGCGCGACACGGCGACTCCTCCGGGGTAAAGGGCGCAGCGTGGTTGTGGCCCCAGGGGCCCGATCCGGAGCCGTCGCCATGACCGACCGCGCCATCGTCATCTTCGGGGCCACCGGCGACCTGTCGCTGCGGATGCTGCTGCCGTCGCTCTATTTCCTCGAAGCCGACGGCCTGCTGCCGGCGGACCTGGCGGTAGTGGGCGCCGCTCGCACGGAACTGTCGGAGGACGCCTTCACCGAGCGGGCCGAAGCCGCCGCCCGGGGCCGCGCCGGCGCCCGTTGGGACGCCCAGGCCTGGGCCCGGCTGCGCGCCCGCCTGGGCTACGTCCGGGTCGAGGCCGACGCGCCGGAGAGCTTTCACGCTCTGCACCAGCGGCTGTCGGGCGTGCGCGAGATCGTCTTCTACCTCTCCACCTCCCCCAGCCTCTACGCCGACATCTGCGCCGGGTTGCTGGCCGCGGGCCTGGCCGGGCCGGAGAACCGGGTGGTGGTGGAAAAGCCGATCGGCCACGACCTGGAGAGCTGCCGGCGCATCAACGACGCCCTGGCCACGGCCTTTTCCGAGGACCGCATCTTCCGGATCGACCACTATCTGGGCAAGGAGGCGGTGCAGAACCTCATCGCCCTTCGGTTCGCCAACACGCTTTTCGAGCCGCTCTGGAACAAGGTCTCCATCGACCACGTCCAGATCACCGTGGCGGAAGAGGTCGGGGTCGAGGGCCGCTGGGGCTATTACGAGGAGCACGGCGCCCTGCGCGACATGGTGCAGAACCATGTGCTGCAGCTCCTCTGCCTGATCGCCATGGAGCCTCCGGCGAGCCTCGACCCGGACTCGGTGCGCAACGAGAAGGTCAAGGTGCTGCGGTCCCTGCGCCCCATCGCCGGGCGCGAGTTGGAGCGGCGCACCGTGCGCGGCCAGTACGTGCGCGGCGTCGCCGCCGGCGCCCAGGTCCCCGGTTACGCCGAAGAGGCCGGCGGCCATCCGGCCCAGGCCGAGACCTACGTCGCCCTGTGCGCCCATGTGAACAACTGGCGTTGGGCAGGGGTGCCGTTCTACCTGCGCACCGGCAAGCGGATGCCGGCCAAGACTTCGCAGATCGTGGTTCAGTTCCGCGAGGTGCCCTACTCGATCTTCGGCGGCGCTGACCTGCTGGCCAACCGGCTCACCATCCGGCTGCAGCCCGAGGAGGAGATATCGCTCAGCCTGATGAACAAGGCGCCCGACGCCGGGGCCGGCGCCATGACCTTGAAACCCCTGTCGCTGAACCTCAGCCTGACGGAGGCCTTTCCGCAGGAGCGCCGCCGCCGGATCGCCTACGAGCGGCTGCTGCTGGAGGTCCTCAACCACAACCCCACCCTGTTCGTCCGCCGCGACGAGGTGGAGGCGGCCTGGAGCTGGATCGATTCCATCGAGGCCGGCTGGCGCGCCCACGACATCAAGCCGGCCCCCTACCCTGCCGGCTCCTGGGGCCCGGCCGGCTCCTTCGCCCTGACCGAGCGCAACGGGCACAGCTGGTACGACTGAGCTTTCACCGGAAGGCGTCCTTGGCCGCCCGGACCGCCCCGAACACCTCGTGGTCCGGCGCGCCGGCCAGCCCCAACCGTCCGGCCAGCATGGGCGCGCGCAGGAAGGGGTTGGTGGCCTTCTCGGCGGCGATGGTGGTGGGCACGGTAGGTTCGCCGCGCTCTCGGGCCTCGAACACCGCCTTCGCCCGGGCCGCCAGGGCCGGACCGTCGTCCAGCGAAAGGGCGAAGCGGGCGTTCGAGGCGGTGTATTCGTGGGCGCAGTAGACCGTGGTCGCGTCGGGAAGCGCCGCCAGCTTGGACAGGCTCGTCCACATCATCGCCGGGTCGCCCTCGAACATCCGTCCGCAGCCGAGCGCGAACAGGGCGTCGCCGACGAAGGCGATGTCGTCGGCCGCGTCGTAATAGGCGATATGGCCCAGGGTGTGCCCGCCGACGCCGATCACGCCGAACCGGGTCTCCCCCAGGTCGACCACGTCGCCGTCGTCAACCTCCCGGTCCAGCGGCGCGATGCGGCGCACCTCGGCGGGACCGACGATCCGGCAGCCGGTGGCCGCCTGGAGCGCGGCGTTGCCGCCGGCGTGGTCGCGGTGCCAGTGGGTGTTGAAGACATAGGCCAGGGTCCAGCCCTGGCGGTCCAGCTCGCGCAGGATGGCGTCGGCGTCCGGGGTGTCGATGGTCGCGGCCAGACCGGAGGCCCGGTCGCGGACCAGGAATCCGTAGTTGTCGTTCAGGCAGGGAAACTGATGCACGTCGAGAGGCATTCGGGCGCCTTTCCTTTTGTCCGCTTCCTATATTCCTTAGGGCCATGCGACGCGACGTCCTGGATCTCCGCGCCTTCTACGCCACGCCCCTGGGGGCGGCGGTGCGCGGCCTGGTGGCCCGCAAGATCGCCGAGGCCTGGAGCGACGCCCGTGGGCTCGACGTGCTGGGCCTGGGCTACGCCACCCCCTACCTGCCAGCCTTCGTCGGCCCGGCGCGCCGGGCGGTGGCCGCCATGCCGGGCGCGCAGGGGGTCGAAGCCTGGCCCGCCGGCGCCGCCAACCTGGCCTGCCTGGCCGAGGAGGCGGCCCTGCCGTTCCCCAACGCCCTGTTCGACCGGGTGCTGGTGATCCACGGCCTGGAGGAGAGCGACGACCCGGCCGCCTATCTGGAGGAGGTCAAGCGGGTGATGGCGCCCGCAGGACGGGTGATCCTGGCCGTGGCCTCGAGCCGGGGACTGTGGGCGGGCTCGGAAGCCACCCCGTTCGGCTACGGCCGTCCCTTCACCCGCACCCAGCTCGAGGATGCGGTACGGGGCGCCGGCCTGGAGCCCGCCGCCTGGTCCCGCGCCCTGTACGTCCCGCCGCTGCCGATGCTGGCGCGGTGGGCCGAGGCCTTCGAACAGGCGGGGTCGCGCCTGGCGCCGCCGGTTTCCGGCCTGATCCTGCTGGAGGCCGTCAAACAGACCTTCGCGGTCAAGCCGGCCGGCGCCCGTTCGCCGGCCTTCGCCCCGGGGCGGCTGCGGCCCCAGCCGATCGGCGTAGCGGGGCGCGTGACCCGTAGGGTCTAGGATGCACCGCAACAATTTGTCATACAGACAAGTTCGAGGTCGGGAACCCGCCGCATGAAACTCATCACCGCCGTCATCAAGCCGAGCCGTCTCGACGCGGTGCTCGACGCCGTGACCGCGGCGGGCGCCTCGGGCCTGACCGTCACCGAAGTGCGCGGCTACGGCCGGCAGAAGGGCAAGACCGAGGTCTACCGCGGCGCCGAATACGAGGTGAAGCTGCTGCCCAAGGTCAAGCTGGAGATCGCCGTCTCGACCGACATCCTGGACGCGGTGGTCGAGGCGATCGCTCGGGCCGCAAACACCGGCAAGATCGGCGACGGCAAGGTCTTCGTGGTCGACCTCGAAGCCGCCCTGCGCATCCGCACCGGCGAACGTGACGGCTCGGCGATAACTGGGTAGCGGGACCGAAAGCCTCGTCCTTCGCCAGGCTCGCAGAGGCTTTCTACTGCCGGCCGAAGTCCGCCTCATCCAGAGCCTGTCGAAGGACGAAGCCGCCGCACTCCACTAGCTAGCCGAACAGGTCCGCCTGGCCCCCGGCCTTGGCGGCCGGCGCGCCGTGGCGGCGGCTGAGCAGGAACAGGGCGGATTCGGCGCGCCAGTTCTCCAGCGCCCCGGCCGGGTCGATCTGGCGGGCCGGGCGGCCAGCCGACAGGGCCGAGGCGGACTCGATCTTCAGGTCGAGGTCGTCGCACAGGGCGGTGAAGTCCCGGAGCGTGCACAGATGGATGTTGGGGGTTGACCACCAGGGCTCGCTCAGCACCGCCGTCTCGGGCATCCGGCCCCGGGTCAACAGCGCCATGCGCACCCGCCAGTGGCCGAAATTGGGGAAGGAGACGATCGCGCGCTCGGCCAGCCGCAGCAGGTTGGCCAGCACGGTCCTGGGCTCGCGCACGGCCTGCAGGGTCTGGGACAGGATGGCGTAGTCGAAGGCCTGGGCCGGGAACTCGGCCAGGTCGCGGTCGGCGTCACCCTGCATCACCGTCAGGCCCCGCGCCAGGCAGGCCGAGACCCCGGCGGCGCTGATCTCGATGCCCCGTCCGTCGACGCCCTTCTCGCGCTCCAGAAGCTCCAGCAGCGCCCCCTCGCCGCAGCCGACGTCGAGCACCCGGGCGCCCGGGCGCACCAGGCGCAGGATTTCGCGGAAGTCCTCGCGGCCGGTCGCGCTCACGCCAGGCCCCGGGACAAGGCGGCCGAGCCCAGGAAGCCGTGCAGGGCCGCGTCCAGCACCGGCTCGTCGAGCAGGAAGGCGTCGTGGCCCTTGTCGCTCTCGACCTCGACGAAGCTGGCCTTGGCGCCGGCGGCGTTGAGCGCGCGCACGATCGTGCGGCTGTCGGGGGTGGGATAGAGCCAGTCCGAGGTGAAGGACACGACGAAGAACGGCGTCGACGCCAGGCCCCGGAACGCCTGGGCCAGCACGCCGCCATAGGCCGCGGCGAGGTCGAAATAGTCCATCGCCCGGGTGATGTAGAGGTAGGAGTTGGCGTCGAAGCGGTCGACGAAGCTGGTCCCCTGGTGGCGCAGGTAGCTCTCGACCTGGAAATCGGCGTCGAAGCTCCACGACAGGCCATCGCGCTGCAGCTCGCGGCCGAACTTGCGCTGCAGGGCCGGCTCCGACAGGTAGGTGATGTGCGCGGCCATCCGCGCCACCGCCAACCCCTTCTGGGGCCGTGAGCCGAGGCGTGCATAGTCGCCGCCGCTCCAAGCCGGGTCGGCCATGATCGCCTGGCGGCCGACCTCGTGGAAGGCGATGTTCTGGGCCGAATGGCGGGGCGCCGCGGCGATGCAGACGCCGGAGAACATCCGCTCCGGGTAGTCGGCCGCCCATTGCAGCACCTGCATCCCACCCATGGAGCCGCCGATCACGGAGAACAGGCTCTCGATCCCCAGCCGCTCCACCAGCATGGCCTGGGCGCGGACCATGTCGGGAATGGTGATGACGGGGAAGGTGAGGCCGTAGGGCTGGCCCGTGGCCGGGTTGATCGACGACGGGCCGGTCGAGCCCATGCAGCCGCCCAGCACATTGGAGCAGATAATGAAGTAGCGCTCGGGGTCCAGCGGCAGGCCCGGTCCGACCATCCGGTCCCACCAGCCGGGTTTGCCGGTGGTCGGATTGATGGAGGCCACGTGCTGGTCGAGGGTCAGGGCGTGGCAAATCAGGACCGCGTTGGTCTTGGCGGCGTTCAGTTCGCCGTAGGTCTCGTAAGCGATCTCGACGGAGTCGAGGCTCGCCCCCGAATCGAGCCTGAGCGGGCGCTCGAAGCGCACCACCCCGCTTCCGGTCGCGACCGCCGCGGACGGGTTCAGGCTCAGGTTCATGCAGGGCTTGGAGCGCGGGGCGACGGGGCTGTCAATGGATCGGCCATGTCGGGGGCGGCCCAGCCAAAAAAAAGGCCGCGCCCGAAAGCGCGGCCAGTTCATAGGGAGGAAACGCCCAGGAAGGGCAGCGGCGTCAGGAACGCCGCACAAGTCATTTATACGTTGCACCGCAAAACGACGCAACCCAATCAGCAAATTTTTTGGCAAAAAAAATTCTGGTGTCCCCGAAGAGCTTTTCTATACAACCACTTGGGACAAATTTAATGTCGGATCAACAAATGCTGCATCGCAGCACAACGCTTAGGCCGCCACTGGCTGGGCGGAAAACCGCCAGATAAGGTCATAAAGTCGGACTATGGCCTGTTTTAGGCGCGCCGTCTTGCCGCAACCGTCGAAGAACCACAACGCCCAATTTGGCGCTGCGATCCCACAAAATAGCGAGGCCACCTTGGCCATTTAAGGGCGCCCGCGAGATTTTTCAGCGGTCCTTGCCCAGGGGGTGGGCGCGGAGCACGGTCTCGCGCAGCCGGGTTTCGGCCACGTGAGTGTAGATCTGGGTGGTGCCGATGTCGGCGTGCCCCAGCAGGGTCTGAACAACCCTCAAATCCGCCCCCCCCTCCAACAGGTGAGTCGCGAAGGCGTGGCGCAAGACATGGGGGCTGACCCGGGCCGGATCGATTCCCGCATCCGCCGCCGCCTCGTCAAGGAGCTGGGCCAGGCGCCGCGGCGTCAACCTGCCGCCGGCGCCGCGGGGGGAAGGAAACAACCAGGGGCTTTCCTTCACGCCGGGGGCCAGGAAAACGGGCCGGGCCCCGAGATAGGCCTTCACGGCCTCGCGCGCCGCACCGTTCAGGGGGGCCAGCCGGGCCTTGCCGCCCTTGCCCTTCACCATCACGAAGGCGGGGTCGGCGATCACCGCGGCCAGCGGCAGGGCGGTCAGCTCCGAGACCCGCAGGCCCGAGGCGTAGAGTAGCTCGACCAGGCAGCCGAGCCGCAGCCCCGCCGCGCCGTCCTTCTCGCCCGCCGCCGCGATCAGCCGCGAGACCTCGTCGCGCGACAATAGCTTGGGCAGCGGCCGGCCCCGGCGCGGGGCCTCCACCCGGCGGACAGGATCGTCGGCGCGCCAGCCCTCCTGGACGGCGAATCGATAGAACTGGCGCACCGCGGCGCGTCGGCGCGAGGCGGTGGCCGCCGACAAGCCCCGCTCGCTCAGCTGGGCGAAATAGGCCTCCACAGCGTCCGAGGAGGCGCGGGCAAGGTCGGTCCCGGCGCGGGCCAGGGCGCCTTCCGCATCGGCGAGGTCGCGGCCGTAGGCGACCAGGGTGTTGCGGGCCGCCGCCCGCTCCACCGACATCATCTCCAGGAAGGCTTCGATCTGATG
>Ga0310811_10008083_pt1 | contig 13523 bp, 11 predicted proteins | sample YCmetagenome_FD_207642 | JGI IMG/M metagenome (GOLD analysis project Ga0310811, IMG submission 207642) | Soil microbial communities from experimental microcosm in Duke University, North Carolina, United States - YC | ecosystem: Engineered > Artificial ecosystem > Soil microcosm > Unclassified ... | reverse complement strand
ACTGTGGACTTTCCCTCGACGTAGTCGACCACGTTCTGGAAGCTCGTCCCGCCACCGCCGAGCACCCGCTCGCCGGGCTGGAACGGCATCACCACGCCGTCGAACGACAACCAGTGCGCCTGCACGCCGTCGATGCCGCCGACCAGCTCGATCATCCAGTCCACCACGCCCTGCGGCATGGAGCCGGAGGTGTCGTAGGCGATGACCAACACCTTGTCCCGCACGGGTCCGCTGCGGGACAGCATCGGCTCATGGCCGAGCACGGCCAACACGGCGCCGCGCTTTTTCGGGTACACCAGGCGTTCGCCCTCGCGCAGCTTCGAGCCGAGCACGTCGACCAGCCAGCGCTGCCACCAGTCGACCTTGCCGGTCTTCGCGGTCGTGCCGCGCAACGCGCCGGCGCCGAGCTTGCCCCAGACCTTGCTCGCGCCGTCCTCGGTGCGCCCCATCAGGTCCAGCAGCTCTTGCTCGGCGGTGGCATTGCCACGACGGGCTGCTAACAGCGAGTTCAGCAACGTCGACGACACCACCGAATCGACCGTCTCCTGGTCGGCCGGGACCTGATGCGTCACGTGCACGCACAACAGCGGCGGCACCGGCGGATGCTTCATGCGTTTGAGTTCGGTGTAGACGGTCAGGTCGGTGTCGACGAAGTCCCGGTACTCCAACGGAAGCAGCCCGTTCATGGTCAGGTCCTCGGTGTAGAGCGCGTGGATCTTCGCCGGCTCGATGCCGATCGGCTTGCCGTCCAGCACCGGCAGTCCCTGCTTGAGCCGGATCAGACCGACGTGGTTGATCGCCACCTCGGCGGCCAGCGTGAACACCGGGTCGTCGCGGAGTTCCTGATCGGCGAACAGGTGCCGGTGCACCAGGTGTCGGGCCTCGTGGAACAGCACGAACTTGACGCCGTCCAACCCGATGCCGACGAAGAAGTCCGGGTTGAACAGCAGCAGGCAGGTGCCGTCGCCGGAGGCAACGACCGCGGCGGTGTCGATCGCCGTGGTGGCGATCTGGTGCCGGCACTTGGCGAACAGCCACGAGCCGACCACCGACTCGGTGAGCCCGAAGTCCAGCAGCGCGGCCTCTTTGAGGCGCTGCGCCTCGGCGATCACCTCGGGCGCGGCCGGCCGCCAGTCGGCCAGCGCCCGGCGATCGGTCAGGTCGACGACCGGCAATCGCTTGCGGTGCTCCATTTCCCCCTCTGTAAAATCCGGTCCGACGGGTCGTAGCGCAGGGGCAGTCGCGCCACCACGGCATGGTGGACACGCTGGTTCGAATCCAGCCGCCCGTCACCTACACGTGGGCGATGGCCCCGCAGGTGCGCACCAGTTCCGGCAGCGTGCCGGCGAACGTCGGCAGCAGCTGGGCCAGCACCGCCCAGGCGTCCGGATCGGCCCCGAGCTCGGCCCGTACCAGCGGCGCCAGCAGTGCCGCCGCCTCGCCCGCCCGCTGCGGGAACAGCTGGGCCCCGGCTTCCAGCACTTCCAGCATCCGCTGCGGCGGCCGGCTGCGCTCGACGTATTCGCGCAGCTCGACGATGCCCGCGCCGCGCAGCCGGTTGGTGAACTTGGCGTGCGACCCGAACTGCGCCCGCACCTGCGGCGGGCAGTCGATCCGCTCGGCCAGCGCCCATCGGGTGAAGCCCGGCAGGGGCTCCACCCGGTCGGCCCCGGCCACGGTGTCCCAGTCCTGCACGCCCACGGCCTGCACCGCCTCCCGGGCCAGGCCCAGGGTCCGCGCGTGACGCAGCTCGCCGATCAGGCCGCGCGGCCCGGCGAAGATCTCCGGCTCCCGGTGCGTGCAGGACCTGCCCGGGCAGGTCTTCGGCATCTTGAGCGGTTGGCGGGCCGGGCCGAACGCGTGGCCGCGCAGGATGTCCCTCCTGAGCACGTCCGGCATGGGCTGGTGGAAGACCAGCAGGTTGGTGGCCGGGTCGTCCCGTTCCAGCAGCCACCACCACACCGACCTGGGTGCGTCCAACTGGTTCAGCCGGTAGGCCGCGATCTCGTCAGTGCACGGTTTCGGAGGCAGTATTCCGAGGCGGTCGCGCACCGCCGCGGCGTCCCTCGGTTCGATCAATGAGAGCAGGAAGTGCACACCCGCCCCGTAGTTCCCACCCTTCACGCTGGAAGTATCGCAGAGTGCCGGCCCGGCCAGGCCCAATTTACGGTGCTAACCCACAGTTGCCTGACGTGCGGCCAGGACCTCGCGGGCGGCGGCGGCGATGGCCTCGGCGTCGATGGCGGCGGCGCGGAGCAGCTCCTCGGGGGTGCCGGAGGTGGGCATGATGCGGACGGCGAGTTTGCGGACGATGACGGGCTCGTCGAAGGTGGCGAGGGCGTCCAGGACGGCGTCGCCGAGGCCGCCTTCGGGCCAGTGGTCCTCGGCGACGACCACGGCGTGGGTGTCGCGGGCGGCGGCGAGGAGGGTGTCGGCGTCGATGGGCTTGACGGAGTAGCAGTCGACGACACGAGCCTGGATGCCCTCGGCGGCGAGGAGTTCGGCAGCACGGTCGGCCTCGTCGACGGTGATGCCGCAGCCGATCAAGGTGACGTGATCGTCCGAAGTGGACCGAAGGGTGCGGCTGCCGCCGATGTGCACGTCCTCGTCGGGGGAAGTGCGGACCAGGGTCTTGCCGCGGAGGGTGCGGAGGTAGGAAATGCCCTTGCGGGAGGCCATTTCGGCGACCAGGCGGGCGGTCTGGTTGGCGTCGGAGGGATGGAGCACGGCGCTGCCGTGCACGGCGCGCAGCGAAGCCATGTCCTCCAGGGCCATCTGGGACGGGCCGTCGGGACCGATGGAGACACCGGCGTGGGAGCCGGAAAGGCGCAGGTCGGCCGAGGAGATGGCGGCCATGCGGATGAAGTCGTAGGCCCGGGAGAAGAACGCGGCGAAGGTCGAGGCGAACGGGACCCAGCCGCGAGCCTGCATGCCGACGGCGGCGGCGATCAGCTGCTGCTCGGCGATGTACATCTCGAAGTAGCGGTCGGGATGCGCGTGCGCGAACTCCTCGCTGTGGGTGGAATTCGACACCTCGCCGTCCAAGGCGACCACGTCGCCACGGAGAGAGCCCAAGGCGGCCAGCGCCTGGCCGTAGGCCAACCTGGTCGCGACGTGAGAGCCGGTGTCCCACACGGGAAGCGAGCCACCCGGCACGGCAAACGTATGCGGTGAGCCCGATTCAGGCTTGGCCACCGACACGCTGAGGTCCCGGATGCCGCCGAGCTCGGCGATGGCGGCCTCGGGATCGTCCAACGGCTTGCCGTGCTTGCCGGGGAGATCCTCGACCGCCGCCACGCCCTTGCCCTTCTTGGTACGGGCGAACAACACCGTCGGCCGGTCGGTCATCTCGGCCGCGGCGTAGGCGACCTCGATGGCCTCGACGTCGTGCCCGTCCAAGGTGATCGCGTGCCAGCCGAAGGCCCGCGCGCGGGCGGCGTAGGTCTCGACGTCCCAGCCGAGCATGGTCTCGGTGGTCTGCCCCAGCCGGTTCACGTCGACGATGGCGACCAAATTGGACAGTCCGTAGTGGGCGGCGTGCTCGAACGCCTCCCACATGGACCCCTCGGCCATCTCCGAATCCCCGCACAGCACCCACACCCGGTACGGCAGGCGGTCGAGCCGTTGCGCGGCCAGCGCGATGCCGACACCGACCGGCAGACCCTGGCCCAGTGAACCGGTGGCGACATCGGTCGGCGGGATCCGCGGCGTCGGATGGCCCTCCAGCCGGCTGCCGAGCTGCCGGTACGTCGCGAACTCCTCGACGTCGATCGCCCCCGCCGCCTTGAGCATGCTGTAGTACAGCGGCGACGCGTGGCCCTTGGAGAAGATCAGGTGGTCGTTGTCCGGAGCGTGCGGATTGTCGTAGTCCAGGCGCAGGTGGCCGTCCAGCAGCACCGCCATCAGGTCCGCCGCGGACATCGACGACGTCGGGTGCCCCGAGCCGGCCTCGGCGGCCAGCCGGACCGAGTCGACCCGCAGCTGCTGGCCGAGCTCACGCCGGAAGTTGGTGTCAGCCATGGCTGGATTTCCTCATCTCGTCACTTGGCGTCGCGCTCATGCGGGGGCTACCCCCTCACGGCCGGACTCAACGTCGGATCGACGGTGAGTTTGACGGCCGCTGTCGGGGTACTCGGTGACCATGACGAGTCCACCTGACCCCGATCTGACCACCAGCGAGCAGCTCGACGAGGACGAGCTGGGCACCGATCCGCTGGAGGCCGGTGTCGAGCCGCCCGAGGGCTGGTCGGGCGCGGACCGGTTCGGCACCACGCCCCGCGAGGAACGCGAGGGCGAGACGCTGGACCAGCGGCTCGCCGAGGAGGAGCCCGATCTGTACGGCAACACGAGAGAGGCAGTGATGTCCGAGCAGCTGCGCGGCCGCACGGTCGCGGTACTGGCCACCGACGGCGTCGAGCAGGTGGAGCTGACCGAGCCCATCGCGGCCGTGGAGCGGGCCGGCGGCGTCGCGAAACTGGTGTCCATCGAGGACGGCGAGATCCAGGCGATGAACGCCGACGTCAACGCGGCCGACACGTTCGCGGTCGACCTGACCGTGGACACGGCCACCGTGGACGATTTCGACGCGCTGATCCTGCCCGGTGGCACCACGAATCCGGACAAGCTGCGGCAGAACGACCGGGCGGTGTCGCTGGTGCAGGACTTCTTCGAGGCCGGCAAGCCGGTCGCGGCCATCTGCCACGGCCCGTGGCTGCTGGTCGAGGCCGATGTGGTGCGCGGCCGGACGTTGACGTCGTACCCGAGCGTGCGCACCGATATCCGCAACGCCGGCGGCACGGTGGTGGACAAGGAAGTCGTCATCGACGGCGGCTTGGTCACCAGCCGCAACCCCGACGACCTGCCGGCCTTCTGCGAGGCACTGGTGCGGGAATTCGCCGAGGCGCAGACGTGACGCTCGACCGGCACGGACCGGCGGCCGGGCCGACGGTGCTCGTCCTCGACCCGGCCGGGCTGGCCGATCACGGCTCATTGCCGGTGACCTGGCGGCCGCTGGCCGACGACTGGGAGAAGGTCCGTGCGCAGGTCGCCGAGGCGCTGCGACGGGCCCGTGAGACGAGCTGACATCCCGTTGTGAAACGCACTACCCGCAAGGCATGTTTGTGCCGCGGGGGCCCATGGGTAGGCGATCTTCATGACCCGAACGGAGGAGAACGCTGTCCGACTGCGCCGGCCACTCGTGTGGGTGGTGCTGGCCGTCGTCTGCCTGATCGTGGTGAACGCGCCGGACGCCGGGCTGATCCCGGTGCACGACCCGGTCATCGCGAAGGCCGTCTCGCTGACCGGCGCGCTGTTGTTCGTGATCGCCGGGGTGCTGGCGACCAGGCGGGTCGCCGATTACGTCGACGCCAGACTGGCCCGCCGCGGCCTGGGGTCGGCGGGGTCGGTCCTGGCCGTGGTCATCTCGGCCGTCGGCTACTGCGTCGTGGTGTTGACGGCGTTGAGCGTGTTGGCGATTCCGTTGCAGCAGTTGGTCGTCGGCGGCGCGCTGACCGGTGTCGTCGTCGGTATCGCGGCCCAGCAGACCCTGGGCAACGTGTTCGCCGGCTTGATGATCCTGATGGTGCACCCCTTTCGCGTGGGCGACACCATCGAGGTGCGGTCCGGTGCGTTGAACGGGCCGTTCACCGGCCGGGTGCGGGCACTGGGGCTGACGTACGTGACCTTGGCTGCCGACAATGGAACCTTGTTGCTGCCCAACGCGGGGGTGCTGGCGGCTGGGGTGACGGTCGGCCTGCACCAACCGGAATGAGTCTCGAACCCGCGTTCGGGAGGCGCTCGCGCGGCGCGGTGCGGGACGGGGCGGCCTCACACCGCGCCGCGCGAGCTGTCGGGGAGCCCTAGGCCAGTTCGGGCCTACGGCGTCTGGTCCACTCCCGCATCCGCCGCAGCACCGGATGCCGTTGCCGGGCCAGGAGTCGCCGGCCGCGTTCGGCCAGCAGCGGAGCCCGGACGGGCACGTCGACGCAGTCGGCGTACGCGGAAGCCCCGTGCTCGAACGGGAACAGCGCGAGCACCTGGCCGATCGGGCGCGGGGCGTCGAACAGCAGGTGGCAGGTCGGCGTGATGCGGGCGTTGAGTTCGATCAGCCAGGCCGTCCCGTCCGCGTCGATGACGAAGTCCAGACCGCAGAACCCGCTGAGCCCGAAGTGGCGCACGATCCGCCGGGCGGCCTCGGCCATGCCGGCATGATCGATCACCCGCACCACCGCCGACGGCCCGCGCACCTCCTCGGCAAGCACGACCTCCAGGCACACCAAGGAAAGCAGCTCGCCATCACGGCAGGCCACGGTGGCGATGGCGTCCCTGCCGGCCCGGAACGCCTGCGCGTTGACGATCGGCCTGCGCCGCAACACGGCCGCCGTCAACGAATGCAGCTCCCGGTTCACCAGGGCCCGCTTCACGGCCACGTGCGGCGCCGGCGGCCGGGAGATGACCCGCCACGACCGGGCCAACGATGCCTGCTCGACCACGGCCACGCCACGGCCGCCGGAACTGCCGTCGGTCTTGAGCACCACCGGAAACTCTTGCAGCACAGCGGGATCGGTGATCACGGAGGTTTCCGGCGCGTCAACCCCGGCGGCCCGGGCGTGCTCGGCCACGCCGGCCCGGGACATCAGCCGAGTCCAGTCGCCCAGCGAGCGGGCCAGCACCGGGTCCGGCCGCCGGGAATGCAGGCGGCGCAACAGAACCAGCGACCGCTCGTCGTCACACATCACCAGGTCCGGGCGGGAAGCCGCAATCGCCCGCGCGATCGAGTGCAACGGCCGGGTCCGGCGCAGCACGTACGAGCCGGCCAGCCCGTCGACCACCTCCAGCGGATGCCCGGGCGGCCGGCACACCGACACCGTGAAACCGGCCTCGGTCATCGCGTCGGCCAACCGTGCCGCGGAGAACCACCGCATGGTCGACACGATCAGCACCCGCTCGAAGCCCGGTGCCGGCCGAACCCCCGGGCCGTTGCTCAGGTGTCGACCGATGCCGTCGGCCACCTGCGCCGCCGCCTCGGCCGAGCTGACGATCGTGAGGTGGTCACCGACGATCCGCCGCACGTACATCTCGCGGGCCAGCCCCTGCCAGCATTCGGCCGTGTCGCAACCGAAATGCCGGTTGTCGGTCGCGGCCAGCACCGTCACGGCGCCGTCGTAGAAGGTCGGCCGGTAGCGCGGCATCGCCCGGTACGCCCGCTGCCCGGCCTCGGTCTCCCCGGTGGACACCGAAGTCGCCTCGCCGCCGGATGATCGTCGGGCCAGCCGCCGCAGCAACCGCTGCCCGCGCAGCCCGAACTCGGCGGCGGCTTGGCGCGCCGGCAACTGACGGATCCGCGCCAGCTGGTTCATCCCCCGCCGGCGCATCGCGACCAGCCACAGGCGACGGTTCCAGAACCGCTCGTCGAAGATCGCCTCGATCAGGAACACCTGGCCCGGTGGCCGGCCGGCAGCCTTGAGCTGCTGGGCCATCTCCCACGCGATCAGCCCGCCGAACGAGTACCCGCCGAGGTGGTAACCGGAGCCGACCGCCTCGTCCAGCGCGACGATCATCAACGCGGCCATCCGCTCGACCGTCTCGATCGCCTCGCCGTCGTCGTCGACCAGCATCGGCGCGGCACAGTAGACGGTCTCCGACCCGGTGTAGCCGGCGATCACGCCGGTCAACTCCTCCGGATCGCCCTCCAGACCCGGCACGAGCACCAGTGCGCCGGCCGAACCCTCGCGGACCAGGTCGATCCGCACCCCGCCGGCCTTGTAGACGATCATCGGACGAGCCAGCGTCTGCGGCGGGAGCCGACCAGTCCGGGACGGTCGGCCAGATGGTGCGCGACCCGCGGCGCCACGTACTCCGCGCCGACCATGAACCGCATCAGCGGACCGAAGGTGTTCACCGCGGCCGGGCCGACGAAGTACAGGCCCCGCACGGAACTCTCGAACCACCGGGACACCACGGGCATCCGGGCGTGGCTGCGGACCGCGCGCCGCAGACCGTCGTCGAGGAACTCCAGCCGGGCCAGGTCCGGGTAGTAACCGGTCGCTGTCAGCACGTGATCGGTGGTCAGCGTCTCGCCGCCGAGGTCGAGCTCTACCCGGCCGTCAACTTCGCGAGCGGCCACGATGGACCGTCCGAGATGGGTCTCGACGTTGGCGTCGAAGCGGGCCTTCATGTGCCACGGCGACTTCGGGCCGAGATGGGTCTTGATCAGCCGCAGCCGCAGGTCTCCCGGCAGGAACCGGAACAGCGACGGCATCGCCTCGCACAGCCAGTTCCGCAGGCCCGGGCCGACGCCGGAGGACGGGCTGCGCAGCTTCTCCCACACGCCGCGCGGCTCCGGCTTGCCGCCGAACCTCACCACGTTGCTGCGCGCCACCAACGAGACCGTGGCGCCGTTGTCGCTGAGCAGCACCGCGGTGTCCACGGCCGACGAGCCCGCGCCGATCACCGTCACGTGCTTGCCGGCGAACCGGCTCAGATCGTGGTGGTCGTAGGCGTGGCTGACCAGCTCGTCGCGCAGCCCGGCCAGCTCGGCCGGCCGGACGGCGAAGTGGCTGATGCCGACCGCGCACACGACACGGTCGGCGAGCATCTCTTGACCGTCGGTTAACTTCAGCCGGAAGCCGTTGCCGTTGCGCGACAAACTCGTGACCAGAACTTCTTCGAGATCCGGCACGAACCGGCGCTGGAAGTCCACCGCGTAGTCGCTGAACACCTCCAGCGGCACCGGGATGTCGGTCTCGTGGTACGGGAGCGAGCGCTCCTGGCAGTATTCGGCCAACGTGCCAACGGCCTTGGGGCCGTACACGTTCGAGGCGAAACCGTCCGATTTGAGCAGCATTCCGGCCGGCATGTGGCTACGCCACGTGTCCAGCGGAATACCGAAAACGCGAGTGGTCACACCGTAGTCGCGCAGATACGCGGCGATGGACAGCCCGTACGGCCCGGCCCCGATGACGGCAACGGATGTCACGCGTCCTCCACTGTGGATGATGGTTGCGCGTGAAGTCGCCGGACCGGATCTCCGCGTTACCATCGGGGTCGGCGGCCGGTCGAGGGTACTTCCGTCCAGAGTCGTAGGACCCTGTGGACGCCCTTCGACCACTGGCCGCAAGCATCCGTGTTCGCTACGAATGCAGATGTGTTCGATTCGGCCTTCGTACGCGACCCGTACCCGACCTATGCTCGGCTCCGGCGGACCGCGCCGGTGTGCCCGACCAGCACGCCGAACGGCCTGCGGGTGTGGCTGGTGACCAGGTACGCCGACGTGCGGGCCGGGCTGGCCGATCAGCGGCTGAGCAAGGACGTGCTGGCCGCGCGGGAGATCCTCGGCGACGGCGGCGACGAGGGCAGGGCGCTGCTGGCGCTGCCGCCGTCCATTGCGGTCAACCTGCTGAGCATGGACACCCCGGCGCACACCCGGCTGCGCAAGATCGCCACTGCCGCCTTCACCACCCGGCGGATCAGGCGGCTTCGACCGCGTGTCACCGAGATCGTCGACGCCCTGCTGGCGTCGATCAAGAACCGGGATCGGATCGATCTTGTCGCCGAGATCGCGCGGCCGCTGCCGGTCCTGCTCATGTGCGAGCTGCTCGGCCTGCCGGCGGCCGACGCGGACCGGCTGCGCGGCTGGACCGAGACGCTGGTGTCGATGTCGACCCGGTCGGTCGCGGAATACGGCACGGCCGGGCACGCGCTGCACGACTACCTGACGGAGGTGATCGCCTACCGTCGGCTCACCCCGTCCGATGATCTGGTCAGCGATCTGCTGGCCGAGGACCTGACCGAGTCGGAGCTGGTGTCGCTGCTGGCGGTCATGGTCATCGGCGGCTTCGAGACCACCGCCAACCTCATCGGCACCGCGCTGCTGGCCCTGTTCGACCATCCCGGGCAACTTCGGCTGCTGCGGGAGAATCCCGCCCTGTTGCCGAACGCCGTCGAGGAGCTGATCCGGTACGACGGGCCGGTGCACATGGGAACCTTCCGCTACACCACGGAAGCCGTCGAGTTCGGCGACACGACCGTGCCGGCCGGCGAGGTCGTGATGCTGTCGCTGCTGTCGGCCAACCGGGACGAGGCGCAGTTCGCCGACGCCGACCGGCTGGACCTGACCCGGTCCGTCGGCAGCCACGTCGGCTTCGGGCATGGCGCGCACTACTGCCTGGGCGCCGCGCTGGCTCGGGTCGAGTGCGAGGAGCTGCTCGGGGCCTTGTTGGCCCGGTTCCCGGACATTCGGCCAGCCGACGACGAAATCCCGTGGCAGTTCACACTTCTGACCCGTGGCGTGGAAAGGTTGCCGGTGGTGCTGTCATGACCTCGCCCAAGCAGGTGTCGGACTTCTACGACGTGTACACGCACGTCCTGCTGAGTTCCTGGGACGTCAACTTCCACTACGGCTACTGGCTTTCCGACGACGAGTCGGTTGCCGTCGCGGTGCGGCGGATGACCGACGTGCTGATCGACCTGCTGGCCCTGCGCCCCGGCGAGCGCATGCTCGACGTCGGCTGTGGCATCGGCGAGCCGGCGATCCGCCTGTCGGCCACGGTCGAGGCCGACATCACCGGCGTGTCGATCAACCGCGGCCAGGTGGTGGAGGCCAACCGTCGGGCCGAGGTCGCGGGCGTGGCCGGCCGGGTGCGCTTCGAGGAGGCGGACGCCCTCCAGTTGCCTTACGGCAGCGGCAACTTCGATGCCGCGTGGGCGTTCGAGTCGTTGCTGCACATGGACCGGGACAAGGCGCTTCGGGAGATTCACCGGGTACTGCGGCCAGGCGGCCGGCTGGTGATCGCCGACCTGCTCCAGCGGGCGCCGCTCAGCCCCGAGCACCGCTTGGCGTTCGACGACGCACTGCGGAAGTTCGCCTTGAGCGAGCTGCCGACCGTTGACGACTACCGTGCACTGGTCGACGACGCCGGTCTGGTGGTGGACCGGGTGATCGACGTCAGCGAGCACACCCGGCCGACCATGCGGAAGTTGGCCGACAACGTCCGGGCGCGGCGTGCGGAATTGGTTGAGCGGCATGGGGAAGCGGCCGATCGGCTGATCGAGGTGCTGCTGCATCCGGTGGCCGACCTGCCCGAGTACGGCTACCTGCTGGTGACGGCTCATCGTCCGGAATGAGGGGTCACGACAAGGGTTCCGTGGCAGACTGGGCTCACTGGCATCTGAGCCCTTGGGGGGACTCCGTCGTGGGAACACGTCTGCTCTCAGTCATGTCGATCATCGGCCTGGCCGCCGTCATCACGCCCGCGGTCGCCGAGGCCGCGCCGGCGCACATCTGCCGCTGGGAGGCCAGTGCCCTGGCGTTGCCGGCCGGCGTCGACCGGGGCTGGGTCACCGGCTCGTCGGCCAACGGCTCGTTGGTCGGCGTGGTCAGCGATCACGGTGGGGCGCACCAGGTCGCGGTGTGGCGCAACGGCTCGCCGACCTTGGTCGGCGGCCTCGGGGTCGACACCGAGGCGTTCGACGTCAACGACGCCGGCGACCTGGCCGGCGCGACCTATCCGGAGGTGGGTGTGTCCACCCCGGTGATCCACCACAACGGCGCGTGGTCCGTGCTGAGCAACGGCACGCGGTCGCTGACCGGCGAGGCCGTCGGCGTCGACAACAGCGGTCAGGTCGTCGCCACCGTGCTCGACGGCGCCCGCGTCCATGTCGGCGTGTGGAACGTCGATCACCCCGATCAGGTCAGCTACCTCGACCTGCCGCCGGGCGAGGACGCCGCGTACACCGCCATCGACGAGCAGGGTGACGTCGTGGCCTCCACCTGGAGCGGGCGGGCCTTCCTGTTCACCGGTGGCCACCTGGCCGTCGAGCTCACCGCGGAGACGCCTCATGACTGGCTGGAGGTCCGGGGCGTGCACGACGGGCACATCGTCGGCCGGTCCGGCTCGAACGCCGTCGAGTGGGACTTCACCGGCGCGGTCGTCGCCGATCTGATCGAGGACGGCAACGCGTTCGCCGTCAACGGTGCGGACCAGGTGGTCGGCGACAGCGGCGCGGGCCACTACGTGTGGCACGACGGCCAGGTCGACGGCGTGCTCGGCGCGCCGGAAGGCGCGAGCTCGTGGAGCGCCGCCACCATCACCGACGCCGGCGTTGCCGCCGGCTCGTACACCAACGGCTACCCGCTCCCAGCACAGTGGAGCTGCCAGGACTGACGCCGGTCGAGCTCCGCTTGGCGCTGCGCGAGCCCGTCAGGCGTAGTTGGCCACACTGACGGGCTGACCGGGAATAACTCGGCGCTCATCGGAGATGATCCGGTTATGACCGTCGACTACTCGGTACTCGACAACCCGGTCCGCAGCTCGCTGAGCGGCCCGCACGCGCGGTTCGCCGAGCGGCACGGGCAGGTGCTGCGCTACCAGCCGGACATGGCGCCGTTCATGGCGCTGCCCGACCGGCCGGACGAGGCGGCGTGGCGCGACCTGGCCGACTTCGCCGGTCCCGGCACGGAAGTCGCGCTCACGGGGGGCTCGGTCGTGCCGCCGACGGACTGGGAGATCGTCGCCGAGTTTCCGGCGGTGCAGCTGGTGGACGACGGGGTTGTGGGGGTCGAGTACCCCGAGGCCGTCCGGCTCGGGCCGGCCGACGTGCCGGAGATGCTCGATCTCGTGGCCCGCACCGAGCCGGGGCCGTTCCTGCAGCGCACCGTCGAACTCGGCACCTACCTGGGCATTCGTCGTGGCGGCGCGCTCGTGGCGATGGCCGGCGAGCGCCTGCACCCGCCGGGCTTCACCGAGGTGAGTGCGGTCTGCACCGACCCCGACCACCGCGGCCGGGGCTACGCCGCCCGGCTGGTCCAGGCGGTTGTCGCCGGCATCAAGGACCGTGGCGACATCCCGTTCCTGCACGCCACCGCGACGAACACGAACGCGATCCGCCTGTACGAGGCGTTGGGCTTCCGGCTGCACCGCCGCCCGGTGTTCAAGGTGGCCCGGGTGGGCTCGCTGGAGACGGTCGGCCAGGGATGACAGCACGGGGTCGCTCAAGCCGGCGGCAGGGTCCGCTCCACGTGTTCGCGTAAGGCTGCGGCTCGTGGACCGGGGAGATCGGCGAGAAGGAGGAGAACCTCGCGCCAGGCGTCCCGCGCTTCGTCCGGCCGGTCGAGCGCGGTGAGCACGGCGGCGAGCCGGTCGAGGGTGACGGCCAGGTGCCAGCGGTCACCGAGTTCGCGGTGGGTGGCGGCGGAACGCCGATAGAAGGCGGCGGCCTCGTCGAGGCGTTCCAGTTGCTGGTAGGCCGCCCCGGCGGCGGCCAGCGCCCGGGCCTCCATGCCGCGGTAGCCGCACTGGCGCATTGTGACTGCCGCTCGCTGGCTGGAGGCGAGCGCGTCCTCGGGTGCGCCCTCCGCGAGTTCGAGTTTGGCTTGTACGAGGAACACGTTGCCCTCGACGATCGCGTTGTCGTGGTCACGCGCGACGGCGAGGGCACGCGGGAGGATCTCGCGCGCCTCGGCCGGCTGGCCCGACTCGATGACCACGTCGGCCAGCTCGACCAGGCGGAAGGACTCCTCCAGC
>Ga0310811_10008082_pt1 | contig 13523 bp, 11 predicted proteins | sample YCmetagenome_FD_207642 | JGI IMG/M metagenome (GOLD analysis project Ga0310811, IMG submission 207642) | Soil microbial communities from experimental microcosm in Duke University, North Carolina, United States - YC | ecosystem: Engineered > Artificial ecosystem > Soil microcosm > Unclassified ... | reverse complement strand
GGACGGGATGGCCCGTTACAGCGGGACGGGTGCCACGGGCGCGGAAACACCGAATAATCCGCACGGCCCGACAATCCGGCACGTCGCGGGCTCATCGCCGCCCCGGCCGGACGGCGGCGGGCGCGCCGGAAATGGCCGAAATGGGCTCCGCCGAACAGCGTCTTTGACGGAAGTGCCCGGTACTCGACACTGGACAGATGTCCGCGCTTTCGCCGGAGCCAGCCGATTACGTCGAATCAACCACAATCCGCGTTGTCCGGCGCGCGGATCGGTATGTGGAGTATGTCGACGACGCGCTGGGGCGAGGCGCCCTGCGCGCCGAGGAGGGCGCCCTGCTCGACCGGTTCGAGCGCCTGACCGCGGGTGTTCTCGACCGCTACCGCCCACCGGGCGCCCGCCTGCCCAACAATCTGGTGTTCGCGCAGCTCTACGACGCACACCTGGACGCGCCCGCCGACGAACGGCGCCGGGCGACGATGGCCGCGCTGATGGCCGCGGAAGTCGAGTCACGCGGGCCGCTCCGGCAGACCCGGGCGCAGAACGCCCAGCTGGCCGAGGTTTTCCAGCGCGTCGGCGCGGCGTGCGAGGAGGACGGCCTGTTGCTCCACGCCGAGCTCGCCTTCGAGCGGGCCGCCGACATCTACCTTCTGCTCAACCAGCACGTCAAGCGCGACCGCTGCCTGTTCGCCAAGGAACGCTGCCGTCATCGCGCCACCGAGCCGGGGTGGGACCGGGCCGTCGCCGCCGTTTCGTCCGTGCTGTGCGGCTACGGGTACCAGCCCTATCGCCTGTTGCTGTGGGTGCTGGCTCAACCGATCGTATTCTGCGTCGTCATCGCGCTGGTCGCGCACCAACCGGTCGGCGAGAGTGTCTACATGGCTTTCGCCAATTATCTCAACCCGCTCGGCAGCGGCGACACCGTCGCGCTCCCGAGCGTGGCCCGGGTACTGCTGGGGATCGAAAGCTACACCGGATACGTGTCGTTGAGCGTGTTCTTCGCCCTGCTGGTCCGGCGCTGGTTCCGCACCTGACGCGCTACCAGTCGGCGGTCTCCCGGCGGCGGGCCTCTTCGAGCGCCTTCAAGGTCCGCAGCGCGACCAGATCACGGATCTGGGCCACCTGCGCGCCCCACTGGCGGCTGAACCCGGGCTGCCGTTCCAGCTTGTCCCACAGGACCTGCATCGCCGGATCGACGTGCGCGCCCGGCATCCACAGATGCACCACGCGTTCCACGGCCGAGGCCAGCACGTCGATCCGGTCGTCGTCGCCGCGGGCCACCTGGTCGATGGTGTTGCCGAGCGTCGTCAGCAGCCAGTCGTGCAACGCCACGTCCTCGCAGAACCGCTGCACCGCACCGAGCTGTTCCGCCGTGACCACCAGCTCGATGGTCCGCACCACCTCGTCTTCCACATGCAGGCGCACCGCTGGTTCGGACCGGTCGCCGGCCACGCACCTCGCGCTCCAGCGGACCCGGGTGGTCCGTGCGCGGATCGCGGTCGTGTGGTCGAGCTGTGGCCGCATCTGCACGACGTCCAGGAGATGCTCGCCGATCGCCCCGAGATCGAGCGTGCCGCCGCCGCTTCCCGTCGTCCGGTGGCCGAGCGCGAGCTGCCCGGCGTCCGCCTTGCCGATCACTTCGACGACGCCGATCCTGCGCGCATAGTGCGACCAGCCCTGCCGGGTGTCGGAAGCGGCCGGGGACAGCGTGGCGCCCGCCGAGGCCTGCAGCACCACCCCGCCGGTGACCATCGCGCGCGAGACGACCGTGCCGATCCCCCGCGTCTTGACCACCGGTTCGCTCGCCAGCCGGCAGTCGACGCCGACGGTCAGCTCCGGGGAAACCGAAAGATTGACCGGGCGATCGCTGACCCGCACCCGCCGGCCGGGTTTGAGCCCGAGCAGCTCGGTCACGACCGCCTTCGGCAGCGGGCGTGAATTGTGCAGAAGGCAGGTACGGATCTCGCCGAGAATCACCATTCAGCGCTCACCGTCGATGAACACGTGGGAAAGGCGGTCGGTGACCCTCGCCGGCACGCTGAGCCCGACCTCACTGCCCCGCTCGGTCACCTGTCGGACGACGGCCTCGTCCAGCTCGAGGTGCCTGAGGATCACGTCGACCGCGTGCTCGACCGGCAGGTAGGTCCTGGGCAGGATCGAGACGGACCGGAACGCCGCGAACGGTGCCGCGCGCTGGTTGAGCCGGATCAGCGGCGGCAGCTCGTGCCAGCGCTGCGGCCACGGCGCGTCCGGTGTCCACTCCTGCGGCTGGATCACCGGTTCGCCGTAGTTGCGCAGCATGCCGAGCCGGAGCAACTGCCAGACCGCGGCGAGGAACGGACAGGACCACTGGCGCCGGCTGGTCAGCTCGCCGTCGACCACCTCCTGCCTTTCCCGCCACAACTCGATGTCGAGGAAGATCGAGTGGTTGCGCTTGCCGAACTCCTCCGGCGGCTGCCACCGCGCGAGCTGCATCGCCTGGTCCGATTCGGCGGGATGGGAACGTTCGCCGTTGCACAACCAGCCGCTGGTCGCCGGTGGTGGCCGGCGGCCGTCGGTGCCGGGCGGCGGCTCCGGCAACAACATGGCCGCGGTGAGTTCGGCCACCTCGATGTCGCCGGCCACGCAGCACGCGGCCTCCCGCGCCAGGTAGTCGATGGTGATCCCGCACCGCTTCGCGATCCCGGTGAGCTTCCCGATCGTTTCTCCCGGATCGGTGTCGTCCCGGAAATAGTCGTCGATCAGGAAGCAGGTGCTGACCCTGGGGTTCTCGGTCCCGGCCGCGCGCACCTCGGCCGACACCGCCGCCGTCGCCGCGGCGACCCACGGCGCCACCTGCTCGAACTGCGCGCGGATCCGGTCCTCGCCGCGGCGGAACTCATCCAGGTAGAGGTGGCCCACCTCGATGGACAGGTGGGACAGCGCGACACCCTTGATCTTGTCGCGTTCGGTCGTCTCGCTGTAGACGCCGGAGTCCAGTGTGCTCACAGTCCTTCCCACACAACAGGGTTCATCAGCCGTTTGGCCAGGTCACGGAAGGCCTCGATGGTACGGCCGTTCGCGATCTCCTTCGAGACGTCGACGTCGGAGATCACTTGCTCGCGCCATTGCAGGACCGACTCCATCGGCGTTTCCCCGAGCAGTGCGCTGTTACCGGCCTTGTGCCGTTCGGCGAGCTTTTTCAGCTCCCCGTTGCACGTGCTCAGCCAGCTGGCTTGCGCCGTCGTGGTGGTGCTCGGGTCGACGTCGAGATCGGGCACGGCGGTGCGGACGAACCGGATCGAGTTGAACAGCGCGTCACGAGCGTGTCCGGCGTCGGCGCCCACGGCGAGCAGACCGCGCTCGCCGTGGACGAGTCCGGCCGCCGCCACGATGTGCTGCCGGGTCCACCGGTGGAACACCAGCCAGCGTGCGGTGCTGGAGCGCAGTGCGGGCAGGGCGGTCGCCTTGAGCGCCATCTGCACGGCGTGCGACCGGCCGGCGCTGAGGTCGACGAGGCAGATCTCGAACTCCCGGTCCAGCTTGCTGAACAGATCCGCGCAGCGCTTCACCCGGTCCGGCTGGCTCGAGAACTCGGCACCGCCTCGGTCCCCGGGGAACAACACCAGCCGTCCGGCGTTGGACTGGCGGGCGCGCAGATCCCGCCGGTCGGACATGCGCCAGATGTCGGCGCTGTACGGGGTGGTCGCGCGCCCCTCGATGTAGGAATGCAGCCCCTCGTCACCGACGACTCCCCGATCCAGCTTGGGAATCTCGAAGATCGCACCGGCGGTCGGGGAACCGAAGTCGAAATCCAGATAGGCGACATCGTGCTGCTGCGCGAGGTGATAGGCGAGATTGCACCCGGTGACCGAACGACCGGTGCCGCCTTTGTCGGAAACAGCGAAAACGAGCATGGTCAAAAACTCCTGGCGGCGTCGTCGTGCGCGATCGCGATCTGATCGAGTTTGAGCAGCGCGTCCATGGTCAGCGCGTGGGCCGTGCCCGGCCGCTCGTTGACCACGGCGCGCGCCCTGACGAGTCTCGCCTCGATCTCGCCGAGCTTGCTCCGCACCGCGGTGCTCGTGTCGGCGTTGAGCAGTTCCTGGTTCAGCAGGTGTTCCGCCTCGTTGAGCAGGTCGTGGGTCCGGACGATCACCGCCGTGCTGCGCAGCGGCTGTTCGGCGAACATGCGGGCCGCCGCCACGAGCGCTTCGACGACCCGCTCGGTGAGGTACCAGGACGGCGCCTCCTCGGGTTTGCGCTCGTCGTAGGGGAACAGGACCTCACCGGGGTCGTCCCACAGCCCCGCCGCCGGCCCGCGGCTGATCTGCCGCCGGGCCAGATGGTCCATCGTCGTCTCGGCGAGCCGGAGGAACTGGTTGCGTGCCGTCACGTTGCCGGACAGCCGGGCCGCCTGCAGCGTCCGCTTCAACAGCAGCGGCGCGAAATCCGCCACCCACCAGTACAACTGGGGACCGATCGCCTCGCTGCCGCCCAACCGCATCTGGACGCCGGGCACGTGCAACCCGACACCGCGGTCCGCCATCATCACCCGGCGGGTGATCCGGCCACGTTGGGCCAGCGATTCGAACACCGAGACGGCCCGGTTCAGATCGTCGTCGGTGGCCTGGCGGTCCTGCATGTCCTGCACCAGCACCGCGGACACCAGGAGACTGAAGTAGTCGGACTCCTCGCCGTCGGACGTGCGCCAGGGGACGTCCTCCAGCGGCCACTGCTGGTCGCCGAACCGCGCGATGGTCGACCAGTACCGCTGGGTCAGGGTCCACCGGATCCGCAGCGCCTCGGCCAGCCGCACCTGGGCGTCGTTGAGGAGCCCGAGTTCGGCGGTACGCGCGGACAACAGGTCGTTGATGCCGTCGAGCGCGACCACGGTCGAATACAGATAGGGCCGGGCGTCGGCGATGCCTTCCTGGTCGCAGATCCGTGGTTTCACGACCAGGTCCGCCTCCTGGAGGTTGACCCCGACCGACCTGGCGTTGCGGGCGATTCCCCAGCTCCAGCCGCATTCGAACAACAGGTTTTCGTTGTCGAGATCGACCGTGTTCCGGTCGATACCGATCCGCACGTCGTCCCGCAGGCGCGCGCGCAACCGGCCCAGCCTGGTGCGCAGGTCGTCCAGCACGACGTGCTCGGGCGCCCCGACCTGGTTCACCGTGCTGATCATGACGCGGGCGACTTCGCTGTCCGGCTCGACGCTTTGCACCGTGAAACTGCGCAACAGGCCGATCATGGCCGAGGTCAGGCGCTTCGCAACGGATTCCTGGAGATCCTTCACCTTGCTCTTCAGATCCGGCCGGCGTACCGACTGGTCGAAGACGCCCAGGAAGCCCAGCGACGCGAGGCACAGCGTCACCGACATCGAGTACGAGTCGACGACGCCCAGTTTCCGCTGGTCCTGGGTGATCATTGGTGGCCCGTCGTCCGGGACCGGGCCGGCACCGAGGGTGCGCAGGTAGCTCCCACCGCCGAATTCCGGCTCACCGTCCTCGCCGGTGTACCGGGCGAGGTAGTCGATGAGCAGGTCGAGCATGACCTGCGGAATGCGGATCGGGTCGCCGAACTCCCTGACCGCGTTCTGCACGTCCGAAGCCATCGCGTCCGGGCGGTCGAGCGCCAGGCTGGCCAACTCGGTCGCCGGATAGAGCAGGCAGAGCAGTTGCTCGGCGTCGCTGACCGAATTCGGCTCTTCCCGGCCGCCCCATTCCCACTTGCGGTCCCGGTATGCGGTGGTCACCACGGACCGCCACACATCGAGGAGCTGCTGCCTCGGTTGAAGTCTCACTCTCGCCACCTCAGGAAAGCCGATACCGAGCGGGCACGCCACGCTGGTGACCGTCGCCTCGACGTCAGGACCCTACACGAAAAAGATTAGGCCTTTCGTCACGCGACGGAAGGTAGCGTGGATATCAGTATCGGCCGAAAGCGGGGCCACCGAAGCCCCCTCTCGGGTGACGGGCGCGCGCGTTTTATCCGAACGATCTTATCGACCGCGGCCTACCCCGGTGGTCCCGATCGGCGTCGCCCGCCGCGCGACCACAGGTAACGATCATTCCACCGTACCCGTCCCGCAGCGGATTGCCTCCGGCCGCGGTGTGCTGAACCACGACGTTCACCGCGCGCCCGAAAAGACACCGCCGCACGTCGTCGGTGTTGATCGCGATCGCCGGGAAATGATTGTCGGCGACCTGATACCCGGTGGAATGGGCCATGAATCCGATGGCGAACGGGGCACCCGGCCGCAGCACGTCCAGGAAGTGCCCCACCGCCGCGACGAACTCGGTGTACCGGGTGGTGATCGATTCCGCGACGAAGAACATCGTGCCGATGTCCCACAGCTGTCCGGTCTCGCCCAGCGCGAATACGCTTCCCTCGACGACATCCGCGCACCTCGCGAGTTCGACCTGCGGTTTCCCGGCCAGCTCCGCGTACACCTTTCGCTCGGAGAGCACGAGCCAGAACTGGCGCCAGACTCCGGCCCAGCTCGGCCAGCAGCTGTTCCGTTGCCCGATCAGCCAGTCGACGTTCGCGCGCGAGTGCTCATAGAGCGTCAGATGGTCGCAGAAGGGCAACATGGCCGACGCCGGGTACAGATTCGCACCGGTACCCACGTCGATGCCGCGGCGGCCGGTTCTCACCGGGTCCCCGGCGAAGGCGTCGGCGAAGAAGTCGCGGATGAACGCGAGTGTCCGCCGATCATCTTCGTGGACGGCGAGGTAGTTCTTCCGAAGATATTCCTCCGGATCGAACTTGTCCCACGGGTAGTCGCCATTACACCGGTCCTCAGACGTCACCTTTCCCCCAATGTGATCATCACCGAACGAGCGGTGGACTCCCGTCGGATTTTAACGCGATTTCGGCCGACCCGGCCCCGCCGATCGTGGCCCCGCCGTTGCGGGCTCCCCTTCGCCGGAAAGCGGCCGCTCGACCCGCACCGCGCGCCGATCGACGTCGGACCGGTCCCCCCTCTGCATCCGATCCCACAACCGGGCCAGACAGAGGCCTGATCCTGTCTTTTCGTGTCCGTTCTCAGCGAATGTGGCCGAGTCTCACGGAACGGCTCGCGTAACCGGTCCCTCTGAATGTTTCAGTTGTGTCGGGTAATCGGGTGCGACGCACTGGCGAGCAGGAAATCGCGCTCGCCCGGCCGAGGAGGCCGGCGACGGCGATCCACAGCGCCACACGGCTACCCAGGGCATCGGCCACCGCACCGCCCAGCGGCGCACCGATGACGGCATTCGGTTCAGCGACCGCATGGTCGCGTTCATCCTGCCCTGCAGCCGTGCCGGCGTCACCGCCCGCCGGTATCCCATCTCGGCGGGCCCGTCCAGCCCAATGGAAAGTCGCCGTCAGGGACGGTATCGGGCCCAGGGGCGGGCACGTTCGAAGTTCGCGGCGGCGCACAGGACGGCGGCGTCGGCGTGCTGCCGCCCGGTGATCTGCAGCCCGACCGGGCGCCCGTCCCCGGTGAAGCCGGCGGGCACGGAGATGGCCGGTGTGGTCAGCATGTTGAACGGGAAGGTCAGCACCCACTCGAGCACCTGCCGGCGCAGCGGTTCGCCGAGCAGCCGGTCCGGCGCGAACTGCGTGATCGGGAACGCCGCGTCCGCCAGCGTCGGTGTGATGAGCAGTTCATAGTCTGTCATGAACGAGGCGAACGTGTCCCACATCGCGCCGCGGAACACGTCGGCCCGCGCCACGTCGACGCCGGTCAACTGCTCGACCTCGTGCATCAGCTCGATGAGGTTGTCGTCGACGTGGCCGCGCTCCTGGTCCCAGTCGAGGAGATCGTGTCCGCTGCCGATGCCGGGCACCCAGATGCCGTTCCACATGGCGTCGATCGGATTCCCCCACGCCGGGGTGGCCTCGGTGACCTGGGCGCCGAGCTCCTCGAACGCCGACACCGCCGTCCGGCAGATTCCGGCGACCTCCCGGTCGACCCGCGCGTAGCCGAGGTCGGGCGAGTAGGCGACCCGCCAGCCTGTGATGTCGTGGTTCAGCCCAGCCACGTAGTCGACGTGTTCGGCGGGGAGGCTGGTCGGGTCCGAGGGGTCCGGTCCGGCCAGCACGGTGAGCATGAGCGCGTTGTCGGTGACGGTACGGGTGATCGGGCCGTGATGGACCCAGCTGTTGTAGCGGCCGGCCAGGATGGTCTGGGGAATGCGTCCGCCCGTGGGTTTCATCCCGACGACACCGCACAGCGAGGAAGGGGAGCGGACCGAGCCGGCTCCGTCGCTGCCTTCGTGCAGCTGCCCGAGCCCGGTTGCCGCGGCGGCGGCGGCGCCACCACTGGAACCGCCCGCGATACGGCCGTGTTTCCACGGGTTGTGGGTTGGCCCGAACAGATGATTGTCGGTACTGCCGCAGTGGTAGCCGCTCTCGATGGTGTTCGTCTTGCCGAGGAACAGCCCGCCCGCCTTACGCAGCCGGGTCACGACGGCCGCGTCCTGGGCGGGGATGTTGTCCTTCAACGGTTCGAGGCCGAACGTCAGCGGTAACCCGGCGACCGCCGTCAGGTCCTTGATCGAGTAGGGGATCCCGTGCAACGGGCCGAGTTCGTCACCGCCACGTTGTGCCTCGGTAAGCCGCTCGGCGTCCCGGATCACCTTGTCGCCGTCGAAGTTGATGAACGCGTTCACCTCGGGGTTCACGGCTTCGATACGCGCCACGACCTGTTCCGCGACTTCTGTCGGCGCCACCTCACCATTGCGAATCCGCTCGGCCAGCTCCGCGGCCGGGACCCAGCACAACTCGCCGGAAACCGTCATGGTTGTCACTACCCCTTACCGCCGCACTCGTACGGTACCGGCCGACCAACCCGCCGCCCCGGAATTCCGGCGGCCATGGGGAGTTTCGGCGTGCCGGGAACTCGCGCCGCAGTTCTCACCGAACGCCCGGTCCACATCGATGCCTCGGCGTCTCAAGACCTGCCTCGGGCGATGGCGCAAACCCGAAGCACAGATCACGCTAACCGACGAGGCGACGTCGTACTGTCGCAATTTGAGACGGTATTCATCGAGCGCCGGCGTGCCCGTCCACACCGGAGCGCTCCGCATCCCGACCACCCTCGCGCAGGGATTGGCGATGCGAGCATCCGACTCGGCGGCAAGTAGCTTCACTCGACTCGAATTACACCGTCCACAGTGTCCACCGACCCGGCCGCCCCGTGCCGACACCGCGCCCTGTACCGCCTGTCCTGGCTCTCACGGCCGTGGCCACCCGCAGACAAGTGCCGGTTTCCCATGTTGCCCGAACATATCAACGGATGTTAGTTTATCCGGGTGAGCGACGACCAGTGTGAGCTGTTGTGCCTCGACCTCGACCATGCCGAGTCGCTGCGTGTGGCGCTTCCCGAGGACGGCCGGATCACCCAGCGCGCACAGCGACTGCGGGCGTTGGGCGATCCGACGCGGTTGCGCATCGCGCACGCGTTGCACATCGGGGACGAGCTGTGCGTGTGCGACCTGGCCTGGATAGTCGGTTCGTCGCAGGGGCTGGTGTCACATCACCTGCGGCAACTGCGCGCGGCCGGGCTGGTGGCCTCCCGCCGGGACGGGAAGCTCGTCATGTACCGGCTGAGCACCGTCGGACACCAGTTGCTGGCGACGGTCACCGACGCCGACGCGGAGGTGGACCCGGTATGAGCGACGCGTGCTGCGGCCCGGACGAACACGACCACACCGACGATCACGAGACCGAGGCGCCGCGGCGACTGTGGCAGACGCGGGAGATCCAACTGGCCGCGGCCGCCGCCGTGCTGCTGGCCGCCGGATTCGTGGTGGCCTGGCTCGGATCCGGGCCCGTCGGCGACGCACTGTACCTGGCCGCCGCGGCGGCGGGCGGGTGGACGTTCGTGCCGGGCACGCTGCGCGCGCTGTGGCGCCGCCGGATCGGTGTGGGCACCCTGATGACGATCGCCCTGTTCGGGTCGCTGATACTGGGCCAGTTCGCCGAGGCGGCCATGTTGGCGTTCCTGTTCTCCATCAGTGAAGCCCTGGAGGATCACTCCCTTTCCCGCACTCGGCGTGGGCTGCGGGCATTACTCGCCCTGGTACCGGAAAAGGTCACGGTGCTGCGCGCCGGTCGCGAGGAGACGATTCCGCCGCACCAGTTGCGGGCCGGGGACCGAATGCTGGTGCGGGCCGGGGAACGCCTCGCCAGCGACGGCATCGTCCGCACCGGACGGTCCAGTGTGGACACTTCCGCGATCACGGGCGAGTCCGTGCCGGTCGAGATCGGACCCGGCGGCGAGGTGTTCGCCGGATCGATCAACGGAACGGGCGTGCTCACCGTCGAGGCCACCGCCACCGTCGCGGACAACTCGCTCGCCAAGGTCGTGCGGGTGGTCGAGGACGCCCAGCAGCGCAAGGGCGCCCGCCAGCGGCTCGCCGACCGGATCGCCCGGCCACTCGTCCCCGCCGTCATGGTTCTGGCGGTGGCCATCGGCGGTGTCGGCGCACTGCTGGGTGACCCCGCGACCTGGATCGAACGGGCATTGGTCGTGCTAGTCGCCGCCGCCCCCTGCGCACTGGCGATCTCCGTGCCGGTCACCGTGATCGCCGCCGTCGGCGCCGCCAGCCGGCTCGGTGTCCTGGTCAAGGGCGGCGCCGCGCTGGAAACCCTCGGCGCGGTGCGCATGGTCGCGCTGGACAAGACCGGCACGCTGACCCGCAACATCCCGGCGGTCACCGAGATCATCGCGGCCGACGGCGTCGATCCCGCGCGGGTGCTGGAGGCCGCGGCGGCGCTGGAAGCCCGCAGCGAGCACCCACTGGCGGCGGCGATCCTGGCCGCCGCGCGCGAACCCGTTCCGGCCGACTCGGTGACCACGGTGCCCGGCGCGGGCCTCGAAGGCGTCGTCGACGGCACTCCCGCCCGGCTGGGCAAGCCGGGCTGGATCGACCCCGGCGCGCTGGCCACCGATGTCCGGCGACTACAGGAGAACGGCACCACGGTCGCGGTGGTCGAACACGATGGCACGGTGCTGGGCGTGGTCGGCATCCGCGACGAACTGCGCCCCGAGGCCCCCGAGATCATCGCTCGACTGCGCGACGCCGGGATGACCGTCGCGATGCTCACCGGCGACAACGCACGCACCGCCGCGACGCTCGCCGCACAGGCGGGAATCGACACGGTGCACGCCGAACTCAAACCGACCGACAAAGCCGACCTCGTCCGCCAACTGCAGAAAAAGCACCGAGTGGTGGCGATGATCGGTGACGGTGTCAACGACGCGCCCGCACTGGCCAGCGCCGACGTCGGTATCGCGATGGGCGCCATGGGCAGCGACGTCGCCATCGAGACCGCCGACATCGCGCTCATGGGCACCGACCTGCGACACCTGCCGCAAGCCCTACAACACGCCCGCCGAGCACGGACGATCATGCTGCAGAACATCGGGCTCTCCGCCGCGATCGTGCTCACCCTCGTCCCCCTGGCCGCGTTCGGGCTGCTCGGCTTGGCCACCGTGGTGTTCATCCACGAACTCGCCGAGGTCTTCGTCATCGGCAACGGCGTCCGCGCCGGCCGGCTAGCCCCGCTGCGCGGCACCGCCACACCAGAACCCGTTCCCCTCCAACGTATCCCGATCACAATTCAGTCCGAACAGGATGGTTGTGCGTGCTGCGCGCCCCCGGCCGTCCGCGACGATCGGCCCCGCGCGACAAACCTGATCACACCACGCCCCACCGGGCAGACCGCGCCGCGCACGTCGAACCGGTCCCCGCGGTAGCCATCGACTCTCCCGGAACAACAGCGACCCGACCACGGGCTGGTCCTCCGCCAGGAAAAAGACCGAACCACGGCCGGGATCAGACGCCGGTGTCGCCACCAGTGCGTACGTCGGCCCGATGGACCGGACCGTGCGAGTCCTCGCAGTGCTCGGTCGAAATACTGCCGGTGTCCGGCGGACGAGCGTGGTCGACCTGCAGGGTCACGTGCTCGACGTGGTAGCGGGCGGCCAGCACGGCGGCCAGGTCGGTCCGCGCGACGTGGCAGTCCCGGCCGGGTTCGACGAGCACATGCGCGGACAGCGCGGGCTGTCCGGAAGTGATCTCCCAGACGTGCAGGTCATGCACCTCGGCCACCTGCGGGCGGGCGGCCATGGCCGCGCCGATCTCGGTGGGGTCGAGTCCGGCGGGGGCGGCTTCGAGGAAGATGCGGCTGGACTCGCGTACCAGGCCGACGCCGGCCTTGACCATCAGCGCGACCACGACCAGCGAGGCGATCGCGTCCGCGCGGGCGAACCCGGTCAGCACCATCACCAGCCCGGCGACCGCGGTGGCGATGAACGCGAACAGGTCGGTGAGGATGTGCCGGAAAGCGCCCTCGACGTTGAGGCTGGCCCGGTTCGCCCGGCTGATCATCCAGGTGGCGGCGAGGTTCACCACGATCCCGGCCAGCGCGGTGGCCAGCACCAGCCCACCGGTGACCTCCGGCGGGCTGATCAGCCGCGTCACCGCCTCGTAGGTCAGCCACGCCGACAGCACCAACAGCGTGAGCCCGTTGGCCTGCGCGGAAAGGATCTCCACCCGCTTCCACCCGTAGGTCATCCGCCCGGCCGCGGGACGGGCGGCCAGGCGGATCGCCCACAGCGCCAGCGCGATCGAGGCGGCGTCGGTGAGCATGTGCGCCGCATCCGACAACAGCGCCAGCGACCCGGCCAGCGCTCCGACGACCACCTCGCCGGCCATGAACGCCGCGATCACCGCCAGCGCCCCGGCCAGCCACCGCTGGTCCGACACACCCGAGCCCACATGCCCGTGCCCGTGTCCGCCGCTCACGACTCCTCGTCCCTCCCCCGTTACGTCATCCACCGGAGTATGCATGCACACATTGCTATATATGCACACTACCGTGTACGGGGTTCAGCGGTGACCGGTGCCCGCGTCGCCAGACCGGTTCGACACGGTGGAGCGCTGCTCGCCCTGATGGTGCGGAATGCCGCGCACGGTGTGGTCGGCGAACTGCAGCACCTCGTCCACCAGCGCGGACAGGTGGTCGCTCGTGATCCGGTACAGCATCCGCCGGCCCACCCGGCGAGCCTGCACCAAACCCGCGAGCCGGAGCCGGCCCAGGTGCTGGGACACCGACGACCGCGACGCGGTGACCTGCGCGGCGAGCGCGCTCACATCCTGTTCGCCGTCGGCCAGCAGCCGCAACAACCCTAGGCGCGTGGGGTCGCCCAGATGCCGCAGCACCTCCGCGGCGACGAGCAACTGGTTGGCGTCTCGTTCCGGCGTGACACCGGCCATGTCGTCGTGCGCGCGCATGGTTGCATATTGCTCCCGGACAGGGCATGGTGGCAAGCGCGGGCATGGCGCAGGCAGGCAGAAGGACCGGGTATGGCGGAGCATTCACACCACGAAAACCACGGGCACGGCCATGGGCACGGACACGGGCACGGGCACGGGCACGGGCACGGCAGCGATGGCCGGTACAGCTGGGCGCGTTCGGGATGGGCGTGGCTCCGGCACGTGGTGACGCCACACAGTCATGACAGCGCGGACCGGGTCGACACCGCGCTG
>Ga0310811_10008081_pt1 | contig 13523 bp, 14 predicted proteins | sample YCmetagenome_FD_207642 | JGI IMG/M metagenome (GOLD analysis project Ga0310811, IMG submission 207642) | Soil microbial communities from experimental microcosm in Duke University, North Carolina, United States - YC | ecosystem: Engineered > Artificial ecosystem > Soil microcosm > Unclassified ... | reverse complement strand
TCCCCGAACAGACCAGAGCCCACGGTCCAGCATCCCCTTCCAGCATCAGCGTGCAAGTCATGGCCAACGGCCTGCAGCATCCCTGGTCGCTGACTTTCCTGCCGGATCGCAGCATTCTGATCGCGGAGCGGCCAGGAAGGCTGCGCAGGCTTTCGCCCGATGGCCGGTTGTCAGAGCCTATCAGCGGACTACCGCCAATTAAGTCGATCGGGACCAAGGGCCTGCATGATGTCGTGCTGGACCCAGCATTTGCCCGCAACAGGCTTGTCTATATCGCCTACTTCGCACCCAATCCGGAAAATCCGGCACCGGACACCGATGAGGCCTTTATGGCCTGGCTGAAGCTTCCGCCGGCCGAGCGCGAAGCCAGGAAGATTGGGGTTGAGTCGGTGGGACGTGCACGGCTCTCGGAAGACGGCACGCGGCTGGAGCAGTTCAAAGTGATTCTGCAGGCCCCTACCATGGGGGTGCGGCGTCTGGTATTTGCGCGCGACGGCAAACTTTTGATTGCAGCCGATACGCCGGGCGCCGGTGACTTGCCAACCGGACCGGAACCCCAACAGTTGAACAATCTCTATGGCAAAGTGCTACGCATCAATCCGGATGGATCGGTGCCGCGCGATAATCCCTTCCGGGGCCGCCGCGGTGTGCGGCCGCAAATTTATGCCTATGGCTTTCGTGATCCTGAAGGGGCAACGCTCGATCCTGTCACCGGCGCTTTGTGGCTTTCCGAGAATGGCCCGCGCGGGGGCGATGAATTGAATGTCGTGCGCCCGGGCCGCAATTACGGCTTTCCCGCCATCAGTTATGGATTGGACTATCAGGGTCGCCTGTTGGGGACCGGCAAGCTCCAGGCGCCAGGCATGGAACAACCCGTGTATTTCTGGACACCCTCCATGGCGACATCCGGGCTCTGCATCTATGACGGCGCCCTATCACCGAAATGGCGCGGTGATATTTTTATGGGTGCGCTAGCGGCGAAGCGCCTCCTGCATCTGCATCTAGTAGGCGGCAAAGTCAAAGAGGAAGAGCATCTGCTGATAGAACGGGGCAAACGCTTGCGCGATGTGCGTGAGGGACCGGACGGCGCGCTTTACATCCTGACCGACGAAGACCCCGGCGAGCTATTGCGCGTCGTTCCCAGGGTCGTGCAGACCGCCGCTACTTCACGTCAAAGGTAAGCCCTTAGGCCGAAGAGCATCCGCCGCTCGACCCGTGCCTCGTAGGTATTTTAGAGATCAAAGGTGACACCGGCGCGTATCTGTTCGTCAGGGCGGCGGTTTACCCAGGCGTGGCGGAAACCAAGATCGAGGGCAAGCTTGTCCTGGACCTTCCAGATAGCGCCAACAAGCACCGACGTCTCTTCATCGGTGCTGAATGTGCGCTGGTAGTTCACTTCCGCGACCGGGCGCACAGGCCAATCGTCTGGACCTTCGATGATGGTACCCAGGAACATGCCCAGCCGCCCATCGCGCGTGAGTTGGGGTGCGACATTGAAATGAATGGTCCCCCAATCCCAGCGCCGGCTGGCAATCCCGGCCAGTTCGAGGCCGGCGCCATCGTCCGCATTGATTCCGGGAAGGAGAACGGAAATTTCGGTGCCCAAGCTCCACCCTTCCTTCTTCTGAAGACTTCCTTCCTGCAATACGCCTTTGACGTCCAGCTGCGCCTCTGTCACACGGCTCAGCATATTGGAAAAATGCTCGGCCTGCCCTTCTAAAACCGCTTCCCAGTCTTCGGCAAAACCGTAATTCAACCGTGCCGAGGGACTAATCCAGGCCGTGCCGTCATCGTCATGACGATAGCTCAAGGGACTGAGCTCAACCTCGAACGCGCCCTTGTCGGCCACAGCCGCATCGGTGGAGTCGAATGGCCGATAGGCCAGAGCCTCGCCCGGCACTAGCAGCGCCAGCCCCCCCAACAGCGTGACCAGCTCTCGTTTCAATGCGGCGCGGCTCCAGCCGGCTGCATCGACGCCGGTATGACCGGTTGCGCAGGCGAAGCCGGCTCTCCACTCTCCCGCTGCATCCGCCACGGCGAAACCGTCTTCCAGCTTGCCAGTTCTTTGGTCGCCCAGGCCGTGTCCTTGTCCTTGTGGCAGGCGTTGCAGGCATTGGGGATTTTCATCGCGTCGGTCTGCTGTGGCGAGACGAAATGGAAGGTATGGGTGGAGACGAAAGGCCCACCCGGCAGCTCAGGCAGGATCTTGGGCATGTGGCAAGCCACGCACTGGCTCCCAGGGCTGCCCGCCTTGTGATGCGTGTGTTCTTCCAGTGTGGCGGTGTGCGGACCGTTCAGATTATTCGGGCTGTGGCAGGAGGCGCAGATCTCGCTGGCCGGCTTTCTCAGCATGGCGTCGTTGTCGGTGCCATGCGGATCGTGACAGGAGAAACAGGTCACGCCGCGATTGTACATCAGGCTCTGGACAAAATCGTTGCCCTGCATCCGGTTCTTGTGCGCGGTGCCGTCTGGGAAATGGGTGAAGGTGGTTTCGCCTAGCTTGTGCGGCTCCAGCTTCCAGAAATCCGACAGCAACAGGCCAGCGTGATAGCCGACCGCCCAGTCGTAATACTGGCCTTTGATGGGATTGGTCAGCGGCTGCCCCTGGCTGTGGCACTGGATGCAGGTGTCATTGGCCTGCACGAAATTCTGCCGCGCCGGATTGAGAATGGTCGCCGCGATCGGATTGGCGACATGGGCCGATCCCGCGCCATGGCATTGTTCGCAGCCGACATTCCATTCCGTACCGGGCTGCTTGGTGTCGATGTTGAAGTTCACCGAATGGCAGCCATCGCATAGCGGCGCGGTCGGACGGGTCGAATTGTCCCCCTTAGGATCGGGATAGTGGATCGCCCACCAGTCGGCATTGTCCGCAACATGGAATTTCGACCACTTTTTGGTCTCGAAATTGTATTGGACCGGCATCACGATATAGGTGTCACCCGACTTCTTCCAATAGCGCTGCTTCCACTTGCTGCCATAGATGAAGGCGACGTCGTCCTTGTTGAAGCGCAGCTCCGGCGGCGCGGTAGCGGGGTCGGCGGCGAAGGCGTCAGGATGAACTTTGGGATCGCGCAACACATTGGCCATGCGCGTCTTGGCCCAGCGGGCGTACACCTCTTGATGGCAGCTCTGGCAGGCTTTCGATCCCACATAATGGGCACCGTTTACGGCCGCAGTCTGCTGTGCTGACAAGTCTTCCGGCTTGGGCCCGACTGTAATCGGCAGATGCCTGAGATAGGTCACCAATTGCCAGACCTGACGATCGGGGAAGCCCCAGGCAGGCATCGCCGTATTCCGGATGCCGTTGCGGATATGGTAGAAAATCTCGCCATCCGAGAGTTGAGGCACCAACGTCCGCAACAGCGGCGGGCGCGGGAAGGTGGCGTTGCCCAGTTCTGTCCTGCCACCGCCATCATGACCATGGCAAACCGAACAATTGGTGACGAATAGGGACTCGCCTGCCCGGATGTTTGCCGCGTCAGGATGGGCATTGAGAGGATTGACCTTGGCCGCATCCGACCCCGGCACGCTGTGTTTCAACATAAAGGTGGCGATGGTGACTTCCACCTTCGAGGGTTCCTGCCGCGCCACCGAGAAGCCCGGCAGCACCAGGAAGTAGAAGCCGACCAGCAGCACCACGATCGCGGCCAGGACCACGATGACAAATGTGCGCCAGGCGTTACGCAGCGGCTTGGACCCGTTGGCGTCAGACATCAATCCGCTCGTCTGTTCTTAGCTCTTTTTGACTGCCACTTCGGCCAGGACCGCCTCCAGCCCCGCCAGCAGCTTATTCAAATCATCATGAGCCCAGAAGTGAACAAAAAACATCCGAGGATTGTCGTCCAGCATGTGATTGTGAATCGCCGTGACATCTATGCCGTTCTTGCGTAGCGCGCGTACCACGGGCTCCACTTCCTTAGCTATCAGGATGAAGTCGCCCGTAATGGCGGCCTTGCCGGCACCCAGAGGCTGGAAGTTGATGGACTCGGCGCCGCCCATCGGTCCGGGCACCGCCATGCCCATGGCCATGACGGGCTGGGCGCGGGGAATACCGACCTGGTACACGCCGCCGGAGTTGGTGCCTTTGGTGCCCAGGGCCGCGTCGATTGCTGCGATATTGAGATCGATCGGCGGTGGCGTGGCCGGCGCCGGTGCTGCCGCAAATGGCGTCTTGCTAAGAGCAAGAGCGGTGTGGATGGCAGTTGCCATCTTTACCGGATCGCCCTGGCCGCCGATATGCATGTAGAAAGGCATGGGCCGAGCGTTGAAAAGGTGATTATGCAGCGCGGTTACCTGAAGCCCGCTATCCAGCAAAGATTTCATCACCGGCTCGATTTCGTCCTCAGCCAGGACTAGATCACCCATCACCATCGCCTGCTGCCCCATCGGTGAGAAGGCGACCCAGGAGCCCAGGGCAAAGCCGGGCTTCAATTCGATACCGTCCAATTGAACATGAAGATCGCTGCGAGGCAGCCCAACCCGGTAGATGCCGCCCGGCATCTCCGTACCGCTTTTGCCCAAGGCTGTGGCCACCGGAGCCCAGTCGGTCGCCGCATGCGCGGGGACGGAGAAAGAGGCGATGGCAGCTAAGAGCGCAACGGAAAGAAAGTAGCGCATATGACCTCCTGCAACATGGGCGAAGACAGCAATGGCGTCAGCACCCCTTCAGGACATTTCTGAACCTCGATGTTTAAGTCAGTTTTAAGGGCCGAAGCGATTTTAGGCCTGCCGGAAGTGCAGCCGGAAGGAAGCGCCTCCGCGGGGGGCATCGCCTACCTCAACCGTGCCGCCATGGTGGCGGACAATTTCACTCACAATTGCAAGTCCGAGCCCCGCGCCAGGCGCATTCGCCACCTTGCCGCGCCAAAATCGATCGAAGATTTTGGCTCGGTCTTCGCGTGGAACACCCGCTCCCCAATCGTCCACCGTAACACTGCCGTCGGAGGCGACCCCCACCGTCACCTCCGTGTCCGGCGGCGTGTGAAGGACCGCATTTTCAACGATATTGCGGATCGCATCCGAAATTTCGTCCGCGTTGCCCTTGACCATGACGGGATGATCCGGACCATCAAATGCTATCGTTCGCTGGTGCGCGATTGCCCAAGGCGCCAAATATTCCACGACCTGGGCGGCAACCTGGGCAAGGTCCACGCGGGCACTCACATTCATCGGCATCGCATCCAGGCGCGCCACGCGCAGTAGCTGGCTCACCAGCCGGTTCATGCGCGCCACATCGGCCTTGAGCTTTGTGACGGGCGCGCCATGGTTCAACTCGTCTAGGCCAGCGGTCAGCATGGTCAATGGCGTCCGCAGTTCATGCGCCGCATTGGCCGTGAACCGCCGCTGAACCGCAAAACCTTCCTGCAAACGGTCAAACGCCGAATTGACCGCCTGGACCAGGGGCAGGAGTTCGCTGGGCAATCTTTCTATCGGCAGTCGGACATCGGCCGCACGCGGGTCGATCTCGGCCGCGCGTCGCGAGATGGCCGCAAGCGGGCGCAATCCTGCCCGGACGCTCCAGGCGCCTATCACAAGCATCACTAGGGCGAAGAGAGGGATCATCCAGGCGATCCGGCGGGCGAAGAATTTCAGCATGCCGACGGCGATCGCGTCTGCATCGGAAGAATGAGCGACGGCGACATTTACCGGTCCCGCCGCGGAGGATTCCGTGACGGTCATACCGTAATAGTCGTCCTGTCGCGGCCCGAATTCTTCCAGGCGAAAATTGCTCGACCCCTCCTCGGCTTGGGCCCGCGACACCAGACCCGGAAATTCCCGATTGTTAGTCAGCACCTGACCGCTGTCAGTCCGTATGGCGTAGAGGTTCTCGCCCTTTTGGCTGTCGTAAACGCGCGCCATGGCGGCGGTAGGTTTGAAGGCCGCACGCCCATCCGGCGACCGCACCACATGGCGGGCCAGTTCCTCGGCGCGATAATGGAGCATTTCGAGCCCGAAGCTGTCTGCGGCCTCGGAGCCTTCCCACAACAAAAGACCGACGCCCGCCGCCGATACGAGAAAGAAGACCAGGCCCAAGCGAAGCGCCAACTGGCCTTGAAGCGAATGGGGCCAGAGCTTCACCGGTTCTTTTCCTCTAGAAGATAGCCCACGCCTCTGACGGTATGAATCTCAAGGGTCGCTCCGGCTCCGATCAGCTTACGCCGGAGGTGTGAGACATGCACTGGGACGGCATTGGATTCCAATTCATCATCCTGACCGTATAGTTTTTCTTCCAGTACAGCCTTGGGTACCACACGTCCTGCTCGGCGGATTAACTGTTCCAGCACATCCAATTCGCGACGTGGCAGGGGCAATGGCTTGCCCGCGACGCGCACCTCGCGGCCGACGGAATCGAATTCGATGTTCCCGGCCTCCATCGTCACGCCCAGCGCCAAGCCCGGCCGGCGCAGCAGGGCCTTGGTGCGCGCCACCAGTTCATCCATTGCGAAGGGTTTGATCAAATAATCGTCAGCGCCGGCATTCAGCCCAAGCACACGGTCATCTACCGTGTCACGCGCGGTCAGCAGCAAAAACGGGATGGTCTGGCCCGCGCGCCGCGCCCGTCCTAGAACCTCCAGCCCGTCGCTATCCGGCAGACCCAAGTCGAGGATCACTGCGTCATAAATACCAACCTCTAGTGCGGCTAGCGCGTCCGCCCCGGTTCCGGCTGTGTCGGCCGTAAAGCCCGCGCGCACTACGCCATTGCGCACCAGTTCGGCAATTCGTGCTTCATCTTCGACGATTAAAAGCCGCATGGTCACTTATCGCGATATCGGAAATCTGCCATTGACAAACCATAGCCCGTGCGCCCGCCGCTGGGAATGCAACGCAACCTTTTGCTTTCATCACACAATTTATAAGGCAGTTTTAAGCGACCGCCCCGCGGTCTTCAAAATGCCCAAGGGGCGTAATTCTGTCTTAAACCGGTGAGCGTTATCTATTGATCCAAGATGGAGGCATAAATGCACTTCCTACACTCCCGGCTCGCCATTGCAGCATGTGCGCTTGCGGCTTCGACCCTTATTGCGCGCGCCGACTGGTTCAAGGACGAGCAACCGCCGCCGAATGCCAAACCTCTTTCGACCGTGATCAAGAGTCTGGAGGATCACGGCATGAAGACGATTACGGAAGCTTCGTTTGATGACGGCAAATGGAAGATCGAGGTCCACCAGGGTGGCGGCAAGGAGACGACTGTCCGCGTTGACGCCATGAGCGGCCAGATCGTATCGAAGTAGGTTCATGAAGGGGGTAACATGACGAAGCTCGGAACATGGGCCTTGGGCCTATCGATTTCTATGGCGTCACTCAGCACCAGCGCCGGAGGGGCGCACGGATTGCGCCCGACGGCAATCGAAGTTGCTGGACGGGCCCGGGAGATTTGTCTGACCGTTATGCGTATTCCTCAGGGATTCGTGCCCTTCCACGAATGCGTTGAGAGCCTAACCCAATCTGGCACTCGGATCGCGCCGTCGACCGATGTGAGTCGCCTGAGCACATCATTCACGAAATCGGAGAGGAGCTATTCCGAAAGCACTTTCCAGGAAAGGCGCCTCAAGGAAGAGAACGCTTGCGCGGGATTGGGCCATGCGCCCGACTCGGCTACTTTTCTGTTGTGCGTTGCGGACTTGGATGCTGACTTACACAGCTCCGAGCGGTCGGATTAGGTGGTGTAAGACCTGGGCTCTTGATGAGCCCAGGTCTCCAAACTTTCTTCAACGGCCGCGCTCAGCCTTTTCGTGCTCTGCGCTTTCGTTTTCCGTTTCATGTTTCACGATTGTGCCATTGGCCCGAACATGGACGGCGTTTTCCTTGCCGCCACTCTCGACGGCTAGTTCATACTGTTGGGGTTTGGTGCCATTAATGATCTTGGCTTCGGTTGGCTCTGCTCCCAAGGCCTGTTTGGCAGCATCCACCGCCGCTTTAGGAACGGAAGACAGGGCGGTCTTTTCCCTTGCCTCTTCACTTTCTCCGGCTGCATAGGCTGCGCCGCCGGCCACTGATGCCAACGCAAAGACGATCGGAAGAATATAACGCTTCATGGGCATTCTCCTTTAAGGCCAGCCTCGCCGGCACTCGATAACACCCCTTCCTCCGTCGAGTCTGCCTCTTCGCCTTTAAGGCAGCATTACGTGCTAATGCATCTTATGATATGCCGATGGCAGTCGCGCTTGGAACCGGAGGATCATGCTTTATCTCATCATAAAAGCGCTCGTATCCGGCGTCATCGTGATGGCAGTTTCAGAGATCGCGCGCCGCAGTCCCACCTTCGGCGCGCTGGTGGTATCGCTGCCGCTTGTGTCGCTGCTTGGCATTCTGTGGTTGTGGCGCGATACCGGTGATACAGCCCGCATCGCGGCCCATGCCGAAGCCACCTTCTGGTATGTGCTGCCGTCCCTGCCCATGTTCCTGGCCTTTCCCTTAATGCTGCGCCACGGTATCGGATTCTGGCCGGCGCTGCTGGTGGGGTGCCTCCTCACGGTGCTGCTCTATGGCCTGGCGGTTCTGGTGGCGGCGCGCTTTGGCGTGAGATTGTGAGCGAGCTATCTCCCTGGCTGGCCGACTAATCGGCCTCCGGAGCGGTTGGCAGAAAAAGTAGGGTAGACCGAGTAGCTGTCTTGGTCGTGACGGTAATCACCTTGCCCATCCGGGACCACCAGGGCTGGGATTTGGGGTGTCAAGGCGTCGGCGTACCTCTCCAGTTTTGCATAATCGCATTGTGCTCACCGACATCTGGTTATGCTTGCTTCGCTGCTTCATGCGACAGCTTGACAGGTCGACGGCACGCTCTTTGAAAGGTTCATACCGCGCCGCGACGCTTCAAGTATCCAATACCTTGGAACATTAGAGTGACAACCGTAGCCGTGACCGCCAGAGACACCAAAGCGCCGATAGGTTTTTCGATCCCTACCTGGTAAGCAAGCGTATGAATAACCAAGAGCCCGAACACAGCATAATTCCAGCGTTGCAGGCTTTTCCAGCCTGGCGTTCCCAGCCAGCGTAGTGAGGCGTCGTTGGAGGTCGCAAGCAGCGCCAGCAGAGCCAGTGCCGCTATCAGCCCGGTGTAATTGGCCAAGCCGAAAATGTCATGTCGGAGCGGTTGCGCGTGCGTCTTCTGCCACTTCTCGTAAATGTAATAGAGCCATGGCCGCCATCTCAGATGGACACATTGGCCAATGACCGCATGGAAGACCCCAACCGCCCCGGCCCAGATGCCCACGTCGCGCCGGAAATCTTGGGAAATCGCCACATTCCGCCCCCATATCTGTTTAAAGGGCCCAATCAATAACGTGAAAGAAATCAGCACCAATCCGGGCCAGGCGCTCGCAAAGCTCAGCTTGGTGATGACATCGCTGTAAGGTCGGGTCAAAAAGAGCGCCGCGCCGCTCCCGGTGCTCACTAGTCCCAATGGCAGATGATGACGCAGAAGACGACGCTGCAAACGGCGGCTGATCATGGCGTTCCTGGTGCTTTTTTGTTATTCCGCTACTAGCCTGATAAAGGCCATCGCCCCATGTGGCGCGTTGCCGTAGCCGGCATGCGCTCCATGATCCTGCATCATGCCGGCGCGATCTTGATGTGCAACAATGCGAAGATAAGCGACGCTGAGATTCATCGTCTGTGCGGGAGATCGTTGAGTCACAACAGCGCGAGATCAATCAAATGAAGAATATTCTGGCGCGGCTTAACTAACTGATGTTGATTGGCCGGGCTTGGCTTTCTTCATTCCCTGCATCTTCTTGACGCGATGAAAGAGCTTCATGCTTGCAATGTCGGCCGAGATGAATTGTTGCGAGCCTTTTCTGTATTTTAGGAGCGCGAGCGACGCCTCTGCCGTGGAGTCTGCGTAATCCGCGTACTGGGACGCAAAATCCGCGGCGGGGCCCTCAAGTGTTGATTGCATTTCGGGAGCTTCCACTCCATGCAGCCGCGCAAACGCGCGGTGCAATCCGGACCAGGAAGGCAGCCATGATACCAAGCTCATCGCGCCGTTCGTCCGAGGACGTCCATCAGCTCCGCCACCTTTTTGCGCTGTTCGGCCTTGTTGCCCGAGGAGACCGCGTGCTCCACGCAATGGGCAACATGGTCGCCGAGGAGGTCGTGCTCGACCCGGCCCAAGGCGGCCCGTATCGCGCCGATCTGGGTTATCAGGTCAATGCAATAACGCTCCTCATCGACCATTTCGGCAATGCCTCGCACCTGGCCTTCAATGCGATTGAGCTTTTTGCGGACAGCCGACTTGATGTCATCTCTCATGAATTCTATATACCCCCATGGGGTATATGTTGCAAGCTCGGAGGCGATCATGGCCGATGACCACACTTGCTGCGGCGGACACGGCGCGCACCGGCAGGAAGCTCAGCCCAAGACTGTCATAGACCCGGTCTGCGGCATGGCAGTTGATCCGACGCAAGCCAAATTCCGCGCCGAACAAGCTGGAAAGACCTACTTCTTCTGCAGCGAGAGCTGCTGGAAAAAATTTACCGCGACGCCCGGAGAATACCTTTCCAAGATGGGGGTCGTCTCGCAGGGCCGTGCGAAGCCTTCTGAAGATACGTCCGCTGATATCGCTGCCATTTATACCTGCCCCATGCATCCCCAAATCCGACAAGTGGGGCCTGGCCACTGCCCGATTTGCGGCATGGCTCTCGAGCCGCTGGTTGCTACAACCACAGCAGGGCCGGATCCCCAACTGATCGACATGTCTCGCCGTTTCTGGGTCGGGCTGGCCCTGACGCTGCCCGTATTTGTCCTGGAGATGGGCAGCCACCTTCTCGACCTCAACAGACTGATCCCACCGTCCATCTCCACATGGCTCCAACTGGTGTTGAGCACGCCGGTCGTGCTCTGGGCCGGCTGGCCATTCTTCCTGCGCGGCTGGGCCTCGCTCAAGAACCGATCACTCAATATGTTCACCCTGATCGCCTTGGGCATCAGCGCCGCCTATGGATACAGCCTGGTTGCCGCATTGGCGCCCGGGGTATTTCCGGGCGCACTCAAGATGGGCGGCGTGGTGCCTGTCTATTTCGAGGCGGCAGCAGTCATCACGGTACTGGTGCTGCTGGGCCAGGTGCTGGAGCTTAAGGCTCGCTCCCAGACCGGCGGCGCCATCCGCGCCCTGCTCGACTTGGCCCCCCCGCGTGCTCGGCGGCTGCGCGAGGATGATAGCGAGGAGGACATTGCGTTGGATGCGGTAGCCGTAGGAGATCGCCTGCGCGTGAAGCCGGGCGGCCGGGTGCCGGTGGACGGCGTCGCGCTGGAAGGTATGAGCGCCGTCGATGAATCGATGGTGACGGGAGAATCCCTGCCGGTCGAGAAGAACGCCGGTAGCAAGCTGATCGGCGGCACAGTCAACGGCACCGGCGCATTGGTGATGCGGGCGGAGAAGATCGGGGCCGACACGGTACTGGCGCGCATCGTCGCCATGGTATCGGCAGCCCAGCGAAGCCGCGCCCCGATCCAGCGTCTCGCCGATCAGGTCTCCGCAGTCTTTGTGCCTGCCGTAATCGCCGTCGCGGTCATTGCCTTTGCCGCTTGGATGATCTGGGGCCCTTCGCCGGCCTTTGCCCACGCCTTAGTCGCGGCGGTCTCGGTGGTGATCATCGCCTGCCCCTGTGCTTTGGGGCTGGCGACGCCCATGTCGATCATGGTCGGGGTCGGCAGGGGCGCCGGCGCCGGAATCCTTATCAAGGACGCCGAGGCGCTGGAGCGGTTCGAGAAAGTAGATACGCTGGTGGTGGACAAGACGGGCACTCTAACCGAGGGCAGACCGCGCCTCATCGCGATTGTTCCTGCGGAAGGCTTCGCCGAAGCGGGCCTGCTGCGTTGGTCCGCCAGCCTGGAGCGCGCCAGCGAACATCCTTTAGCAGCAGCGATTGTCGCCGCAGCAAAGGAGAGAGGCGTTGCCCTGGAGGCTGTCTCCAACTTCGCCTCCGTGACCGGAAAAGGAATAACCGGCATTGTCGAGGGCAAGCGCGTAGCGGTCGGGACCGCGGTCTTGTTGAAGGAGACTGGCGCCGATACCGCCATGCTGGAAGCAAAGGCCGAGACGCTGCGCCACGATGGAGCCACCGCTATGTTCGTGGCCGTTGACGGCCGCGCCGCGGGCATTCTCGCGGTCGCCGACCCAATCAAGGCCAGCACGCCGGATGCGCTCGAGACGCTGCGAAGCGATGGCATCCGTATAGTCATGCTGACCGGCGACAATCAGACCACCGCCAAGGCAGTGGCCGGCAAGCTCGGCATTACCGAAGTCGAGGCGGGCGTGTTGCCTGACGGAAAAAATGCTGTTGTGCGCCGCTTGCGCGACGAAGGCCGGGTGGTGGCAATGGCGGGCGACGGTGTGAACGACGCTCCCGCCCTGGCCGAGGCGGATATCGGCATCGCGATGGGCACCGGCACCGATGTAGCGATGGAGAGCGCGGGCGTCACCTTGGTCAAGGGCGATCTTGCCGGTATCGCCCGGGCGCGCATTCTGAGCCGCGCCACCATGGGCAATATCCGTCAGAATCTGGTGCTGGCCTTCGTCTATAATGTGATCGGAGTTCCCGTCGCGGCGGGCGTTCTCTTTCCATCATTTGGCTCGCTACTCAGTCCCGAGATTGCCGCTGCGGCGATGGCGCTGTCGTCGGTCAGCGTCATTGGCAACGCAATAAGACTTCGTGCTATCAATCTTGCGGTGGGATGACCGGTCTTAACGTTTAATGAGGCGCCTTGCGATCATTGATCGGTAATTATCCTTGGAGTATATAGCGGTCATGAAATTGGGTTCGCGCCCCCACCGTGCCATTGCCGTGGTCATGGCCTTCGCCATCCTTATGGTCGGCGCACCCATGCTGCCAGCCAATGCGACGACCGACTGCGATCAGATGGCGATGACCATGCCGGCGCAGATGACGATGGACATGAAGTCGGCGGCTACCAGACCGCACGAAATGCCCGAAAAACCGGGCCTTCCCTGCAGCGATGGTCTTAGCTGTCTGGGCGCTGCCGGGTGTGCATCCCTTTCCGCCGACCAAGCTCCGGCTGCCTATCTGCCGCGTATCGGCCTGGCGAACGCAAACTGGACCAATCGGCTGGCCGGTCCGGCGGTTGCCTACAAACCTGCCCTTCCTCCCCCCATCGTGTGATCTGACGTGGGCGTTCGCGTCTAGCGGGCTTCACGCGCGCATGCCGCCGCCTGCCCGGCGTCCGAAGCGCTCTTTCACACTATAGGAACACCAAGCTGGCCCGCGAACAGACACGTGGCCTGGAGGAGAACATGCATCACCACAATCATCGCGTTCGTCTGATCAGGACGGCGCTTGGAAGTTTGTTTTTGATATCCGTAGCTGCTTTGCACGCGCAAGCGGCGGGCATGGACATGTCGAAGGGCGCTAAGACGACGACCGCCGCAATAGCGGGCTACAGTTTTGAACTGGCCGGGCCGCCGAAATCGGCGGGCAGCAAGAGCCTGGTTTCGGTCCGGATCGTGCACAACGCCGACAAGAAGCCGGTCACCAACGCCGTCATCATCCAGTCGCGCG
>Ga0310811_10008079_pt1 | contig 13524 bp, 12 predicted proteins | sample YCmetagenome_FD_207642 | JGI IMG/M metagenome (GOLD analysis project Ga0310811, IMG submission 207642) | Soil microbial communities from experimental microcosm in Duke University, North Carolina, United States - YC | ecosystem: Engineered > Artificial ecosystem > Soil microcosm > Unclassified ... | reverse complement strand
AGGCGCTGCCGAGCGCATGACGCCTTACGCCACCTTCGTCGATCATGTGCGTCCGGCGTTCGAGCGTTTCGTCAGCGAGGGCCTGATCGGCGCCTGGGGGCTGACCGGGATCGGCCATCCCGACACAATCATCAAGGTGCTCGGTGAACAGCCCGCTCCGGCGGCGGTGCAGTGCATCACCAATCTGCTCGACTCGCCCGGTGGCCTGAAGTTCTTCGATGGTCCCGCCAAGCCGCGTTCGGTGATTGCGGCAGCGCGCGCCAACAACGTGGGCGTGATGGGCATCCGCGCCGTGCAAGCCGGTGCGCTCACCCGCGCGATCGACCGGCCGCTGCCGGCCGATCATGCCGAGGTGCGCGACTACCGGTTGGCGGCGCCCTTCCGCGAGATCTGCGCCGAGCTCGACATTAACCCGGCTGTCATCGCTCATCGCTATGCCCTGTCGCTCGACATCGACACCCTGGTGCTCGGCGTGAAGAATCGCCCGGAGCTGGCCGAGTGTGTTGCCGCTGCCGACGCCGGGCCCTTGTCGTTCGAATTGATGCAGCGGATCGACTCGGCGTTGGAGGGCGCGCGAAGGGCGGCCTGAGACGCAGTACCAAGCCACGAATGAGGAGGCGCAACGATGAGAAAGAGTACGTTGATCAGCGTCCCAGTATCGATTGCCGTTCTGGCAATCGGTGTCTCGATTTCCGCGCAGGACAAATACGACGTCAAAGTGCCCGACGGGCTCGCTTTCTCCGAGTTCAGGGGATATGAGGACTGGCCGGTGATCGCGATCAGTGTGAACGGCGGCATGCTCGCGGTGATCATGGGCAATGCGGCGATGATCGACGCCTACAAGGCAGGCATCCCCGACAACGGCAAGCCTTTCCCGGACGGCGCGAAAATGGCGAAGGTCCACTGGAGTCCGAAAAAGCAGGAGGCGTATCCCGGTCAGCCGACGGTGCCGGGCGTCCAGCACGACGTCGATTTCATGGTGAAGGACAGCAAGAGGTTCGGCGACAGTGGCGGCTGGGGATGGGCCGCCTTCGACTATGATGCGGCCTCCAAGACGTTCAGCCCCTCCACCATGGCGTCCCGACCGCCTCAGGGACATGACGCGAAGTGCGGGTTCTCCTGCCACACGGAGGTTGTCGCTCGCGATTACGTGTTCACGGAATACGGCAAGAGGTAGGTCTCACCAAGCCATGACCGGTGCCGTCGGCCGGCGTGCGCGGGACGCAAGGCACGGCTGCAGTTCCGGCTTCCGGCCCTGGAGGATGTGTGGAAAGCTCGCGATCCCATCTTCGAAGGAAAGCGGGACAGACTATGCATGACATTGTCATCCGGGGCGGCCGTATCGTCGACGGCACGGGAGCGCCCGCTTCGAATGGCGACGTCGCCATCGAGGGCGACAAGATCGTCCAGGTCGGCGGCAAGGCGGGGCCGGGCCGTCGCGAGGTGAAGGCCGACGGGCGGATCGTCACCCCGGGATGGGTCGATGTGCACACCCACTATGACGGCCAGGCGACCTGGGATCCGGTGCTGGCGCCGTCCTCCTGGCACGGCGCCACGACCATCGCGTTCGGCAATTGCGGCGTGGGCTTCGCACCTGTCCACCGACAGCACCACAAGGCGCTGATCGATCTGATGGAAGGGGTGGAGGACATCCCCGGCATCACGCTCAGCGAAGGCCTCAAGTGGGACTGGGAGAGCTTTCCCGATTATCTCGATGCGCTGGCGCGGCTGCCGCGCACCATCGATGTCGCCGCACAGCTCGCCCATCACCCGTTGCGAGTCTATGCCATGGGCGAGCGCGCCATCGCCCGCGAGCAGGCGACGGCCGAGGACATCGAAGTCATGGCCCGGCTCGCGGAGGAAGCGCTTGTCGCGGGCGCCGTCGGCTTCACCACCAGCCGCACCGACCAGCACAAGACGGTGGCCGGCGACCTGGTTCCCGGCCGCTATGCCGAGCATGAGGAGCTGATCGCCATCGGCAAGGCGATGGGCCGCGCCGGCCGCGGCGCGTTCGGCATGCTCTCCGACTTCGAGGACGAGGCCGCCGAGTTCGGATGGATGCGCCAGGTGGCGAAGGACAGCGGCCGCCCGGTGTGGTTCCTGCTCACCGACCGCAGCTACGATCCAGAGCGTTGGCGTCGCCTGATGGACGGCGTCCGCGCCGCCCGCGCCGACAACCTGCCGCTCGCCGCTCAGGTCGCGGGACGTCCGGTGGGGCTGACGCTCGGCCTCGGCACCTCGCTCAATCCCTTCGCGCTGCGCGAGGCCTTTGCCGAAGCGGCCAAGCTGCCGCCGGCTGCGATGCTGGCGAAGCTGCGCGACCCCGAGATGCGCCGCACGATCCTGGCGCAGGAGGCCTCGCCCCGGCTGCTCGAGGTGCTGCCGCCATTGTCGCGCCAGATCGCGACGCGTTGGGACCGCATGTACATGCTCGGCGATCCGCCGGATTACGAGCCGCCGCCGGAGAGCAGCCTCGCCGCCATGGCCGAGCGCACCGGCGTTTCGCCGCAGGAGTTCTGCTACGACTATCTGGTCGGCGGCGACGGCAGCCGGATGGTCTATTTCCCCGTCACCAACTATGTGCACGGCGATCTCGAGGTCGTGCGCGAATTGATCGAGGACCCGCACACCATCCTCGGCCTGTCGGACGGCGGCGCGCATTGCGGCGTGATCTGCGATGCCTCGCTCAACACGACGATGCTGTGCCATTGGGTGCGCGATCGCACAAGGGGCCCGCGCCTGCCGCTCGAGTTCGTGGTGAAGCGTCAGACCAGCCAGACGGCGGATTTCTTCGGCTTCCACGATCGCGGCCGGCTGCAACCAGGCCTCAAGGCCGACGTGAACGTCATCGACTTCGATGGGCTCCGTCTGCATGCCCCGAAGATGATCTTCGACCTGCCGGCCGGCGGCCGCCGCCTAGTCCAGCGCGTCGACGGTTACGACATGACGATCTGCTCGGGCGTGCCGATCTTCGAGAAGGGCGAGGAGACCGGCGCCCGCCCCGGCAAGCTGGTTCGCTCGACTGGGTAGGACAGCATGACCTCATCCTGAAGAGCGCCGAAGGCGCGTCTCGAAGGATGGGCAACAAACACGGTGCGCTTCCCACCCTTCGAGACGCGGCCTGCGGCCGCTCCTCAGGGTGAGGGGCAGTTTGTAGCTCCGGCGGAGCGATACACTCGTAACGGCAGGCCTTCCCAATTGCATCCGCGCAGGCTAGAGAGACGCCGCTCTTTCCACGGGTTGATCTCCTTTGCCTAAGTAACGGCCGGTCTCACCAGTTCCATCAGATCAGCGCGGCAGCGCAATGCGTTGCCGTTTTCGTGAGCATACAAGCTCGTCTGGGTGGCGGTTCGAGACCGGTATGGCATGGCTGAACCGCGCCGGGACTCATCCTCCGGCCGCCACCTGATCTCTCTTCGCCACGTAAATCCCTGCCACACCGCGCGTCACCATACGTGTCTCGTCCACGCCGCCGTCTTGATGAGCTTCCCAGTGGGAAGAGCAAGCCGGCATGTCCGACATCCTTCGTGTTTTGTGGACGATCGTTCCTCGGAACGTCGCCCCGGAGCCTTGGCTGAAGTGCAAGCGGTGCCGTAGTAGCCGGCCGTTCCGAAGCAGCGGGAAAATCAGGGTCAACGCCAACGGCAAGCGTCTCGATGCGTGGCTGATCTACAAGTGCACATCGTGCGACAGCACCTGGAAGCGCCCTATCTTGGAGCGCCGGCATGTCCGGACGATCGACCCGCACGTCCTGATGTCGCTGCATGCCAACGACCCGGAAGTGGCGCATCGGCTGGCGCTCGACGCCGAGAGCTTGCGACGCAAGGCCGGGTCGGCCGAGGCGTCCGATGACGTCATGGTGCGCAAGGAGGTGCTGTCGGAGAGCCTGACACCGGCCTGGCGGCTGGAGATTCTCTGTGCCGTTTCCGAGGCCACCGAGTTGCGCGTGGACCGACTCCTCTCGGTCGGGTTGCACCTGTCGCGACGACGCATTCGCGACCTGCAAGGCACGGGGAATCTCGTGGTGTCCCCGGAGGGATCGCGCAAGCGGCACTCGGTCGTGCGTGACGGCATGCGCGTGACGATCGAGCTTTCCGATTTGCACGACCGCGATGGGATTGCGATGGCAGCTACCTCATCCTGAGGAGCACCGAAGGCGCGTCTCGAAGGATGGGAACGAGCATCGTGTCTGTGCCATCCTTCGAGACGGCCGCTGCGCGGCCCCTCAGGATGAGGTTATTCTGTCCAACGGATCACCCCGTCTTGACGCGGCCGGGGAGGTCGAGCCCGACGCCGGTCAGATGGCCGAACGAGGCATTAAGCCGCTCGACACTCTGTGGTGCGAGCGGCGGGCGAAGGATCGAGGCGACGTTGTCCGCGACATGGGCCTTGTTGCCGGTGCCGAACAGGATGACGTCGGCGCCTTGCTCATGCCGCGCGTAACGGTAGGCCGCATCCGTGATGCTTTGCGCGCCGCCCTCGGAAATGAGGAACTCGAGCGGATCGCCCTCCGACAGGATCGAAGAGTCGAGCTGGCCCTGTTCGACCAGCTTGACGAAGATCTCGCGACGGTACGCGGCATTGCTGAAGATGTTGCGCACGACGAACATCAGCAGCGTGCCGATCCCCCGGCGCCGTGTTTCGGGAAAAATCCTCTGCCGCGCGCCCTGGTTCATGAGGCTGTAGGCCAGCATCACTACCTCCCACGGTGACTCCAAGATCGCTCGTGCGAGCATCCTCTGGTCCGGATCGCGAGGGCCCGTTTCGGTGATGCCGATGTGGCGCACCTTTCCCTGCTCCTTGAGCTTCATGAGCGCAGGCGCCAGCACATCGCGATGATGCTCGTAGGCCTCGGGGTGGACGCCATGAAAGTGGAAGATGTCGACGTAGTCGAGGCCGAGCCGCTTCAGCGCCGCCTCGACGCGATGGGTCACCGTCTCGGCCGTCTCCCCGCCGCCCCGGAACAAGGCCTTGGTCGAGATCACCAGCCGGTCGCGGTCATAGAAGCGGGCGGCGGCGCCTACGATCTCCTCGGTGCCATAGGCCTCGGCAGTGTCGAGGAAATTGACGCCGAGATCGACAGCCGTCCGCACGACCGCCACGCAGTCGTCGACGCTGGCGCCGCGTCCCAGACCCAGCCGGCTGTTGCCGCCGCAGCCAAGCCCGGCGACGCTCACCGTAAGGCCGGTCTTTCCAAGAGGCCGATATTCCATCACCACTCCTTACACCTCTCGGTAGTATCGATACAATTGACCCGTTTTTCCTTTGACAGATTCAAGGTATGCGTCGTGCTTACCTCACTCGGGACGCTATTTGGTTACGCGGCGAGTCTGCAACGACCAATGATCCCCTTGAAGTTGTCGAAGGTTAATGAGAATGCGTCGTTGGATAATTAAAACGACCACTGGAGCGTCGGTCCTGTTTGTTATTGTTGGACTGGCCGGCTGGGTCTGGATAAGGGCTCGTCCCGAAACGCTTAGCGATACTCTAAAACCCATAAAGTCGTGCGCCGCTGTGTCGGCTTTGGGCTTGATTCCGGACATCGGCAACGACAACCGCTTCGTCAGACACTGACCCACAGGGGACGTCGGCCACTTCTTGGACCCTCTGGTAAATGCGATCAGATCCAACGGATCAGAGGTGCGACTGCAGCTAAAGTTGGGAGGGTCCCCGCCGCTCATTTGTTGACTCTTCGCGGCACTGCCCCATCTCCCCGAGCAATAGGACCGGCTTAAGTTCGCGGAGACAGAACTCAAAGAATGCGTTCACTCTTGGACGTTTGCGAATGTCCTTATGCGTGACGAGGAATATCGGATAGTTCAGTTCCGGCAGGGACCCCAGCAAGTTCACTAGGTCAGGATCTTGATCGGCGTAGACCGCGGGCAGGGGCGCAACACCGGCGCCGGACTTCACTGCCAAGTGAGCGCTGGGAACATTGGAGCAGCGTGCGGCAATGGTTGCCTGAGACGCATGCGACCTCATCCAAAGCACAGCGGGTACGCCTTCCATTTCATCGACCAGCTCGATAATCCGGAAGCGCTCTATGTCGGACGGCCCAGCGGGGCGGCCATGTTGGTCGACGAAAGAGCGGCTTGCGTAAATTCCCCATGGCACGTCCGCTATTTTCCTGCAGACCAACGCGCCTGATCCCGGCTTGCCGCCCCGGATCGCGATGTCCGCCTCGCCCTTGGATAGGTCCAGCAGGCGTTGTTCCATCAACAGCTCGACGCTGATACCAGGATGTCGCGCATGAAACGTGTCGAGCAGACCTGACTTGACGATTCGCTGCCCCACGGTGACGAGGCATGTCACTTTCACGGGGCCAAGGTCCTTGTTGTCAAATGAAGCTACTTTGCGTTGCACCGCATCTACAGCGGCTTCGACGTTTATGACGCTGGTGAGCAGGTTCTGGCCCTGCGGGGTCAGCCGGTACCCGGTCCCCTGACGTTCCAAGAGTGCGCATCCCAGCCCCTTCTCCAGTGCGAGCAAGCGGCGCTGCGTGGTCGACTGGTTCACCTTTAATGACCTCGCAGCGGCGCCGACGCTGCCTTCACGCGCAATGGCCAGGAAGTGCCGCAGGTCGTTCCAGTTAATCACGCTCACTCCGCATTTTTGCAGAAGCGTTCGGCAAACTCTCGGCTCCAGTCCCTCGGCACCGCATGTTAATCGCCTCCGTCCGGGCCGAACGCCAAGGACGGTACAGGAGGAAAGACAATGGTGCGAGCCACCCTGCTTGCGGTGCTGATAGGGATTTGCGGTTTTTGTCTTGTGTCGCAGGCTCAGAACGCGAGCACTAGCGGAGACGAGGACGCCATTCGAAAAGTCGTCGTCGCGATGACCGAAGGGTTCAATCGCCACGACGCGAAGGCCGCGGCCCAAATGTATGAGCCCGACGCCCGTTTCGTGACCGTTCGCGGCGAGGTAATGAACGGGCAGCCTGCTATTGAAAAGGGTTTGGCATCGATATTGGGCACTCGGGCAAAGAACTCTTCCCAACGGACTCTCGATGTCGTCGTCAAATTTCTTCGGCCAGACATAGCGCTAGTCCATGTGACCAACGAATTGAGTGGACTTGTGGCGCCTGACGGGCAGACGCTGCCCTCACAACAGGAAACCAGCCTACGCGTATTCGTCAAAGAATCCGGTGTGTGGCGTGTGGCGGCCTTCCAAAACACCTTGGTCAGGCCCTTCAACACTCCGTGATCGCAGCAAGCGTGCAGGCCTTGGGCATCGTCGCCAATCCTTCAAGCTAAAAGATCGAAGAATGCCTACCCTTGGCCCTTCTTCGACGAGCCGCTTGAGGTCACCGATGTCGGGAATCGAGCCGAAAGCCGACACAGTGGCGCACGACTTTACGGGTTTTGATCCTAGTGTTCCTAGTACTGATTGAATCTCCATTCTTCTGTTTTGGCATTCTCTGGCTCGCGTTCCGCCTCAGCCACGTTTACGCCAACAGCGTGGAGAAATTTGCAACGAAGCATCCGACATTGTCGGGGAATCTGTGGCTGGGGGCTGCGATTCTATTCGCTTCAGTGCTGTTTGCTACGATGCTTCTCCTTCAGCGCTAGCACCGACTCAAGAATCAACCCACTATCGTCCGTGGAAGCTGGGCTTGCGCCTCGCTCGCCACGCTTCGTGCGCCTCGGTCTTGTCCTCGGTCATCTCGAGCACCATGAAGCGGTAGGAATCGACCAGCGAGGCGTCGGCGATGTTGGGGATGTCCTGGCCGCGGTTCATCGACTCCTTGACCATGCGTACGGCAAGCGGCGGCAGGCCCGCGATGTGGTCGGCGACCGCCAGCGCCTGCTTCATCAGCTGATCGTGCGGCACCAGCCACTGGGCGAGGCCGACGCGATACGCCTCGTCGGCCTTGAGCGGGAAACCCATGGCGACGCGCATCGCCGTTCCCTTGCCGACGTGGCGGGCGAGCCGCGTCGCACCGCCGTAGTTCGGCAGGATGCCGAGCGCCACCTGCGGCAGGCGCCACTCGGCGCGCTCGGAGGCCACGATCAGGTCGCAACAGAAGGTGATGATGCAGCCGATGCCGATCGCGTAGCCGTTGACGGCGGCGATCACCGGCTTGGGGAAATCGCTCACCAGGTTGGACGGGAAATGCCGCGCCTTGCCGACGCGCTTGATGAAGGCCTCGGCCGAGCGTGTGTTGTGTGTGTTGGGATCGCGCAGATTGGCGCCGGCCGAGAAGGCGCCGCCCGCCTCGTCGCCAGTCAGGATGACCGAGCGCACCTCATCGTCGTCGGCCGCCTCGTCGAGACGTTTTAGCAGCCCGTCGTTATAGTCCTCTCCCCAGCAGTTGCGCGCTTCCGGGCGGCTCAGCGTCAGGATGCCGGTGTGGCCCTGCTTTTTGTAGAGAAGCGGCATGACATCCTCCTCTTGCCTATTATCCAGAATCGCAAGTCCGAGTAACGGTCGGATTTTTGTCGTCCTGAGTCGCGCGGGTAACCCCCCCGCGCTGGAGCGAAGGACCTCCCGCCAGCCTCACCCGATGTCCTCTGGATCCAGTGCTAGATCCTTCGCTACGCTCAGAATGACAAGGAAGAGATTTCCTTCATCACTCGTTGGTCCTAGGCGGCGTCGACTTTGCCGGGTTGCTCTCCCAGGATTCCAAGAGTTCTTAAGCGTGCGATTTCCTCGGCGGAGTAGCCCGCTTCGCTGAGCACCCGCTCCGAATGCTGGCCGACGACCGGCGCACGGACAGGAGCCACCTTGGCCACGTCCTCGAGATGGAAGGGGCTCGACACCGTGAGGCCCTTGCCGTCGGCGAACGGAACCAGAGCGCCGATCGTGCGCGCCTGCGGATCGTCCGCCGCTTCGTCGACCGTGGACACAACGCCGAAGGTCACGCCAGCCGCTTCGAGGGGCGGTCGCCATTCCGCCAGGTCGCGCTTGGCGAAGATCTCATCGAGGATTGCGGTCAGGGCCTTGTGGTTCTCGCGCCGCGCCGGTTGCGTGGCGAAGCGCGGATCCTTCGCCAGATGCTCGGCATCGATCGCCTTCAGGAAGCTCGGGAGCTGACGGGCCTCGTTGTGCAGCGCCATCAGGAACCAGCGGCCGTCCTTGCAGCGGTAATGGTTGGCGAGCGCGCTTGGCGTGCCGGTGCGCGGCGGGCGGTGGCTGACGTGCTCGCCGAACAGCCGGTTCTGCACGTAGCAGCCGTTGGCCCACAGGCCGTTCTGCAGCAGCGAGGTTTGCGCGACGCCACCGCGCCCGGTCTTCTCGCGACGATAGAGCGCCGTCACGATGGCGGCGTAGAGGGCCGTCGCGGTGGGATGGTCGCCCATGCCCGGCATCGAGCGCACCGGCTCGGTCTCGGTCGTCGCCCGCACCATGTCCATCAGGCCCGTGCGCGCCCAATAGGCGGTCGCGTCGAAGCCCGTGCGGGCCGCTTCCTTGCCCGCCTCGCCGTAGGCGGTGATCGAGCCATAGACGAGGCGCGGGTTGATCGCGAGGAGATCGGCGGCGGCAATCTTCAGCCGCTCCCGCACCGGCAGCGGAAAGTTGGTGATGAAGACATCGGCCGAGCCAACCAGCCGGTGGAGCACGCCGAGGCCTTCGGCGTGCTTGAGGTCGATCGCCAGGCTCTTCTTGTTGCGGGCGGTGAGTTGCCACCAGTAGTCGGTCGTCTTGCCCGGCACTGCGGGCGAGGCGCGCCACGGATCGCCGGCCCCCGGCGGCTCGATCTTGATCACCTCGGCACCGAAGTCCGAGAGGATCGTCGCCGCCGCGGGCCCCGCGATCCAGCTCGCGCAGTCGATGACTTTCAGGCCCTGGAAAATATCGGTCATCGTCGGTTGCCCCTAGTGGCTCGGCTTGGTGGAGAACGGCGTCAATTGCAGCTCGTGCGTCCAGCAGGACCGGTCCTGCGTGTGCAGATAGAAGAACGCCTCGGCGATCTTCACCGGGTTGATGATGATGTCCGGATTGTTGTGCGCCCGGGGCAGGGCCCGCGTGCCCGGCGAATCGATCAGCCCGTCGATCACGATGTTGGCGACGTGGATGCCATGCTCCGAATACTCTTCGGTCAACACCTGGGCGACCGTGCGCATCATCACGCGGGGATAGTAGAGCGATTCGCCGGTGTTGCGCTTGGTGCCGCGCAGCGACTTGGCGTTGTTCGAGAAGAAGAACGAGCCCGAGCCGCGCTGGCGCATGGCAGGCAGCACTTCCTTGGCCACCAGGAACGGTCCGCGGCTCGCGATGTGATGGGCGGTGTCGAACATCTCGATCGGGATGTGCTCGAGCAGCTCCTTGCCGGGCGGCAGGTCGCGCCCCTCGAGGTAGCCGGCATTGTAGATCAGCACCTCGGGCTCGCCGGCTTCGGCGCGGATCCTGGCGAAAGCCGCCTCGATCGACTTCTCCGACGCGAGATCGAGCTCGACGATCAGGCACGCGCCGCCCTGCTGCTCGATCGCCGCCGCCAGTGTCGCCGCGTTTGCCGCAGTGCGCGTCGTCAGCACCGTGAAGAAGCCCTCGCCCGCGAACTTCTGGGCGAGCGCGCCGCCGACACCCCAGCGGGCGCCGACCGGCACCGAGCTGTCGTCGAGCACCTTGCCGTGCGCGAGCCTGGTGTTGCGCCCATCGGCCTGCCACTTCGACGTCGCGCCGATGATGACGGCCACCGGCCGGCCTTTGGCATTCCGGCCGGTGCCGGTGCCGCGCGCGTCGTTCGCTTCCATCTGGGCCTCCGCGATGGACAGGAGGCTCGCACCGAGCCTCGGACCGGGCGCAATCTCACATGAATGGCGACCGAGTGACCAGCCGGGCCGCATTATGGTGTCGCCCTGCGGGCCAGCGCGTTAGGGTTCGTCATGCTGAGGGATCAATACGACCTTGTTCTGACGACATCGTCAGCCGCCGCGCGGGATGCCTATGTTCAGGCCTCCGGTCTCGCACTGACGTTCTACCCAGGGGCTGTTGAGGCCTATGACCGGGCCATTGCCGCCGATCCTCGATTTGCCCTGGCCCACGCCGGCAAGGCGCAGATCCTGTTGAGACAAGGCGACGCCGGAGCGGCACGGGCCGCCCTCGCGACTGCCAAGGGCCTGGTGTCGGATGTGTCGGCGCGTGAAGCCAGTCATATCGCTTTCTTCGACCTTGTGCTCGCCGGCCAGACCGAACCGGCGATTGAAGCCTTGTATGTGCACCTCGCGGCGTGGCCGCGCGACGCGTTGGTCGTCAACAGCGCTGCGAATCCCAACGGCCTGATTGGCGGCTCCGGCCGCCTCGGACAGAAGCAGAAGATCGCCGCTTTGATGGATAGCCTGGCCCCGAGCTATGGCGACGATTCCTGGTTCGTCTCCTATCACGCCATGTCGCTGTCGGAGAATGGCCAGCTTGGTCTCGCCCGGCCGAAGATCGAGCGATCGGTGGCGGCGAACCCGAACAACGCGCATGGCGCCCATGGCTTTGCGCATATCTGCTACGAAAGCGGCGAGCTCGATGCGGCCCGCGCCTTTCTTTCGTCGTGGCTCGCCACTTATCCGCGGCAAGGCTTTTTCTACAGCCATTTGAGCTGGCACCTGTCGCTTTTTGAGATCCAGGCCGGCAACTGGACTGAAGCGCTGCGGCTCTATCGCGATGCCATGACGCTCGACCGGCACAGCGGCGGGCCGCAACAGAAGGTCACCGACGGGGCGGCCTTCCTGTGGCGATCCGAACTCGCGGGCCATCCGCGCGACGAAGCGGCCTGGCGCGCGTTGCATGAGTACGCAAACAGCTCGCTGCCGCGGCCGGGCAACGGGCTCGCCGACCTGCATGTCATCCTGACACAGGCCGTCATGTGCGATGATTCAAGGAGCGACACCCGGGCTCGCCAGATCGAGACGTTGGCGCGAGAGGGACGTTACCCGTCCGGCTCTTACCTGCCTGACCTGGCGTGCGGCTTCGCGGCGTTCGAACGCCGTGATTTTCCCGGCGCCATCGAGGCGCTTGCGCCGCTTGCGGGACAGAACGAACGCATCGGCGGCAGCCGGGCGCAACACGACCTGATCGAGTTCACCCTGTTGAAGGCCTACCTCGGCGCCAACCGGCTGGATGAAGCACGGCATCTGCTCAGCGTGAGGAGGCCGGGTGCTTCAGGCGTTCCCGTGCTGGGCATTGAAGCAGTGCATTGAGCATACCCTGTTGGCTGGTGCCGCGCGAGCTCGCCGAAGGCCATGATCCTTGCCGATTCTTCGGCGGCGCTCAACGCGTGTCGCGTCTCGTAAAGCCTGTGAAGAAAGGCAGAAATGCGTGCTGGGTACGGCCGGAGCTTGCGGCGGTGGTCCGCCGCGGCCTGGCCGAGAAGCACGGCTTGGTCGAAGGCGACCTGTCGAGGTCACGTCAGGCGTGCCGCCGATCGCGGAGATCGAACATGCGCGGCAGGCTGCGCGCGGCCGCCGCGGATCCCTCGATGCGCGCCAGCTTTTCCGACACAGCCTGCGCGAGCGGCAACTGGGTCGAGAGAATACGCAACAGGGTGTCAAAGCGGGTCTCGATCGTCGCGCTGGCCGGCCCGCCGCCGCGTGCGAGCGTCGTGCCCTGCGGGCCGCCCTGCACGAGGAAGCTGGCGGCCTTGCCGCCCTGAGTCACGCGGAGCGCAATCCTGCGCGCCGGTGTCGGGGTCTGACGGGCAATCGCCTCGAGGCCGAGCAGCACCCAGTCGGGCTCGAAGGTGTCGTCCGGACGCGGCGGGAAGAGAAAATGGCCACCCCATCGGATCAGCTCACGGATCGCCGATTTCAGCGCCAGTCCGACCGGCGTCAGCTCGTAGGTCTGGGCGTTGAACGGCGCGGGCAAGGCGGCGCGCCGCACGACGCCGCTCTCGATCAAGGCGTTGAGGCGGCCGGTCAGCACCGTCGGGCTGACGCCGCTCAGCCGCTCGACCAGGTCGCTGAAGCGCTTGGGGCCAAGCAGCAGTTCGCGCACGATGAGGAGCGTCCAGCGCTCACCGACGATCTCGGCGGCGCGGGCGAGGGCGCAGAATTGAGGATAGTGCGTTTGCGTCAAAGTACCAATGTCACCGCATTCTTGGCGATGACGGTGGGAAAGTGCGCGAGGATGGCACAGCTGGCATCGATCAACCCGTTGGCCGTTCAGCGAAGCTCGGCAGGGCCTCCGGCACACGATCCCACGCTGGCGCGCGAGCAGCCCAGACGGCGAGTTGTGGCGAGAACAAGTTCGGGTCGTCGAGCGTAGAGGCGCGTAGGAAGATGAGCTGTGGCATCGCAGCGTTGCGCGCATAGAGTCCACTGCCGCAAGTTGGGCAGAAGGCGCGGCAGACGTCATTGCCGCTGTCAGCCTTGGAATGGAACTCCCTCGCCTCGCCGATAATCCGGACAGCCTCGACAGGGAAGCCCATCATCGCCGCGTGGCCGGCCGCGCTCGATCGCCGGCAGTCCGTGCAGTAGCATTTGACCTGGAACTTCGGATCGCCCTCACCGCGGTAGTGCACGGCGCCGCAGAGACATTGTCCGGAGAACTGCATCGGTCCCTCCCTCTCCAGTCAGACCGCGACCTTGCGCTCGG
>Ga0310811_10008078_pt1 | contig 13526 bp, 8 predicted proteins | sample YCmetagenome_FD_207642 | JGI IMG/M metagenome (GOLD analysis project Ga0310811, IMG submission 207642) | Soil microbial communities from experimental microcosm in Duke University, North Carolina, United States - YC | ecosystem: Engineered > Artificial ecosystem > Soil microcosm > Unclassified ... | reverse complement strand
CACCTCCTCGGACCTTCCTCCCGACCTCGCCGCGCGCACGCCGCCAGCGGGTGAGCCGCCGTACACGCGCGGGATCCATCCGGCGATGTACCGGTCGCGGCTGTGGACGATGCGGCAGTATGCGGGGTTCGGCTCGGCGCGGCAGACGAACGAGCGCTTCCGCTTCCTGCTCGGGCAGGGCCAGACCGGGCTCTCGGTGGCGTTCGACCTGCCGACGCAGATGGGCTACGACAGCGACGCGCCGCCGGCGCGCGGTGAGGTCGGCCGCGTGGGCGTGGCGATCTCCTGCCTTGCCGACATGGAAGATCTGCTCGCCGAGCTGCCGCTCGACAAGGTCACGACGTCGATGACGATCAACGCCACGGCGCCGCTGCTGCTGGCGTTCTACGTCGCGGTGGCCGACGCCCGTCGCACGCCGCGGGCCGCACTCGGCGGCACGGTGCAGAACGACGTCCTCAAGGAGTACATCGCGCGCGGCACGTACATCTATCCGCCGGACGCCTCGCTGCGGCTCATCACCGACGTGTTCGAGTTCACCGCCCGCGAGGTGCCGCAGTGGAACAGCATCTCGGTCTCCGGCTACCACATGCGCGAGGCCGGCTGCACGGCGGTCCAGGAGCTGGCGTTCACGCTCGCGAACGGCCTCGCCTACCTCGCCGCCGCGCGCGAGCGGAAATTGGACCTGGTCACGATCGCCCGCCGCATGTCGTTCTTCTTCAACGCGCACAACCACCTGTTCGAGGAGGCGGCGAAGTTCCGCGCCGCGCGGAAGCTGTGGGCCGAGCTGCTCACCGAGCGCTTCGGCATCCACGACGCCGAGGCACAGAAGCTCCGCTTCCACACCCAGACTGCTGGCTCGATGCTCACCGCGCAGCAGCCGCTCAACAACGTCGTGCGCGTCACCGTGCAGGGGCTCGCCGCCGTGCTCGGCGGCACGCAGTCGCTGCACACGAACAGCTACGACGAGGCGCTCGGCCTGCCGTCGCAGGAGTCGGCGCTGCTGGCACTGCGGACGCAGCAGGTCCTCGCGCACGAGAGCGGCGCCACCGATACCGTGGACCCGCTCGCGGGCTCCTACTGGGTGGAGGCGCTGACCGCCGAGCTCGAGGACCGCGCCCGCGCCCTGCTCGACGACATCGAGACGCGCGGCGGCATGCTGCGGGCGATCGCGGACGGCTGGGTGCAGCAGCAGATCCACGAGGCCGCCTATCGCTGGCAGCGCGACGTGGAGAGCGGCGAGCGCGTGGTCGTGGGCGTCAACAAATTCGGCGACGCCCGGCCGGTCCCGCCACCGCCCTTCCAGCACGATCCGGACGTGGAGCGGCGGCGGGCGCGGTTCCTCACCGAATGGCGCGGGTCGCGGAGCCGCGGCGCGTGCGAAGGCGCACTCAAGAAGCTGGAGGCCACGGCGAAGGGCACGTCGAACCTGATGCCGCCGATCCTCGCCGCGCTCACCGCCCGGGCGACGCTGGGCGAGGTCTGCGACACGATGCGCCGCGTGTTCGGCGTACACCGACCGGGGGATGGCACGTGAGCGACGGCGTCAAGAGCCTTTCGCACGTGGCGATCGCCACGCGCGACGCGGACGAGCTGGCGAAGACGCTGGTCGACGGCCTCGGCGCCAGGCGGGGTGCGGAGGAGCTGATCGACGGCGGCGCCCTGCGCGTGCTGTTCGTGCACCTGGGCCCGGTGACGCTGGAGCTGCTCGAGCCGAAGAGCGCCGAGCACACGGTGGCCAGGTTCCTCGACACACGTGGTCCCGGGCTCCACCACGTGAGCCTCGAGGTCACCGACATCGCCGCACACCTGGCCGGTGCCAAGGCCGCGGGCGTGAAGCTCATCGACGACACGCCACGCCCCGGCGCCCACGGCACGCGGGTGGCGTTCCTGCACCCGAAGAGCCTGGGCGGCGTGCTCGTGGAGCTGTGCGAGGCGAAGAAGCGCTAGGCTCCGTTGCCTACCGCGGCACCGGGCGGCGGTTCATCCCCCACAGCTTCTGCAGCACGAAGTCCACCAGGTCGATCGTCTGGCTGCGCTGGAAGTACCAGATGGGAAAGCCCGAGAACACGAACAGCGGGCTCTCCTTGCCGTGGTACACCGTCATCACCGGCCAACCGCTTCCTGCTTCGCCGCCCTGGGTCTCGTAGAGCGTGTCGAGCGCCGAGGCCCGTGTGAATACGCTCGGGTCGGGGTCGATGTCCTCGAGGACGATGTTGGGCTTGTCGAGGTGCTCGGCGGCGTACGAGGTCAGGTAGAAGTTCGCCGTGCGCAGCGGCGGCAGCGGGTCGGTGGCGGGCGTCTTCGCGAGCAGGAGCGGCGGCAGCTGCGAATAGTCGGGGGCACCCGGCCAGCCCCCGACGGCGCGCTCGGATCGCCCGGCCTGCAGCGAACGCAGCACGCGCACCTCGCTCCGCCAGTGAGCCTGGTCGTACATCATCCGACCCGGGCCGAGCACGCCGTTGCTCGAGGAGAAGACGTTGTTCGGTGTGATCGCCTTGTCCCACGGCCGCAACGACGCCAATGCCGCGCCGCCGCCCATGAGCCACAGCCTGCCGCCCTGGGTGAGCCAGGTCGCGAGCGGGTTGGGGATGCCCGGGCTGCTCCACAGGCGCAGGAGCGGCATCGGGCGGAACGAGGTGTTCGGCAGCTCGGTGTACGTGAAGGCCGACGTCAGATCGGTCATCCAGATGATGTTGCGGTAGCGGTCGAGCTTGCTCAGGGTGGGTGCGCCGGGGGGCTGGAAGTGCCCGCCGAGCGTGTCGATGTCGTAGCCGGCGAACACGCCGATCGGGCTGCGCGTCCCCGCGGGATAGCAGCGGTACGGCTTGCCGCCCGCGGCGTAGAGGAACGTGTCCAGCTCAGCGGCCGAGGGCCAGACACCGGGCGGCGACGCCACCACGCAGCCGCCGGTGGCTTTGCGATCGGGCGAGAACCAGGTGTCGTCCACGACGAGCAGCGCCTTGTCGAACGTCGGCCGGACGGCCGTGAACTGGAGTACGACCAGGCTGCGGAGGTGGATGTCGTCCTCGGCCTGGAGGTAGAACAGATGCGTCTCCGCGCCTCCCGCCGGGGTGTACGGCGGCAGCACCAGGTCCATGCCCGTCGAGAACCGGCTCCAGTGATGGACGTCGGTGACTTCATCGGAGCGCGGGGTATCGTCGTCGAGCCTGGCGAGGTCGATGGCCCAGCGGTAACCGCGGATGAAGCCGCCAGGGGCCGGCTTCGCCGACCATCCGAGCTGCAGCGGAATGTCGGCGGCGACCTCGGTCTTCGGGATCTGGCCGGGATCGATGAAGATGCCACCGCTCGGGAACGTGTAAAAGAACCCGGGCGCCTGGATGCTGATCTGCGGGCCCAGCGTCAGCGTGGGGTCGACGTGGAATTGCAGCATGTTCACGTCGGCGCTGAACACGGGAGAGTAGGCGCCGGCCTGGTCGATCGCCACGACCACGAACAGGTACTCGTGCCCGGGCACGAGGTCGTGAAGGGTGGCGAAGCTCGTGTCGCCACCCACGGAGTCCCAGCCCGCGAACGTGGGGGCGTAGAACCGTCGCAGCGCGTCCGGGTCGCCCAGCGCCTGCACCGGTGTGAACTCGGAGCTGGGTCCGAACAGCTTCCAGCGATAGGCGACCGGCCGCGTGGAGTCGAGGCCGTCGGGGTCCTCGCCGAGCCAGTCGACGCGCAGCACCGGCGCCACGGAGCGGGCGAGCAGCTTGTTCGGTGCCGGCACCAGGATCTGCACCACCGGCGTGATCGTCGTGCTGGTGAAGGACGCCGTGGCGAGCGCGGAGAGCGCACCCTGATCGTCCTCGCACTTCACGGCCACGGTGTGGAAGCCGCGCGCGCGCGTGGCGCTGCTCGAGCCCACGCTGTCCGAACGGAAGATGAACTTCTCGCGGTTGGCCGTGGTCTTCACCCACACGGTCTCGGCGTTCGCGCGGCTCGGGGGATCGACCGAGTACCAGAAGCGCACCACGCGGCCGTCGGGATCGAATCCCGACCACCTCACCTCGTAGGCGTAGGTGCCTTCGGTGTCGGCCGGCGCCGGCACCTGCGTGAGCTCGACGGTCGGTGACTGGTTCGGAAGCAGCGTGCCGCCGAGCTTCGTCTCCCCGCAGCTGGTCGCGGCGAGTGCGGCCCAGAGGCCGAGCGCTCCCAGCGCCATGGCCCGCGATTCCCAAGCATGAGTATGGATGCTCACCCCCAGCGCCCGGTCGGTCCATGCGATTCTGCCAGCTTCGTGGTGCCCTGTCAGCGCGCGAATGGGATTGCGATGGGCTCGCTCCCTCGGCTACGGTCCGCCGGACCGGGAGTTGCGCCCGTATCGGGCGGGAGGATTCCCATAGCGCGTCGGGCTTCCCATCCCTGGCAACCGCGATGCCTCGCGTTGGCCCTCGTGCTCGTGGCGGGCGCGTTCGCGCCACCGGTCTCGGCGGTCATGGACATCAACGACCGCGGACCGCTGCTCGATGTCGGGCGTTTCGCGCTGCGCATCACGAACATCGGCGTCGTGGGCAACGCGTTCTTCGACAAGGGCCTCTCGTTCGATCCCTCGTTCGAGTATCCGCGCGGCAGCGGCCACGAACTCCTGAACCACGCCGATCTCTGGGTGGGTGCCCGCAAGGCCGACGGCACGCTTCGCGTTTCGGGCGGGCCGATCCTCGAGTGGCGCCCGACGCTCGACCCTGCGGACACGGTGCGCGTGCGGAATGCCGGTGACCCGGGGACGCGCGCCTATGCGGACGACGACGGCGACGGGCGCATCGACGAGGAGCTGCTGAACGGCCGCGACGACGATGGCGACGGGCGCGTGGACGAGGACGTGCTCCTGCCCGCCCAGCAGATGCTGGCCGCCGACTACACCGACGACCAGCCCGAGGCCGTGAACTACACCTACCCGACCGGCGAGCGCCACGTGCCGTTGGGGCTCGCCGTGCACCAGGAGGCCTACGCCTGGACGATGCCCGGCCACGACGGCATCGCGGGCCTGCAGTTCACGATCACGAACAAGGGCAACGAGGAGCTTCGCGACGTGCGGCTCGGCTTCTACGCGGACCTCGACGTGCGTACCCGGAACGGCACGGCCGGACACCTCGACGATCTCGTCTCCCGCGTGCCCTTCTCGGTCGTGATCAACTCCCGTCTCGACACGCTGGCAGGCCCCTACGAGAAGACGTGCATCACGACCGTCAGCGGCGAGGCGGCCCTGGTGCGTGACGCGAGCCGCGCGACCGGGGCTCCCGCCGTGGCGATCCTGCCGCTTTCGCACACCACCGACCCGCTCGGCTGGTTCATCAACGACGCGTTTCCGGGTGTGCGCGAGGCGCGGGCGCTGGCACGCGCCCCGCGCCGGGACACGACGTTCCGCCTGCAATTCTTCGTCCCGGACGCGCCGCCGGGGCAGGGCGGCCCTCCCCTCGTGGACGCGGATCGCTATGGCGCGCTCGCGGGCGAGTACCCGACCGCGAACACGGACGATCCGCAGGACTGCGCCGTGCTCGTCTCGTGTGGCCCGTTCGCACGCCTCGCCCCCGGGCAAACGCTCGAGTTCTCGCTCGCCATGTTCGCGCTCTCCGATCCCGACAGCGCCGCGCCCCAGGCGTTCGACACCGCGATGCTCTATCGCGGCCAGCGCCTCGACCTGATGCCGAACCGGGGCCCGCGAGGCGCGTTCAACCGCGGGGAGACGGGGTGGAACGGCCACGAGATCTGCTACTCGCCGCCGCCCGGGATCGTCTTCGACTACGATCCGAACTGTCCCGAGCAGTACCGCGACGGCATCCACGACGGCCTGCTTCGACCCCTGAGCCCGTTCTCGATCCCACCGGGAGCCGCCACCGAGGTGACCTACCAGAACGGACAGCCGTGCATCTGGACGAACCTCGACTGCGACTTCTGCACCGGTGACGACGGCGTGGACACGATCCACCACTGGGACCTGGACGTGAGGCTGCCCCCGTCGCCCACCGTGCGTGCCGTGCCCGGCGACCACAGTGTGCGGGTCGAATGGGACAACGCTCCCGAGCAGATGATCAACGCCGCATTGGTCGGCAGCTCCGACTTCCGCTTCGCCGGCTACAAGGTCTACCGGCTCGACGACTGGCAACGCGATTCCGAGCTGCCCGAGCCCGAGCGCTGGCAGCAGCTCGCGGCCTACCGTGCCGACCCCTCGCAGGGCGGAAAGCCGCTCGCGAACATCATCGACCCCACGATCCCGCCCGACGGCACTGGCCCTGGCGGGCCCCACTACCCGGTGGGCCGCTACCACATCGAGGACGATCGCGCGCTCAACGGGTTCGACTACCACTACGTGGTGACCACGATCCTGCGCGGCCACCCGAACGGCGCGATCGCGCTGCCGGCCGTGGAATACGAGAGCCCTTTCGCCGCCTCGTTCGATGAGCGCGTCGTGCCCCACACCGGGTCGCGGGCCGCCTCGGGCGCCGTGTGGGTGGTGCCGAACCCCTACCGCGCGAACTCGTCGTGGGAGCGCCAGCCGGTGGCGGGCGATGCGTTCACCCGCCACATCGACTTCATGGGCCTGCCGAAGGCAAAAGCGCGCATCCGCATCTACACGCTGGCCGGAGACCTGGTGCAGACGATCGACCACGACGGCTCGAACGGCGATGGCGAGACGCCGTGGAACCTGATCTCACGGAACGGCCAGGATGTGGAGTCCGGCGTCTATCTCTTCACCATCGATTCGCCGCTCGGGCACCAGATCGGGAAGTTCGTGCTGATGCGGTGATCGTTATCCGCCCCGGGGCGGATACGCGTGACAAGTCCTCGACCATCACGGCGCGATCAGCGCCCGTCCCACGGCACGCTTCCCTCCCTGCGTGACCCGCACCAGGTAGATCCCGGCGTGAAGTCCGCGAGCCTCGGCGAGCGGGATCGCGTTCCTCCCCGCAGCGGTGGGCATGAACGAGCGATCCGCGAGCCGGCGGCCGGCGACGTCGAACAGCTCGAGACGTGCAGGCGCAACGCTCGGCACCGTCACCTGCAGCAACGGACCGCTCGAGCCCGGCGTGAGGCTGACGCCCGACACCGCGAGTCTCGGCTCGCCGGCAACGATCGCCACCGGAGGTGGCAGCAGGATCGGGTTCCCGAAGCTCAGCTGCCAGAGGTCGCCGAACGGATGGCCGTCATTGCCGCCGAAGAGCAGGAAACGATCTCCCCCCGGGTCGTAGGCCATGGTGTGGAAGTCCCTCGGATCCGGTTGCGTCGGCGTGTCGAGCGCCGTCCAGCGGCGCGCGCCGTCGAGCGCCAGCGCGAATCCGTCGTTCAGGTAATGGCCGTCGTAGCCGCCGAACACGATCAGCTGGCGACGGACGGGATCGAGCGTCGCCGACGCGCCGTATCGCGGGCCGGGCCCGACCCCCGTGGTATGCAGCTGGGCCCAGTGCTCGTGGCCACCATTGAACGAGAGCGACCACACGTCATTGAAGAACGTCACGTCGTCGTAGCCACCGAACACCAGCACTTCGTCGTCGACGGCGTCGTAGATCATGTTCTGGCCCCGGCGCGCGGGCGGGAGCTGGCCCGTCGGCGAGAGCTGATGCCAGGTGGGAAAGCCGGAGAGCGTCAGCTCCCACGTCTCGTTGAGGTGGTGCGGTGAGGCCCACGGACTGTAGCCGCCGAACAGGAGCAGCCGGTCGCGCACGGGATCGTAGACCGCTCGGCTTTCGCGCTGGCTCGGCAGCGGGCCCGCGGGGATCACCTGGGACCACACGGGCTCGCCGGTGAGATCGAGTTGCCAGAGGTCGTTGAAGAACTGGTAGGCATCCTTGCCACCGAACAGCAGCATGCGGTCACGGTCGCTGTCGTAGGCCGTGGCGTGCTCGAGCCGAGCCAGCGGATGAACCTCGGGCTGGTGGGGGATCCATAGCGGCGGCGTCTGGTCCAGGGCGAGCGTCCACGTGTCGTCGAGGTACTGGCCGCCATAGCCACCGAACATCACCAGGCGCTGGCTGTTCGCGTCGGTGACCGCGTACGAGCTCATCCGCGGCAGCGGACCCGCAGGCCCGAGCCGGCTCCACGTGCGGGTTCCCAGATCGAACGCCCAGAGATCGTCGTAGAGGACGCCTGTGTTCCCCCCGAACAGCACGATCCGCTTGCGCGCGCCGTCGTACACGGTGGCGAAGAAGTCGCGCACGGAAGGGCCCGGCGTGTCCACGCGCGTCCAGGTCGGGCTCCCGTTCAGGGACAGCACGTAGAGGTCGTTGAGGTAATAGCCGTTGTAGCCGCCGAACACGACCATCTCGCGGCGCTCGGGGTCGAACGTCGCACTGTGACCGTATCGAACCGGCACGAAATCACCGCCCGTGAGGAGCTGCTGCCACGTGTTCGTGGCGAGGTCCAGTGACCAGACGTCGTTCATGAAGCTCCCGCCGTCCGAGCCGCCGAACACGATCATCCGGTCGCCGTCGGGATCGTAGATCTGGGTGTGGGCAGCGCGCCGGGGAGGCGGCCCGCCGGTGGTGGCGAGCTGGTGCCAGGTCGGCGTCCCCGACAGCGTCAGCTCCCAGGTCTCGTTCAGGTAGTACGACGAGATGTCGTTACTGTAGCCGCCGAAGATCACCATGCGATCCCGTACCGGGTCGTAGATCGCCCGCGTTTCGCGCCGGATCGGTGGCGTGCCCGCGGTGGTGAGCCGTGTCCAGGTCGGGGTGCCCGAGAGATCCAGCGCCCAGACCTCGTTCGAGTAGGGATCCTTGCCGCCGAAGATGATCATCCGGTTGCGCACCGGGTCCAGGATGCTCGCGTACTCGATGCGTGGTCCCGGATGCGTCGAGTCGCCGGTGCCCTGCGTCCAGGTGGCGGACGCCAGGTCCAGTGCCCACGTGTCGGAGAAGTAGCGGGAGTTCCAGCCGCCGAACAGCACCATGCGGTCGTGGGCGGGGTCGACGACGGGATAGGCGCTCATCCGCGCGGTCGGCCACGCGCCCGGCGCCCCCAGAAGCCTCCACGCCGGCTCGAGTGCGGCGGTGACGGGCTTGCTCGCGGGTCCGGTCGATGGGTTCTCGTCGCTCTGTCCGCGCTGTGGATCGGCGTGAGCGACGAACGCGAACGAGATCGACAGGGCGAGCGCGAGTCCGACGGCGCAAGGGCGCATGGCTGGCCTCCTCGAAATTCCCGGTTCTCCATGGCCCGGGCGGCCGCCTCCACGGACCTCGACTCTGTACCCCGGACGCGACCGGTTCAATGGCGCTTTTCTCCGGCCGGGGTGGGGCACCTGGGCCTCCCCGGGAGCGGGCGTCACACGATCCCCAGCCGCCTCGCCTGGTCGTTCGCGAACAGGCCGTCGGGGTCGAGCCGGCGCTTGAGGTCTCGGAAGCGCACGAGCCGGTCGCCGAACGCGCGCGCGAACGAGTCGGCGTCCACGACCTGGTCCTTCGCCGGGTAGTACGTGCCGCCGGCCTCGAGCACGAGCTTCGTGAGATCGGCCGCCGTGTCCCAGAGCCGCTTCGGCTGGTGCGGCACCTTGAAGTCCAGCGCCAGCGACCAGCCGTCCAAGCCGTGCGAGAGCAGGTAGTCGTCGGGACGATGGCGCTTGAACACGCCGAGGTACGAGATCACGCCGCGCCGCTGGCAGAGCCGCAGCGCCTCGGCGAAGGCCTCGCGCGCGTTCGCGTCGGGCACGAACAGCTGCACCTGGATGAATCCCGCGTCTCCGTACATGAGCCGCCAGTTCGGCACGTAGTCGAGCAGGAACGCGAACCCGGCGTGGGAATCGAGATACGTGCCGTCCTTCCCCACCTGCTCCGGCAGCGCGTACTTCACGCTGTTCACCCATCTCGTTCCCGTGTCGTTGGCGAATGGCTTCATGAACATCCACAGCAGCGATTTCGGCACGCCCATGATCGAACCGGGCAGGTCCTGTTTCGCCAGCGCCAGCGTCTCCGCGCCCTTGGGATCCTCGGCGATCGAGAGATGGTGCGCCTGGTGGACGAGGCCCCGCCCCAGCACCGGTCCGGTCGCGAAGCAGTCGACCCAGCCGACCAGGTAGTCCGAATCCGGGATGCGCTCGACGAACGTGTCGAACATGTGCGCGAGCGACTTCGCCACCAGCGGCCGCACCCGCATCCGGCCCGAGTCCACGTGCTTGAGCTGCATCTTCACGCGCGTCACCGCGCCCAGGAGGCCGAGGCCCGCGATGACGCTTCGGAACAGCTCGGCGTCGCGCTCGCGGCCGAGCGTGAGGCGTTCGCCCGCCGCGGTGAGCAGGTCCAGTTCCAGCACGTGGTCGCCGAGCGGGCCGACCTTGAAGCAGTTCTTGCCGTGGATGTTCATGCTCACGCTGCCGGCGAGCGTGGGGAACATCGTCCCGGGCACCACCGCGGGCCACCAGCCCTGCGGCAGCGTGTGTCGCCACACCTCGGCGATGCTCGCGCCGCCCTCGGCTTCGATCACGCCGTGCTCGCGGTCGAACGACAGGATCCGGCGCATCGCGCGGCCGTCCACCGCGAGCCCGCCGGTGTTGAGCGAGGCGTCGCCGTAGCTCCGGCCGGCGCCCCGGAACGAGACCTTGAGGCCCTCTGCGCGCGCCGCCGCGAACACGGCGGCCATCTCGTCCACGGTTGCGGGCGACACCGAGCGCGACAGCGAGCGCACCGAGCCGCCGAACCCGTCGAGGACGCGCCAGGCGGCGTGCGTCCGCAGTGGCGAGGACTCCATGCCTAGATATCGAGGCGGCGGAAGATCCGCGACGGCATGTGTCGCAGCATCATCGCCACCAGCCACCAGGTCCACGGGATGAACGCGCTCGGGCTGCCGCCGCGGCGCGCGGCGGCGAGGATCAGCGACGCCGCCTTCTGCACCGGGATGACCATGGGCTTCTGCTCGAGGCTGGCGGTCATCGCGGTATCCACGAATCCGGGCTTCACCGTGACCACGTTCACACCGTGGCGCGCGACGCGGTTCCGCAGCGCCTCGAGCCACGTCGTGAGCCCGGCCTTGCTCGTCGAGTACGCCGGGAACGTGCGCCGGCCGCGCTCGCCGGCGATGCTCGAGAGCCCGAGGATCGTACCCGTGCGCCGCGCCTCGAACATGGCCGCGACCGGCGTGGTCCACGCGATCGCGCCGAGCAGGTTCACCTCGATCTCGGCGCGGTCGCGTGCGAAGTCGTACTCGCTCTCGGCCGGCTTGTGCATGATGCCCGCCGCGTAGACCAGGAGGTCGAGGCCGCCCAGCTCCTTGATCAGCCGGTCCAGGAGTGCGGGCACGGTGTCGTAGCGCGTGACGTCGTGCACCGCGGTGATCGCGCTGCCCCGGCCGCGCCCCGCGATCTCGGCGCGGATCTTTTCGAGCTCCTCGGCCCGCCGGCCGAGCAGCGCGACGGCACAGCCGTCCGCGGCGAGCTGGCGCGCGATCTCGGCGCCGATGCCGGAGCTGGCGCCCACGACGATGGCGTGGCGGAACGCGAGGCTCATGCGGAACTCAGAGCCTCACGCCGTCCTTCAACAGGCTCCTCGCGATCACCAGGCGCTGGATCTCCGACGTGCCCTCGTAGATCTCCATCACGCGCGCGTCGCGGTAGTAGCGCTCGACCGCGTACTCCTTCACGTAGCCGTAGCCGCCGTGCACCTGGATGGCCTGGTGCGTCACCCACGTCGCCGCCTCGGTGGCGTAGAGCTTGGCCATGCTCGCGGCGCGGATGAAGTCCTGGCCGGTGTCCTTGAGCCACGCGGCTTTTTGGATGAGCAACCTCGCTGCTTGTACACGACGCTCCATCTCCGCGAGCTTGAATTGGATCGCCTGGAGCTTCGCGATCGGCGCACCCCAAGCCTGGCGCTGCTGCGCGTAACGCGCCGCCTCGTGGAACGCGGCGGTCATCACGCCGAGCGCCTGGGACGCGACGCCGATCCGGCCCGCGTCGAGGCTCTTGAGCGCGATCTTGAAGCCTTCACCCTCGGGCCCGAGCCGCTGCGAGGCGGGCACGCGCGCGCCGTCGAACGCCAGCGTCACCGTGTCCGAGCCGCGCAGCCCCATCTTGTCCTCCGACCTGCCGATCGTGAGGCCCTTCTGGTCGTTCTCGATGATGAACGCGCTGATGCCCTTGGGCCCCGGCTCTCCGGTGCGCGCCATCACCAGGAACGTCCACGTGTGGTGGCCGTTCGTGACCCAGTTCTTCTCGCCGGTGAGGACGTAGTGGTCGCCCTCTCGCCGCGCCATCGTCCGCAGCGCCGAGGCATCGCTTCCCGCGTCGGGCTCGGAGAGCGAGAACGCGCCCACGGCGCCGCTGGTGAGCCGCGGCAGGTACTTCCGGCGCTGCTCGTCGGTGCCGAACGCGTAGATGGGATACGCACCCACCGAGTTGTGCACGGAGACCATGATCGCGAGCGACGGCGACACGCGCGCGATCTCCTCGATCACCATCGACACCGTGCGCGAATCGTAGCCGAGCCCGCCCCACTCCTCGGGCACGTTCATGCCCAGGAGACCGATCTCGGCGATCTTGGCGATCGCCGCCGGCGGCACCGCGTCGTCGCGATCCCAGTTCGCCGCCTGCGGCGCGAACTCGCGCTCGCACAGCTCGCGCACCGTGTCGCGGATCAGGGCCTGGTCTTCGGTGAGGTCGAGGTTCATGGTAGCTCTAGGGAAGTGCGATCAGGCGGGCTGGTGCTCGCTCGTCTCGCGGAACACGGTGAGGCAGAGGATGGCGATGATGCCCATGACGCCGGGACCCGGGCCCAGCAGCAGCGAGCCGAGCGCACCCAGCATCACCAGCGGCCACGCGCGCCAGTCGCCGGCCCAGAGGCCCGGCACGCCGGCCAAGTAGGCGCCACCGATCGCGGCCTTCATCAGGTGCGGGGCCCAGATCGGCAGTCCGAGCTTGAGGCTCAGGTCCATGAACGATCCCTGCTGGCTCAAGAGCGCGAACTCCTGGCCGGTGACCCAGGGGTAGAGCCCCTGGAACACGGACGTGAGCCCGGGATACAGCGCGCAGAGCGTCAGAACGACCAGTGCCACGGGACGAACAGGACGCTTCATGACCCCTCCCTATGAACCGATGGCGTGTTCCTTCAACACTTGTGCGGCCACGACCATCTTCTGCACCTCGGTCGTGCCCTCGTAGATCTCGCAGATGCGCGCATCACGCCAGTAGCGCTCGACGTGATACTCGCTCATGTAACCGTAGCCCCCATGCACCTGGATGGCGAGGTTCGCACAGCGCGTGGCCGCCTCGGACGCGTGCCACTTGGCGAGCGACGCCTCCTTGATGTGCGGGCGGTCGAGGTCGCGCAGCCACGCCGCCTGGTAGACCAGCAGCCGCGCGGTCTCCAGCTCCACCGCGCTGTCGGCGAGCATGGCGCGGATGGCGTCGAACTCGCCGATCTTGCGGTCGAACTGCGAGCGCTCGTTCGCATACTTGACCGACGCCTCGACCGCGGCCTCGGCGATCCCCAGCGCCTGCGCGGCGATGCCGATGCGGCCGCCGCCGAGCGTGGCGAGCGCCACCGTGTAGCCCTTGTTGTACTCGCCGAGCAGGTGATCCTTCGGCAGGCGCGCGTTCTCGTAGTAGA
>Ga0310811_10008077_pt1 | contig 13527 bp, 12 predicted proteins | sample YCmetagenome_FD_207642 | JGI IMG/M metagenome (GOLD analysis project Ga0310811, IMG submission 207642) | Soil microbial communities from experimental microcosm in Duke University, North Carolina, United States - YC | ecosystem: Engineered > Artificial ecosystem > Soil microcosm > Unclassified ... | reverse complement strand
GCGATGGAGCGGCTGATGGTGGGACGCACGACCCTGGTGGTGGCGCACCGTCTGTCCACCGTGCGCGCGCTGGACCGGTTGTTGGTGCTGGACAAGGGCAAGGTGATCGAGGAAGGCAGCCACGACGCGCTGATCCGGCGCGAGAACGGCCTGTATCGGCGGCTGTTCGAGCGTCAGGCGCTGGAGTTGATCAAGGGCTTCGAACAGCCGGAGTTGATGCGCGCGAGCGCCGACGTCAAGGCGGATCGGGTGGACGATTCGAGCTTGCTGGTGGGGAAGTAAAGCGCAGCGAACCTGCGGAATGTCCGGTGGATGCAGCCGCGTTGAAGGCGCGCGCTCTGTCTGCGTTCCGCACGCCCGTCGCGCTCTCCCTGCTGGCGCACGTGACGCGCGCGAAACCACGAACGCCCTCAGGAATATCGCTTTACCGCCCTCGGCGCCCGCCTATACCACGCCGGCCGGCAAGCCGATGCCGCGCGCCATCCCCGTCGCCGCAAACACCATCAGCACCAGCAAAACCGTCTGGATCACGCTATAGCGCGCATAAAAACGCGCTTTTTTCAGATTCGGCACAGTGCCTTTGCGAATCGACGCGCGCCAGCGCATCAGCTCGAGCATGGATGGGACTTCGAGGATCAGAATCAACACGAGCAGCGTCATCTTGACGTGAAAGAGCGGCTCGTGGAGATAGTAGTCCGCGCCTTTCTCATAACTGCCGAAGGCACGCATCAAGCCGGTGACGATCAACACCAGTGCGGAAATGCCCCACCTGGTATCCGCGCGGAACACGGAGCGCAGCGCGGCGGGCACGGACGCGCGGCGCAGCGCCCAGGTGCGCCGCAGAATCGACGCGAGCGCAAAACCGTAAGCGAGCAGATGAAGGGCGGCAAGCAACCAGCGAACCAGCATAGCGACTCCTGCGAAAGACGCGACACGATCGACGTAGGTCCCACTCGCCCGCGTTCAACGGCCGGGCGCCATGACTTCATTATCGGGTAAGGCTCGATCTACGACGTGTTCATCGGCCACGCGGTGTGGTCGAATGCACAAAGCTTGCAGCTTCAGACTTGCCGCAGAGTTGTGTCAAGTGCGCGGGCGGCGACCCGATCGCCTTCGGTCGTCAGGGTCGCGCTGAATACGGTTTGCCGGTTGTGGCCCGCCGCGGCCGGCGAATCCCACAACAACTCGACTTTCGGACGGCGGCCCAGGACGCCGTGCACGAGCGCCGGCGCCGCGCCCGAACCCATCGGCACAGCCGGTGCCCCCGGCTCGCCTGCCGCACCGAAGGCGATCGCGGGAGTGGGTGCCGGCGTGGGGCGGGCATCCTGCCCGGCCGCCCAGCGCACCGACAATTCACGCGCATCGTATTGGCCGACCTTGCGACGCTCGGCCCATACGATCACGGTGCGCGTAGCCGGATCGAGCGCCACCGCATAGCGGCCGATCGCAAAGCGCCGCGCGGCGATGTTGGTTCGCCACAGCGGACGAGGCCGGCAGATCCACAGGACGGCCACGTACAGGATCGGCGCGGCCAGAAGCCAGCCGTTGGTGGCCGCCACGGCCTGCGCGGCGCGGCGCCAGCCGGCGCTCGCCACAAACGCGCCGACCGACCAGACGGCAAACAGAAAACCGAGAAAGGCAAACAGACGCAGCGCCTGCCGCAGCCATTGCGGCAGCGGATGAAACGGGCGTTCGGCCACGGCGCGCGCGCCGGGCAGGAAGATCAACAGGAACAGGAATACCAGGTTGATGCATGCCCACGGCGAGGACACCATCGCGGACAGCGCCGCGCCCAGGTCCATCTGCGCCATCGAGAAAAGCCAGCGAGCGACAAGCACGAGACCGATGGCGCGCAACGCGAAAATCGTTCCGGCGCCAGGCGCGGCGTTCGCACGCGTCTCTTTCGTTCTCGCCAAGGCATCCTCCTGTCGTCGGCGGCGCCGCAGCCAAATTTGCGGCACGGCCATTATAGGGATATTACCGAGAGTGGCCGATTCTTGACCCGCGGAATTCCACACTTTCGGCCACGCGGCGCAAAAAAACGCGGCGCGCAAGCAACAACGCCCCGTGAGCGGGAATGCTCACGGGGCGTTGCTGGCCGCGCTAGCGGGCGCCCGAAAGCGCCCGTTCAGCCGGCTTGACTGCCTGACCTATTGCCAATCAGCTGCCGATCAGTTGCAAATCAGCTCGCGTTGACCTCGCGCAGCACCGTGCGGTGCTTCTGACGCAGCAGTTCTTCGTAGGTGGCGACGTAGTTCTTCGCCATGACCTTCGACGAGAAGCGCGATTCGAACGCCTTACGCACGGAGGCGCGCGGCAGCGTGTGCAGACGCTTCACGGCAGCGACCGCGCTGATTTCGTCTTCGACGACGAAGCCCGACACGCCGTTTTCGATCACTTCCGGCACCGAACCGCGGTTGAACGCGATCACCGGCGTACCGCAAGCCATCGCCTCGATCATCACCAGACCAAAGGGCTCCGGCCAGTCGATCGGGAACAGCAGCGCGTGCGCGTTGCCGAGGAACTCGGTCTTTTCCGCTTCGCTGATTTCGCCGATGTATTCGACGTGCGGCAGCGACATCAGCGGCTTGATGACTTCCTCGTAGTACGCGCGGTCAGCCTTGTCGAGCTTGGCGGCGACCTTGATCTTCATGCCGGCCTGCTGGGCGATGCGGATTGCCGTGTCCAGACGCTTTTCCGGCGAAATACGGCCAAGGAATGCGAGATAGCTCGGCTCGACATCCTTGATTGGCGTGAGCAGGTTTTCCGGCAGCCCGTGATAGACGGTTTGCAGGAAGTTCGCCTGCGGCAGCGGAATGCGCTGGTTGTCCGAAATCGACACGACCGGCACGTCGCTGAACGTCTTGAAGATCGGCTGCAGTTCCGGTAGATCGAGACGGCCGTGCAGCGTCGTCAGGAACGGCACCGGCTGACGCGCGAACAGCGAGAACGGGTAGTAGTCGATGTGGAAATGCAGCACGTCGAATTCGTCCGCGCGGCGGCGCACTTCTTCGAGCAGCAGCATATGCGGCGCCATCACGTCGCGAATCGTCGGGTCCAGACGCAACGCCTGCGGCCAGAACGCTTCGAGTTTTGCGGAGGTCTGCGAATCGCCGCTCGCGAAGAGCGTGACGTCGTGGCCTTGCTCGACCAGCGCTTCGGTCAGATAGGACACCACGCGTTCCGTCCCACCGTACAGCTTGGGAGGAACCGCCTCGTGCAACGGAGCGATTTGAGCGATTCGCATAATGAAGAACTCCTAGTAAAAAATCAGGCAAAAGTACTGCGTTGGGTAAAAGCGACTCGCTTTGCTCGCCAGGGCAGTCGGGCCGGACACGCCGGCGCGGGCCTGATTCTTTCGAGAAATCCTGCGATGGATCGCTTGGGGTATGAGCCCGGACTGGCTGCTCGCCGTCTGCGCATGTGCGAGTAAACGCATATGCAACATCTGCGTTGACAACTGTCAAATTTTTCCGCGGGCCTACAAGGCATGCATTATCGGTGCCGGCGTTCTCGCTGCACCACAACATTTCAAAGTCTTTACGTTGTTACAAACGCGAAACACTTTGCAAACCCTTGTTTTCTAAGACAGTTCTACAGTGGCAACTGGCTTGCGGCGGTGACCGTCAAGCCGACATCTGTAAGCTCGCGCGTCGAGTTTGCCGGCAAGCGTTGAAGAATTGCCGCATTGCGGTTGAATGCAATCTGTAATTATATCCCGAAATTGTCCGCGTCCTGCGTGAACCACTTGCCCGACTGCGGGTCGAGCAAGTGAAGGTCGCGGCGGTCTATCGCGAAATCAGTCGCGTCAACGCCCGGATACACAGGGCGCAATCGCTTTTGCGTGTTTACAATGCGAAGCATCGGCTTCGCGGCGAACCCTATTTTGCGTGGGCCCGCGCTTTGCATGCACAACCCGAAATACCTCGACCTCACGATCAATTGGAACACTTAACCATCGCCCAGCGTAACGCCCAGAACGCAAAGCTCGCGAGCTATGCGCACCGGCCGCTTGCGTTTCTCTTCCGCTTTATCCGCCGCCATCCGCTCGCGCATGCGATCGTGCTGTGCAGCGTGTTTGCGGCCGTGGGCTGTGCGCTCGCTTCACAATACGCGATCAAACATCTGATCGACGTGCTCGGCGAAGGCCGGCATCATCCCGGTCCGTTGTGGGGGGCGTTCGCCATCCTGGTCGGCCTGATTGCCGCCGACAACCTGCTGTGGCGGGTCGGCGGCTGGGTTGCCGCGCACACGTTCGTCGCCGTCACCGGCGACCTGCGCCGCGACCTGTTCAAGTATTTGAGCGGACATTCGCCGACCTACTTCTCCGAGAAACAGCCCGGCATGCTCGCGAGCCGGATCACGGCGACCTCGAACGCGGTGTACACGGCCGAGAACACCACTGCCTGGAACGTACTGCCGCCCTGCATCGCGGTGCTCGGCGCAATCGTCATGATCATCGCGGTGAATCCGCTGATGGCCGGCGGCTTGATGCTGTGTTCAGCAATTCTGTCGGTCGTGCTGTACAAACTCGCGGGGCGAGGCTCGGCGCGTCACCATCATTTCGCCACCAGGGCGGCGTCGGTGGACGGTGAGCTGGTCGACGTGATTAGCAACATGGGCCTCGTGCGCGCGTTCGGCATGACGTTTCGCGAACAGCAACGGTTCGGTGCGACGGTCAAGGCCGAGATGGACGCGCGCCAGCAGAGCCTGCTGTATCTGGAAAAACTGCGCCTGCTGCACGCGGTGATCACCGCGCTGCTCTCGGCGGGCTTGCTCGGCTGGGCGCTGTGGCTGTGGGACCAGGGCAAGGCGACCTCCGGCGACATCGTGCTCGTCAGCTCGCTCGGCTTCACGATTCTGCACGGCACACGCGATCTGGCCGTCGCGCTTGTCGACGTCACGCAGCACGTGGCGCGGCTCGCGGAAGCGGTCCGCACGCTGCTGGAGCCGCACGGCATGCCGGATCGCGACGGCGCGACCGAACTGGTGCCGCAAGGCGGCCGGGTCGATTTCGAAGGCGTGACCTTCGCGTACCCGCGCCGCCGGGCGATTCTCGATCATTTCGATCTGCATATCGAACCCGGCCAGCGCGTCGGCCTGATCGGCAAGTCGGGCGCGGGCAAATCCACCGTGCTGGCGCTGCTGCAGCGCTTCTACGAGACGCAGGGCGGCGCGATCAGGATCGACGGCCAGGACATCGCGTCGATCACCCAGGACAGCCTGCGCCATGCGATCGCGGTGGTGCCGCAAGATATCTCGCTGTTCCATCGCACGGTGTACGAGAACATCGCCTACGGCCGCCCCGAAGCGAGCCGCGAAGAAGTGGTCGCGGCCGCACGCGAAGCGCGTTGCTCGGACTTCATCGAAGCGATGCCGGAAGGCTTCGACACGATCGTCGGCGATCGCGGCGTGAAGCTGTCCGGCGGACAGCGTCAGCGGATCGCAATTGCGCGCGCAATCCTGAAGAACGCGCCGATCCTGCTGCTCGACGAAGCCACGTCCGCGCTCGACAGCGCGTCGGAAGAAGCGATCCAGAAGGCGCTCGACCGGCTGATGGTCGGCCGCACCGTGATCGCGATCGCGCACCGGCTGTCGACGTTGAACAACTTCGACCGGATCATCGTGATGAGCGCCGGCAAGGTCATCGACGACGGCAGCCCGGAAGAGTTGCGCCAGCGTCCGGGCCTGTATCGTGACCTGCTCTCGAAGCAGTACGGCAAGGGCACCACGCTGCACATCGGCGGCAAGAAGGTCGACGAACAGCACGTGGTCTGAACGCGGCGCCGCGCCGCGCGAAGTTACATGCACGCCAACGATAAAGCCGCTCTGACAAGCGGCTTTATCGTTTTTCAGATGCCCTGAAGCACACGGCCCGGCAGCAGCATCGCAAAGACCTGAACGGCGCCTACCCCGTCAGACTCTCACGCACCGTCTGCTTGCCCGAGCCTGCCCGCACCTTCCTGCTTCTGCTGGCCTTCGCGCTGTCCACGCTCTGCAAATCGCGCATGAAGTTATCGCGCCACACTGACACATTGTTCTCGCGCAACTGCACCATCATGTCGCGATAACGCGCCTGACGCTCCGCAAGCGGCATCGCAAGCGCTTTAGCAAGGGCCTCGGCCATCCCGTCGATGTCGACCGGATTGACGATCAGCGCCCCTTCCAGTTCCTGCGCCGCGCCGGCGAAGCGCGACAGCACGAGCACGCCGGGATTCTCCGGGTCCTGCGCCGACACATACTCCTTGGCGACGAGGTTCATCCCGTCGCGCAACGGCGTAACGTAGCCGACGTGCGCGGTGCGAAACAGCGCGGCCAGCACCGAGCGTTCGTACTGCTTGTGGATGTAGAGGATCGGCGTCCAGTCCAGTTCGGCGAAGCGTCCGTTGATGCGCCCCGACTCGCCTTCGAGCTGCAAGCGGATGTCCTGGTACGCGTGCAGGTCGGCGCGCGTCGGCGGCGCGATCTGCAGGAACGACACCTTGTTGCGCTGTGCGGCGGCATGTTCGATCAGCCGCTCGAACGCGCGGAAACGTTCGACCAGCCCCTTCGAATAGTCGAGCCGGTCGACGCTCATGATCAGCTTGCGCGAATGCAGCGTCGCCTTCATCGTGCGCACTGGCTTGCCGCGCTCGCCCGCTTTCGCGAGTTCAGCGATCTCGTCCGGATAAACGCCGATCGGATAAGCCGCCGCGCGCAACGTGCGGCCGAACGCGTGGATGGTCAGCGGACCGCGAGCCGACGTGTCGACCGTGCCCGCCGCTTCATTGACGATGTAATCGCAGAACGCGCGCAGATCGGGCCTGGTCTGGAAGCCGAGCAGATCGAACGAACAGAGCGCTTCGACCAGCTCGCGATGCGGCGGCACAGCGAGCAGCACCTGCGAAGCTGGAAATGGAATATGCAGAAAGAAGCCGATGCGATTTTTCACGCCGGCCGCGTGCAGCGCCTGCGCGAATGGAATCAGGTGATAGTCGTGAACCCAGATCACGTCGTCTTCGCGCAGCAGCGGCACGAGTTGCTGCGCGAGCCACGCATTGACGCGCCAGTAACCCTCGAAGTCGTGCCGGTCGTATTGCAGCAAGTCGGCGCGATAGTGGAACGCCGGCCACAGCGTGGCGTTCGAGAAGCCGCGGTAGTACTGATCGTAATCGCGGCGCATCAGCGCGACGGTCGCGAAAGTCACGGGACCGCGTTCCTCGACCTTGATCTGCGGCTGGCCCGAACTGAGCACATCGCCGCTCCAGCCGAACCACATGCCGCCGGTTTCCTTCAGCGCGTCGTACACGCCGACCGCCAGACCGCCCGCCGCCGGACCGCCCTCCGAGATGGGCGCAACCCGGTTCGATACGATGATCAGTCGGCTCATGAAGCGCGATTCCCGATGCAGTGCGTGGTTAGCTTAAAGCGATGCGGCGCGGCGTTCATGCTGCGCGCGCCGCCGCGACGATGGTCTCCAGCCAGTCGAGCAGCGCCGGCACCGAGTCGATCCGGGTATGCGCCATGGTCTCGCCGGCGCCGACCTTGATCGACAGGCCGCCGCGCTCGTTGACGACGGCAAAGCCTTTCTCGTCGGTCAGATCGTCGCCGGCAAACACCGGCTTGCGTCCGACGAACGGCGGCTCGTCGAGGAACGCGCGCATCGCGCGGCCCTTGTCGACGTCCTTCGGCTTGATTTCGTAGACCATCTTGCCGGGCTGCAGAACATACGAGCCGGGATAGTCGGCCACCAGCCGCTGGGTGGCTTCACGGGCGAGCAGCTCGCGGTCCGGCGCATTGCGGTAGTGCAGCGCGAGCGCCGCGCCCTTGATCTCCAGCAGCATCCCGGGGTGTTCGTTGACGACCTGCGCGAGCACCTGCTCCATGCGCAGGAGCCGCTCGTCATGAAAGCCGATCCGCTGCGTGTCGCCGTTCGCGTCGCGCCGCTCGGCCCCGTGCAAACCGGCGATCGGCAGATCGGGCATGCCGAGGAAAGCATCGATGCTGTCGATGCCGCGGCCCGACACGATCGCCAGCGCGCCGTTCGTCAGGCTGCGCAATTCGGTCAGCAGATCGATCACGCGCGGTTGCACCAGCACGCCGTCCGGCGTGGGGGCGAGTTCGACGAGCGTGCCGTCGAAATCGAAGAAAAATGCCGTCTCGCTCGGAGACAGAACAGCCGGAAGTGCTTGCATCGCTTGGGTTCGCCTTTCAGCCTTCTGCGGCTGGAAAAGTGTGCGCATCTTACCGCGCATCCGTCAATTTTTCGAGGAAGTAAGCCGCGGCGCCCGGCCCGCGGGGCGCCGCGCGCCCGGGCTTGCGACGATCGCGTTCAAAAAGAGAACAATCCGGCTTCAGCGAGCTTTCACCCGGGCTGCGTCAAATTGCCTCGCAAACCACGCGCCACGGGCGTTGCGCGACGCCGTCGGCGATTTTGCGCTACAGTCGCAGCCACACAGACGCCCTGCCGTGAGCCCATATTTGCATACTATGGATCGCCACGCGCCGTCGGGGAATCAGGCGAAATCCGGCTGCGCCGTTGATTGGCGGCCATTGCCTGCCATCGCTACCGCATGCGCCGCTCTTCAATCGAGTCATTGAACCCTGCTTTGTTCCCGCTCATCTCGTCCCGTCGCCCCCTGCTGAATCCCGCCGCACGGCGCGGGGGTCGCTTCATGAGCGAGCTCGTGCGCCGGCTCGCGCTGACGATGACCATAGGCGCACTGACCGCGCTGGCCGCTTGCACGCATCACGCCGAACCGTGGCAGCTGACCAATGTGACCGGCCATCTGCCGGATCTCGACTTCACGCTGACCGGCGACGACGGCCGCCCCGTCAACGGCGATTCGTTCAAGGGACGCGCGTCGCTCGTCTACTTCGGCTATACGCATTGTCCGGATGTGTGTCCTGAGACGATGGGCCGGCTGATGCAGGTGCTCGGCAAGCTCGGACCCGACGCGCAGAAGGTGCGCATCCTGTTCATCACCGTCGATCCCGCGCGCGACACGCCGCAGGCGTTGCACGACTACGTCGGCGCGTTCGACGCGCAGCACGCCGAAGGCCTGACCGGCACCGACCGGCAGATCGAGTCGCTCGCCAAGCGTTATCGCGTTGCCTACCAGATGGAGAAGCGCGACCCTAACGGCAACTACGAAGTCACTCACAGTTCCGCCGTCTACGTGTTCGACAGCCAGGGCCACGCGCGCCTGCTGGCCACCGATCACGACACGCCCGATACGATCGCGCAAGACCTGCGCCGTATCATTGATGACCGTTCCTGACCTTTCCCGAGTCCATTCATGTCGATCAAGATCAAAACGTTCGCTTCACTGAGCTGCGCGCTCGCCCTTTCGTTCGGCTTCGTCGCTGCCGCGCACGCGGCTGGCCCCAATGCAATCAGCGTCAAGGACGCATGGGTCCGCTGGCTGCCGAACAACTTGCCCGCCGCAGGCTATGCAACCCTCGTGAACGCGAGCGACAAACCCGTCGACCTCGTCGATATTTCGAGCAACGACTACGGCGACGCGATGCTGCATGAGACCGTGTCGAACGGTTCGTCGCAGAAGATGGTGATGGTCGATAAGCTGACGGTGCCCGCGCACGGCCGGGTGTCGATCGCGCCGGGCGGCTATCACGTGATGCTCGAAGACGCGAAGCACAAGGTCGCACCGGGCGACACCGTGCATCTGACGCTGAAGTTCTCCGACGGTGAGACGCTCGACACGCCGTTCGTCGTCAAGTCGCCGGCCCAGACCAAGTAACGCGCCGCGATGAATCTGCTCTACTGGCTCGATCCCTGGGAATTCTCGCCGACCGTCGTGATCGCGCTGCTGGTGCCGGCGATCCTGTTCGTGCGCGGCGCGCGGCGCGCGAAGCTGTCGCTCGCGCGGCGCATTTCCTTCTGGTTCGGGCTGGTGGCGCTGTACGTGGTGCTGCATACGCGGCTCGATTATTTCTTCGAGCATGAGTTCTTCATGCATCGATTGCAGCATCTGGTGCTGCATCACCTCGGGCCGTTTTTCATCGCGCTGTCGTATCCGGGCGCGGCGTTACGCGCCGGCATTCCGTTTGCGTGGCGGCAGCGCTTCGTACGGCCCGCGCTACAGAGCCCGGTGGTGCGCAAGCTGCTCGACGTGGTGATGCATCCGGTCGTCGCGGTCACGCTGTTCGTCGGGCTGATTTACTTCTGGCTGCTGTCGCCGATTCATTTCGTCGCGATGCTCGACTGGCGGCTGTATCGCGTGATGAACTGGAGCATGGTGATCGACGGCCTGCTGTTCTGGTGGCTCGTGCTCGACCCGCGGCCGGCGCCGCCCGCGCGTTTGTCGCCAGGCAAGCGTGTGCTGGTGGTGATCGCCGCGATTCCGCCGCAGATCGTCCTCGGCGCGTTTATCTTTTTCACGCCGCACGAGCTGTATCCGATCTATTCGATTTGCGGCCGCGCGTTCACGTGGCTCAGCCCGATGCGCGATCAGCAGATCGGCGGGCTGCTGCTATGGATTCCGGGTTCGATGATGAGCGTGATCGGCGCGCTGATCGCGCTGCGTCACTGGATGCGGCTGTCGGCACGCGGACGGTTGCGCTCCGAACGGCGTGCGACGACGGCGCGGGGCGTGGCGCATGGCACGTCGGCAGCCAGCGTGCGCGGACAGCGCTGATGCCTGTGGTTTGAAGCGCGGCGACGCGATTGATGCGAAGCGCGCCGCGCGCATGCGCCCTAAAACAAGCTCACGCCGAACGCATCCACACGTGCGGGATGCCGTCGTCGTCGTGAATCTCAGAGACCGGCGCGAAGCCGAACGCGCCATAGAAGCCTTGCAGATGCGCCTGCGCGTGCAGACGAATCGGCGTACCGGGCCACTGCGCGCGGATATGCGCGATCGAGCGTTCGAGCATCGCATTGCCTAGCTTGACGCCGCGGAATTCCGCCGTGGTCAGCACGCGTCCGATGCGCACGTCGGTATCGTCGGCATCGGGCAGCAGCACGCGCAGATAACCGGCCAGCGGCGGCGGTGCTGAGTCGACGGCGGGGCCATAGGCCAGCAGATGCCAGGCTTGCATATCGAGCCCGTCGACATCGCCATACACGCAGTTCTGCTCGACGATGAACACCGCGTTGCGAGCGGCTAGCATCTCGTAGACTTCGATGTTCGTGAGGTCAGCGAAGGTTTTCCAGCGCCATTCGAGTTGGGCGAGCCGCGTCGCGGCGATTGGTTGCGAAGCGGTCATCAGGTGCTTTCAGAAAAGAGGCGCCACGTTCGGGCGACGGTGTGCAATTATGCCGCGCGCGAAGCCCTTAAGCCACGTCACGCGTCGGGCCGCGATGTTCGATGCGGCAACGCACGCGAAGCGGCATTGCATCGGCAAGCTCGCTATCGCGCTGCCCGCGCGCTTAGAAAACCGCTTCGACAGGATGCGCGAGACACTCGATCAAATTGCCGGGGCCGCATAGATGCAGCGCGCCGACCACCACCAACGTGCGCTGGCGCTCGTCGAGCCGTTGCTTCAAACGCGCGGCCCATGCGCGATTGCGCGCATCGAGAATGGCGTGACGGATGCCCGGCAGATTGAACATCGGCGATTCGGCCGCGATCCGCTGCACCGCTTGCAGATCGCCATCCAGCCAGGCCTCGTGCATCCGTTCGAGCGTGCGCTGAGGTTCCTCGCGATCGGCCATCAGCAAGCGGAGCGCCGCGCCGACGGCTTCCAGTGGAATCGTTTCGAGCGCCGCTGCCACGTCCTGCGCAGTCTCCAGATAGCTAAAGGGCTTGGCTTGCGCGATCGCGGAGCGCAGCATGCGCGGCTCGACGCCTTCGACGACCTGCTGAAACAGCGTCGGCGCAACGATCAGCGCCGCCCACGGGCGCAGTTCGACGAGCGGCGCCAATGCTCCTTCGACGGGCCACACTGCCTGTAGTTGGCTCCACGCGTCGGCCGGCAGCAATGGCAGCAGTTGGGCGGCGCCGTGCCGCGGGTCCGCCTTCAGAAACGGCAGGATGGTCGGCGGATCGGATTCCAAGACCAGCGCTTCCGCCCAGTCGTAGGCTTCGGCAATCCATGGCGGCGTTCTGCGGCTCGTCGAGGGAAACAGATGCATCGAGCCGAGCAGGCGCACATTGGTGCCGGTGAGTTGTAGGTACATGCGGCCTCGGGATGAACGGGCACTCACGCACAAAGTACGCGTGCAGTTCTGCAATCGGATTGGTAACGCGCGGCATCGTGAACGCGTCAGATGGTAGAAAGACGATCTGCGAAAAATACAGTTCCGTTCGGACCGGCCGATGAAGCGCTAACCATGCATTGTGCGCCGCATCCGTCGTGAGTTACGCGGACTATCAACCCCGCTCGCGGATCAGCCACAGCAAAGCGGCCAAGCCATCTGCGCTCACCTCGCAAGCAGGCCGATTATTCACCCACCGCCCAATTTCGGGCACATGCGAGAAGGCTTTGTAAGTTTGCCCCGTCGATTGAACCGGGCCGACGTTCTGTGCCTGAGTGATCATCGCGGTGTCGCCCTGCTCGATCTGTGCAATCCAGTCGCCTTCCGATTCGATCTTGAGCGCCTGAAATTTTCCCGCCGGCACTTCGACGGTGTCTGTCCCCACCACCTTGTATTGCGAGTTCCACTTCTGCGACGCGAACATCTTGTTCGGGTGCAGTTCCGTGTAGTCGACGCTCGAGGTTTTGCCCGGCGACAACGGAAACGCAAACGGCCGGTTGACGACCGCTTCCGCGCCATCCAGGTTGCGCTCGCGGCTCCAGTCGGAGCCGGCGACCATTTCTCTCGGCGCCTGGGCCGAGCCCACCCACTTTGATTCTTAGTAGATGTGAGACGGCGTTGCGCGCAGGACGGTCACTTCGTCGCGGGTCTGACGCCAGCCCAACGACACCCGCTCGATGCTGCTGACATAGGTTCACGTATCTCCGCTTTTGATGGCCGGAGCCGATGCCGATTGCGCAATTGCCTGCAAGGGCAAGCCAAGGCTCAACAGCGCGACAGCGTTTATGGTTTTTCCATTGGCCGAAATTCAGCAATTGCGGCGGGGCCGCCCGCCCGGTACTTTTACTTTGCCGACCATAAAATAGTGACGCCCTACGCGTCGTTCGACGCATTAAATAATCAACAGAATCAAGTCGAAAGACAATTAAACATGGACGAAAGCCCTTGAAAAACCATTGATAAAAAGACATGCCATTGCGACTGCGCGCACTTGTATGGCGCGTGCCGTTCGGGCGATCAGTTCAGGAATCGCTATTTAACTTCGAGTCACCGACGAGCGCTCGGACACTGCGATCTACTCGCAATGAGAAGCATATTGATGTGCGCGACGAAGCGCATCGCTGATACAGCGTCATCGTCGTCGCGAAACGCTACACACCGCCCGCACTTGCATCGAAAAAAGTGCCGCGGAAAAAAGAAAAGCCCCGACAAGTCGGGGCTTTTCTTTACATCAACTACTGGAGGCGCGAGCCGGAGTCGAACCGGCCTAAACGGCTTTGCAGGCCGCTGCATAACCGCTTTGCTATCGCGCCGCAAGCGGACTGGAA